>BNJS01003335.1_pt1 | contig 72263 bp, 115 predicted proteins | sample 8540461 | NCBI WGS metagenome assembly BNJS01 (sample SAMD00202454, study PRJDB9452) | human saliva metagenome | isolation source: human saliva | place: Japan
ACGGTGTTGTGGTGGTACTTCACACCACCATGACTGATCTCTTTACCCCTACCAGGGGGTCGTCATAACGCACATGAGGAATGAACCCCTGGCTTAGAAAACCGCGAGGTGATCTTGTGTGACGGTGGGGTGATGAGGGCAAAACTGGCCGTTGTTGTTGCATAACACCCTGATAAGCCATAATGTATTACGCGTGCAACTATCTTAGGAGCCCCGGTGACACGAGGATTACAGAAAACCACCATTGCTATTTGCGCAGCTCTTGGCCTTTACGCCACCCCAGTAACCGCGACCGCGCAAGAAATATCCCTAGAACCGCTCAGCAGCGATATCATCACGAACCTGCTGACCGGTGGCTTTGTCGTCACCCAAAAAGTCTTTGTGGACGGCAAACCCGAGGCTTCCCTCACGCCCTTTTAAGGTGCGCTACACCTGCAAGGCCATCACAGGTGAACAAACTGGTGAACTCACCGTCACCACCGAAAACCCCTGCTCGAATCGACAATATACCTTTAGGTACCGAGTGCGAACTCTTCGAACAAGACGGTGACCGTGAGGGATACACCAAAACCGTAGGCTTCGACAAGCAGAAATTCTTCGTCACCGACAAGAACCAGGTCATCACTGCCACCAACACCTATGCCCGGGAACAGGGCGTTTTCAAGGTAACCAGCAAAATCGTTGGTGCGGAAACCGGTCGGAAGTTTCGGGTCGACTATTCCTGTATAGATCCGAAAGTGTCGAATGGTCAGGGGCCGGTCACGAGTTTCCTTGAGGTTGACGGTGAAGCCACGTCGCCACCCCTATCGCTTGGTTCTATCTGCACCCTGACGGTTCCAAATCAGCAGCTCCCCGGCTACGCTCTGGACAAGATTGATATTGCGCCCAAGCCCGAGGTGGTCATCGGTAGGGAACCAGTCGACGTTACCCTCACTAATAATTATGTGCGTGCCACTGGCAGCGTTAGCATTGCCCAAAAACTTCAGGTTGATGGCAAACCTGCGAACCCCGATGCGAGCATTAAGGTGGGCTACACCTGCGGCGGCCTCACCGGCGAGGCGGAATTCAAGAATGGTAACCCGGCCCGCATCGACAACATCCCCACCGGCACCCAGTGCGAATTCACCGACCTGGGCGGCGACCGGGTGGGTTATATAAAAACAGCCAGTTCGACAAGCAGAAAGTCACCGTCACCACCAAGGAACAGGCTATTACTCTGACGGAGAACTATAACCGTGACGTAGGTTCGCTCACCATTAGTAAGCGGATAACGGGGAATGCCGTTGCTCTTGCCCCTAAGACCTTCAAATTCGACTACCAGTGCGCGGCGCAGCGGGGCACCGTCGAGGTGCGGGCCGGTGAAACCGTGACCATCCCCACGCCCGCGGTGCCCGGCCTCACGTGCACCGTGACGGAGCAGGACGCCCAGGTCCCCGCTGCCACCGTGGCCACCACGTATTTTGTTAACGGCCAGCCCGCCGGAACCCAGGTTCCCACCAATGCGAAATTCCTTTCGAGCAGCGACTACACCGCTAGGGTGGGCAAGTTCACGGTGAGCAAGAAGATCACTGCCGATATTCCCACGGGCCGTAACGATTTCCCATTCACCTACACCTGCCAGCCCGCCTATGATGGTGCTTTTGCCCCCGTTGACCAGGTATTAACTATTACTGGTACCTCTGCGGAAAGCATTGATCTTCCGCTCGGCACCACCTGCACCGTGACAGAGCAGGACGCTCCGGTGGCCGGGTACACGTGGAACGCACCGGCGTCGCAAAGCGTCACGGTGGGAGGTTCTGTGCTCTTCGAAAACGTATACAAACGCCAGACCGCACAGTTCGGCATCGCCAACACGGTGCGGGTGTGGGAGCCACTGCGGAACAACACCATTAACTTCACCTATGAATGCGTCGATCCGGCGCGCACCAAGATCACCGGCACCCTCGCGGTGTCCGGCAATGGTCAGCAGGCCATCGCGCCGGAGAAGCTTCCCGTCGGCACATTGTGTACCGTGTATGAGAACGCGCAGGACGCGCAGCGCGACGGTTTTCACCATTACGCGCCCGAGGCGTTCACGTTTACGGTGGGGGAGAAGGACGTGAATAAAGTCATCGGCTTCAATCAGACCAGCACATATGTTCCCATCGTGCCGTTTATGGTGCCGGTGGTGCGGTTGTTAGCTGCCCCCATCATGCGGCTTTTCGACGCCTAAAGCACCAGCGCAAACCCGCTAACTGTAGAACGTGCCGCTATTGACCACGTTGTCGCGGTCGTCAAGCAGCTCCCACTTGTACAGGGTGTTTTCGTACGCCTTTCCGAGTTTGCCGGAGGTTACCGGCCAATCATCTCGCGGGCGGAGCCTGGGGGCGGGGCCAAAATCCGAATCGAGGGGTGTGAGCTGGATGGAGCATTGCATGGCGCCACGCTTGTGGTATTTGATCATCATCATGAAATCATCAAATTTATCCAAGTAACTGATGTAATATTTGATGCACTCCACCAGCGGAAACGTCCGTTTCTCAATATCCTCGCGGATGCGACCGGCGTAGCTGCCAGCATTGTGGCCAAAAGCCACGGTCCCGGCTAGGATTGTGCGCACGGTTTTTCTGCATAAACATAAGTGGTATCCTCTTCGAAGTGGAGGCTCGTTAATAGCCATTATAAAAAAAGGAATAAAACTCATTGTGTTTGCATTATAAATAATGACAAATTGCACTGTAGTAAGTAACACATTTACCGTATTGCGCATTCATAAAAACAGAGTATTTTCTGGGTGAAAATGGCTCGGCTCATTACCCCGGCGGCTAAATAAGCTTCAATTTTGTTTTAAATTTCATCTGGGAATGGGTATTCCCTTGGGTATTTGTTCAACGGTTCCCAATTGCGCTTGGGCGCGGTTTCTGGCAGCTGTTTTGGTTCTTCTGTCAACCTCAAAAGTTGCCAGTTGGTCGGAAATAACTTTTTCCTGAATGGATTGATAATGCTTGAAACTCACGCCTAATTCATGAAGTGCAGGGGGAAGAGCATCAGGGATGAAATTGTCAAGGGTCATGTAGGGCAGCAACTCTTCTTCTTTGCGTTTGAGGAGGAGAAATGCAATGTCCTCCAACGGGAGCATGTCGAATAGCTCCTCTAAATCTGGGAAGAGGGGGAGGAATCTTTCCACCAAAAACAGCTTTGAGCGCCTGTCTTGCCGCATCGAACTCCCGCCAAAAGCACCTCGGCTGTGTTTTTGTCATCCATTCGTCTGCTTCCCCTGTCCCTGTGATCGCCCAGCACCGCTACCCAGACCAATCCTACCTATTTGTGGCCCACAACATCCTGGTGAGCTGCCTCGCTAGCGGTTCTCTCATCCGCAATGATCGCTTGGCTCAGTCGGAACTGCTCCGCCTCAGCATCATCCCGATATTCCAGACACATTACCGCCAATCTCTAACAACGCCTGCTTCACCTCTGCCGGCGTGACATAGAAGAACTCTCGGCGATTATTGATGCGATTCACCTTTGCCTGGGCAAATCGTTGGTGCAGCGCAGTCTCAATGCCCACGGCATCATCAGAAAAATGCAAGGCGTGAACATCAAAATTAAATGGCACCGAAGCATCCCCCAATTCCCGAACCCGATCCATGGGATCCAGGCGCCTGGTCATGCCGATCTTGACCATACGCTCCCCCAAAAACTCCCGATATTGGAAATCACATAAACATAGCCAGCCCGAATATTTCCGTGCCGATAATCGACATTATCAATGCCCTTATTGATCTCGACAAGTTTATTTTCCAGATCCGCTATTTCGTCATCGCGACCCGATTCTCGTAGCTTGGCAAATGGCGTTTTTCGTAGTGGCTTTTTCTTTTTTTCAAACGCCTCGTTCGGCATTCAACTCGGCCTGGGCTTTCTTTTCTTCCCGCAACCGTGCCCGCCCTCCCTGCTCTGCCTCCCTTGGCGGCCTTCTTTGCCTCCAGGTGCTGGGCAGCCAAGCGTAGCTCTGCCATCCTGAGTTCGTGATATTCATCTGAGATTCGTAGGTCGATCATGTTGCCCATCCGTTCTACTTGCTCTTCGCCTTCACGAGTCGCTTTTTGTGCAGTTTCCAAACCGCCTCGCCTTGAGCTTCACGATCGCGTTTTTCCACCTCGGCGTTATATGAGCGCAGCGCCAACTTGGACATTCTTTTTATAAAATTTTTTCCTTCACGTGCGGAATTATTAAAGATGAATGCCATTGTGGCGGTGGTAGCTTTTTCCATCGCGCACTAGTTGTCGTGCTCGGTCGCGGGTCTTCTTGAGTGCTTGTTCTAATTGGACCGATGCTTCCGCGGGATTCTCGAATTCAAGCCACCCAAAGTCTTGGAGTTGCAGTATATCCCGGGTACTGATGATTTCCGCATCAAGTTGAGTTATTTCGGATTTCAGATTTTCCAGCCTGGTGATGGCGATATCCCGCATTTGTTCGAATTCCTGGGCAGCACGTTGACGGGTTTGCTCCAGCTGTGTGAGCTCTTGCGATAGCTGCATCCGATAGTTTTGCATGCGCATTATGTCCCCGCCACCCAGGTTTGCTAGTAGCTGTTCCAGTTGCGCGATTCTATTTTTGAGCTCTGCGTTTTCGCGTTTTGCAGCATTGCCAAACATGGGTCTCCTTAAAAGAGTAAGGGTTAGATAAATCATGAAGGTGAAACTTCACTTTACAATAGCGCTTATCTATTGCAGATTTTTGAGATTTTCCTTCAAGGCCTGTCTTAGCCCCCGTCGTCAAGCAAGCATCAACCCGCTATACCATAAAACCGATTTGCATTCTGATTCCGCCCCCACTATAGTGGCCACGGAAGTTTGAAATAGAAGGTAGTTCCGCAACCGATTGCCGGAATCACCATCGCTCAAGTTTCACCGTAGACCGTCGGTCAGCCGCGCCATTTCCTATATGGGGTGTTGCGGCTCGAAGATGTCTCAACACGTAATCACAACATAATCACGTAGTGTGTCGCGTTAGGCTGGCCCACGCAGGAGTCACTTTTGCGCCGTCCTCCTCCTGGAGTATTGTGCCCTGTGCTCTTGTACGGGGCTTTTTGGTTTTCTCGGGTTTCATTCCTTAAGCAGGGGGCATACCTCAAAAGGATCAGCCTGGTGGCCAAAACGCTCCGGCGGATAACCTCACATTGTTATGAATTCAGGAAGGAGGCGAAGTAGTGGCAAATCCCAAGAACGAAGCATCGTTGGCAGAGCTTAAGCAGCGGTTCACTGAAACCGATTCGCTGGTGCTCACCGAATACCGCGGCTTGACTGTGGCACAGACCACCGAGCTGCGTAAGGCTCTTTGGTGCTGACGTCCAGTACCCATCGCCAAGAACACCCTGCTGAAGTTGGCTGCCAGCATGCGGGTGTGGAAGGCCTTGACGACCCTGCTCGTCGGCCCCACCGCTGTTGCCTTTATCCAAGGCGAAGCCGTTGATGCTGCTAAGGCACTGAAGAAGTTCGCAGCCGAAAACAAGGCTCTTGTTGTCAAGGGTGGTTATATGGATGGTAATCCATTGACCGCCGAACAGGTTGATGCCATCGCTGAGCTTGACAACCGCGAAACCACTTTGGCAAAAGCTGGCTGGTGCCATGAAGGGCAGCCTCGTCCAAGGCCGCCGCACTCTTCAACGCTCCGGCTTCCCAGGTTGCTCGGCTGTCTGCCGCGCTTCAGGAGAAAAAAGGAAGCGGAAGCTTAATCGGTTTCCGCCCACCACCCCTACACCACTATTTTCTGTTTCACCGAAAAGGAACATCATTATGGCTAAGCTCACCAAGGACGAGCTCATCGAGGCTTTCAAGGAAATGACCCTCATCGAACTTTCCGAATTCGTGAAGGAATTCGAAGAGGTATTCGACGTGACCGCTGCTGCTCCGGTTGCTGTTGCTGCCGCTGCCGCCCCGGGCGCCGCCGCTGCTGCCGAGGAAGAGAAGGACGAGTTCGACGTCATCATCGAAGACGCCGGCGCTAAGAAGATCGGCGTCATCAAGGCTGTGCGTGAACTCGTGTCCAGCCTGGGCCTGAAGGAAGCTAAGGAACTGGTTGAGTCCGCTCCTAAGGGCTGTCCTCGAAGGCGCCAACAAGGAAGACGCTGAGGCTGCCAAGGCTAAGCTGGAAGAAGCTGGCGCTAAGGTTACCCTCAGGTAATCCTTATACTTGTGCGACCCCCATCGTGATCGGTGGGGGTTCTTTTTTGCTTGACGACGCCCACGGCCACCCATCGCATGGTCGGGAAGACCCTCGGTAGTGCCCCGACCAGCCAACCCGTAAAAAGGTAGTGCGGTTTTTTCTGAGCTGGACTTTCTCGATTCAGTGTGCATGAGCAGGCTGGAATGGAAACTCAAACTCCAGCTTAGAACCTTTGCTATCTGCATGCGGTCTGGGTAGCTTTGGCGCTATCAGGACGTGGGGGATTGTCCCGGAGGGCGTCGTAACGCGCGAAGGGGGAGGGGTCACGGTAGGAAAGCATATGAGGTTTGCATTAGAATCAGTACCCATGCTTCCAAAGTCACGAATTGTTTCAGCCCTTGCGATTGGTCTTGGACTAGCGCTCGTGGCGTGGGGGTGCTATTTCCATACATTGTTCCCCACCGATGCCCGCCTGCCGTTGTCGTTGAAGCAAACAACCATGACTTTGGTCGATCAACATGCTACGCAACGTATACCCAGCGATGGCACAACCTACACCGGCCCCATGACCAAGCAGTATCATACCGAGCTGCTGCCGCCGGTGGATCAAGAGGTAGCAACTGCCCGCATTGGTGTGAGCCTCATGCGGGGCGAGCACGGCCCAGAAGGGGCGCTTCAGGCCACTGACCTGGATCGACTGGTGGACGCCACCGTATGGACCTACACCTTTAAACGCACCACCGGCATGAATACTTCGCCGGTAAAATTTGCGAACATGCCGGCCACCGGAGCCACTGACGTGGAATTTTCCGGCTATTGGGTGAAATTCCCGCTCGACGCAAAACAAACCAGCTATGAGGTGTTTGACGCCACGCTGCGCCGGACCGCGCCCGCTGTGTATAAGGATTCCCAGGAACGCAATGGTCGCACCATTTACCACTACCAGCAGAAAAATTAATCCGACGAATACCGCGGATTTATATTCCACATTCTTTACCACCATTAAACTGCCGATTAAGCCTTCGCCGCCGCCTGACAAACCGCAGGACATCGAGGCATACCTATTTCATTCCGGGGTCCGTGACTATTACGTGGATCAGATCAGCGGCATGATCGTCGACATGTCCGAAAATATTATCGATTATTACGGTGACCGGAACGGCGGCAAGCTTGCCGACGCCCACCTGTTTGCCGGCAAGATGAGTAATGAACAGTCGGCAGCCATGTTGGCGCAGGCGGCGCAGCTGAGCGACGGGCACATCATACGCATTATTACGTGGGTGGTGTTGGGATTAGGTGTGGTCGTCACGTTTGTCGGCATCATGGGGGCGTTCGGGGTAGGGCGTCGCCAAGGCGAGTACACCGAAGACCTGGAAGAAGTCTAAAGAAATGTAACGTCCCCCACTGTTATGGTGATTATTTCCGTGGATGCTGCTATGGTGTGTGCTGAGCACCCAATGGTGATAGTCAGAGCAATTTTTAATATAATATCGGCACAAGCAGAGTGATTTTGGCGCGAGTGATCGGCACATCTCGGCAGCATCTGGGCGGTATTCACAGATGTGCTTTACAAAAGTAGAAAAAGTGTATATCATGGTTCTTTGCGCTGGAATCTTCTAAGCCTTTTCATGTTACGACCTTGTTCAACCGGGTAGCACAAAACCCAATTTGACAAGGTCATTCAGTGCTATTTACTGGCGCTTGAGGTTTAGGGATTCCCTTGCAGACCAAATTGCTCATTTACCAGCGGTTTTGGTGGCCAATATTGCGGGGTCACCATCCGCGTGAGGTGCTGGAAGGACCCATCTTGGCAGTCTCCCGCCAGACCAAGGCCACTATCCCTGGGGCTCCCGAACGGAAGTCATTCGCGAAGATTCAATCACCCATCGAAGTCCCAGGCCTGTTAGATATTCAATTGGAATCTTTTGCTTGGTTGATCGGTTCGCCGGAGTGGCGTGCCCGTCGGCAAGCTGAACTGGGTGAAGACGTTCGAGTAACCAGTGGTTTAGAGGATATCCTCGAAGAACTTTCGCCGATTCAAGACTATTCCGGCAATATGTCCTTGTCGTTGTCGGAACCCCGCTTTGAGGAGATGAAAAACTCCATTGACGAGTGTAAAGACAAGGATATCAATTACTCCGCGCCATTATATGTGACCGCCGAGTTCATCAATAACGAAACCCAGGAAATTAAGTCCCAAACCGTGTTCATTGGGGATTTCCCCATGATGACCGACAAGGGCACATTCATTGTGAACGGCACCGAGCGGGTGGTGGTTTCCCAGCTGGTGCGTTCCCCGGGCGTGTATTTCGATCAAACCATTGACAAATCTACCGAGCGTCCGCTGCATTCCGTGAAGGTCATTCCGTCGCGGGGTGCGTGGCTGGAGTTCGACGTGGATAAGCGCGATACCGTGGGGGTGCGTATCGACCGGAAGCGTCGCCAGCCGGTGACCGTGCTGCTCAAGGCGTTGGGGTGGACCACCGAGCAGATAGTTGACCGGTTCGGCTTCTCGGAAATAATGATGTCCACGCTGGAAAAACGATGGCGTGGCCAACATGGATGAGGCGCTGCTGGAAATCTACCGCAAGCAGCGCCCCGGCGAACAGCCCACCCGGGACTTGGCGCAATCACTGTTGGAAAACTCGTTCTTCCGCCCCAAGCGCTATGACCTGGCCAAGGTGGGTCGGTATAAGTTCAACCGCAAAACCTCAGCCTGGGCGGCGACCATGATGGGTTGATGACGCTCACGGAAGAAGACATAGCCACCACCATCGAGTATTTGGTGCGGCTGCATGTTGGTGAGACCTCCATGACCTCGCCCACCGGCGAAATCATACCCGTGGAAACCGACGACATTGACCATTTTGGTAACCGTCGGTTGCGTACCGTGGGCGAGCTCATCCAAAACCAGGTTCGGGTGGGCCTGTCCCGTATGGAACGGGTTGTGCGCGAGCGCATGACCACCCAGGATGCGGAGTCCATCACCCCGACCTCCCTGATTAACGTGCGGCCGGTGTCTGCTGCCATTCGGGAATTTCTTCGGCAGCCCCAGCCGTCGCAGTTCATGGACCTCAATAACTCCCCTGTCTGGCCTGACCCACAAGCGGCGTCTGTCCGCCCTGGGCCCGGGCGGTTTGTCCCGGGAACGTGCCGGCATTGAGGTGCGTGACGTGCACGCCTCCCACTATGGCCGCATGTGCCCGATCGAAACCCCCGAAGGCCCGAACATTGGGTTGATCGGTTCCCCTGGCGTCGTATGCCCGGGTGAATTTCTTCGGCTTTATCGAAACCCCATACCGCAAGGTGGTTGACGGTGTGGTCACGGATGAGGTGGATTACCTCACCGCCGACGAGGAAGATCGCTATGTGGTGGCTCAGGCCAATACCAAGTTTGACGAGAACGGGGTCATTACCGAAGACCGCGTGACCGTGCGCCTGAAAAAGGGCGACATCCAGGTGGTGGATGGCAAGGACATCAACTATATGGACGTGTCGCCGCGGCAGATGGTGTCTGTCGCTACCGCCATGATTCCGTTCCTGGAGCACGATGACGCGAACCGTGCCCTCATGGGTGCGAACATGCAGCGTCAGGCCGTGCCGCTGGTGCGTTCCGAGGCGCCGTTGGTGGGCACCGGCATGGAGCTGCGTGCCGCCTACGATGCGGGCGACCTGATTATTAGCAAAAAGGCCGGCGTGGTCGAAACCGTGTGCGCCGACTACATCACCATCATGGGTGATGACGGGGTGCGCGACACCTACATGCTGCGCAAATTCGAACGCACAAACCAGGGCACCTCGTATAACCAGAAGCCGCTTGTGGACGAGGGCGACCGGGTGGAGGAAGGCCAGGTCGTGGCCGACGGCCCCGGCACCCACAATGGGGAAATGGCGTTGGGCCGGAACCTGCTTGTGGCATTCATGCCGTGGGAAGGCCACAACTATGAGGACGCCATCATCCTGAACCAGCGCCTGGTGGAGGAGGACATTTTGACCTCCATCCACATTGAGCAGCACGAGATTGATGCGCGCGACACCAAGCTGGGTGCCGAAGAGATCACCCGGGAAATCCCGAACGTGTCCGAAGACGTGCTCAAAGACCTGGACGAGCGGGGTATTGTGCGCATCGGCGCCGACGTGCGCGACGGCGACATTCTGGTGGGCAAGGTGACCCCCAAGGGTGAAACCGAGCTGACCCCGGAGGAGCGCCTGCTGCGCGCCATCTTCGGCGAGAAGGCCCGCGAGGTGCGTGATACCTCGATGAAGGTGCCGCACGGTGAGACCGGTAAGGTCATCGGGGTGCGCCGCTTCTCCCGGGAAGACGAGGACGACCTGGGCCCGGGCGTCAACGAGATGATTCGGGTGTATGTGGCCCAGAAACGGAAGATCCAGGACGGCGATAAGCTGGCCGGTCGGCACGGCAACAAGGGCGTGGTGGGCAAAGATCCTGCCGCAGGAAGACATGCTGTTCCTGCCCGACGGCACCCCGGTCGATGTGATCCTCAATACGCACGGTGTGCCGCGTCGTATGAACATCGGCCAGGTGCTGGAGGTCCACTTGAGTTGGTTGGCCGCCGCCGGCTGGAAGGTCGACGTGAACAATCCCGCCAACGCTAAGCTGCTGGAGACCCTGCCCGAGGACCTGCATCGATGTGCCCGCCGGCTCGTTGACCGCCACCCCGGTGTTCGACGGCGCCACGAACGACGAGATCGCCGGCCTGCTCGCTAATTCCCTGCCCAACCGCGACGGGGACGTGATGGTGAACGCCGACGGTAAGGCCCAGCTTTTCGACGGTCGTTCCGGCGAGCCGTTCCCCTACCCGGTGTCGGTCGGCTACATGTACATTCTGGAAGCTGCACCACCTGGTGGACGAGAAGATCCACGCCCGCTCCACCGGCCCGTACTCCATGATTACCCAACAGCCGTTGGGCTGGTAAGGCCCACTCGGTGGCCAGCGTTTCGGCGAAAATGGAGGTGTAGGGCATAGGGCTCACGGCGCCGCCTACACGCTGCAAGAGCTGCTTACCATCAAGTCCGACGACGTGGTGGGTCGTGAAGGTGTATGAGGCCATTGTGAAGGGTGAACATCCCCGACCCGGGTATTCCCGAGTCGTTCACGGTGTTGCTCAGGAATTGCAGTCCCTGTGCCTAAACGTGGAGGTTTTTGTCCGCCGATGGCACCCTCGATGGAACTGTCGGGCTCCGACGATGATGATTTTGACCAGGCTGGTGCCTCAATCGGGTATCAACTTGAGCCGCGATGAGCGTTCCGACGCTGACATTGCCTAACGGTATTTCACCACTTTAAGAAAGGGAGCTACGTGCTCGACGTCAACTTCTTCGAAGAGCTTCGCATCGGCCTGGCGACCGCTGACGACATCCGCCGGTGGTCGAAGGGCGAGGCTAGAGCCGGAGACCATCAACTACCGTACCCCTAAAGCCCGAAAAAGGACGGCCTGTTCTGCGAACGGATTTTCGGTCCCACCCGGACTGGGAGTGCGCCTGCGGCAACATACAAGCGGGTTCGCTACAGGGGCATCATTTGTGAACGCTGCGGCGTGGAAGTCACCAGTCCGGTGCGCCGCGAACGCATGGGCCATATTGAATTGGCGGCCCCGGTCACCCACATTTGGTATTTCAAGGGTGTGCCGTCCCGCCTGGGCTACCTGCTGGACCTGGCCCCCAAGGATCTCGAACGCATTATCTATTTCGCGGCCAATATCATCACCAGTGTGGATGATGAGGCCCGCCATAACGACCTCACCACCCTCGAAGCGGAAATGCTGCTGAAAAGAAGGATGTGGAGGCCGATGCGGAATCTGAGCTTGCGGAGCGGGCCCAAAAACTGGAAGAGGACCTGGCCGAACTAGAGGCCGCGGGTGCCAAGGCGGACGCGCGTCGTAAAGTGCAAAACGCTGCTGACAAGGAAATGCAGCATATCTGGGAGCGCATGGAGCGGAAATCGACCGCCTGGAGGAGATTTGGCAAACCTTTGTCAAACTGTCCCCAAGCAAATGATTATCGACGAAACCATCTACGAGGAACTCGTCGACCGCTACGAAGACTACTTCACCGGCGGCATGGGTGCCGAAGCGATTCAAACACTCATTCGGAACTTCGATCTTGATGCGGAGGCCGAAGAGCTGCGCACCATCATCGCCGAGGGCAAGGGCCAAAAGAAAATGCGGGCCCTCAAACGCCTCAAGGTGGTGGCTGCGTTCCAACGCTCCGGCAACGATCCCGCCGGCATGGTGCTTGACTGCATTCCGGTCATCCCCCGGAGCTGCGTCCCATGGTGCAACTCGACGGTGGCCGCTTCGCCACCTCCGATCTCAACGACCTGTACCGGCGCGTCATTAACCGTAACAACCGCCTCAAGCGCATGATTGACCTCGGCGCCCCCGAGATCATCGTCAATAACGAGAAGCGCATGTTGCAGGAATCCGTCGATGCTTTGTTCGACAACGGCCGTCGGGGACGCCCCGTCACCGGTCCGGGCAACCGACCCCTCAAGTCCCCTGTCCGACCTGCTCAAGGGCAAGCAGGGCCGGTTCCGCCAAAACCTGCTTGGTAAGCGCGTGGATTACCCGGGCGTTCCGTCATTATTGTCGGCCCGCAGCTCAAACCGCACGAGTGCGGTCTGCCGAAGCTCATGGCCCTGGAACTGTTCAGCCGTTCGTCATGAAACGGCTGGTCGAACACGACTTCGCCCAAAACATCAAGTCCGCTAAGCGCATGGTGGAACGCCACCGGCCCGAGGTGTGGGATGTGCTGGAAGAAGCCATCGCCGAACATCCGGTGATGCTCAACCGTGCCCCCACCCTGCACCGCCTGGGTATCCAAGCCTTCGAACCGAAACTCATCGAAGGCAAGGCCATCCAGCTGCACCCGCTGGCTTGTGAAGCCTTTTAACGCCGACTTCGACGGCGACCAAATGGCCGTGCACCTGCCGCTGTCTGCGGAAGCACAGGCGGAAGCCCGCATCCTCATGCTGGCATCCAATAACATCCTGTCGCCGGCGTCCGGCAAGCCGCTGGCCATGCCCCGCCTGGACATGGTGACCGGCTTGTACTACCTCACCATGGACAAGCGCGAGGACGAATTCGGCGGGCAGGGTGCTACCGGCCCGCTACCGCCGACGGCCCCGCCACCGGCGTGTACTCCTCCGTGGCGGAAGCCATCATGGCCAAAGACCGCGGCGTGTTGGGTCTGCAAGCCAAAATCAAGGTGCGCATTTCCCACCTGCGGCCCCCCGCCGACATCGAGGCGGAGCACTTCCCCGACGGTTGGGGAGCACGGCCAAACCTGGCTGGCGGAAACCACCCTGGGCCGCATCCTCTTTAACGAGCTGCTGCCCTGGAACTACCCGTACCTTGAAGGCGTCATGGTGCGCAAAGGTGGCGGCACCGACAAAATCATGCTGGGCGACGTCATTAACGACCTCGCCGCTAAATACCCCATGATTACCGTCGCCCAAACCATGGACAAGATGAAAGACGCCGGCTTCTACTGGGCCACCCGTTCCGGTGTCACCATCGCCATGTCCGACGTGCTGGTGCTGGACAACAAGGAAGAAATGCTCGAATCCTACGAGGCCGAGGCCCAGGAGATCGAGCGCAAATACTGGAGCAGGGCGCTCACCACCCGCGACCGGTACGAACGCCTGGTCGAATTGTGGAAGCACGCCACCGACACGGTGGGTAAGGCCGTGGAAGAGCTCTACCCGGACGACAAACCCAATCCCCATGATTGTGAAGTCCGGTGCTGCCGGTAACATGCGTCAAATCTGGACGCTGGCCGGCATGAAGGGCATGGTGGTGAACTCCAAGGTGATTACATCACCCGACCGATTAAAACCTCCTTCCGGGAAGGCCTGTCGGTGTTGGAGTACTTCAATCACTCCCACGGCTCCCGCAAGGGTCTGGCCGACACCGCGCTGCGTACCGCCGACTCGGGTTACCTCACCCGTCGTCTCGTGGACGTGGCACAGGACGTCATTGTTCGGGAAGAAGACTGCGGCACCACCCAAGGCATCCGCGTCCCAATTTCCGAGGAAGTCAAGGACGTCGAAGGCAACGTCGTGGGCTACACACCGCACCCCATGATCGAAACCTCCGTGTCCGGCCGTGCCCTCGCCAAGGCGGTCACCCAAGGCGACGAAGTACTGGCCGAAGCCGGCGACTACCTCACCGACGAACTGGTCACCAAACTCGTCAACGCCGGGGTGGACAAAGTCCGGGTTCGCTCCGTGCTCACCTGCCAAACCGCCACCGGCGTGTGCGCCAAGTGCTATGGCATTTCCATGGCCTCCGGCAAGCAGGTTGACATCGGCGAAGCGGTGGGCATTGTGGCGGCCCAATCCATTGGCGAGCCCGGCACCCAGCTGACGATGCGTACCTTCCACCAGGGTGGTGTTGGTGGCGACATCACCGGCGGCCTGCCCCGCGTGCAGGAACTCTTCGAAGCCCGCGTGCCCAAGAACCGTGCCCCCATCGCCTCGGTGGCCGGCACAGTACACCTGGAAGACGAAGGCAACTTCTACATCCTCACCATCAGCCCCGATAATGGTTCGGACGATGTGGTGTACGAGAAACTGTCCAAGCGCCAAGGCCTGGCCAACGTGCGCGTGCCCATGAGTTCCAACCCGGGCGCCTGGATCGAACGCACCCTGGCCGAAGGTGACCACGTGAACGTCGGCGATCGCCTCCTGCGTGGTCCCGCCGACCCCCACGATGTTCTGGAAATCCTGGGCCGCCGTGGTGTGGAACAACACCTGGTTGATGAGGTGCAGGCCGTGTACCGCGCCCGCAGGTGTGGCCATCCACGACAAGCACATCGAAAATCATCATCCGCCAAATGCTGCGCCGCGGCACCGTGATCGAATCCGGCTCTACCGAATTCCTCCCCGGCACTCTCGTCGACCTGGCTGAGGCAAAGGCTGCCAACACGGAGGCCATCAAGGCCGGTGGTCGGGTTGCCGAGCTGCGCCCGAAATCATGGGCATTACCAAGGGCATCCCTGGCCACCGAGTCCTGGCTGTCGGCCGCATCCTTCCAGGAAACCACCCGCGTACTCACCGATGCCGCCATCAATAAGCGTTCCGACAAGCTGATTGGCCTGAAAGAGAACGTGATTATTGGTAAGCTCATTCCGGCCGGCACCGGCATCGCCCGGTATCGTAATATTGCGGTGAAGCCCACCGAGGCCGCCCGCAATGCCGCGTACTCCATCCCCACCTACGGTGACGCCATCTATGGTGACGATGGGTACGGTGACTTCACGGGTGCCTCCGTCCCGCTGGACGAAGCATCTGACATGTAGTCAGCCAAGAATCCGCAATTTCTGAAAGTCTCAGCATAACCCGCCCCACCTGCGTAACCGTGGTGGGGCGGGTTTCTCTGTTTCCCGCTTTACGACGCCTAAAGCACCCCGCCGGGCCTATGCCGCATCCTCCGTGTCTTCTTCATCTAACTCCGGCTCATCATCCTGCGGAACCCGCGAAGTCAACAACAATCCATCCATATCAAACAGCGGACGTGACTGCGGACCTGTCATCCGAATATTGAAACCCTGCTCCAACTCATGGCAACTATGCACCAACGTGAACGAACCCACCGTGATAGTGCCATCAATCCGGGACAAAGATTATCAAGCACCACCGGAGAAACAATCCCCTACATATAACCCAGTCGACACCTCGAAAAGAACCGAGTGAGAAACCCCCCGCACATGATCGGGAATCGCCGTACAACTAATAACCGCAAACATAACATTCCCCTAACCTGCGACTAGGCGTACTGAGTATGCCCAGCAACCTCACGATTACGACCACCAATAAGCCGATCATCATTACGCGCCGGAAGATAGGGGGTCAAAATTGTCGCGAGAATCTGGAGCATCTCTTCAAGAATCTTGTTCTTCACAATAAGTTTCCGCAGATCACTGCGGACCAGCGTCGCATAGTTATCCGAACGCGAATGCTTGAACGCCAGGGGATAGATATATCCGGCTTATACATATCGGCCAGGTCAAAAAGCAATGAACGAATATCACCCCGGTGAATGATCCCCAACGCGGGATTCACACCAATGGCGGAACAGGCAGCCGCTGCGCAACCATAAAGAATAGAATTCGCCAGATTGAGGGATTGATTGATCGGATCCGGTGACTCGGTGTTGCGCTTGAAATCCTTGACCTTATAGCGAGCAGCCACCTGCTTATAGGTTTGACGCATAAGCCGCCCCTCAAGCCCTCGCATGGTAGCTATAGACGCATTATCAGGCATGACCTCAATACCCAACTGTTTCCGATAAAGAATGACGGCAGCCTTCCGCTGGTGAGCCTCATTAGCCACCAGCCGCGCCTGGGCGATCGCCCACCGCGCCGACGACGTGAGCGGCGTCGCCAAGCTATAAGCTGGAACCCCACCGCCACCACAATACAAAATTGCCGTGCCGGCCCGGGCGCACGACGTTGCTGCTGGTTGACTGATGCTGGTTCCCGGACCCAACATCAACACCCCAACCCAGCCACCGGAAGCTGGATGCGGATCCGTTTAGGGGAATCACTGGATAATCCCCACGTTGACGTGCAATAACACCCGTGCGATCCTGCCGCACCTGACAGTACTCCAGGTAAAGGTACGAAACTCGATCCTCCAACCGTACCTGGTCTTTTGTCGGGATTGTTGAAAACGCTAGGGCTTCCTCGGAATAGGCCATCAGCTCTCCTTAATTGGTATGAGCCCAAGCCGCTGATCGTAGAACCTGCTGGCATTTTCTACCACCTTGTAGCGGCATAGGATGGATGAATTACTGGTAATGTCTGTGGCCTCGCTGGTCATCACCTTATAGCTGCTGGTGTCCGGGATTTCTACGACCGCCCGCAACGCCTCCCGAATGTCTTCGGTGTCCTGCCATTTGATGCGGTTGAGGTCCGCAATGTTTCCCGTCCAGGCGCCGGGAATCGTCCCGGTTGGGTCGTGCAGGATTGCGGGAATGGTGATCCGGTCGATGAGCCGGGTGGCGGTTTCGGCGAGCTCATCTTTATGAGTGATGGTGAAAAAATCGGTGTTTGTTGCATCGTCAGCAAGCCTCATGGAGAACTTAATACGAGCATTATTACCGGCATTGATCTTGTGGATAAGCTCGGCGATCTCGTCCATGCCGCTCGCATTATCGTCTTCTTTGTTGTTCAAGATGTCGAGCAATTCGGCGAGCCCCATGGACGATTGATTGATAAAATCCTGGATTTGGTCGGGAAAGCGCAGCGACTTCTTCCCATCAACCTCATCGAGCGCAGCAATCCAATGGGCCACCCGGTCGAGTTGCGCCGCGAAATACGGCTTGGTCTGCCACTCCTTAGGATTATCAATGGCGGCAATGGAAATGGTTTTATGCGCCAACCCAGGCACCCGATCCGCCCGGTCGGCATCATCGCGGCGCCAAAGCCGACCGGCCCGTTGAATGAGCGACTCCGCCGGGCAAAGCTCGGTGCGGAGCACATCAAGGTCGATATCCAGCGACGCCTCTATGGCCTGAGTACCAACCACAAGCACAGTCGTTGCCTCGCCATTCTTACCGATACTTTGTTCGAGTTCCTCGGCGTTCCGTCGCCGATGCTCGGCGGTCATACGCGAATGCAACAACACCGGGTTCTCATGATCGAATGCCTGCACGATCGCCTGCGCCCGGTCCACAGTGTTGCAAATTATTCCAATGCGAGCCTGCGGATAAGCCTGGCGTTGGGCCTGAACCCACCGGATATGACTGTCCACTAACCGGTCGTAAGGAACCGGGTCGACAGTGAGATCAATGGTGTAAGGCTCCGTCGGTATTACCACGGGCGGCGCGTCCACGGCCGGGTCCGGGTCGATCTCGTCCCCCGACCGGGGAAGCCACGTGGTGAAGCTGGGGAAGCGCGCCGGGTCGCTGTCGTGCTTGCTGTAGGCCTGCTTGAATTTTTCCTGCTGCCACGCCGGCATGGTTGCGGTGAGGAAAGTAATGGGGGTGTGGGTGGCCGCCCACCAGTGAAGCAAGTCTTCGAGCAGCTCGGATTGGTAGGCATCCAGGGTGTGCACTTCATCAATGACCACGTGAGCATTGGCAAGGGCCAGGAGCCGCAGGTGATTGAACTTGGTGGGCAACGATCCTAGAATTGCCTGGTCAACAGTGCCAACGCAGACCGGTGCCAGGAGCCGCGATGCCCCGGACTTCACAAACTCGGTGGGGAACAGGCCGCCGTTATCTTGATAATTATCTCCCACCATCACGTCGGACACTGAAATGTTCTGGGAATAGAAATCTTCCGTGATTGCTAAACCATGTGCCAACGACGCGACATTGGTGGTGCCCTTAAAGGCTTTCTGCACCCGACGCATGATGGCATTCGTGGTGGCCTGGGTGGGGAGCAAGAAAATCAGACGTTCGTTCCGGGTGGCATGGCGTAGTAGTGCCGCCTCGGTCTTACCGGAACCCGTGGCTGCCATGACATTCCACAGCCCGTCGCCCTGCTCCAGCGCCGCTGCCTGCGCGAAGCGGGGCGGGAAGCCGTCGAGAATGTTCGCGCATGCTGCCTCCCGCGTGGGCCAATTCTGGTAAAGCCCCACGGTTTTCTTGATGACCGCTACCGACTCCGCCGCCCGATGCGCCACCCACTGTTTCGGGTCCGCTAGGCTAATGATCCCCTCGTCCATCTCGCGTTGCGCGGTTTGCGTCCAGTCCAATTGCGAGGCGATGCGGTCGGCCAGCACGACGAGTCCCGAGATGAGCACGGTCACGGTAGGGGAGACGCGGTCGGGGAGTTCGTCTCGACTTATCCCCACCCCGAGCTCCACCTGTGCTATGAGGGTTTTATGAATCTTTCCCCACGGGGTGGTGTCGAAAATTTGTTTGATATCTGTGATATCGCTGTTAGTATTCTTTGTAGGGTTAAAATTGGAAAATTTGCCGTGATGCCCTACCAATACCAATGCTAGCCATGAATCTGCTGCTTTCTTCCTGGGCCTGGTATCCTTTCCTAAAAGGATCGCGGAATGGTTTTCATGTCGACGCATCTCTGGAGTATCCGAGAAATAGCTCATGTGATTGGAGCTCACCGTAAGCCCGAGCCGCCGGAGGTTTTCCCGAATCGCCGTAAAAGTCTCCCCATGTTGGTTGTTTTGTTGCTGGAAATGTGGATTGGCTTTCCCGATATCATGCATGCCTGCCACGAGCATTAAGAGCTTGTCGACGTGTTCCCCTAGCTCGTCGACAAGCAGGGAGCGTAACCCCGGACGCAACCAGCGGTGATACAGTTCACCCATGACTGCGCTGGTGTCTAATAGGTGCCCTAGCAGTGGGTAGGGTGTTTCGAGCCCCCGCTCTTTGGCCCACACTACATTCATATCCACATCCAGCGGCGACATTATGCGGCCTTTCTCGCGGTGAGGAGTCCACAACCGTAGGCTTTTGCGCGGCCAATGCCAGCATGCATGATGCGTTCCAATGCTTGGCTGTCAGCAACTATCCCTCATGCAATCGAAAGTATCAATTTGCAAAGCCCTGGAAGACTTGGGAAATTGTAATACTTGCCTATTATGATTGAGGAATTCCACCCCTGCAATGCTGTGGATAGTTTATATGCTACATGCTTTTCCGTTGGATTTAAGCCGGTTTCCACATCGAATGGTTGCAGTGCGACAGGGGTGATCACTTCTCGTTTTTTACCGTTTGTTTCGATGGTGCGTCGGGTAACCGTATTCAGTGCTAGCCGGAAGATTATGGGGGTTCCGTTTTCGTACGAAGGGTATTCCACCTGTTTTGTTTCGATTACCCCTTCCAAGTCTGGTGCGACCACATCGCAATCCGATTGCACCAGGAAATATGGTGCTTGACCTGGTATGAATTCATATCGAAAGAGAATATTATGTCTGGATCGCGCTTGATTATCCCCAAAATCCGGGAATAGTCCCATTACTGCCCGGTGCCGAAACTCGGGATCATCCACTCGCCACCACTGGGTCTTTTCCGGTTTTCTCGCTAGGGCAACATGGACCGGAAACTTGGTCAAATAAGTCATGAATGACATGTGAGATGCATCTCCTTATCTCGCACTGGGGCTTGGAAAGAAATGATGTCAACGGGGGTAAAATACCTCTGTGCAATTTTCTCTTGACTAGCAGTGTATCAGACGGTTAACGTTAAGGATAGAATTATTTTATTTTTGGTATTGAGGAGTTGCCCATGGGTCCTATGCCGCTCACGGAGGTTAAATTTATTAGGACTATTTTAGGGAACGAAGCTGTCGATATGACGGTTGAAGAGGTCCCTAAACATGCAACTGACCCAGATTTCCGACTAGATCATGATGTTTCGGCATGGAATTGATGTCGGTTGTTCGGCTTCTCTCACACATTGGTGCCCGTATGCTGCAGAAGGATAATTCTCTCAAGGGAATGGATAGAGAAGAACCATTGCCAGAAAAAGCTCATTAAAGAGACCTTGTCTGAGCTTGAGGCAGATCGACCACTTTATGGTGGTGAACAGAATTTCTTTCAGATTCCAGATGGTAACGGAAAGGAACACCCTGTTTATAAACTTTCTCCCACTGTACCTAGTGATAATTCACAAGCATATTGGGATCGTGATAAATGTAAACCTGTAATACTTTCGCAAGAGGAAGCTCTGCGATATTTGCTTATCTTTGGTATGTATTCTTTGGTAGGCAATAATGCGCTTGAAGGACGCAGTGCGAAAGAATGGGTCTCCAGGAATTCGACGTCCTCAGGCTGGGGAGTACTGCGACTGAAATGATGGTTCAATCGCAAACTTTATGGAATTCTCTGTTGTGTTCTATTCCAAAAGCCTGGATAGAAGAGCCTGGGTTGCCTGCTTGGGCTGATCCTACAGGGAAATGGTCGAAAACTATCACTGGCATGCATCCATTGTGGCGTGCTTCATGGATGCCTAATGGTGCTAGGGGTTATTGGGAAAATGGGAAACTGGTAAAAGTAAAGATTGGTGGGGTTCCTTTAGAGTTCCTGGGTGTGATACCTGAATTTGGTGATCCTTGTAGTAAAGGGAACGATCTTTATAAAGAGTGGCGTAAACAAAGAGATGAAGAAGATCCATTTCATCTTTATGTGCGTAATCCTGCGAATGGCGTTTTACGCATAAAAAAATTAGATCTTAGTAAGGATCTCATTCAGCTTGCTGTGGAGTGGGCGCATGAATTAACTGTCAAAGAATTGCAGGATCAGTTTACACAGAGGGTGGGGGAACCTGATTTTATGATGGATGATTCATTATTATTTGCGCGTCATCAAATTGAGGGTGAATCTAGTACAACTACCATCCGGGACTCGGTAGTTACCGATATCAAGAAATCATTATGGTGTTTAAAACCAAATAGAAAAATACAAACAAGGATCATAAACCAGGCGGAGTTTATCGATACCCTCAAAAAGCGGGTTTGTGCACCATTTGGTAGGCAAAGCGATAAGGACCACCCCACCTTTGATGATCTCGCAGATCTCCGGCCCATGATGGAAACGGAGTTTTGGCGCCGCATCACTCCCGTGTACGAGGAAGTGATTAGTACGGCACAAGCAGAGGATTTTAACATGGTGGAGCTTTATGAAAAAGGGGTAGCCGCCACCATTGCCGCACTTGAGGCAGTTATTAAGCCTTATTTACTGCAGAACCCTAAGCGAAACATTAATGTTCAGGAGCAGACGAAATGTTCCCTTCATGCGCTACTCAAGAAAAAGAAAGGCCAGTGATGTCAGAGCTAGAGATTTGTGAATTCGTGAATCACATTATTTGCCAGGCAAAGCGGAAACAAGAATCACGGGATTCTCAGGCGGTAAGGGAAATAGCTGCGCTTCGCTCTGGAATGTCCATCACTACGGAATATCGGGCCTATCCCTATGTGTTGCCGTATCTTGGAGATGAGTCGCAACAGGAACGGAAACGTGTCATTGCGTTGCGTTGTGCCGCCATGATTGCGGAATATGCTGATTTGGGTACTGATTCGAATGATGCGCCGCCGTTGCGGTTTGGCGTTTGGGCGAGTCGCCTTGCCCAGAAGATTAATGATGACGAGTCGGTGGATGGCATGATTGCTTCTCGCCTGGAGTATCTGCATACCCAGGACGTAGAGGAAGCCATCACTACAATCCGGCGGATTCTGCAGTACGCCCAGAGTAATAGCTTACCCAAAAGAGTTGATTTTATTCAATTGTTTAAAAACCTTTTTGGTACTGGGGGAATGGCTACAACGATGATTCCCTGAACCGCCGCCTGCAAATCCTGCGAGATTTCTACGGCGCATCGAACCCCGTCACTACCAATTAAAGGAGGAAACTCATGTCCCACCATCTAACCCTACATATTATTGCCTCGGTTCCCTACTCCAATCTGAACCGTGATGACACCGGCACGCCCAAGCACGTTCGTCGTGGTGGGTATTCAGCGGCGCTACTGAGCTCGCAATCTATCAAAAAGGGATCCGCACGAAATACGAGGCGAATTCGCTGGTAACATCTGTGCGTTCTGGGAAGTTGGAGGCTTATGTGGTGGATCGGGCTCTTGCTATTAATCCTGATGCTGATGAAAAAGCATTGCGCAAGAAGGCTAAAACCCTATTTGGTAAGCTCAGGAATGCAAAGGAATCCGATCCAGAGGGGGGTAAGGAATCTGAGCCAAAGAAAGGCAAGGAATCCGATCTGTCTATTTGGTTGAGTAGTGAAGAGCTGGAGACAGCAGCGACACAGATCCTAGGAGATGCTGACGGTGATTTCCTGAAAGATTATAAAACTGGATCCCTCGCCATTGCTTCTTTCGGTCGCATGTTTGCTGCCGCGCCGCAAAAAGGGTACGGAGGCGGCGCTGAGTGTTTCGCCCGCGGTTACCACGCATCCGGTTTTTATCGCTACGGACCATTTTTTTCCACCATTGATGATATTTAAAGAAGCCAATCGTGATACCGGCGCAACCTATCTTGGCGTGGCTCAGTACACGACCGGGGTGTTTTATCGTACCGTGACTATTGATAAACAACAGTTGCGTAAGTCCTGGACCGGTTTTGATTCCCCCGATAGCGATGAAAGCCTACGATTGCTTGTCGACGCTATCATTTACGGGCTTCCCCGAGGTAAACAGCATTCCACGGCGCCTTTCGTGCAGCCTGCCCTGGTTCTGGCTGAAGAGCAACGCTATCGTAGCGCCTATGATTTCGAAGCCCCGGTCCAGCCAAACCGGAAAGAAGGCGGGTATTTGAAGCCAACATTGGAAGAATTGGATCGGCAGTATACCGCTGCACGGGCTTTTGACCGGGGCAATTTTGATGGGGTGGAATTTGTTGCTGGTACGGCAGCGGAAGTCCAAAATCTTTTCAAAGATGCTGAACACGGCTCCAAAGACGAGCTCATTGACGCTGTGGTCGCCTGGATTAAGCAATGACAGAAGCACTGTATATTCGTCTTGCTGGCCTGTTGCAGTCATGGGCGGGGCCGTCAATCACTGGCAATTTTGTTCGAACGGAACCACGACCTACTCGTTCGGGGCCCATAGGATTGTTGGCGGGTGCTTGCGGCTATGGTTGGGGAGAATACCCCGAATGGTTCACCCAGTTGTATTTCCAAATCCGGGAAGATAATTGTGGGACCCTGGTCGATGATTTTCATACCATTAATCCGCGGGACACCGAAGAGGAATTCCGGTCCAGGCTGCTCCTTGCTATGGGACGGCGGCTGACAAAGAAGCTGCTTAATAGCACACCTGATAGCCGGGGACTTTTCTGTTCTTGTGAAACGAACCTATATCGCTAATGGGGAATCTCATTGTGCAGATTAAGGCTGGTTCTCGGAGCACCAAGAGCTCTTGGCCGAAAAGCTGCAGCAGCCCCATTTTGTGACTTACCTGGGTCGTAAAAGCCTTGTGCCATCGTTCCCTTTTACCTAGGTGTGGGTCCGGATAACATTCTCGCGCGCATCCCTACTGTGGGTGGGGAAGAACCCGAGAAGATTCTGCGTTTTTATGCGTTGGGTAATGATGGCTATACCACTACAACGGTTCCCGTCGTGAAAGACCGCAAACAATGGTTGACGGAGGTCTCCAAGATCTTCTGAAGCATGTAGTCACACCCCAGCTTGCTTTTCGACGAAGGCAGCTGGGGATTTTTGCTATATGAAGCTTATTTAGTTGCGGGGAAATCCATCTACGCCGACAGGTAGAATATCAGAAAGAATATGCTATCTAGCTTGTCTTTTGTTATTTCTGGAAACTAGTCATACGTGGGGAGGCTAAATAAGCTTCAATCATTGTATATTAACCATTCTAGCGAAGAAGAGGAGTTTACCCAATGGGTCTCTACGTGATGTCGGATGCCCCGATCAGGACTGTTGTCGATCTTCTATTACAAGAACCTTATATGAGTAGCACGATCTCATTTACTAATAATAAAGATGCTTACACTATAAGGGCTGCTGACGAGGTGCCTGTTTCGCTTGATTATGGCCCTAATGATAATGGGGTTTTGGATACATTCATCATTGTTCCTGAGAAGCAGGAAGAGCTACAGCGGAAGATTTTCGAGTCGGTGAAAAAGCTCCGGTATAAAGCCACGATTTGAGAGCCCCCGAATGATGTTGAAGTAGTTTATATGCCGGATGATCCATTGCCTGCTGTGCCTGCAGAGCTCGATTAATAAACCAATTTTTAGCCCGCATGCTTCATATAGGCGCACGCGGGTTTTGGCATGAAAAGGAGATATCTTGATGGAACTACCTCCGCATGCGCGGAGAATACCGGATTCCCGGGGAACCATTTTTGGCATTTACGGGAACCACCTCTGCGCGCGCGAGAATACACCCGCACCAGTATAAGGCATTTTGCAGTCTGGGAACTACCTCCGCGTGCGCGGAGAATACACGCCACCAACACGTGCCCCCAATCGTCATCTGGAACTACCTCCGCGTGCGCGGAGAATACTCCTTAATAAGCATTTCCGCAACCTTGCACAGGGAACTACCTCCGCGTGCGCGGAGAATACACGCAAATCTTCAAGCGCAAGCCCGGCTTATTGGAACTACCTCCGCGTGCGCGGAGAATACATTGGCTGGTTTCCCATTTTTGTCCGCTTCGGGGAACTACCTCCGCGTGCGCGGAGAATACCAGCCAGTGTGATAGCAGTGGCATGTGACCGTGGAACTACCTCCGCGTGCGCGGAGAATACCAGCCAGTGTGATAGCAGTGGCATGTGACCGTGGAACTACCTCCGCGTGCGCGGAGAATACAACCCATCACCGCTGACACCCCCATCAGCTCTGGAACTACCTCCGCGTGCGCGGAGAATACAGGTAGCTGCTTGTTTGCAGCCAATAATCATTGAACTACCTCCGCGTGCGCGGAGAATACGGCTTATCGGACCGTTTTTCCACGATTGTCTCAGGGAACTACCTCCGCGTGCGCGGAGAATACGCCTCCAATGGGAAATCGGCGATGTTGAGCAAGGAACTACCTCCGCGTGCGCGGGAGAATACCCTGCGCGGGCCAGCGCCAGGATGTATTGCTGGAACTACCTCGCGTGCGCGGAGAATACATTTTGTAGTTGTTTTAGCCCAAGTAGCAGCAGGAACTACCTCCGCGTGCGCGGAGAATACCCCAGGCGGGCGGCTATTGGCCCCATGAAAGAGGAACTACCTCCGCGTGCGCGGAGAATACATGCCGCTGTGGGTCGGCGCACCCGTGATAGTGGAACTACCTCCGCGTGCGCGGAGAATACAGCTGATTTTCCCTACCGCCGATGCCATTACTGGAACTACCTCCGCGTGCGCGGAGAATACTGCCGCCAGGGCGTGCTGCGCGCTACCCAGCCGGAACTACCTCCGCGTGCGCGGAGAATACGGGGTGGTATCACCGCCCCAGAGGTCTTTCGTGGAACTACCTCCGCGTGCGCGGAGAATACTTTTTTAGCGAAACGACCAGGTAGTTTACCGAAGAACTACCTCCGCGTGCGCGGAGAATACCTGACGGACTTGGGTTCTTCCCTGTAGGAATCGGAACTACCTCCGCGTGCGCGGAGAATACCCGCTTCATTCGTCCTGGTATCCATTGATGATGGAACTACCTCCGCGTGCGCGGAGAATACGGGGGTATCACCGCCCCAGAGGTCTGTCGGAACTACCTCCGCGCGCGGAGAATACAGGTAGCTGCTTGTTTGCGCCAACGATCATTGAACTACCCGCGTGCGCGGAGAATACGCTGCCAGCTCGGGGGTTTGAGGGAGTTTTGGTTGCGGAACTACCTTCGCGTGCGCGGAGAATACTTTTAACATCTGGTGATCCACCGCTCTGGACAGGGAACCACCACCGCGTGCGCGGAGAATGCCGGGCAACAGCGGTGTGACCGCCTCAACCAGGAACTACCTCCGGTGCGTGAGGAATACCCAGCTCGCTGTCGGAGCCTAGTTGTTTGAATCTGACTTCGCGTGCGCGGAGAATACCCCCGGCCAAATTGACACCGGTGTTGCAGTGAACTACCTTCGTGCGCGGAGAATACACACTATGCTCGGCGGTTATGGCCACCTGGTTGAACTACCTCTCGCGCGGGAGAATACCGAGAAGATGCCGGCACGATCGAAGATCGTGGAACTACATCATGTGCGCGGAGAATACAGCCGCAGTGCGTTACCCGCGCGGCGGTCGGGAACCACCGCGTGCGCGGAGAATACCACCGATTTCCAGATCATTGCAGGGATAACGGAACTACCTGCGTGCGCGGAGAATACGTCAGCGACCCTGCACGTGACCGCCATGAGGAACTACCTTCGCGTGCGCGGAGAATACAATGATAGTGCTGGTTTTGTCGGTACTGAATCCACTGTGCGCGGAGAAATACTGCTTATCCTCATCGCCCCCATCACCATTATCGTTGGAACTACTCATGTGCGCGAGAATACACCTGGCACAAAGCCAAATGGGAAAACAGAACCACCGCGCGGAGAATACTGCGATGGTTTCCGGAGATCAACACCAACTCTGAACTACCTCGCGTGCGCGGAGAATACGAAGATAATGCCGATGGTAAAGAATAACATTGAACTACCTTCGCGTGCGCGGAGAATACGCAAACATGCAGGTCAAAGGGTGCTTTTAAACGGAACTACCTCCGCGTGCGCGGAGAATACCATCTCGCGGAGATGATTAGCAAGGGCCTGAAGGAACTACCTCGCGTGCGCGGAGAATACCCAAATTATTATGAGGATTCGCCTAAAGATTGGGAACTACCTCGCGTGCGCGGAGAATACAAAATTGATCCTACCAACCTCGGTGTTGAGTCGGAACTACCTTCGCGTGCGCGGAGAATACGTCTGACGGTTGGTGAAACCTATGAATCTTTTCGAACTACCTCCGCGTGCGCGGAGAATACGAGTGATTTCGCCTCAACGGTGACGGTGCTGGAACTACCTCCGCGTGCGCGGAGAATAGCCGGGTGTGGCGAGCTCAGCGGTCCCATCCTCGGAACTACCTCCGCGTGCGCGGAGAATACACGGTGACTCGCTGGGCCCGATTATCAAGCAGGGAACTACCTCCGCGTGCGCGGAGAATACCCCACGATCAAAACCCCACATCATCCTGCTGTTGAACTACCTCTCGCGTGCGCGGAGAATACCCTAAATGAGCTGGGTCTTTATAGCATGATTCTCAAAAATGGGCCAAAATTCGCTCTGGAATCTAGAATTTATGGCTGAATTATGGGGGTAAAAATTCTGCCACTGACAATCCTCCACGCCCCTATGATCCCTTATTCCTGCCCACACTCCTCCTCCCACGCTTTTTCCGCTAACTCCCTCCCATACGTAATACTTCCCTGAGTCGGGGCAGGGCGTTTGATGGTGTTTGATCCGCCGATGGCTAGCATCGCTGAAGTTGGTATCAGCATCAAGCGGGCTGGCTTGAGCCCCTGCCCCAGGTCCCTGCAAAACCCTGCCCACGCTTCTTCGGGTTCTAGGTTCTAGGTGAGTTTTCGGGCTGTGTCTCGGTTGGGCCGCAACAGTCATGCCTTCATTAAGCTATCAGTGCGTCTGTCCCTCATATGTTGAGCGAATCAACGTTTCCGCACTAAGCATCCTGCGCGGCACCACTGCTTTCATGCGGCGACGCTGCCCCTCCGCAACATCCCTCGCCCCTCCCTACTTTCCACGTACCAACACACCACCCCTCCCACCCCAACGCCGGCACTCATCACACCAGTTGGAATGGGCTGCCGTCGGCGGCCCGGGCCTGCTGGATCACCAGGTCGAATCCTTGTTCGGATACCAGGTGTTGGAGTTCGGGCAGGTGTTGGGAGATGACCGAGTCCCGCCACAGGGTGGTTCGCAGCTGTAGGTCCATGCCGGCGTCGACAAGCAGGTGCAGGCTGTCCCACACCCGACCGCTCACGGCGGCCGCACACCCGGTCACTTCCGGCATGTGCCTAGGGAGGGCCTTAATGTCCAGCCCCACCCCAGTCCGGGGTGCTTTCCGCCCGCTCCAGGAGCCGGCCGATTCGTGCCGGACTGTAGCCGCAGGTGTGTAATCCCACCGGTAGGCTGGTGGTTTCGTGCACCGCGGCAATGGCGTCGGCAAGCCCGGCACGGCGGTTGGTTCGCCGCCGGAGATCACCACGCCGTCGATAAGCGACCGCCTGCTGGTAGCTAACGCAAGCGCCTCCGCAAATCGTGACTGCCGGCGCCGAACGCCTGCAAGCTGGGATTATGGCAGTAGACGCAGCGCAAGGGCAGCCCTGGGTGAAGATGGTGATGGTGATATTGCCCGGCCAGTCGGTGGCGGAGAACGGGATGATTCCCGCAACCGGCAGCGTGCGGCTTCCGGCGCGGGCTCCAGCCCCAACCTGGCTGCGGTTACACGTAGGTTTCGCTAGTACTGACGCTCGCGGAATTCCGCCTTTTTTCCCGATGTTGAAGCTCGACCGGCCGGAAGTAGCCCATGACCCGAGTCCACATTTCCGGTGGTTTGGTCGCGTGTGGGCAGTGGGGGTGTTCCTCGAAATATAGCCGTGTTCTGGGCAGATAGAGAATGTTGGGGTGATGGTGATGTAGGGCAGGTGGAAGTTTTCCAGGGCACGGCGCACGAGCTTGGCGCAGGCCTTGCCGTCGGACATTGCCGACCCCATGTACAGGTGGAGGACCGTGCCGCCGGTGTATTTGCTTTGCAGTTCTTCCTGGTGTTCGAGGGCGGCGAAGGGGTCCGGGGTGTGGGCGACCGGCAGTTGGGAGGAGTTGGTGTAGTAGGGTTCCCGCTCGGATCCGGCGTGGATGATGTCGGGGAATCGTTTGCGGTCTTCTTTGGCGAACCGGTAGGTGGTGCCTTCCGCCGGGGTGGCCTCTAGGTTGAATAGGTGTCCGGTTTGTTCTTGTGCGGCGACGATGAGGTTATTGATGTGGTCGAGCAGTCGGGCGGCGAGGGCTTTGCCCCGGGGGTCGGTGATGTCGTAGGCGTCGTGGGTGAAGTTCCGCACCATTTCGTTGCAGCCGTTCACGCCGATCGTGGAAAAGTGATTGTCCAGGCTGGGCAGCCACCGTCGCGTATATGGGTAGAGGCCGTTGCGTAATTGTTCGGTGACGAACGACCGCCGGCGTTCCAGCGTGTCCACCCCTCAGCGCCACCAGGTTGTCGACGGCGGTGAGGAGCCCCGCTTCGTCGCCGGCGTATTGCAGCCGAGTCGGGCGCAGTTGAGGGTGACCACCCTGATGGAGCCAGTGAGTTCTGCGGAGCCGAAGAGCCCATTGCCGCGTTTGAGGAGTTCCCGCAGGTCGAGTTGGAGGCGGCAGCACATGGAGCGGATCATGCCCGGGTCCAGGTCGGAGTTGATGAAGTTTTGGAAGTAGGGGAGACCGTATTGCGCGGTCATGTCGAAGAGGGCTTCGGTGTTGGGGGAGTCCCAGTCGAAGTCCTTGGTGATGTTGTAGGTGGGGATGGGGAAGGTGAAGGGTCTGCCGTCGGAGTCGCCTTCGGCGAGGACCGCCAGGAATGCCCGGTTAATGAGGTCCATTTCGGGCTGGAGGTCACCGTGTAGAAGTCCATGATTTCCCGCCGATGATGGGGGTGTGGTCGCGGAGGTCTGCCGGGCAGGTCCAGTCAAAGGTGAGGTTGGTGAAGGGGGTCTGGGTGCCCCACCGGGAGGGAACGTTGAGGTTAAACACAAACTCCTGCAACACCTGGTACACCTGTTCGAAGGTGAGTTGGTCGATGCGGACGAAGGGGCCATGTAGGTGTCAAAGGAGCTAAAGGCTTGCGCCCCGGCCCATTCGTTTTGCAGAGTACCGAGGAAATTCACCACCTGGCCGCAGGCGGAGCTTAAATGCTTCGGCGGGGCGGAGGAAACCGTGTTGGGCACGCCCCCGAATCCTTCTTCGATGAGTTGGCGCAGCGACCATCCGGCGCAATATCCAGAGAGCATGTCGAGGTCGTGGATGTGGATGTCACCGTCCCGGTGCGCCTGCCCCGCTTCGGGGGAGAATACTTGGTCGAGCCAGTAATTGGCTATGGCCTTGCCGGAGGTATTGAGGATCAGGCCACCGAGGGAAAAGTCCTGGTTAGCGTTGGCGTTAATGCGCCAATCGGCGTGGGATAAATATTCGGTGATGCTGGAATGGTCGTAGCTCTGCATGGTGAATAAGATTACCGGACCAACACCCGCAAACCACTACATATGTATAGATGAAATATTATTAATCCCATATCTTGTGGTAGGGGTGGGCTTGTTCCCGAGTTTCAATCCAGATTTAGTATAAGTGTAATTCGTTACATCGGCGTGTCGTCGTGATTCATGAAAGCATTCCCACCGAGACGCGTCAGAGTCACGGATTTCTGCGCCGCTCCCGTCGTCAAGCAAGAACGATGCGGAGGGGGTAAACCTTGCCTGCGGCGGATGACGTTAAACCGCAACTAATATTTCCGTTAGAGATCGTGCTAGCATGCGCATATTTCTTTAGAAGTCGCCGCCCGCACATATTTTTCTTTTGTTTGCGGACCTACCCCCTGAATTTTTGGGTGCGGTAGCGTTGAGGTATCTTCTAGCTGACTTAAACCTCATAAGGGAGCGACAAGGAAAAGAGAATCGGCATGGCTCAGGCATTGATCGAAGGACAAATCGTCATGTACGTGTTCTTTGTGCTCGTTGTTGTGGCGGCGGTTCTCCCTCGGGTCACCGACGACCCCACCCGCCTCAGAGACTCCATTGCCACCCGCTTACGGGTCTCTTTTGTCAGCGCCGGCATCATGACATTTCTCATGCTGTGGATCCATGTTGGCGACGCCTACGCCACCCACGGCTACGGCGATAAGGTTTCCTGCAACTACGGCTACCCCAACATGCTGGACACCAGTGTGCAACGCCTCATCGGATCCCTACGAATGCATCCTCAATAGCAGATTCGCCATAGCGTTGTTTTTCTTGTCGGCCCTTGTAATCCCTCATGCTGGAACGCAAAAATCCTGCGTTACTTTATTACGCAACGCGGTTAAAGGGGCACCAATGAAGCAGAAAATCCTTGCCTTATGTGGGCTCATTTTGATGTGTTACGTGCTGCAGCTTATCGACGGCTACCGCAGCGCCACAGTCCGCCACCACCGATAACGCCGCCATCACCACCGCCGTCAAAACATACCAAAAGCGTCCTCGACGCCCAATGGACCAACACCAGCTGCACCTCTCCCGGTGCCTCAGCTCCAGCAGCAGAATTGTCGGAACCCCCGCCGGCCGGGACACCTTCACCCAGGTGGAGCGCGAAAACCTGAAAATCCGTGACGAACTCCTCGCCGATGGCACCTGGTTCGCGGTCGCAAAAAGCGACGTCACCATCACCCAAGCCACCCCCAACCCGACGGCAGTGCTCTTCGTCATCGCCACCATCACCACCACCTCACCGAGGGCGGCAAAGACGGCAAACCCACCCCAGGGAATCTGAGCGACGCCCACACCATCACCCTGAAGCAGGTCGACGGCAAATATTACGTCATGGCCGACATCCGCAACGATTCCGGCTCCACCTCATTCCTCAGCTCCATCACCATCAAAGGCCAGATCATTACCTACGTGTTCATCGGCCTGGTGGCGCTCGCCGCCCTCCCTGCCGTGGCTCGCCGCCTTCCCGTGGCCGTGGCAAACACCCCATCGAAAAACAAACTCTTCGTCTCCCTCACCAGCACCCTCATCATGACCTACATGTGGTGGCTCACCCGCAACCACGCCCACGTCACCGGCGTGAACGGCGCCCGGCGCGTCTGCAAGGGCAGCTATTCGTTCATGCTGAACCCTCGGGTGGCGAATTCTCTCCTGGTCGAACGACTGCATCACCCACAGTTGGGTTGCCATGGTCTCATCACCGCCGCGGCCCCTTGCGCTCCTCTTCCTGGAATTATGGGTGACTCGCCGCTATATCACGGCGCCCAGCGTCGCAAAGCGAGCCGCTAGGCAGCGGTAGTGATCGTCACCGCCGGCACCCCCGCATGCTCGTCGGCGATTTCAAACCCCGCAAACCGGGGATGATCCCCCAGCCGCTTATTCGCCTGGAGGCTGTGGGCGATCCACAGGAGCTCGCCGGCCGAAAAACGATGTTCGGTTCGTCGCCATGATCTCTGCCCGAATATCCACCGAAAAGAGTCCGTCGGCCGTCGGGTCCGGCCGGAGCACCGCATCCGCGTGGGCGAGGTTTTCGCACGGCAATAACTCGTCCAGGCTGGATATCAACGCCGAATATTCGAACGCCACCTTGGGGTTGTTCATCACAATCTCGTCGTGCGGCCACGCCGACTTATTGACCCTGGACACCTCGGTGACGAATTGTTCCAGCGACAGGTATCGCCGCGACCCAAATTCCCACCGTATATCATCCAACATCGGGACCTTCCTTCAAAACTGTAAAACTCATGATTCCTCCCCATTGTTCAAGGAAAGCCGGTGAAGCCGGGGAGCAACTCGCGGGCGGCCGCGAAAAATCATGCCACGAAACCAATACCCCAGCATGATGTGGGATGGTTTGCGCCTTATTAACCTCAACAGTCATGACTGTGCATAAACGATGGCTCATCCCGTTTTCTGAGGAGCTGGTGACCCTGCGCCAATATGCTTTTTATCGCGTTGATGATTGTGCTCATTTTGGTTGTGGGGTGGGTGACCCTGAGGCTCGGGAACCGATTTATCCCCTTTCATGGTCACGTTTGTTGTTGTCATGGAGGTCATCGGGTTTTGACCCTGCTGGCATTGGGGTTGGTGGTGCAGCTCACCCGGTTTGAGTTGGGGCTGGGTCTTGTGGGCCTGGGGTTGTTCTGCACATCGTTTGCCGTGGTTCCCATGCACATTCGTCGCCTCATCCAATTGTGTGCTATCAAACTGCGGTTGCGGCTGCCCGGCTGAATTTTTCGCCGTCGCCTATGGCTCACCATCATTATTGCTGGCAGCCCCTCACGCTAGCGCATATATTTTGATCGTCCCCGAGCTGTTCCAGGTCCAGGGTGGGCCACACTGGTGGCAGACGCTGCACATCTACAAAGTTATTCTCATCATTGGTGCCGTCATCGTTGGGGTCTTGGTCACCATCGGTTTTTCTGGCTGGTCGGCTCCGGGATTCGCCGCCGCAACCAGCGCATGCAAGACCTGAAGCCAAGGCCGACTACGCCGTGGTGCAGGAACGCAACCGTATCGCCCGCGAAATGCACGACATTATTGCCCACTCGCTCACCGTCATGATCGCCCTGCCGACGGCGGGAAGTTCGCCGGCAAAAGAACCCGGACATGGCGCTCACCGCCCTCGACACCATTAGGGAATGGGGCCGGTCCGCCCTGGCCGAAATGCGCCAACTCCTCAGCGTGTTGCGGGAAACCGAAACGCCGGAACGCAGTCTTGCCACCACCCCCGGTGTGGCTGGTATCGGTGATCTTATTAAAGAGACCCGGCGCGCCGGGGCGGAGGTGGACTACACGGTGACCGGCACACCCCATGTGGTGCGGGAATCGTTGGGGTTGAGCGTGTTCCGCATCGTGCAGGAGTGTCTCACGAATGCCCTCAAGCATGGGAGTGCGAACATTATCATGTCGCTCGACTGGTTGTCGGACCGGTTGATTATTGTGGTGAAAAATGACCCTAGGTGGGGGTTGGTGGACCCCTCAGCAGCTTGCCGACGTTCCAGGTGGTCGCGGCCTTATTGGTATTGCGGAGCGGGCAAAAATTCATGGCGGTTCTGCGCATTAGTCGCATGCTGGACAATGGGTTGTGGAAGTCACTCTACCGTTAGGAGAATAATGATGTTTACCGTAGGGCTTGCTGACGACCAACAGTTGGTGCGGGCCGGGTTTTCCATGGTGTTGGGCTCCCAGGATGATATTGAGGTGGTGTGGGAGGCGAACGACGGCCGGGAGGCTGTGATGTTGGCGCAAAGACAGCCGGTGGATGTGATTCTCATGGATATTCAAATGCCGGTGGTCAATGGGATTGATGCGACGAAGGAGATTGTGGCGCAGCGGCTGCGGGCCCTGGCGGGGAGCTTTACCCGCATCGTGGTATTGACCACGTTTGATTCGGATAATTATGTGGTGCAGTCGATTGAGGCGGGGGCCAGCGGGTTTTTACTAAAGGATACTTCCCCGGAGGAGTTGATTTCGGCGGTGCAGAGCGTGGGGGAGTCGTCGGCGGTGATTAGCCCGGCGGCGACGGCAACCCTGTTTAAGCGGTTGCGCACCCATATGGCGTCGACGGTGGATCCGATGGTGGCCCTGAATCGGGGGTTGGTGGAGCCGTTGACGCATCGGGAGGCGGAGATTTTACTGCTGATCGCCCAGGGGCTGTCGAACACGGAGATCGCCGACCATTTGGTTATTTCCCTGCCAACGGTGAAGACCCATGTGGGGCGGGTGTTGGCGAAAACCGGGTCGCGGGATCGGGTGCACGCGGTGTTATATGCGTTTGACCGGGGGTCATACCCCAAAAATGGGACCGGGGCATGATGTAGCACGGGGCCATGGTGCCTAATAGAAGACATTGGCGATAACGCAACAGGGTTTTTAGCAGAAAGGTGTTCGTCGTGATTATTGTGGAAAACCCTCAGCAAGAAATATGGTTCTGAAACTTGCGGTGAATAATGTGAGTTTCACTGTGCCCGGACGGCCAGGTGACCGGGTTTTTAGGCCCTAATGGTTCCGGGAAGTCCACAACAATGCGGTGCATGTTGGGTTTGGATGCCCCCACCCAGGGCCGGGTGATATTCCGCGGTGAGCATAGGGGGAAGCCCTATGATGACGAGTTCGCTAAACTGCGCAATAAACCGGTGGTGGCCGGCGCAATTTTGGATGCCGGGTGGTTTCACCCGAACCGGAGCGGCCGGAACCATTTGCGGGTTATTGCCCGCGGCGCCGGCATTTCCGACGATCGGGTGGATCAGTGCCTGGCGGTGGTGGGCATGACGGAGGCTGCAAACCATCGGATTGGCGGCTATTCGTTGGGCATGAAGCAGCGCATGGGGGTGGCAACCGCCTTGTTGGGGGATCCGCAGCACCTGATTTTGGACGAGCCCATCAACGGGCTGGACCCGGAGGGGGTGAGCTGGATGCGGCGCACTATCCGCACCCTGGCGGAGCAGGGGAAATCGATCGTGGTGTCGTCGCATTTGCTTGCGGAAATGGAGCAGACCGCCGATCGGTTAGTGGTGATCGGCAAGGGCACCATGATCGGCGAGTATTCGATGGCGGAGTTCTTGGCGGACGGCACGATCGTGGAGGTGGAAACCCCAGGCGGACGAGTTGCAGCAGCGGTTGGCGGAGCTGGGGCTGACGGTCGCCCACCACAGCACGAACGCGCTGGCGGCGCAGGGCGTGTCGGTGGTGCGGGTGCCGGTGCCGGCCGACCACGACGACATGAAATTGCGCACAATCATCGCGGAGGTGGCGTTGACGAACAACATTCTGGTGGTGGGCATGGTCACCCACCGGGAGAATCTGGAGCAACGCTTCCTGGAGGCAACAAGGAACGTGCAGGAATACCACACTGATGATGCGGTGGTCGCCCCGCCCCCACGAACTAACGTTATTCACCTACCCAAGAAAGAGCATTATCATCATGTCTCGCTTTTTCAACGCTGTGCGTTCGAAACCCTAAAATTCACGTCCCTCACATCCTTCTGGGTATACCTGGTGGCGCTTATCGCCAGCCTGGTCGGCCCCATTTTCATCTACACCATGTTTGCCGCCGGCCCGAAACCGGTGGGGTGGGATGTGTCACCATGGGCGGGCCGGTGTTTACCCTGATCGCCACCGTGTTTGCTGGCGTCCGCGGTGGCGGTGAGGTAGAAAACCGCATGAACGCCCACGCGTTTTTTAACCCAAGACCGCCGCGGCCTGTGGCTGGGGGCCCGCATCCTGCGGCCATGGTCATGCTCCTGGCCGCCTACATTGTGGCGGTAGCCTTTGACGATCCTGGTGCTGCTGGTCATGGGCCTCAACCTGGACCCTGTCGGACCTGGTGCCATTATATGCCGGCGTGGGCAGCCTGATCATGGTGGGCCTGTTGACGGCCGGGGTTTCAGGGCATGCTCAGTTCCCGGCTGGGCGGGATGACGCTCATGGTGCTGTGGAACATGATGCTCACCTCCCTGGTGAGCTATGCCGCCCACATGTCGCCGAAGCTGGTGTTCCTGTGGTTGTTGGAGCCGGCGAGACCGCATGGAACAGTTGGCGAACCAATTAGTGCACACGTCCGGCATAGCATCCGGCTGGGATTTGGGTAGCATGCTAAACCCATGGTGTTTAACATTGGGGTGATTCTCGCGTGGCTTTGTAGGCATTGTGTTCGGGGCGTTTGCGGTGAATGCGCCGGGATGTGCGCTAGATGTGCCACTGGTTGTTACCCGCAATGGGGTAGTGGTCATGGGTGCTGGGTACGTTCGTATTTTATGGAGCAACAACAAAAGCGTGCAAAAACCGTATAAGTTGATTATTGCCTGCATTATGCTGGTGGGGATTCGTGGCGGTGGTGCCGTGGTTTGCTTATAGTGGCAGCCAATCATGCATAAGGTGCGGTCCGCAACGAACACGTCGGATATTGATCGGACCGGGGTGAGGCGGAGTTTCCACAGGTTGATACGTCACAGTTAAGCCCGGTGCGGCAGCGGATTTTATCATTGGCCAAAACCGAGTTTGAGGCGCAAAATAAAGGGCACGAAATACAGTGAGGGCACTGAGGAGGCGTGGTGCGCGGATTTCGTGAGTTGGGTGATGCGGGAGGCGGGGCGCCGCTGAAGAACGGCAACACTGGCGGGTGGCGGATCCCCGGCACGTTTACGCTGCAGGAGTATTACGAGTCGATCGGGAAGTTCCAGAAGGCTGGGAGCGGATACCAGCCCAAGCCGGGGACGATGGTCATGTATAACGGTTCGCCCTATTTTTCAGCGATCACACCAATATTGTGGTGCAGAATAACGACGGGGCGTTGGTGACCGTGGGCGGCAACGAGGACGGCCGGATCCGCGTGTATAACAACACGAAGAAAGACTACGACGGCCTGCTGGGGTACGGTGTCGTGGACTAGGCGACGCTGGCTTTTCGACGCCGGCTAGACGTGCACCACCTTGATCTCTATCTCGCTGAGGGCATTCGTGCCGGTGAGAATGAGGGTCACCGGTGGTGTGGGGTTCGCCTGGCCGCTACCGGTGTTGGTGGCGACCGCCGAATAGTCGGTGGTGGTTTCCGCAAGAATATCCGTAATGTTATTTTGTATTTGAAACTGGTCTGGGACGATGAGTTTCAGGGACGCCATCACCAGCGTGATTTTCAATTCCACCTGGGGGCTGGTGAGGATAACATTGGTGAAGTCGAGAACCAGTTCGGAGCACACCCCAGTGACGGAGTGAGTGGGGCCGCATGTCCAGGTCCCATACCGGTCGGTTTCGCTAAGAAAAGCGCTGGTTTTCACGAGGGCCTGCCCGGCCGAATTGGTGGGCACCAACCATCGTGCCTGGGTGGGTATGTTCGCCACGGCGTTGGGGGTGGGGACCGCTAACGCGTTCGACGCGGCTTGTTGCCTCTTTGGGTGGCGCGGGTGGATCTTGTCCACCTCGTCCGGCATGATCGGCTGCGGGAATCGAGCGGACACCTGTTCGAGGAAGTTATCCGCGTCGGGTGCGGGAAGATGCGGCCCCAAATCAAGGTCGGCGACCAGGGTGTGAGCTCGTCCCGGTAGGTGGCACCCAGGGCCCGTGTTACTGCGCTCCGTGTATTCGGCGAAGTCAGGTTGGCCGTCGTCAAACGCAAAACCGGAGGGCGTTAGCAATCGTTGATCGTTGGAAACCGCTGGCGCGTTTACGGATGTCATCACTCATAACTAATTTTATCTCTCAATATTTTTGTGAAAAACACGACAAATTCATCTTACTCTGATTAGATAGGAACATAGTCGCAATCCTGCGGCGATAAGCTCCCGGATAATGCGGGAGACTTCCACTCGGATCGTTCGGCACGTACCCTGCCGATGGAGGATTTTATTGGCATCTCGTGACCCTATGAAGCCGTCACCTCTGGTGTACCCCAACGCCAAAGCCCCTACCGTTAATAATTTTTGATCTGGAAGTCGCCGACGGCGAATTCCTAGTGCTCGATGGCCCGTCGGGCTGCGGCAAGTCCACAACCCTGCGTATGCTGGCTGGCCTGGAGGACGTGACCGCCGGCCGCATCCTGATCGGTGACACCGATGTGACGACCGCGCCACCGAAGGAACGCGATATCGCCATGGTGTTCCAAAACTATGCGCTCTACCCCCACATGTCGGTGCGGGAAAACATGGGGTTTGCCCTCAAGATCGCGGGCATGCCCAAGGATCAGATTGATAAGCAGGTGGAAATCATGGCGAAGCGCCTGGACCTGCTGCCCTACCTTGACCGTAAGCCGAAAGCGCTCTCGGGCGGCCAGCGGCAGCGTGTGGCCATGGGCCGCGCCATTGTGCGGAAGCCGAAAGTGTTCCTCATGGACGAGCCGCTTTCGAACCTGGATGCGAAACTGCGGGTGCAGACTCGTACCGAAATCGCCGCCCTGCAACGCGAGCTCGGCGTCACCACCCTCTATGTGACGCACGACCAAACCGAGGCGCTCACCATGGGCGACCGCATTGCCGTGCTCAACGGCGGCATCCTGCAGCAGGCCGGCTCCCCCCGCGAGCTTTACGACGCCCCCCAGAATGTGTTTGTGGCCGGATTCATTGGCTCCCCCGCCATGAACCTCCTCGAATGCACCAAGGACGAAGACCACATCGCCCACTACGGGGACGCCCGCATCCCCATCCCCGCCGTGTCTGAAACCGAAGTGACCGTGGGCTTCCGCCCCGAATCCATCGAATTGGTGTCGGATTCCGAACCGAACACTATCCCCATCAAACTCGATTTCGTGGAGGAGCTGGGCTCCGACTCCTACCTGTATGGGCACATCACCGGCACTCCGGAAGGTTCCACCCAGGTGGTGGTTCGCACCCCTGCCGAACAGTGCGCCGACGCCGGGCTCGGTGTTCCACGTTCGGATCAATCCGGATGAGACACCACGTGTTTGCCACCGCTACCGGGGAGCGCCTACCGGTCTAACCCCCGGCGGTTTTGGGCATACTCGCGCACATGCCGGCGGGAGGGTAGCCTCGTACTGATTACCCCCGCTATCCGTATCACGGCAGAAAGGAGTCTCGGGTATGCCCCGCTACACCATTGGCGAACTGCACTCTCCCGAGTTTAATAACCGGTACTTTTTCGACGGCACCCTAGGTGCATTGCACGCAGTCGACGGCACGACGTTTCGGCTGTGGGCGCCGACCGCCTGGCGGGTGGTGCTGAACGTGCACTCCGGCCCCGCTGCGGAACCTACCCCATGACCCCGACCAACCCCACCCGGGGGTATGGGAATGCCGGCTGCCGGGCGACCAGGACGGCGCCGAATACACCTACACACTGGTGTTCGAAGCCGGCGGTTCGGGGACCGAGTCTGTCGATCCCTACGCCCGCGCGGTCACCGCCAACGGGCAGCGCGGCGTCGTAGTAAACGTCGACAAGCTTTTGGGGCAGGCCACCCGCATGCCCAGCTTCGGGCCGGCATCGGACGCCATCATCTACGAACTACACGTCCGCGACCTCACGATCGGCCCGGAGAACGGCATCACCCATAAGGGCAAATTCTTGGGCCTCACCGAGGCCGGCACCCGCACCGCCGCCGGGAACCTTTCGGGCCTGGACTATATTGCCAGCCTGGGGGTCACCCACGTGCAGCTGCTTCCCGTTTTTGATTTCGGGTCGGTCGACGAGACCGGGGACCTGCGGTTCGGCGCCCAATACAACTGGGGGTACGACCCGGTGCACTATAACGTGCCGGAGGGATCCCTATGCCACCGACCCCAACACCCCACCAGCCGCATTAGGGAGTTTCGGCAGCTCGTGGATGCGTTTCACGCCCGCGGGATTCGCGTCATCATGGACGTGGTATACAACCATGTGTACGACGCGGCGGATTCCCCCCTGGAACGCACCGTGCCCGGCTACTATTTCCGCATGCGGCCCGATGGCGGCTTCTATAACGGCACCGCCTGCGGCAACGAAACCGCATCCGAGCAGCTCATGATGCGGAAATTCATTGTCGACTCCATCACCTATTGGGCCACCACCTTCGGTCTCGACGGGTTCCGGTTTCGATCTCATGGGCATTCACGATGTGGACACCGTAGAATGCGGTGCGGGCCGCCGTGGACGACATCGACCCGGCATCATTCTCATCGGCGAGGGCTGGGATTTGGGCCACCACCCGGACGGGGTGGTGCCGGCCCACCACGGCAATAGCCGACTCATGCCAGGGGTGAGCTCGTTCAACGATTTCTACCGGGACATTATCAAAGGCTCCAACTTTGTTCCTCTCCGACCCGGGGCTTCGTGTCCGGCTGCGTCGGCAGCTATGATTGCGTGCAATCAATGCGGGTGCGTTGTATGACGCCCTGTTGGGCACACCCACGAACCGGGAATTCGCCTCTGCTGCCCAATCCGTGCTCTATAACGAGGCGCACGACAATTGGACCATGTTCGACAAGTTGCGCGGCACCTACACGCTCTGTGGGCGCGGGAACCCGATATCGTCAAACGCCACATTTTTCTAGCCACCGGCACCCAATACATTGGTCGGGGCAGTGGTGTTCATCCACACCGGCCAGGAGTTTCTGCGCACCAAAAAGCAGGGTCGAGAAACTCTACCGCAGCCCCGACTCCGTGAACGTGTTCGACTACGATCGGGCCGGCCGGTTCGCCAATGAGGTGCGCTACTTCAAAGACCTGAATGCGTTCCGGAAAACCTGGCCCTGGCTGCGGGAATCCGACTATGAAGTGATTAAGGCCTCGGCCCAACTCATCACCGCAAAGGGCCTGCATCTCAGCTACCGGGTGGCTGGCGCGTTCGGGGACCGGCCGGGATCGCCCTGGTCGCGATCAACGCCAACTATTCCTCCTGGCACCACTCCCCTGCCGGCACGGCACCTACAAGGTGCACATCAACGACGGTGTGGTGCATTTCGACTCGAAGGCGCAGGAGATCAATAAGAAACTCGTGGTGCCCGCCCACTCCGGCTGGCGGTGGTGGAGCCGCATCAACTAGGGCAAAGCAAAAAGCGTCGAAAAGCTTCGCGCGGGTGTAGTAGTAAGCTTTTCGACGCCCTTGTTAGCTCAATTGTAGCGTATCAGCCCCGAGGAGACATAGGGATTTGTCACGAATTATTCGACGGTTTTCAGTTTGGCCTGCGCGGCACTCTCCTTGAGGAACATAACCGTCACAAACCCAGCGACGATCATGCGGGATGATCAGCAAAACACCGCCGGCGTCAGCGCATCGTTATAGGCGCCCACAATCACATCGTGGATCGCGTCCGGCAGCTGGCTTTCCCTCGGGCCGGGTGAGCGAACGTGTCCATCGTTCCTGCCACGCATCGCGGAGGCTACGGCCGGGCCCAAAGCGGACATACGTCTCGCTCAGCAGATCCGTCAGCCGGGTCGTGAACTGGGCGCCCGAATCGCCCCCACCCAGGGGAAGCGCCGATCTCGCGGAAGAAGTTATTCGACGCCGTGGCTATGCCCACCTCGCCGATCGGAGAAGGAATTCTGCACCACAAGCACCAGGATCTGCACTGCCCAACGCAATGCCGGCACCCAGCAGGAACATAGCTGAGCAGCACCCACAGCGGGGTTTCGACCGTGAGGGTGGACAGCAGCCACAGGCTGATCGCCAACACCACCATGCTGGCGATCGGCATCCACTGTATTTCACCGGTCTTCAGCGAGCGCCCCTGTGGTCACTGTGCCATCAACCCCGACAACCATGGGAACATCATCAACCCCGAACCGGTCGCATTCACCCCGGTCACCATTTTGCAAATAGGTGGGCATGTAGGCCAGACTCCGAACATGGCGATGCCGATAAACAGTCCGGTGATAGTGGCCAGCACAAAGTTTCGGTTCCGAAATACCTTCAGCGGAATGAGCGGATCCGTGGCCGTCGCCTCCGCCCACACAAACAGGGCAGAGAACACAATGGCGGCGATAATGAGGTTAATAATCGTGGCGGAACCCCACTCGTACTCCACCCCACCCCCAGGACGCAATAAGAATGATCGAGGTCACGGCAACCGCCATGGTGAGCGTGCCCCATACGTCGAACGTAAACTTGGTGTCATGCTTGGGCAGCTTCAATACGGTGGCCGCAATGGCGATAGCGAGTACCCCGATGGGCAGGTTCATCCAAAACACCCAACGCCACCCGATGCTCTGGCGAACCAACCACCCAGCACGAGGGCCGCCACACTGGACAGGCCGAACACTGCCCCCATCACACCCATGTATTTCCCACGGTCCCGGACAGGAACAATGTCCGCAATAATGGCCTGCGATAAAATCATGAGCCCGCCGCCGCCCAGGCCCTGCACCACGCGGGCAAGAATAAGCCAGGTCATATTGGTGGCGAACCCACCAATCACCGACCCGATGAGGAACACGGTGAGCGCCCCCAAGAAGAGCGTTTTTCGGCCCATCATGTCGCCTAATTTGCCGTAAATCGGCATCATAATGGTGACGGCCACCAGGTAGCCGGTGGTCACCCACAGCATATAGTTCACCCCATCGAGCTCACCTACAATGGTGGGCAGCGCCGTGGAAAATACCGTCTGGTCTAACGCCGACAAAAAGCATCGACACGATGAGTCCGGCGAAAACCATGAATATTGTGCGTTTATCCGCCTCCTGGCCGGTGGGGGATTGTGGCGGCATCATCGGCTGAGGCACGTCCTTTATTGCTAACTTCGTTGTCATAGTAACTAATAATAAGCAGCTGATTGATAAGTAACATCGCCTGGTGAAGGTGATCTTTCCGCACCCACGCCTACCCCCACAGGGTATACGGTGGTGGATTTTAGCCCCCCGGTGCCACCAGGCCGCTCTCGTAACCAACAATCACCAACTGCGCCCGATCGTGGGCACCTAGCTTCGTCATAATATTCCCCACATGGGTTTTCGTCGTATGAATGGAAATAACCAGCTCGTCCGCGATCTCCTGATCTCGACAACCCCTTGGTGACCAGCCGCAGCACCTCCCGCTCCCTAATCGTGAGGGCATCAATGAGCTCCGGGTTCGCATACGGCTCCGGGTCGGCCTCGGTGGGTTGCAGCATGCGGGTAATCAAACTCTGGGTCGCCGAGGGGGACAACAGCGCATCCCCGTGCGCCACCGCCCGCACCGCCCGGGCGAGCTCCTCCGGCTCCGACCCCTTGCCGATAAACCCGCTGGCCCCGGCGCGCAGCGCCGCCACAATATTCGTGTCATTCTCAAACGTGGTGAGAATCAGCACCCGGGTGGCCGCCAAATCCGGGTTACCACAAATTTTTTCCGTGGCCGCAATACCATCAAGCTCGGGCATGCGAATATCCATGAGCACCACATCGGGCTGAAGCCGCTGCGCCATGGCGATGGCATCCAACCCGGTATCACCCTGGCCCACGATAGTGATGTCGTCGGTGGCGTCAAGCATGACGGAAATGGCCTGCCGGATGAGCGCCTGATCGTCGACAAGTAAAACCCTCAATCATGGGGTGCTTCCCTGAAACGGGAGGGTGGCGGTTACCCGCCAATCATCATCCACCAGCCCGGCGGCGATAGTGCCCCCGCACGCCGGCCGCCCTGCTCCTGCAACCGATCAGGCCGAAAACCCCTGCCCGGTGGTTTCCGGCTGGGGGCCAGCTGGGTTCGTGACGCAGTGATAGTGAGGGCGGAATCCGTCAGCCGCAAATCCACCACCGCGTGCGTGTTATCGCCATGCTTATAGGCGTTCGTCAGCGCCTCTGGACGATCCGGTACGCGACCCGCCCCACCGCGGCCGGCACCCGATCCAGGTCGTCGGGTTTCTGCACCACCACCCGCATGCCCACCTGGCTGAACTTTGCCACCAGCCCATCAATGTGGCTTATCGACGGTTTGGGGCGTGGTATCCAACTCCCCGGCGCCGCCGGCCTCCGTGCTGCGTAAATGCTCCAGCAGGTTCCCGATCTCCGTCAACACCGACCGGGCGGCATTTCCGCACCGTCGCTAACGACTCCGGGCCTGCTGCGGGTGCTTCTCCATCATCTGGGACGCCACCCCGGCGTTGAGGCTAATCACGCGAAATTTGGTGCGCCACCGTATCATACAGTCCGGGCGATCGCAGCCGCTCTCCGTCACCCGCCGGGCCGCCTCGATTCACGGGTTTTGGCTCCGCCCGAATCGCCCGGTCGGTGATGGCCTTAATATAGCGGCGGTGCATGCGCACCGAATCGCCGGCGGCACCGGCAAACGCCACGCTGAAAATCGGGTGCAGCATGTGGTAGGTAAACACCGCACCCACAAAATGCCAGGTAGCCACCTCCATGGCAATGAGGGCGCCGATCGCCACGGGAATGCCAGCATCCATGCCCCGCCGGTAAAAACAACCCAGCTATTGCGATAGTGACCGCTAACAATAACCCAGGGTTGTCCCGCGCCCACACCGACCCCACAACAAACAACCCCACCATAGCAATGGCGATAAGGATCGGCCGGCGGCGGTCATCGACAACAATCCCGCCGCCGTCACCGACAACGCAATCGAAAGCGGCCGGAGGGGCTGATATGGGTGGGCGGGGTCGGCGATGAACGGCGACGCTAATGACCAGAATCGTGACCAGCACATCCGTAACCAATCAGGCATGGGTTGGGGTAGGGGAATCCGGTCAACACGCATGCCGTCATTGTACTACCCGAAACTATTACCGCCCCCATCGGTGTAACGTCAACCAGCAGCCCGCCAAGCTCTGGGATTGAGCGCGTTCCGGCCGTCGATAAGCTGCGTTCCACCAAATCAATCGTCGCCTGCGGATCAAGTGGGAAAACTCCTGCCACTCCGTCAGCAACAACACCAGTTCGGCGCCGGTCAGCCGCGGTAAATATCCGACTCGGTGGTGCAAAATGCGAGGAAACTCCTATGCACCCCAAACAGTGCCTGCCGGATCCGTCACCGTCGCCTCCGCCCCCTGATCGTGCAACCTGTCGGCCACCTCCAGGGCGGGAGAATCCCGAATATCACTCACTGTGGAGGCAAAGCGGCGCTTCCAGCACCGTCACTTTCTTGCCTTCCGGCTCATCGCTGCTGGCTGCAACGCCCGATCCACTACCGGTCCGACTGTGCTGATTAATGGCATCCACATGGTGTACGACACGGTATCATCGACTCCCTAGTTCGGTAGCACGGGCAATAACTGCCCGAATATCTTTCGATAGCAACCCCACCAAAGTCCAATTCCCATGCGCGCAGAAACAGCGGCCCGATGCGAGCATCAACCCCAATGCCTCTGCTATCAATGTCACGTCACGTGCATTCGCATGTCCGCCATGTATTCATAAAACTAGTCTTTGTGGCCAAAAATGAATTAGCCGCCATTTTTGACCAGCTCCGCCGTGGCGTAATTCATCGTCGATCGCGGCGCACGTCAGCCGCGCAACATGAGATTCATACACTTGATCGAGAGCATTTTGGGCGCGCGACGCACGCCCGTGGCCGGATCATCCGGTAGCCCATACTACTACCCTATCCGGGTGTAGCGTGTCCGCGACCGCAGACCTCCACGAAATTCCGGGCTCCCACGCAAAAGCTTCGCTCGCAGACTTGTCGACGAGGTCCCGCCGCCGTCCCCACCGGCACCGTGGAGTTTCCCCACCACCACCGCATCCAGGGAAGCAACCGGAAGAATGCTGTCAGTTGCGGCATGCACAAAACTCACATCCGCCGCCAGGCCATCCGCCACCTGGGTGCCAGCCGTGAGGAAATACACCTCCGCCGGCGTGGGCTCCGTGGCGAAACGACAGCCGGCCCGACCCGAGTGCCTGCGCCAACAGCTCCTAGCAAACCCGGCTCAAAAACCCAGCCTCACCACGAGAAAGCCGCTTGAACCCTGGCCGCATCCGTGTCGACGCCCACCACCTCGTGCCCGAGCGTCGCCAAGCAAAGCGGCATGCACCGTGCCTAAATAGCCGCAACCAATAACATTAATCTTCATAACGCCTACGAAAACGTTGCAACCACCGAGGCCAACCACGACGACGCCTGCGGCCCGGAAACTATACAGGCCACCCGGCGCCGCGCCGCCTCGTAATACGCCGACAACCGCGCCGGGCTCACATGCAGCGAATCCGCCAACGTAGCACGAATCCACCATCATCGGGTGGCATCATTATGTGCCCTGATACCACCGCTAGCTCCGCATAGGCCAACACATTGCCCCAAATCGCCGCGGCCTCACCCCGCGCCAGCGTTTCAAAACTCACCCGAGCTCAGCTGGGACCCATCAAAAACAGGTGCTTATCATGCAAATCACCATGTAACAACACCTCCCGGGTCAGGAGTACCACTGGTCAAAACCGGCAATCGCCTGATCCACCGAAATGCCGGCACCATATCGGCCCACCACCGCAACACCTGCGCCTCATCCGCCGCCGTGTGCTTCTTCACCGGCAGCTGAAACGTCGTAAACTGCAGCCACAACTGGGCAAAATCACCCACGCCGGTGCCGCCTCATCGCAAAGTCATACACCGTAATTCCGGCAGCCGATTCAAAATCACCATCAGATCCGTGTGCGACAACACCGGGCCACATTCAAATGCGCCACCGTGCATTTTTGCGCCAATAACGAATGCGCCCGAATGATCGCCCGATTCTGCTCCGGCAACATATAGCCGTACACCCGATCGCATCCATAATCACCGCATGCTCATGTCGCGGCTCCACAATCCCATCGTGCGGCGTCAAATCCGGCAGCTTCTCATCCACCCCATAGTCGGCCTATCTCCCACACCCCATTCGGATGAATCAGACCGCCCTGCACCCGGGAATCATCGTCGACCAAAGCTCCACAGTGATACTGCCATCATCATGCGGCCAACTGCGGCGCACCTTGGGCAACTGGCGTAACGTGTCCAACGCTCATAAGTCCATAGCTCGCTTTACCATCAAGCTCAGCAAAATTTCGGTTTCCCAATCAGCATGGCCTTGCCCGCAATGGATCCGCAATGTGCAAAAAGCTTTGCCTGGGCCCGAGCGTGCCGCGCTGCCCGCGCATTCGGGGAGCTTGCCAGCCCGCGGCCATGTAACCAGAAATGAACCGTTCACCAGCTTCTGAGTCACTCGTCTCCACATACGACCCCACATCCACCGCAGCCGGCCCACCACAAGCACGCTCAAAATTGGTCAACCACAATTGCGTACCATCAGTCAGCACCCGTGCAGGGCGAAGCATCGCCATGACTAAATACGGTGTACCACCCTAATTCTTCAACATGCCCCGCAATCCAATTCAGCCGCGCCGCCAAAATCGGATTCAAATACCGAAACAGCTGAGCCAACGCCGCCAACCGCCGAAACACATTCGTGCACGGACCTTTCCGGCGGCGGCAGCCGATGCAACCGCGCAAACACCATCCCCGCTATCGCATCTAACTCCGGGGCATGCTCCGACGACAAACGTCCCGATCGGCTACAAACTCATGCACCACCAAAGTGCGGGTCCGCCACCGGCCCCTAACTTCGGGGCGTCGGCACTCCAGTAATCTGATGCTGCGGAAACCGCCGATGCGACACCTCAATCACATGATTACCGTGCCGCAACACCACCCGCTTCGACGGCGTATACCGCAACACCAGGTTGAACCACCCATCCCACCAAATGCAGCGCTAACTTCTCATCCGCCTTCAGCTCCCCCTGCTGCAATAAAAATATCCCGCGACAACTGCGTCGTCGACTCCCACAAATGATAATGACGCCCAATCCGCCACCCGCTTCGCACTACTATGCTGCGTCGGCCACAGCACCGAGCCACCGATTATCCGCCAACCCCAACACAATCGACGTATCCGGCGCAACCTCCACCTGCGTAATTGCAGTATCCCGGCCCAATAATTCGGCACGGTCTTGATCGTTCAACAACGTACGAAGCACAGTCGAGGTATCCATGATGCGGTTATTCCTACTTCTTTATAATTCCTGATGATTCTGGCTGGTTATAGGGTTATGGGTTGCAAAGGTGGTGATGAAAAAGGTTCAGCTAGTTCATGACGCCGTACCCGCATATGCCGCCCTCTATGTCCCCTATGCCCTATATGCCGGCGCCACCCCCGACATACCCGCGACTGGCTCACAAAGCTTGAGCCAGGGCGCTGGCATTAGAGCGGAACCAGCACCCCGGCGTCCCCACCGCGTGCAGAGATCTGCCCAATATTTGAAGCCACAATCGGCAGACCCGCGGCTAAATACTCATAAACCTGCAATGGGGAAAAATAATGATGCGCGGACACTGTTTCCGGGTACGGCGCAACCCCAATCGCCGAACCTCGCAACTGTCCTGGAATCTCCGAAGGGCTCACCGCACCCCGAAAATCCGCATCTACACGCAATTTCTGCGCTAAGTTCATCAATGGCACCCGCTGCGGGCCATCCCCACAATCCGCAACTGCCACTGCTCCTGGGCCACCGCGGCCGCCCAAATCATACTCCACCCCGTCCCGGTGTGCCCGCTGCAGATCCAATAGCAGCGAATTCACCTCCAAAACGCCGGGCTGATTCACCTCCGCAATCACCGTGCTGAATAGCGAATACCGTTCGTAAACCAGGTCGCCGCGCCGGGTAGTAAAAATGGTAACCTCATGCCCCTGAGCTGCAAATTCGCGCACAATTTCCTGGATGTGGATGCTGGCACCATGCGGACCAAAGACCGACACCCCGGGGTCGACACTAACGTAAGCGATACGCATCGGTCATAAACCCCCGCCGTTCATAGGAAAAACCATTTTATTAATGTGGCGTGCCGGCGGAACTAGGCTAGGGCCCGCGAGGGAGTCCGTAAAACCGGTAGCACTCATAATGATCGTTATTCCTCAAAAACTATTGTGTAACAGGTCGGTAAATATTTTTCACCGAGATTAATACGAAGATTAATCGGTGAGGTTATCCACTTTCCACGCTAGTAACTAGGGGAAATAAAGTACAGAATCATGAAAGAATTAAAATATACCGAAATGATCTCTATGAATGTTTATTTGTTCGTTATCCTTGGTCACGGCGAATTAGCAAATCTGCAACACGCTTGGAGTATGAGGGTTTATTAATGTAGCAAAAGGGCTTTTCATGTGAAAATAGCCACGGAATGGGCCGTGGCAGTGGTGTGGATAGGTCAGACTATTTATCTGTATCAACAATCGCAGCGGCGGTGGGCGGCAGGTGCAGCCCGGCCTCGGTGACTCAGCCCGCCGATCCTGCGACCATGGTGCCATTGGCGTCCCGGGTAGTCGAGCGGCTGCGCGCTGGGATTGATAACAATGGTGAGGTGGGAGCGTCGATAAGCGAGCAGGCGGGGGTGCGGTGCGGGCAGGAACTCCAGCGGCGTGCTGGCTTGCAACGCGGGTGTGGTGCGGCGAATCGCAATAAGCTGCCTGGTCAGCGCCCATAACTGCGGCTGCTTGTCGACGCTCGGACCGCCGGAAACCGGCAAATACAGGGACTCTGGCGCGGCGGTGGAAAACCCATAGTTGGGCTGGGTGCTATCCCATTGCATGGGCGTGCGCGACCCCGTGCGGGCATACCCGCCTTCCTTCGTGGGAATCTTGACGTACTCCATGCCGATTTCGTCACCGTAATAAATGGTGGGCACGCCGGGCATGGTGAGTAGGAAGAAGAAAAACGCCATCCGCTCGGTCTTGGTGAGCGCGCGGGGCCAGGCGTGGGGTGTCGTGATTCCCACTGATAATGTTAAACAATCCATGCCGATACAATGGTTCGTATTGCACAATGAAATCGGTGGCCGGGGTGTCGGAATGCTGAGCGAAAAAGCTTCGATCATGCGTGCGATCCAACGGATCCGGGGACTCCCTGGTGAGCAGGTGATACCCGTTGTCACCCCAATCCAAATAGAAGTCCATATCAAACCCGCCTCGTGCGCCAGTTCGGGCTTGCCCATTCCGACACCAGGATCGCATTCGGATGCATTGCGCGCACTCGGCCGATCATATCCTGCCACACGGCGATGGTCGCCTGCTTGTCCTCCGTGTCGAACTACGAGCGAATCCGCCATATCCACCCGGAACCCGTCGCATCCCAGTTCGAGCCAATGCTTCATGACCTCCACCATGGCCTGCCTGGTGGCCATGGGTCCCGGTGCGTCTGGTGACTGCTGCCATGGGCGATTCCGCTGGTGAAAGCCATAATTCAGGGCCAGCTGCGACTTGAAGAGTTCAAAATGTAGGTGCCATTCCGATCGTACTCCACCTCCGATGAATGGCAAACCCGCCTCATTATCGAAGGCGTGTTCGGTCCAAATGTAGCGGTCGGAGAATTCGTTCGGTTCCGGCGCGCGCTCTGCTGAAAACCAGGCGTGCTCCTCACTGGTGTGGCCCGGCACCGGGTCGAGTAGCACTTTTTATGCCAGTGGCGGTGCGCCTGCTCCACGAGGGTCACGAGGTCTTCCGTGGTGCCGTGCCGCGGCGCAATCTGGTATAGTCGCGCACGTCGTGGCCGGCATCTTTGAAGGGGAATCAAAAATTGGATTGAGCCGGATCATGGTGATCCCCAGGTCAGCGGGTAATCCAGCTTGCTGGTGATGCCGACCAGGTCCCCAATGTCGTCCCCCGTTGGGTCAGCAAAGCTCTGGGGATAGATCTGTGTAGAGGACCTCGGACTCCAGGTCCAGGCCGGGGTTTTGATGGTGGGGGGTGTTGCTCATGCCCCCAGGGTAGCACCGGTCCCTGCTGCCAAAGCGCCATAAGGGCCGCCATGGGGCCACCCAGGGTTGCCAAGGGCTGCACTTCTTCTAAGCTGGGACCTGGTGGAGTGGCCATGGCTCCAGCGCAAACCCGCCGCCCGTGCCGGGTCCCCAGCTTATCGGTTCTGCTGTCTGTTCCCCGTTCTCCGTGCCCCGGCTGGGCTGGTAGCAGCGCCGCATGGTTGCTAAGCTGGGGACCTTCCTGGATGTGCCTGTTTTCCCTGGTCGTTTGCCTGGTGGGGTTGGGGTCCCTAGCTTATCGGGTTTGCTGCAGCTAGCTTTTACGACGTCTCCAGGGGCCAGAATCCCCGTTCAGGGACGTGTGAGGTCCCTGCCAGCTGCACTTCTTCTAAGCTGGGGACCTTGCCGAGGTGTGGTGTTTTCCTGGTGGAATCGCCATGGCAGGGGAAAAGTCGGGTCCCCAGCTTATTGGTTGCTATCGAGGCCAACCGGGGCTTACCGGGGCCTGTCGGGGATTTGGGTGGGGAGGTCTGTGGTGGAGACAGCTAATCACGGAAAATCACATCTGCTATCAGCCAATGGGCGGTAGCAGATGACGATTTAACTATGTGGGCGTAGGGGTGGCTCAGGGGAAGGCCGCCCAATCCTCCCGTTAGTTGGTGAGACCAGTAGGGATGTGTAGCCGTCAGGTCGTAGACGGTGTGTCTGGTTGGTGAGGCGGCCGGTCGGAGTTGGAGGATCCGGGCAATGGTGGGGATGAGGTATGTGGCTATTTCGGCCGGGGTGAAGCGGAGAATGTGGTAGCCGTGGCGGGAAATGTGGACGTCACGATGGATTTGGTTCTGGAAAATATTGAGCCGGTGCTGGGGAGCGCCAATGTATTTGCTGTGTCCGTCGATTTTCGATAACCAGCCAATTATCGAGAGAGAGATCCACACGCTTCAACGACCACCTACCAACGATGGTGCGGTGGGGGACCGGGATGACGGCCTGTGGGGTAACTAGTGTCGTGGGCAGTTGGGTGATGATGGCATAGCGGGCCCGGGTTTCCTGCACGGATTCGATGCCGTAGCAGGCAAGGTCGAGAATGCGCTGAGTTTGACCGTGTTCCATTGCCCACGGGTGTGTGGTGAGTAGTCCTGAAATTCCTGCTTGGTGTGGCCCCGGTTGAGGGCGGATTCGAGAATGAACCAATGCTTCCAATTCACCATGTCGGGCATAGATGTCGGTGAAGGTGCGGGGGATGGTGGTGACCCGGTGGCCTGCGATATTGGTGATGTCTTCCGACGGGAGGTAGGCGTCACGGTAGTAGAAAAATGAGGGGCCATTGGGTTCGGGAAGGGGTCTATGGTGGTGGGGCAGAGTCAGTTCGACGTGGGTGTCGTGATCTTGGTTGAGGGTGGGAATGCCTGGATGAGGGCCGCCGCCAGAGCTGATGACGGCGGTTCGGCGGGAAATGGTGGCCGCGAGATGTCGAATGACAAGCGCTGCTGTTCGGGGTTGCATTGGTGTAGTCGAGTCGGGGCACACACCATTTGCTTAGTGAGGAGGGTAAATCAGTGGCCGGAGCTGGCGACGCCGAGGCGCTGTGACACCGGTGGGGGTGATGGGGTGGTGGTGCGGGAGATGAGCGTGAGCATGGGTGGGAGCTGGTGTTGTTGCAGTTGGGAGGGCTTGGGCCCAGCTTTTGAGTCGTCGTAAAGCGGGGCGCAATGTGTTGTAAGTAACAGGGGTGGGAGAGAATGTGATTCTTGTCCTGTTTTTGGACATTAGTCTTAAATAATACGATTGATGGGGGTAGATGTGATCTATTCTGACTGTCTCATCATTGGTAATGAGCATCACTAAATGCTATGTGAAAATTTCGGTGCGTACTGAAGGAAAGTGATGATTTATGAAGCGTATGGTTATAGCGGCAGTAGGCACTGCGCTGCTAGCCTCCCTTAGCCTTGAGTGCCTGTTCCACTAACTCCGGTAATAATATTGAGCTGACTGTGGACCGAGTCAGGAAGACCCAAAAATCAAGACGCCTGGCTGCAAACCATACAAAGCCTGGTTCGAGAAGACCACCCCGAACTGAATATCACCTGGCACAACTCCGTGGTTCCGCCGGTTCCGCTGTCGATACGGTGCAGACCCGCTCGCCGCCGCCGACGTACCACTCGCCAATGACGGTTGGGAGACCTGATGTCCGCAGGTGCCGTCGAGGCAACTATCACGACAATGGTGAGGCGATGTTGAAGGATGCGCTGAAGAAAGCACTCCTCAACTCGGTCAAGGGGCCCCGACGATCGGTATTATGTGCCGCTTACGGGCCCAACACGGGTTCGTCTACTACGACAAATCCAAACTTAGCAGCGGAGGTCAACTCCTTCGACCTCATGCTGGAGAAAAGCCAAAGTCTCGTCCCGCTGTCGAACTCTGGATGAGTACATGCCCGCTTTCATGGCCGGCGACCGGCTCCTACAACTATCTGTGCGAAGACGGTCTCGATGCGAATGCTACATCGAAGCCGGTGACAAAAGCCGTTGATGTGACAAGAAAATGCCTGGTCAAACTGTAATAACCCCAATTTCATCAACGATAATGATGGCGCTGGTTTGGGCTCGCTCGGCAAAGGCGTGGATGTGGTGTTCTCTGGTGCTTGGCGAAGTCCGAAAACGCCAGCCCTGGGCGATAACCTTGGGGTGGCCATGGTCCTATGTTCAACATTGATGGGCAGACACCCAAATGAAGAGCGTTGCCGGATCCGAGCAGTGCCTATAACCCACGCACACAGAAAATATCCCCGAGGAAACCGCCATGTTCCTAGAATTCCTCGCCTCTCGCGGAATCGCATAAAAGGTGCACTACGAGAAGAACGGGGGTGATTCCGGCGGATAAGAACGGCCTCAGATGATCAGTGCAGATCCGGTCGCTATTGCCCTCATTAAAACGGTGACGAATGGATCCATTTTGCAGCCTACGATCGAAAGATGACCGATTTTGGGACCCCGCCGAAAAACTTTGGTCGAGCTCTGCTCAACCAGGGAGGTCACCGAGAGAACCTGCAGAAAAGACTGATGCATGGTTCAAGGCTTATAAATAACCGAAAGACGATTTGAGGACTATGGGACTATAAGTCATGCTTTCACGTTGAAAACCGTTCAAACGAACGGCGATATTTACACCAAACTCTCCCTGTTGAGTGTTTGAGGGTCTTGGCAATATGAAACGCGGCCAGATGGCCAGGGATTAATATTCCTCGCCATCGAAAGTGCCGCCCTGATCTGGTTTCTTCACCATTGGCCTGCAAAATCCTGGGTGCCAGGACTCGGCAGCAATGGTGCGCAAACGAAAAGACTCGACGGATACTGGCATTACGACCAAACCACGCCCTCGGTGGTGGTATTGCTCTATGGCGTGGTGGCTGTTGCTGCCTTGTCGCCCTGATTTGGTTTGCCACCGTCTCCTGCCGCAGCGCCTACAAGGCCCAAGAAGCGCAGATGCGCACCGGCACTGTTCGGAACTTCCAGGAGGATGTACGGCAGCTGACCAACGATGATGCGCACATCACCTTTATGACGCTGCCCACCCTGGGAATTTTGCTGTTCACCATTTTGCCGCTGATCTTCATGATCTCCCATGGCATTCACCAGCTACGATTCCCGCCATACTCTGTATTTCGAGATGAGTTGGGTTTTGAAAACTTCGGTGAGGTGCTTTCCAACAGCGGCGATCGTGAACCTCAACCTCTCTTTGTCAGGGGTGCTGGTTTGGACCCTGGTGTGGGCGTTCTCTCGCCACCTTCCTGAACTACTTCCTGGGCATGTTCGTGGCCATGATGATTAACCGCCGCACCACCGTGAGGAAAAACGTGTGCGCGCAATTTTTCTCCCTGTCCGTGGCCGTGCCGCAGTTCGCATCCCTGCTGGTCATGCGCTCCATGTTTGCAACCGCAAGGTGCTATCAACCGGTTGCTCCATGAACTCCGGGCCCATCAACGACCCCTGCCGTTCTTCACCGATACCACCTGGGCTCGGTGACGGTCATTGTGATCAACCTATGGATCAGCATCCGTTCACCATCTATGCAGATCGCTGGCATTCTGGCAGAAACATCCAGGGTGAACTCTCGAGGGCCGCCCGCTGGATAGAGCATCCTGGTGGCAAACCCTACCGGTTTATCACCATGCCCTACCTGCTGTTTGTGACCACCCCGTACCTGATTGCGACGTTCACCGCCAACGTCAATAACTTCAATGTGATCTACATGTCTCTGGCGGTAACAACCCCCGTCGGGGGCGTCAGCAGGTGAAGACCGACCTATTGATTACCTGGCTCTATAAACTCACGGTGGACCGAGGCGACTATAACGTGGGTGCCGTTATCGGTATTTTGACATTCATTGTGCTCAGCGCGGTTGCCCTCATCACCTATCGCCGTTCCGGCTCGTATCGCAATGAGGAGGATTCCAGTGACCGACAAAACCACGGGTGCCGCCGTTGTCACCGATGCCAATCAACCAAAACTTCACAACCAAGTCGCATCCGCCGGATTACCGACATCGCAGTCCACGCGCTGCTCGGGATCCTGGCCGTATCTAGGTCATGCCCATCGTCTGGTGGTGTTGGAAAGCTTCAACGAGGACACCGCTCCTTACCAGCAGACTTTCTTCCCACCGAATACACCTAGCAGATAATTACGTGCAGTTGTTCACGGAAACCGAGGTGCTGAACTTCCGCGCATGTTCATGAACACGTTCATTATTGCGGTTTTCACCTGCGTGATTTCCGTGAGCTTCGTGCTTTGGTGTCGTTCTGCCTCTCCGGCTCCGGTTCCCTTCCGACGCATCTACATGAACACGGCCCTGGTGTTGGGCATGTTCCCCGGCATTATGGCCGTGGTCGCTATTTCACTTCATCCTCAAGGCCCTGCGGCTTAGCGGCAGCACCACCAACTGTGCCTGATCATTGTGTATTCGGCCGGCGCAGGCACTGACCTTCTACATGATGAAGGGGCTACATGGACACCATTCCGGCCAGCCTGGATGAGGCAGCCTACCTGGACAGTTGCTCAAGTGGCAGGTGTTCTACCTGATTATTTTGCCGATCGTCGAAGCCCATGATCGTGTACCAGGCAATCACCGGCCTGATTCCGTGGCTGGACTTCGTGCTGGCCCGCGCAATCGCCCGCACGCAGGATAACTACACGGTTTCCCTGGGCCTATGGCGCATGTGGACGCGAATATATTCAGGACTGGTTTTGCCCGGTTCGCGGCTGGCGCCGTTTGCGTGTCGGTCCCCATTTGTGATCTTGTTCATTCTCATGCAGCGGCTTTCTACCAGGGGTCCATGGCCGGCTCCGTGAAGGGCTAACATAGAAACGGTCATTCTATCCTGAAATAATGTTTTGATTCGGGGGCAATGAATTTTGCCCCCGATAATTGAAACTGTTAGTCCGCTACTTTTGGGGGTGGTGGCGAATGGGGAAAGTTGCAGTGTCGTGCAAAATTCTCCGGTAGCCGACGGGCTGCTTATTGAATTGAAATAAAGCAGCTGCTCGACGCCCTACCCTCCCCCGGTGACCGGTAGCATATTTTCTAAGCTGAGGACCCTCCGGGGTGGGATTTTCTCCTGGGAAATTCCTGTGTTGGACCAAATCGTGCGACGGGTCCCTAACTATCAGTTGCTGCGTGGGGCCTTGTGGGTTTCAGGGCGATAAAGGTATGGATCCGGCCCCTGGGGACCGTCGCAAAGCGGGGGTAGCAAACCGGATAGCTGGGACCCGGTTGATGGCGACCCTCGCCCAGGGGTTTCAGGCGGCTCGGCGAGGTCCCCAACAGCCTGAATGCAGCTTTGTGTGGCGACAAGAGAACCTCGGAAAACTCGCCTAAGGTGAAAGAAGACGTGAAACAACAACGACGTGCACGACATCAGCACCACCACTATATGTTCTGGTGGGCGTATTCATGAGTCTGTCTATCATCGCCCTAGGGATTGATAAGCTAATACCGGCCGGCGCGGTGGCAACGGCCGACATTGACACCTTCGGGCCCCTGGTCGGAGCGGAACTGCTGCTGGCATTGCTGGGCCTCATCGCCTGCCCCATTGCTGCATGGCTCTACCTGGAAGAATGCCAAACCAACAACCAGTGGCGGCTACTTTGGGGCACATGCGCCCTGGCGCTCATCACCGAACCGTTCTACGACCGGGTGGTGACCGGGGAATGGTTCGGATTCGCCACGATTCGACCGTCGAACCTGGCCTGGGCTCTGGTGGTGTGTTTTCTGGTGGAAAAGTTCATCACGCGACCAGCCGTGGCCGATCAGGTCGTGGTGGTACTCGCGGGCCTGGCGTGGCTGGTGATATTTCAGGTAGGACAATGGCTACCATTTATTCCGGCTGGCCTCGTCATTTACGCCTTTTTCATCATGTTTCACTATTTACGGGACCGGGAGAACACCATGATGCTCACGGCCGGAATGCTGGGCGCGGTGTGTTTCATTACCCCGGCACTGGGGGTGGCATTATTGCACTACCGGGCGGGGGAGAACAACCTTAGGGACACCCCTGGGCAGGTCCGGGGCAAGCGCGGCGGCCGAGTTTCTGGTGGTTGCTGTGGTATCGGTGGCGTTCGCCTGTGACGTTGGTGGTCGGTATCAGATAGTATTCCCGATGGTCCCACATGTTTTTGTGGTGGGAGTCTTTAAGTTTTGCCTGGTAGTACCCCATTATGGTGAGGTGGTATTGCTTGGAAGTAAGGCCTTGGTCGATTGGCTAATGCTTTCAAAACTTACCAAGACTTGCACGGCAGCAGCTGATGAAGAGCCCCTATTTTTGCTTGTTTATTAGCGATAATGGGGCGGGGACCTATCTGTAGCGGTGTCTGACAGGCAAAAATAAAAAAGCACAATACCGAAAATGAAAGACGGTTTCCTGCGCAACTATTCAACAGCTGGTCACCAAGGGCCGCCATACAAGACTGCAAGGTGAAGACCGCAGCACGAAGGGTCTCCGCAGCGTCGTGGCGTGTGCGCTCGTGTACCACCACTCCGAAGAAGCCTAACTCTGCTCTGCGTGAGGTTGCCCGTGTGCGCTCACCTGGCATCGGTGTCCCGCCTGACATTCAGGCGAGGGCCACAGCCTTCAGGAACACTCCATGGTGCTGGTTCGTGGTGGTCGTGTGAAGGACCTCCCGGGTGTGCGCTACGAAAGGTCATTCGTGGCGCACTCGGCACTCAGTATTGTGTTCGCAAGCAGGGTCGTTCCTTCTGGTGCAAAGGAGAAGTAATCTAAAATGCGTAAGAATGCGGCTCGAAGCGTCCCGTAGTCAAGGATCCTGTATATGGTTCCGAGTTGTGACGCAGCTGGTGAATAAAGGTGCTCTTGGACGGCAAGAAGTCCGTTGCTGAGCGTATTGTTTATGGTGCTTTGGAAAAGTGCAAGGAAAAGACCGGTACCGATCCGGTTCTGACCTTGGAAAAGGCCTTGGGCAATATCAAGCCTGAGTTCGAAGTTCGGTCGCGTCGCGTGGGCGGTGCTACCTACCAGGTGCCGGTTGAGGTGCGGGCTGCTCGCGCCAACACCCTGGCTCTGCGCTGGTTGGTGACGTTTACGAGACAGCGCCGCGAGAAGACCATGATCGAGCGTTTGGCTAATGAGATCTTGGATGCAGCTAATGGTTGTGACGCTTCCGTGAAGCGTCGTGAGACACTCATGGATGGCTGAAGCAAACCGTGCGTTTGCTCACTACCGCTGGTAATTCGTCGTAAAGCTTTTGAGCTTTTCGACGCACGAAATATCATCTATCAGATAGGAGATATCGTGGCACCTCAAAAGAAGTGCTTAGGACCTCACCAAGGTCCGCAATATTGGCATCATGGCACATCGATGCTGGTAAAACCACCACAACCAGGCGTATCCTCTTCTACACCGGTATCAGCCGTAAGGTGGGCGAAACCCGACGGCGCTTCCCACCACCGACTGGATGGAGCAGGAAAAACAGCGTGGTAGTCACCATTACCTCGGCTGCCGTGACCTGTTTCTGGAAGAACAACCAGATCAACATCATCGACACCCCTGGTCGCGTGGTTTTCACCGTTGAGGTGGAGCGGTCGCTGCGGGTGCTCGACGGTGCTGTTGCCGTGTTCGATGGTAAGGAAGGCGTGGAACCGCAGTCGGAGCAGGTGTGGCGTCAGGCCGCCAAATACGATGTGCCGCGCATCTGCTTTGTTAATAAGATGGACAAAGCTGGGTGCCGACTTCTACTTCACCGTGCAAACCATCATTGACCGCCCATGGGTGCTAAGCCTCTCGTGTTGCAGCTGCCCATCGGTGCCGAAGACACCTTCGACGGCGTTGTGGACCTTATCAACATGAACGCCATCACCTGGCGTGGCAAAGTTGACGTTGGCGCCGAACCGGTCATCGAGGAAATCCCCGCTGACCTGGTGGAGCGTGCCGAGGAGTACCGGGAGAAGTTGCTGGAGACGGTGGCAGAATCGATGAAGAGCTCATGGAAAAGTACTTCAGCGGCGAGAACTCACCATCGACGAAATCAAGGGCGCCATTCGGAAGATGACCATCAACTCCAGATCTACCCGTGCTGTGCGGTACCGCATACCACAACAAAGGTGTGCAGCCGTTGCTCGACGCCGTGGTCGACTACCGCAACCCATTGGACATTGGCGAGGTTACCGGCCATGCCGTGAACGAGCGAATCGGGTTGTGACGGAAAGCCCTCCGTGGGACGACCCGTTCGCAGCACTCGCCTTCAAGATTGCCGTGCACCCGTTCTTCGGTAAGCTCACCTTCGTGCGTCTACTCCGGTCTGGTTGAGCGGTGCCCAGGTCACCAACTCACCAAGGCCGGCGGGAACGCATCAGCAAGATGTTCAGATGCACGCCAACAAAGGAAAACCCGGTGACCGAGGCCCGCGCTGGCAACATCTACGCCTTCATCGGTTTGAGGACACCACCACCGGTGACACTCTGTGTGACACAACAACCAGATCATCCTGAGGTCCATGGACTTCCCGGACCCGGTTATGGGTGTCCATCGAGGCGAAGACCAAGGCCGACCAGGAGAAAGCTCGAGTATCGCTATTCAGAAGCTGGCCGAAGAGGACCCGACCTTCACCGTCGAACTGGACTCCGAGTCCGGCCAGACCGTGATCGGCAGCATGGGCGAGCTGCACCTCGACGTGCTGGTTGACCGCATGCGGCTCGAATTCAGGTGGAAGCCAACGTGGGTGCTCCCCAGGTGACCTACCGCGAAAGCATCCGCAAGCCGGTGGAAGATCGAGTACGCACAAAGCAAACCGGTGGTTCCGGCGGTTCGCCAAGGTCATTGTGCCCTGGGGCCGTACGCTCGATGCATCCGAGCTGGAAGAAGGCGGAGTCCGCCATCTACAAGTTCAAACGCTGTTACCGGTGGCCGCGTGCCGAAGATACATCCCTCGGTGGATGTGTTCAGGACGCATGCAGTACGGTTACCTCGCCGGCTTCCCTTGGTGAACATCAAGGCCACCCTGCTTGACGGTGCATACCACGAAATGGACTCCACCGGAAATAGCCTTCAAGCTGGCTCCCAGGCCCTGAAGGAAAGCGTTGCCAAGGCAAGCCGGTGCTGCTGGAACCGCTCATGGCGGTTGAGTCCGGCATCACGCCGGAAGAGTACATGGGTGACGTGATCGGCGGCGTGCTCGCCGTGGCGGGTTGGCGCCATGGATGATCGGGCTGGTGCAAAGGTCGTGCGGGCGGGTGCCGCTGTCAATGTTCAGCTATGTGGGTACCTGCGGTGGTCCCGGACCAGAGTCGCGCTAACACACCATGATCTTCGACTCTACCTTTGAGGTTCGACAACGTGGCGGCCGAGATCTCCTGACGCAACGGCTCTAAGGCTTTCCGCAAACTGCGCCGCCCACTATCTGTCGTGCCAGAAAGCAAGATGGTGGGCGGGATAAAGCTCGAGCGATTTTTCGGTAATGGCCTTGTTGACCGTCACGCACGTTGTTATCCGGTGCGGGTGCCTGAGGGAAGCGCCCTGCGGGTTCCGATCAGGTTTCGCTGGAGCTAATCGGCGCCCACCGGAACTCCTGCAAGAATTGTGACGGCCGCCACAGCCGTGTGCAAATGAGATGATGCTCAGAACTTGATGCGAGTTGGTTCGAGTTGGTTGAAAAACTCGCGGATAACGCATAAGATCGTGTAGTGGCACATTTGTAATCGCTGTTCTGATGAGTTGCCGAATGAATAGAACTTCTGACGGTGAATCAGAAGGTTCAGCATATCAACCTTCCCGTGGCTGCGAGGTTCGTAGCCACCATGTGAGTCAGGAGGACATGCAGTGGCCAAAGGCGGGAGTTTTACGGGCGTACTAAGCGTCACGTAAACGTGGCACCATCGGTCGTTGACCACGGTGAACGACCACCGACCGCAGCTATCACCAAGGTTTGGCTGGCGCATACCCCGGCGACTTGAACCAGGCTCGCCTTCGACTCTCCATCGACAAGGCTCCTGAAGAAAAAGAGCGTGGTATCACCATTAACATCGCTCACGTGGGTACCAGACGGCAGCACACTACGCACGTGGACGTTCCCTGGCCACATGACTACATCAAGAACATGATCACCGGTGCCGCTCAGATGGACGGCGCTATCCTGGTCGTGGCCGCTACCGACGGCCCGATGCCGCAGACCAAGGAGCACGTGCTTCTGGCTCGCCAGGTGGGCGTTCCTTACATCCTCGTGGCACTGAACAAGTGTGACTCCCCCGACGTTGATGAGTGAAATCATCGAGCTCGTGGAAATGGAGCTTCGTATTGAGCTCCTTGCGCGATCAAGGCATACGGCGAGGATGCCCCGATCAGCCAGTCTCTGCCCTGAAGGCCCTGGAAGGCGATCCCAGCGGACCCAGTCCATCCTGGACCTCATGCAGGCCTGCGATGACTTCATCCCGGATCCGGTTCGTGAGACCGACAAGCCCTTCCTCATGCCTATCGAGGATATCTTCACCATCACCGGCCGTGGCACCGTGGTGACCGGTCGTGTTGAGCGCAGTTCCCTGAAGGTGAACGAAGAGTCGAATCATCGGCATCAAGGACGAAACGTCCACCACCGTTACCGGCATCGAAATGTTCCTGCATGCTGCTGGACTACACCGAGCTAGTGGCGACAGCTGCTGTCTGTTGCTCACGTGGCGTTAAGCGTGAAGAAGTTGAGCGTGGCCAGGTTGTGGCTAAGCCCGGCGCTTACACCCCTCACACCGAGTTTGAGGCTTCCGTCTACGTTCTGTCCAAGGACGAAGGTGGCCGCCACACCCCGTTCTTCGATAACTACCGTCCGCAGTTCTACTTCCGCACCACCGACGTTACCGGTGTTGTGAAGCTCCCTGAGGGCACCGAGATGGTCATGCCTGGCGACAACGTTGACATGTCCGTCACCCTGATTCAGCCGGTCGCCATGGACGAGGGTCTGCGGTTCGCTATCCGCGAAGGCTCCCGCACCGTCGGCGCTGGCCGCGTCACCAAGATCATCAGGTAATTGCTGGTCTAGGTTATAGATAAGAATCCGGTTCTCGTCCTGGGGGCCGGATTTTCTGCTACGACGCGCACCCAGTGGTAGCAACGTCGATAAGCTGGGGACCTTCCTCCATGGCCGCAATGCGCCAGGATAAACGAACTTGCATTCCGAAGGTCCCTAGCTTATCGGGTTTGCAGCCCATTGCTTTGTGGCGACCCAAGGCGCCACATACCATCTCACACGGGGTAGTACATTATCTAAGCTGGGGACCTGAACTGTCCCATGAATATTTCACCTAAAACCCCAGGGATTTCGGCAGACATAATAAGGTCCCCAGCTTAGCAACGAGTACTGAGGGCCGGGGAATGTTCCTGGGAGGCTGCAAACTGCTCAGACGATCGCCAGCAGATCTCCGCTGGGGATCTTAATTTTCTTCCCAAAATTCCCACAGGTCAGCCATCACAGACCAGGTCCCCAGCTTAGAGGAAACTACTCGGCGGTGAGGGGCGGGTAGTTGTTCCTGAAATCATCCAGTAATTCTGATATTGGATGAAGAACAGGAGTGCCGATGGTCGGGTAGGAAAAGTCAGGATCAGTCATAATTCCGGTGGGTTTGCCAACAAACATGTTGGTCAGCATTTCCTCGGTCACTGACACGTCCTGCAAGTAGCCAGCGAAATGGGTGCCGAACTCCTGTTCTTTGAATGAGCCGAATGGCATGGAGTCGGTAATGTCATGTCAACATCATTGATGGCCACGTGGGAATTATTTGGCTTGGTGGCGTCGTCTAGTTCCACGTTGTCCAGTTTGGTTCGGCCAATTACTTTCTCCTGCTCTTCGGTGTTGGGAGTTCCTTCCATGCATTCATATCATTTGAGGTATTTTTGCAATCAGGTGTGACCGTGACATATGGCAGGTGGTGGGGTGGAGATATGAGCTTCGTCTTCGGCGTCACTGTTTTCCCGGGTTTTCATTGCCGTCAACAAACCCGAGTAAATCGGTTGTCGAAGAATTTCAAACCCTGGGTTTCGTCTAACCACGGTTGCTACATTGGCGGCCGATCCATAACAATACGGGCTAGCTCCCAGCACATATCACACTTGCTGCCCGCAGGTGCAGAATGAGGTCTCGGTGTGGATGGGGCTGGAATCTTAACGCCATGGATCTCGGAATTCGTGCAGTTGCTCGGGGATGGTGCGGAGGTGATGAGCGGCAGTCGGGCGCCTATCCCAATCACTGTAGATCGGCGTCGGGGTAGCGGAACGATACGGTGCGGTTGAGCCCCAGGAAGTCGCGAACAGGTCCCGAACCGTGTTGATCGCCTCTGGGTGCGGTTTCGTCGATGGTGAAGATCAAAAATAATGCCGCCGTGGATGGCGGGCAATGATGATTTGGGCTGGCGGCCTCGTGATCCTTTCAATAGTCAAAGCAAAACGTTAGTCTGTTTCACCTTACCCGGGCATTGTACGCGTGAATGAGTGCTTCCCATCAGTTGTGCAGCCTCCCGCTTTGCGACGCCCCAAAGGTGCGGAACATCCTCTGATCCCGGGTAGTACATTGTCTAAGCTGGGACCCTCGTGCCTACGTTTGTTTTTCCTGGTGCATCTTGGCTTCGCGGCTAGGTCCCCCAGCTTATCCAGGTTTGCTGCCTTTATGGTTGGGGTTTTTGTGGGTATTCTTCCTGACCGAGACCTGGCTGCATATTCTCCTAGCTGGGGACCTAAATTTTTCCTTCTAAAAATTCCCTGGAGGTCAGCCCACTACAGATTGGGTCCCCCAGCTTAGCAACAGTCTGTGTATATGTGGCTTTGCGCCCTGACATCAAAGATCACCCGATGAGGGTTCAGCGTCTAACAAATCTCTAAGCTGGGGACCTGTTTGTGGCTGGCAAAATACCTAGAAATCGTGTTGGTTTAAGGTCCCCAGCTTATCGGATCTGCTGCCTGTACGGTTGGGGTTTCTGGGCATTCTCCCCAAGCCAGAACAACCCGGCAGCACACGTTCTAAGCTGGGGACCCAGATGCTCCCTTCAGAATTCCCTGGCCCGACCCGCCACAGATCAGGTCTCCAGCTTAGAGACGTGTGCTGCCAGCGTGGTTTGATGCTCACGCCGGGATCCCGGCTCATCATCTCCCTATAGATTTCCCAGCAGCCTTTAGTCATTGCAGAATCAAATAATATCCGGTATAATAATTAATAGGCACGCCATTATGTAATAAGGCGGCCAAGGCCCAACTGTAAGTCGTAATGGGAGGCACAACAGTGGGCAGTTTTCGAGCCCAAGTCCGAAAGAAGACCAACCCTAACATCCCTGAAAGATCGGGTGAAGAATCCCCGTCTCAGACCCTACCGCAGGTGTCCACCGGGCAGACCCAGCCGTCCACCGCCAGCTCATCGCAACCCCAGACCCCGCAGCATGCTGCAACATCCACCGTCCGGGAGTTTCGCCATGGGGCGGAGGTCCCAATGCTTCGGTCCTTGTGGGATTCTGACGGTCCTGGCGGTGGTCGTACCTGCGACTCTGCGATTCTGATCGGTATGTCGTTAAGCGAAGTTTTGGCCAGTTTTGGTTGGCATTCACTGCAGCGCTCGCATTCTTTTGCTATCCGATGGTTTTATTGGAGCGCCATCACTAACGCATGATGGGTGACAGCCCAGTTCGGGTCTACACTATCTCTACCGCTGACCTTGCTTGCGGATGGGCTTCCGCGCCCGATGCTGCGGGAGAGGATCTTACCCTGCCCCGGCTGTATATCAAAAATGGGAATGGGGTCATGAATGCGCATGTATGCGTCGAAGAATGCCCAGGTGTCCCGCGGATATGTTGTCATCCACTCCGATCTCTTGTGGACGTGGGCTACACGTATCAGGATTGGGAGTTTGTCCGGTTTGTGCTGGCCCACGAGCTGCACATCAGGTGTCGGCATGTGGTTGTGGCGGTCGATGATCCGCCCGGTGACGGCAGCGCTTTCGCCTCAGGCCTCCAGTCATTCGCGCGCAGGGGTACACGGCCGATCGGGTGGCGTTGTGTACGCTCCGCGGGCGGCGAGTATGATCCACCTGTACTGTGGCGAAGCATCACAGCGTCGGGTCAGTATGGACGAGTATTTTGCGAGCGTGCACGCGCACGAATAGTTTCTGGATCAGGTGGCGAACTTCCTGTCCGACCACGCGGTTGGGTTCCGCCGAATGGCTGCGCTTCACGAGGCAGAGACGAAGGAGCTGGGACGTGCGTGGAAAAATGCTGTAACGCCCGCTGCGACGTCCTCGACCTATTGCCGATGCATTCCGGGTTTCTTCCCTGTATCGGACATGAGGAAGTGGTCGCGTGTCTTCGGCAGCGTGATGACTCACCAATCGCCACCGGCACCCAGGGGCCCGAGCGCCCCGCGCCGGCGTCTGCACGTGCGCCTGCGGGTTGGGCCCGAGTCACCCACCACCCGCAGTCTCGAGCGCCGCCCGCTGCGCACCCACTTCATGCCCAATTCGGTGGGCGCAGGTACCGTGGATTGCTCGAGCTGTTTGTCGCGGCAATGGGCTCCAAACCGTTGTGTGTGGTGATGAGGTTGACTTTCATCCCGTCAGTGCTGGCCATTGAAGTTGAACTCCCACACCCATTCACCAAACGGCACCCCAGGGTTGATGGGGAATCGTCCACGCTCCCACCCAGGCCACGCGGTATGCCACACTCGGCTCCGGCCCCAACTGGGAGCAGGACACCGGTTCTACACGCGCCGGATGCAGCAGGCCGTGGGCGTCAAGGCGGGGTTGGGTGGTGGCGTTCACTGGTGTGATACGCGATGGCGGAAAGCCAGTACTCGCCGATTGCATCAGGTTGTTAAGGACTTCCAGGGGTTTGCTGGTTCAGTATGGTGTCCTTCGCGGGCCAGGGCGGCACGCACGTTTGGTAAATATTCCGGCTGGGGTCGGTTGTGCCATACCACGATCCACGTGCCGGTCGACACACCATGGATGGGACCACCATAAACACCCAGGTGAAAACCTTGCCCGCTGGTGGTGTTGTGCAGCCGGAGCCCGGCCACCCCCACCAGCACGGTCGCTGGACCGCGCAGTCCACGTAGTAGTGATTGCATGCTGCGCAGCGGGTTTCGCTGGTTTCTTCCGCGCGCGGGCGGTGAAGAGGAAGAACCAAATGGTGATGAGGTATCCGAGTGAGGAGTAGACACAGCGCTTGCGCTGCACGACGGGCATCGTGAAAAGCGGCGAAACATGAGGGCAAAGCAGCACTATGGCGGCAATGATGCTAAGTGCCATGCTGGGGGTCGGCGAGAAGTGCACCGGGATCAGCGGGACCATTGTTGCCAGGGGCCGCCGAACGCGCCGGGGATGATCGCCTGCAGAATAGGGCGGTGCGCTGGGCCCGAAGGTGACGGTTCTGCAGTGGTGCCGCGCAGATAGAGTTGATGCGCGGCAGGTACACTGCCAGCCAGCCGGCAGTGACCACCATCCTTCAGCAGGAAGATCGGCAATTTGTGCGAGCGGATCTTGCCGATGATGAGTAATAGCACCTGACTGACCGGCATGATGGTCAGGGATTTTTCGGTAAAACCAGCCCCACAAAGCAGCACAATGGCGGCGAACCACGGGTGTTTGCGCAGCTTTCAGCCACAACACCCCAGCGCAGGCGCACTGCCATGCGTAGGCGTTGATCGCGGTCGACCACCACCGGCCGCATCCATGAGAAACGGCGAAAACCCCAACAACGCCAGGCCGATAAGTCGCATCATCGGTCGGTCTGGTGCCAACGCCCGCAGCGCGCAAACCCACAGGAGAAAACTGGCCGCGGTGAGCAGCACAATAATCAGCGCCGGCAGCTACCAGGACAGGGGAGCGGCCCGGGCCACCAGCACCGCAGCGCCGAACCCGGCATGAGATGATTGTCGTATGGTCCGAACAGGCCGGTGAAACTGAGCGGCCGTCTGCGGAATAACTAGATCATCCCGAGCTGAGGTGCGTTGCGAAACCTGCGCACCGCAACGCAACAAACAGCCGCCAAGCACTGCGGGAATGCCGATACAGAGAGTCACGTGGAAAGCTCATGGTAACAACAGAATACCGGCTACCGCGTAGTATGCATGAATCAATTTGAGAGGACATTCGTGCACATACGACCCATTTCTTGCTCGAGGTTATGGCGGAAAGCTTGCCACCGACGTGTGGGAAGAGCAACTGAGCTCACCCCTCTATGAGCTTTTCGACGTCCTCCGCCGCTGGCCTCTCTTGGACAGCACCAACTATGAGCCTCAGCCTGTGCTCCTATCTCACCAGCCTCCAGCCGGCTTGGTGCCGCTCACCCACCAGGGCAGGCCACAACCCCCGCCCTGGTCATCATGGGAACCGGACGCATGCGGTGCGCCCACCCGGACTGTTCATTTCTACGGCGACCCGGCGGCTCGCCGCGCCCGCCGCTACCGCCGCATAGGTTCGGCCCGGCTGCACCAGCCTTCGCCTGGTCGATGATGGGGTACCGAATGGTGCGACGCGGACGAGCCGATTATTGCCATCGAAATGATCGACACCATCTCGGACCCCACCGCACCATACGTTTCATGTTCAGAAGACGAGAACGTGTTGGGTTTCTGGCATCAGGGCGGCTGCGGGTGGAGCAGCGCGGCCCGGCACGTATTGACATCAGCGAATACCAGTTCCACTGGTGCGGGCACCCCAGGTGGGGACCTTCCCAGCCGGCATCATCGGGCCTGCTTCAAGGCCAGGGAACGGTGTGGGCGCGCGACTAGGGCACCAGGGCAGCGTGTGACATTCTTTGACCGGATACGGGAGTTGGCCATATCGCAACTCGCCATCGACCCAGCGCATCCGTATTGAGCGATACTCAGCGGGGTGTGTATCTACTCAGGTTTTTACTGCTGGTGCGGGTGTTTGGGTTCGCGTGTTGGCGAAGTGACCACGTTTGATGCGGTGGTCTTGTCATATTCAGACGGTGGCCGGCCGGGTGGTGATTGGCCACCCACCAACGCCAGTCGCCGGCATCATTGATGTTGACGCTCATGGCCATGGGCCCTGTTTGGCATGGTGCGTGACCTGCGGGGATTAAAGGCCACCCTGGTGGGGCGGCCGCAGGTGTTGGTAATATGGGAGGGTGTGCGGGCAGTTGAAGAAAACCCATGTGCGGAAGGCCGATGTGAAGCATGCGGTGCGGCGGGCGAGATTCCCAATATGAAGTATGTGCAGCTCATGATTTTAGAACCACAAACGGGTGAGATGTCGATTTTCCGCACCGGTGAGCCAGTGGACCGGATTTGCTTAGGGCGTGGCCGGGGTGGGTAACTATCCGTGACAACCGGCCAAAACTTGTCAGGGTTTCGCCTTCAGCGTCGGCGGCTTCGGTGGAGTCCGTGGGGTCGGCGAAGTCGGCGAGTTTCAACGTAGCCCGCAGCGCCGGGCTGGCCAAGCTTATAGCGAGGAGGCGATGATGAGGGCGCCGACCGCCCACCATGGTGATGGTGAACCCGTAGTGGTCGGTGACGCCGGCGAGCCATAGGCCCAGGGGTGCGGATCATGCCGGGCACCCCGGATGCGGTGAACTTTCCCCATGACTTCGTCATGACGGCGAGCGCGTGTACGAGGTGATAGCGGAGTTCGTGCGGGCAATGCAATCCCGGAGATGAGGACGATGACGGCGCTGACCCAAAGTGGTGGATGGTGACCAGTAATTGCCAGGCTGGTGAGGGCGTATATGTGGGGCCGCCTGGAGGAGTGTTGCAGTGGGAATCGGTTGGTGAGCTTTGCGGTGAGGGTGCGCGAGCAGCACGCCGCCGCCGAAGCGAGCCAGTATCACGCCGATCGGTGGGGAGGGGTGCCGTGGGTTCCAGCTCGGCAAGCGGGATGAATATGGGCACCATGCCCGGGTTTGCGATGCTGGCCACATGGGTGAGGGTGCCGCAGGCCATATTGCCCATGACAGGATGAATCCGGTCTTCACGTCTTGGAGTGGGGTTTCTCGGGTTGTCTTCGGGTCCCATTCGGTGGTGCGGGCGTCGCGCACCGGGGGCACGGAAGGTCGCTATCAGGTGGAGGGTGATTGGATGCCGAGGCGATGTGCCCTTAAGGTGAACAGGGCGCCGCCGATCCGGCGTGCCGATGAGCCCAGTGGTGGAGCCGCGGAGGCTTCCGGTGATAGCGTTGGCTTCGCCAAGCTGGTTCGTGGGGATGCGTTTGAGGATGACGAATTCGCTGGGCCCATCAATCTTCACAGCGGAGGTGACGATGGCGAGAACCGCGATGATTGCCACGTTGGCGTTGCTTGCCACAGCAGGAGGCCGAGCAGCCCCACAGGAGAAATTCCAGGCCGAAGCTGAGCCGCAGGAAAGCTGGGTTGCTGCGGTCCGCGATGGCCCCGGACATAATGCCGACGTTGTGCTGGCGGTGAGTGGCGAGGGGCGGTCACCAGGCCGGCGTTTTGTGGCGGAGACCGGTGAGATCCAGGATTGACGAGGGATGAGAATGCGGCGATGGTCACGCCCATTTCATTGCTGGCATAGGCGGCTGTGAGCCGCTGGAATGCCGGTTGCTGCGTAACCGGGCCATGGTGAGCCATACTATAATGTTTCTACAAGCTGCCTGGCGAAACCTATGCTGGATGTAGTTGCCACTGAGGCGAGCCACGCCCAGTCTATGGCGGTTTTCCCCTGGGTGCGAGCTTTCTCTCTCGGATCAGCGGTTGTGAGCGCGGGAGATCATAGCTGCGGCCCGCATGTCGGCGGATGAACTGGTCATTTCTGAATTGCGGTCGTGGTCGAAACCGCTTCCGGCCATTGCGGCGGGTTTGGGATGTGAGGTCAGGTTGGTTGGCTGTTCCTAGCCGGTGGGTCGCCCATAAAAGGCTGCTTTACGGCAGTTGTCGTCGGCGGCAAAGGGCTTCTAGTTATTTAGCCCAGCCGATGTTTTTCTTTCAGGAACGGCGAGCGTAGGCGCAGTTTGCGCCCTTTCTTCCGCCGGTCAGCTGCGGGCCGTTCATTTGGCGGTGCCATCTTCAGGCGAATGCCTCTTTCTCTAGCTGTTGGCGCTGGCGATCTGCTCGTTTTGTCCGAAATTTGGTAGGTTCGTTGATTTTCTTCAGCTCCGGTGTGCCGATTGCCGGACTTGTTGGAGCTCCAGATCGGAAGCGATCTTGCTGAAATACCTTTTGAACACAGTGGGGTGGAGCCAGAAGCCGCTCGCGTGAGGTCAAGAAGTCTTTCTCCGCCGCTGACCAGGAGAAATCCGAGGTTGGGCGTTCAAACTATGTCGACTAATGTCTTTCATCATTTTGCAGGCCAGCCACGCTGCTCTTCGTCATTTGGTCGTCGCCAGAATGTGACATGTAGCGAACTTGGGTTTTGCCGTCTTCTCCCGAATGCGTCCCGCCTTCGGCCCAGCCAGCCTCGTCCAGCAGTTCTTGGCCTTGTCCTGGTCTCGTATTGCGCCACGGAGCTGAAATTATCTGGTAGCCTTCCTGGTTTTTGGAACAGGAAGATTGAGCCAGCAGGTCTTCCTTATAGTCCGTATTGAACCGGTTGCGCCAGGTTTCCAGATGACCTTGTGATGAGGGCTTGCCGCACCTTGATGTCCTCCAGTATGTGGGGTTTTTCTTGAGGTGAGCAGGAGATTCCGACGGTTGGAGGCGCCGAGAATAATGATGTCTTTCATTTGCCCGACGGCCAGGGTTATCTTTCGTCGCCACTAGCCATCAATCTCCCACGGCCTGGAATGCGTTAATGATGGCTGGGCTCCATCTCTACCAGGCACGTTACCTTGTCCGGCTTGGGTTTCTCCTTCCCACCATTTTCATTGAGCACCGTCTTGACAGTGCCGCCGTTGGTCGAAGGTGTGTCCACCTTGAATGAATGGCGCCCCACCTCCGGAGTGCCAGGTTCTTCAGATAGCCCTCGTTGAAGGTTTATTGGTCAGATTACCGCCGGGTGCATGAATTGGTTAAACGGGCCTGCACACCAGGCGAATGGTTGTTTAGACGTGACCACGGCCTGCTTGTCGGATTCGCCGGCGGTGACACTTTCGATCAGTTCGTAGCCGTCGGTGCTGGACACGCTGAAATCTGTTTCCCCGTTGCTGACCTTCCAGGTGGTTTCGAAGGCCCGCCAGTCGATGGGGTGCCGTCGTTGAAGACCGCGTCCGGGTTGACTGCCGGTGACCACGGTTTTCCATCCACCTCCTCATCTTGCTTTCCACGTTGGTCAGGTAGTCAGGGTTGGGGTGCCACGTGCATCGCCGTCCAGCACGGGTTGGGGTTATACCAGCAGCGCCACAGGGTGAGGGTGTCCATCACCATT
>BNJS01000691.1_pt1 | contig 72255 bp, 98 predicted proteins | sample 8540461 | NCBI WGS metagenome assembly BNJS01 (sample SAMD00202454, study PRJDB9452) | human saliva metagenome | isolation source: human saliva | place: Japan
CGACCTACTCTCCCGCGGGTGTGCAGTACCATCGGCGCGGTCGGGCTTAACTTCTCTGTTCGGAATGGGAAGAGGTGGAACCCCGTCGCTATAACCACCGGAAATATATCTTGAACATGCAACGCTTTCGCATTCTCCTTGTAACTCTAACTTTCGTCTTCTTATTCAGAAAACAAGCAAACAAAGCAGCTTTTAAGTGTATTCCACCAAAGGAATAGAAGTTTCGGGCAATTAGTAGTGCTCGGCTTTGACGTCACCGTCTTTACACCTCCACACCCTATCAACGTTGTAGTCTACAACGACCCTTATGAGGAAATCTAATCTTGTGGCCGGCTTCGCACTTAGATGCTTTCAGCGCTTATCCGATCCCGACGTAGATACCCGGCGGTGCAGCTGGCGCCACAACCGGTAAACCAGAGGTCAGTCCAACACGGTCCTCTCGTACTAGTGTCAGAGCCACGCAAATTTCCTGCGCCCACGATAGATAGAGACCGAACTGTCTCACGACGTTCTGAACCCAGCTCGCGTGCCACTTTAATGGGCGAACAGCCCAACCCTTTGGGACCTTCTCCAGCCCCAGGATGTGACGAGCTGACATCGAGGTGCCAAACCACCCGTCGATATGAGCTCTTGGGAGGGATCAGCCTGTTATCCCCGGAGTACCTTTTATCCTTTGAGCGATGGCCCTTCCATACGGAACCACCGGATCACTATGCTCTGCTTTCGCACCTGATCGACTTGTAGGTCTCTCAGTCAAGCGCCCTTTTGCCATTACACTCTACGGCCGGTTACCAATCGGCCTGAGGGCACCTTTAGAAGCCTCCGTTACGCTTTTGGAGGCGACCACCCCAGTCAAACTACCCACCAAACGCGGTCCTCTCATCTGAGAGTTAGGAACCAGACAGCCAAAGGGTCGTATTTCAACAGCGGCTCCACAAACACTGGCGTGCCTGCTTCATAGCCTCCGACCTATCCTACACATCGACTGCCCAATTACAACGTTAAGCTATAGTAAAGGTTCACGGGGTCTTTTCGTCCCATCGCGGGTAATCGGCATCTTCACCGATACTACAATTTCACTGGAATCATGGTTGAGACAGTGCCCAGATCATTACACCATCTCGTGCAGGTCGGAACTTACCCGACAAGGAATTTCGCTACCTTAGGGACCGTTATAGTTACGGCCGCCGTTTACTGGGGCTTCAATTCAAACCTTCGACCGGAGTCTAAGCTCTCCTCTTAACCTTCCAGCACCGGGCAGGTGTCAGACTGTATACTGCATCTTTCGATTTTTGCACAGCCCTGTGTTTTTTTGTTAAACAGTTGCCTGGGCCGATTCTCTGCGCCTCACATTGCTGTGAGGACCCCTTATTCCGAAGTTACGGGGTCAATTTGCCTAGTTCCTTAACCATGAATCTTCCAAGCGCCTTAGTATATTCTACCCGACTACGTGTGTCCGTTTACGGTACGGGTATCTTTGTTGTTAAGCTTAGCGGATTTTCTCGGGAGTAGGATTACCTTCACTATTACATTGTCCGAAGACGCTGTATACTATCGACTTTCAGCTCGGATGGTGGATTTGCCTGCCATCCTCATAACCTACAATCTTTAACGAGCTATTCCGTCAGCTCGCGGAAGTGTCACTCCTCCGTCTCCACATCGCCAACAAAGATAGTAACGGAATATTAACCGTTTCTGCCATCGGCATCACCATTAGGTTGAACCTTAGGTCCCTGACTGACCCAGGGACGATTAACGTTGCCCTGGAAACCTTAGTCTTCGGCGAGAGTGCATCTCACACTCTTTATCGTTACTTATACCTACATTTGCTTTTCATGAAGCTCCAACAGAGGTTATCCTCTATCTTCAAGGCCGCATGAATGCTCCCCTACCGATATCATTAGATATCCCACGGCTTCGGCAATAGACTTTATACCCGATTATTATCCATGCACAGTCCCTCGACTAGTGAGCTGTTACGCACTCTTTGAATGAATGGCTGCTTCCCAAGCCAACATCCTAGCTGTCACGGGGACCACACTTCGTTAGTTTAACTTAGCCTATATTTCGGGGCCTTAGCCGGTGGTCAGGATTCTTCTCCTCTCGGGCGTGGACCTTAGCACCCACGCCCTCACTCCCGGGCTTAGCCTGTGTGCATTCGGAGTTTGTCTGGACTTGATAGGCGGTGAAGCCCTCGCATCCAATCAGTCGCTCTACCTCACACAGGGAACGCCCTGAGGCTGCACCCTAAATGCATTTCGGGGAGTACGAGCTATCTCCAAGTTTGATTGGCCTTTCACTCCTACCCTCACCTCATCCAGAAGCTTTTCAACGCTTATTGGTTCGGTCCTCCATCCCGTGTTACCGGGACTTCAACCTGGACAAGGGTAGATCACTTGGTTTCGCGTCTACCACCGCCGACTATGCGCCCTATTCAGACTCGCTTTCGCTTCGGCTTACGTGCTTCATAGCACTTAACCTTGCCGACGACGGTAACTCGTAGGTTCATTATGCAAAAGGCACGCCGTCACACCATAAGGTGCTCCGACCGCTTGTAGGCGTACGGTTTCAGGAACTTTTTCACTCCTCTAAAAGAGGTGCTTTTCACCTTTCCCTCACGGTACTGGTTCGCTATCGGTCTCTTACGAGTATTTAGCCTTGGCGGATGGGCCCGCCGGATTCAGACAGGATTTCACGTGTCCCGCCCTACTCAGGATACCACTATGCTTCATACGATTGTCGAGTACGAGACTGTCACTCTCTATGGTCGCTCTTTCCAAAGCGTTCCTCTAAACGTATTTCGTGCAACGTCGTGGTCCTACAACCCCATATAGACCGAAATCTATATGGTTTGGGCTCTTCCCCGTTCGCTCGCCACTACTAGGGGAATCATTATTATTTTCTTTTCCTAGGGGTACTAAGATGTTTTCAGTTCCCCCGTTAGCCTCCCGCATTCGCGGGATAACAGGTCTTCAACCTGCTGGGTTGTCCCATTCGGAAATCTGCGGATCAATGGTTATTTGCACCTACCCACAGCTTATCGCAGCTTATCACGTCCTTCATCGCCTGTAAGAGCCTAGGCATCCACCGTACGCCCTTAATTACTTCTTTTTCCTTATTCTGATAAAATCAGAAGGTGAGAATATACTTAAAGCTGTACTTTCGTTTACCTTTGTTTTCGTTACTTGGATGATTCTCTGTATTCGCATCTCACCTTGCGGTGGATGGAAACAAGAATCAACTTGTTGCGTGTTCAATATGTCAAAGATCTCTTGCTCTGTCATTCTGCTTTGATGTATCACCATCATAGCGACTGAGCAGTAGAATGTGTGGAGAATAACGGATTCGAACCGTTGACCCCCTGCGTGCAAGGCAGGTGCTCTAGCCAGCTGAGCTAATCCCCCAATCTTTCGGAGCGCGGTGCTCCGTTTGCAAGTAGTCCCAGGCAGATTTGAACTGCCGACCTCCACATTATCAGTGTGGCGCTCTAACCAACTGAGCTATAGGACTGGCAGAAAAAATCCACGCAAGTCAAACTACTTCAGAGCTGCTCGGCTTCATCTTTCTCTTATGCTTAGCATAACCTATTGCGAGAAGTATAGGTGACAATCTATTTGATTGTACCATATTCTTTTTTTTTCCATACAAGTAACCAGGTAACTGAACTTCCAGAAAGGAGGTGTTCCAGCCGCACCTTCCGGTACGGCTACCTTGTTACGACTTAGCCCCAATCACCAGTTTTACCCTAGGCCGACCCTTGCGGTCACGGCTTTCAGGCACCCCCGGCTTTCATGGCTTGACGGGCGGTGTGTACAAGGCCCGGGAACGTATTCACCGCGCCATGGCTGATGCGCGATTACTAGCGAATCCAGCTTCATGGAGTCGGGTTGCAGACTCCAATCCGAACTGAGAGAGGTTTTTGAGATTAGCATCCTGTCACCAGGTAGCGACCTTCTGTACCCCCCATTGTAACACGTGTAGCCCCGGACGTAAGGGCCGTGCTGATTTGACGTCATCCCCACCTTCCTCACATCTTCACGATGGCAGTATCCCTGGAGTGCCCAGCATTACCTGATGGCAACCAAGGAAAAGGGTTGCGCTCGTTATGGCACTTAAGCCGACACCTCACGGCACGAGCTGACGACAACCATGCAGCACCTCCAAGAGTGTCCGAAGAAAGATCTATCTCTAAATCTGTCACTCTTAGTTCAAGCCCGGGTAAGGTTCCTCGCGTATCATCGAATTAAACCACATGTTCCTCCGCTTGTGCGGGCCCCCGTCAATTCCTTTTGAGTTTCACCGTTGCCGGCGTACTCCCCAGGTGGTATACTTAATGCTTTCGCTTGGCGGCTTACATTATATCGCAAAACCGCGAGTATACATCGTTTACTGTGTGGACTACCAGGGTATCTAATCCTGTTTGATACCCACACTTTCGAGCCTCAGCGTCAGTTGCAGCCCGGACACCTGCCTTCGCGATCGGAGTTCATCGTGATATCTAAGCATTTCACCGCTACACCACGAGTTCCAGCATCCCTGTCTGCACTCAAGACTACCAGTTTCAATGGCTAACGATGGTTGAGCCACCGTCTTTCACCACTGACTTAATAATCCGCCTACGCTCCCTTTAAACCCAATAAATCCGGATAACGCCTGGACCTTCCGTATTACCGCGGCTGCTGGCACGGAATTAGCCGGTCCTTTTTCTGAAGGTACATACAATAGAGGACACGTCCTCTTTTTTATTCCCAACTAAAAGCAGTTTACAACCCAGAGGGCCGTCATCCTGCACGCTACTTGGCTGGTTCAGACTTCCGTCCATTGACCAATATTCCTCACTGCTGCCTCCCGTAGGAGTCTGGACCGTGTCTCAGTTCCAGTGTGGGGGGACCTTCCTCTCAGAACCCCTACCGATCGATGGCTAGGTGGGCCGTTACCCCGCCTACTACCTAATCGGACGCATCACCATCTCATACCGATAAATCTTTGGTTATATCACCATGCGGTAACATAACAACATCGGGTATTAATCTTACTTTCGCAAGGCTATCCCCGAGTATGAGGCAGGTTTGATACGCGTTACGCACCCGTGCGCCGGTCGCCATCAGAAGAAGCAAGCTTCTTCCATGCTGCCCCTCGACTTGCATGTGTTAAGCCTGTAGCTAGCGTTCATCCTGAGCCAGGATCAAACTCTTCATTGTAATATGATATTTTGTTTTGATCTGTTTTATGTGCTCAGTATCCTGTCTTGTTACTTTGGATTTTTGGAGTAGAAATTTGACGGTACAATTCATTTTACCCGAAGCATTTCTGCTTCATTGTTGATTGTTCCTTGTACTTCTCTACAATCTGTTATGTAATCGTTTCAATGACTTCATGCAGCTCGTTTGCTGCTGTCAGGCGTTCAGGTTGTCAAGTCTCAGCTAACTAAGCACGTTGTGACTTAGCAAGTGACCCTTGCGTCCCGATTGCGATGCAAAAGTACGGCAAGATTCGCAAACTACCAAGACTTCCTACAAAAAAATCGCAGAAAAATTTTAGAACACCCTATTTTGCAATCTCTAGAGTTTGCAAAACTAAGACAAATCCTCGATAAACGCCTAGAAGAACCTCTCTCAGACTTAAAGTCAAAAACAGACTAAAACGAGCATTAGAAGTAGAAAAGCCGAAATGTCCGCCATATTTACAAAGCACTCCCCTCTCATTTGGTGCAATGCCTTATTGAAGGGAACAAATTGAGAATATATCAATAACCGAAGGCAACCTCTCTCTCCTCTAGTCACTATTTCATCGTAAGATAAGCCGTGAATCAACTATATACTAGGGGGATATCGCCAATCCTTAAACCCAAATCGGTCCTTAGATCCTGAATAAATTTCATTAGATTGTTGAGCAAATTGTTTACCGTGAGTTCAAAGACGTAGCGGGCTACGGCGAGAACTAATGAAAAACTAGATGCCAACAAGAAAATGAAAGAGGGCAGGAAGTTGTCTTTTCAATTACGATTCGTACTATAACGGTCTAATGACTGATTTGGGTTAAAGCAATGACAAGAACATCTTATACAACTATATATAGGAACAACTTTGTATTCTAACATTTATTCGACACTCAATTTCTATTTTTTCGGCATCATACATAGACAAATGATAACTTCAAAACGAAAAAAGTGCCAAATATCGTTTGATTTCCGCATATTAGAAATATTTGTTCTTGTCATTGTTTGAAAATGAACTACCTTTGCCTATGGATTTAGCTATATCGTGACACCTAAATTAGACTTACTCTTTGTTTTTGCATGACAAAAACAAGAAAGAAAGAGAGCATAGGCAACCACTAGCTTATCTTCATTGCACCAAAAACTACGGAAAATTACTAGGCAAGTGTAATCGCTATTTCCCATCACAGAACTTTCACAACCCCTAAGCGTATGCAAAAAAATCATTACTTCCCCTATTTTTTTGTCGATTTGTGCTGTCGTGCCCATCGGGGTCTATGCAGCCAATGCGCTCCAACATCGTGTCATTGTCGGCACCCTCGTTGGAAAGACGGACAATCTTCCCATTCGTAATGCCGACGTTCGCATCAAAGGTTCACGCCCTTCCGTTGCCACCACTGACAGTTTGGGGCGCTTCACCCTGCGCACTGAAACCAATGCCACCGACAGTCTGCATCTCACTGCAAGTGCTTTGGGATACGAATCTCAATCCTTTGCGGTGGCTCTGAAGAATAACGGCGACACTTTGCACATTGGGGAAGTATCGCTCAACAATAGTGATGTTTGCTTAGCGCTGCTGAGGTAAAAGCCGTACTGGCGCGTATGGAACAGCGTGAGGACACCACGGTGTTCAACGCAGCAGCCTTCCGCACAGCAGAAGGGGCTTCCTTGGAAGCGCTCATCAAACAACTGCCCGGTGCGGAAGTGGGCGCTGATGGTAGTATCAAAGTAAACGGCAAAACCGTGAAGGAATTGCTCATCAATGGTAAGGACTTTTTCAAAGGAGATACCAAAATCGCGATGAAAAATCTTCCCGTCAATTTGGTTTCTAAGGTAAAGAGCTACGAAAAGAAGAGCGATTTAGCAGAGCAAACCGGCATAGACGATGGCGAAGAAAGTTTTGTTCTCGACATCTCCACCAAGCGCGAACTCAACCAAACACTCCTAAGCAACATTGAAGTAGCGGGTGGACGCGATGACGAAAAGAACAATCTCTATCAGACCAAACTTATGTTGATGCGTTTCACCGACAATAGCCGCTTTGGGTTCTTTGGGTCGCACAACAACGTCGGCGACCGCGGTTTTGGAGGTCCTCGTAGTTTCATGTCCAACAATGATGGCCGCACCACCTCCACCATGGCTGGTTTAGATTTCTCGTGGGACAATGGCATCAAGCGCTTCAAGTCGGGAGCATTTGAAATTGGGGGTAATGCCCTCTATTTTCGCAACGACAACAACACCGAGAGTATCACCACTAGTGAAACCTTCCTCACAGCTGGACGCAAACCCAGTTTTTCCAACTCACATAGCTTTGCCAACAATCTCAGTCAAAGTGTTCGAGCTTCTTTTCGTCTAATGTGGAGCCCAGACTCCATGACTTCTGTGACTTTCCGCCCCAACTTCAACTGGAACAAGGGAAATTCTAGTAGCAACAAGCGAGCTGCCACTTTCGACAGTGATCCTTTCGCTTCTTTGGGTGCGAGCAGCACCGACGAAGTGCTCGACCGCGCCTATGCAAGCACCACACGCGGCACTGCCGACACCTTGGTCAGCACTCTCCCCTATCTGGTCAATCTCAACAACAATAACAAGTTGGGCACTTCCTGGAGTCATGCTTTTGAAGGAGAACTCAATGTAACGCGCAAGCTCCCAGGCCGCACAGGTCGCAATTTGAGCGTGGAAGCGCGAGGCAAATGGGAGGAATCAGGCTCCACCAGCTATAGCCTTGCCGACATTCATCGTCGTTTGCGTTTCGATGACACCCAGTCTGTGCTTGCTCCAACGGCACGCACCAATTTTCTAACCGTCCTTCCACCAGTTGGAACTATCGTTTGGGGGCGTCGTATGTAGAACCCATTGTGGGAAAACTTTATGGTGAACTTCGCTATTCCTACCAGCACCGTGTCACCGATGGTCGTCGCGAACTCTACAACCTCACTTCCCTATCGGGCTACAACACCCTCAACGATTACATCACCGCCAACGGGAGTTTGCCCGAAGCCCTATATAAGTTGAGTAGCGAAGCTGTGCAAACTCAAGTAGATCCAGCACAGTTGCTCGACCGTATCAATGCCAACGACCTATACGCAGTCGCGCGTGATGCCGCAAATTCGCAATCCGCCACCTACCACTACAACACTCACCGCGCAGAAATCGGACTCCGCTACAACACTAACCTCATCAACCTCAATGTGGGTCTGCGCTATATGCCCGAGAACACGCGTTTGGACTACACTCGCGGCTCAGTGGGACACATCGACACCACTCGCACCGTGCAAACCTTTGCGCCCAACCTTCGTTTGCGTGTCAAATTTTCTAAGACACAGCGTTTAGATTTCTTCTATCGTGGAGAAACGAACCAACCTTCGATGACCAACCTGCTCAATGTAGTGGACAACTCTAATCCCCTCCGTATCACTGTGGGCAACCCTGGTTTGAAACCCTCTTGGAACGACAATTTCCGTTTGTTCTACAATGGCTACAACACCGAGTCGCAACGTGGCATCATGGGTAATCTCAGTTTCACCAACGAGCGCAATGCTGTGACGCAAATGCTCATCTACGACGATGCCAGCGGTCGCCAGTTCACACGTCCCGAGAACATCAATGGCAACTGGAGCGCTAATGGGGGATTCACCTTCAACACTCCCCTCAATGCCTCCAAAATGTTCACGATGTCCACTTCGACCAACGTGAACTTGTCGCGCTCTGTTGGCTACATTGCCACCACCTCACAACCCATCACCCTCGCCGACGCGCCTAATTTGTCACAGGTGAATCAACTATTTGCAGGTGCAGTGGCACAAAAGAGCACTAACCGCATCAGTGGTTTCTCCGAGAAACTCGACTTCTCCTATCGTCGCGACTTGTGGGACGTGACCCTCGATGGTCGTGTGTCTTATCAGCACTCACGCTCCTCACTCAACCCTAGTCAGAATCTCGACACTTGGAGCTACGACTATGGTGTTTCCACCAATATCACGTTGCCTTGGAGCATCAGTTTCTCCACCGACTTGCGCATGACTTCTCGTCGTGGATTTGCAGCTTCGGAGCTCAACACCAACGAACTCGTATGGAACGCCTCTCTCTCAAAATCCTTCTTGAAAGACAATGCACTCACCATGCGCCTTGAAGGTTTCGACCTGCTCAATCAGCAAAACAACATCAGTCGTTCACTCACCGCCTTGATGCGCACCGACACCAGGAGCAATATGCTCAACACTTATGTTATGCTCCATGCCATCTTCAAACTCAATGTCTTCGGAGGTGCTAAACTTCCCACTCCTCCCGAAGGTGGTGGCCCTGGAGGGCCTGGCGAGCATCGTGGACCAGGCAACTTCCGTCCTTCTACTCCTCCCCCAGGCGGCGGTCACATGTTCTAATAGTCAACTATTTTGTACGTTATTTCTGCACAACATCAATCGTTGATTTCCCCTCTCAGGAGCTTCCTCACGCAGGAAGCTCCTGCTTTACGTGCACAACCGTCGCAAAAATATGCGTTCACTACACGGACAATGTTCAAAATCACTAGGTTTCTTGCGCATTCCACATTTTTTCAAGCAAATTTAGGTGGTTTATTTTGAAATTTCTTTCGTAAATCGTATATTTGCAGAATTAATAATCAGCCATTCTCGCATATAAGCCATACGGTGCAGCGAGGTTCTTTTCCCCACAAGTTCCGCCGTTTGCGGAGCATGCGCCTTATCTCTAACCATGAAAGATGTGGCTGTCACATCTCAAACAACGATATGTTATGACAAACCGACTCCAACTTTTGGTCAAGAAATTTGCAGACGGGCGTAACACGCGCTTTGCAAGTTTACTCGATACGAACGAAGCGCGCATTCGATCGTATCTCACGGGTACGGTTTTACCCAAGTACGATTTTCTAGCTGCCATTAGCGAGCGTTTGGGGGTATCGGTGGATTGGTTGCTCACAGGGGAGGGAGAAATGATGAAAGCCGATCGCGAATCGGCAGAGAGTGATGCCCACAGAGCCAATCGTTTTGAAGCACTTCCCGTGTATGACAACGATTTTACCTGCGGATTTGAAGAAGTGAACAATGAGCAACCTCCAGTGCCCAATTATTACATGGACACGCCACTCAACCGCTCAGCTGATCTTTGGTGCTCAGTGCAAGGCAAAAGCATGTTGCCCGACCTTGAGCCTGGCGACAAAATTGCGCTCCGCCATTGCTCGCTCGAGAGTTTCGAGCCTGGACACATCTATGCCGTTGTCCTCGACGACCTACGCACGGTTAAAAAACTACGTCGCGTACCCGGCAATCCCGAATTACTAGAATTCATTGCTAGCAACCCCGACTATGGTGTCGAACGCTACCCCATCAGTCGCATCCAACAACTCTATCGCGTGGTCGGAAAATTACACACTTTCTAAGCGCGCTGCGCCCATTTCAAAACACTCCCCATCGTTCTCTTCCTTGCGAACGATGGGGAGTGTTCATTGTGGAGATAAGCCCCTTCAGCTGACACCCTCCTCTTAAACCTCTTATTTTGTGATTTGTTCGGTTTTTCTTTGTCAAGCCATTTTAGGACTTGTGCATAGACTGGCTGTCCGATAAAATGCGTACTATTGCTCATGTTACTAGTGTTTTTTTCAATTTGCAAAGTAACAAAATAGGCTAAAATCCTGCAAGAGGGCTTCAGCCTTGTTTTTATCACCAGAAAACTTTTACCGGACAGAACTAAATCGAACAAGACTCGGGTCTTTCATACCCCAACCCCTAGCAAAGAGACGCAGTATGACCGGTTGAAAAGCACCTGAGCCAGCGCGAGAGATACGAAGTTGAAAAACTACAACCCTGCCGCGCCAACGACGAGGACGGAAACCGTTACCCTGTTCATCTTTATGCTCCTCTGTTGACAGGAGTTGAAAGAACGCAACAGGCGATACGAAAAAAACTTCCCCACTTTTTTTGCTGAAAGTAAGGAAGTTTTGTTCGAAAACAGAGCACTTTTCGCCGTTACTTGCGGGCTTTCCGTTTGCGGGTGCGTTTCCACCACAGATAGTAGCCCGAAAGTGGGAGAGAGGTGCCGAAGAGAGCCGCGAAGAATTGGAGGATGCGCATCGGCCATCCGCCCCATCTGCCCGTGTGTACGGAGTAAATCCAACCGCGGATGCGCTGTCCGCGCTCGGCACTGGCATAGAGTTTTTCCTCGGTGACGTGATGACCGGTAGAATCGAAGCTGTAGTGATCGGTAGCACGGACATTGCCCCATTCACCAAGCGACACACTGCCGCCTTCTTCGTTCACTTCCACGGCATCGGCTGTGGGGTATTTTTGACGAAGTTGGTCGGCTGCGACTTGCCATGCGGCATAAGTGCGTGCGTCGGGGCAGGCGTTTTCGTCGACCTCGGGCATGGCTTCGGCCTTGGCACCGTGTTCGGGGCGACCTCGATGGCCTTTGCCGCCCTTATGCTCACCGCCGCCGTGACCGCCTTTGCGTTGCGGAGCTTCGGCACCCAATACTTTATAAAAACCCTTCTTATACCAATCGAACGACCACGTCAAACCGGTGACCGCCATGGCAAGCAGCAGCACAAAGAGGTAGGCGCCACCGATGGTGTGGAGGTCAAACCAGCGGCGCTGGCGTCCGCGGCGAAAGTGGATGGTGAGTTGTTTGCGCAGACCGCGCGTGGTGCGTGGCCAGAAAGCCACGAGCCCCGTGATCAACACGAACAGAAACATGAGCGTGCTCACGCCCACGATGAGTTTGCCCCACCAGATACCTTCGCCCTCGTGAGGGAAGTCGAGCAACCAGCGGTGGAGTTTGAACATCACTTCGAAGAAGGGGAGATGTTCCTTGGGACCGGCGACACGACCTGTATAGGGGTCGACGAGCCACTCGGTACGCGGAGGCGCTGAGAGGTTGAATTCGTAGTTGCGCGTGCTGTCATTAGGAATGCTCACGCCCGTTATGGTGACACCCGGTTCAAGATGCGGCTCGACACGCTGCACTAATTCCGGGAGCGACAGGCGACCTTGCGAAGACACTTGGGCTTCGTAGCGATCGTGGTAGGCACATTCCGAAATTTCGCCTGCAAATTCAATCATGGCACCCGAGAAACAGATGAGCGCGATGACCAAGCCGAAGGGAACAGCGAGCCAAAAGTGGAGACGTTTGAACGTTTTTTTCATGTGTGAGGGTTTTAGAGCCAAAGTCAGCAATAGCGCGCCAGTCACTACAGTGACGGCGCGCCAGAGCGGGAGTTTCGGCGTAGGAACGTAGGAATAAGCGTGCGGAGCAATCCGAGCAATCAATTAGAAGGGAAGCAGACGACCGACCGCATTGAGATGAGTGGCCTCGACTTCCACGCCACGGGTGGCGACACCAGTGGAGAGATTGATCTGGTAGATGGCGGGATTGCCGGTTTTTGTCATGACAGGAACGTAAGCTACACCGTTTTCGGCAAAGGGACGGTTACCCAGCGACACAACATCGGCGGGGAGACCAGTGACGGAGATGAATTTACCGCTCTTGGCGCTGAAAATGCCAAGTTCGTTCGCCAGATCTTGGTTCGTAAGCTGACCATATACCTTATTGTAGAGGTAGAACAGGAAGTTGTCGCCACCAACGGGGAAAGTGCGTTGGAAGGCGCGACCACCGGTGAGCGTTTCGAGGTTGAAGTAGTAATTCTTGTCGAAGTCGGTTGCACCTTTCTTCACGCGCACCACACCAGCGGGAAGCGAAGTCTGCTGGCGCTTGTCGGTCATCGTCTTGGCGAAGCTGGGAGAGAAGACGTAAAGATCGCCATCAGCGTCGTTCCAAATCATTTGGAAGTACTGTGACTTGAAACGTCCGCAGGCGTAGCTGATTTTGTCCGTTTTTGATGAGCTTACGTCCTTCGAATGCATTGTTGTCAAAGATGGCGAGCCAGCATTCGTCGGGATATTGCGTCCATTGCAGTTCGCCTTTCTTGTAAGCACTGCTCTTGCTGCCGCCGTTTTCCTTCTTAACGAGATCGGCATAGCCGTTGCGAATGTATTTTCCACCGTCGACAGCCGAACCGTACTGGCTTAATCCCATGGGGATGACGGCAGAGTAGAGTTTGCCCTCGCGTTGGAGCAGCCCGAGAGAGTGACGTATTCACCGTTGCCGAGGAAATTCTCAGAACGGAACTGGGGTTGCTTGGTGTCGTTGTTGCGTTCGGTCTCGGCGGGGATGTTCAGATACGAAACAAGGAAGGTTTTGGGTAGATAGCCGTTGGCATCGGCTGCATCTTTGTTGCCGTCTCCCGTTGAAACGGTCATCAGTTCATCATTCCACGTGCCGTAGGTGGTGAAACGGCGTACTTCGAAACCTTTGTCACGCTTTTCGAGCTGACCGTTGCGCAGAATGTACGAACGCGTGGTGCCAGCGTTGCCTTGGTTGTACTGAAGCGTGCAGAGATACTTATTTTGGAAGAAAATGTACTCGTAACCACCGTCAAAGAGGAGACCGTTGTTGCGCGGGCTGAGCGTTCCACTCGATAGATTGGCAGTGGTAATCAGCACATGCGAAGCGGCACTGCCCGAAGCGACGATGTCGGCGGGAATAACGAAGGTACCTTTTTGCTCCACTGTGGGAGTGGTGGGCGTTTGTCCAGGTTCATCAGTGCCACAGCTCGTGAGAGTGGCGGCAAGCAGGGCTGCGGGAAGCAGCGACTTGGAGAGGAGAGAGAGTTGCATGATGCGTTTGAATTAGATATTACATGGAAAAAGTGCAGGATTTATCGCCCAAAGTTGAAACGCACTTTGGCGTAGAAGGCGCGTCCTGCTTTTTGTAAACTAAAATTGTCGTAGAGATTCTCATCGGTGAAGTTACGCGCCTCAAGACTCACGGCATAACGTCCATTGGCGAGCGTTAGGGTGGCGTTGAGGTTGTGCGAAAGTTGGGCGGGAACGAGATATTCACCCTTATTCGCGCCGAAAAGCGAGGAGTAGAACGTGAAACTGTGGAGATATTGGCTGTCGTACGTCAACGAAAAGATGCGACTTCGCGAGGAGTTCAGCGGCCACCGCAGGGTAAGATCGACATCGGCGAACAAATAGGGGAGATTCGGCATGCGGTCGCGGTAACCATAGTTGCGCGTCACGCCATCTTGCGCCAAAGGCATATTGTCTCTCACGTCCATGTAAGTGAAGTTGGCGCCGGTGCTGAGGCGGTGACCAATATCGTAGCGTAAGGAGGAGTTGAAGCCGTAAGTGCGCACGCGTCCGAAGTTGACATAGCTTGATCCAAAACGACCGCCCCCCACACTGATGACATTGCGCTGAATGTAGTCGCGCGTGTCGCGGTAGATACCGCCCACTTCGACCAACAAGTGGTGCAGGCCGCTGCTCTGTGCGTAAGAAATATTCAGATTGAAGTTGTGACTCTGTTCGGGTTGCAGGGTGACACTGCCGCTTTCGAGATCGTCGTCGCCGAAGAGTTCATCGACATTGGGCAGGCGACAAGCGCGTTCATACGACAATTTTCCCTGCCAATGGGGAGAGAAACGATAGGTGCCCGCTGCGCCGAAGCCGAAGAAGCCCAGTTGGTGCTCCTTGCGGATGAATTTTTCTTGCAAATCGCTAGTACTCACTGGACCGCTCACGTGTAAATGGTAGAACTTGCCGAAGGCGGTCACATTCCAGTGCTCATTGGGCGTAAAGAGGTAAGAAAGTCCGCTGATGTGCTTGGTTGTCCCGCGTCCGATGGGGGCTTTCTCGTTCTCACGCGCCAAAAGTGAGGTGGCGTTGCGGTCGAAGCGGCCGAAAGTGTGGTGGAAGGTGAGAAGACTATGCTCATCGAGGCGAAAACGCGTATCGAGTCCGGCATTCCAGTTGTCGTCGTTGTAGCGCAAGAAGAGGTAATTTTGTTCGCCGGGGGAGTTTCGCGGAATTGATTCGCCGCGCCAGTTGAAAGCGTAAGCCGACGTATCGACATTGGTGGTGAGGTTGCGATTATAGTTGGCGGTGAGCGTGAGATCTAGACGGTTGTGTAAGAGATTGCGCTTAACATATTGAAGCGAAGGCATGAAGGAATGCCCGAAACGATACTTTCCGCCGTAGACAACCTCCTGTCTTACACCAGTTTGTAGGTCTTTGTGCATGCCCGCCAGCGTAAATCCGAGCAAAAGCTGGTCTGCCCACTGCCGATTAATCACACCGCCGCGCACGGTTAGGGCTTCGTTGTGATAAGTGTCGTGGAATCGGCGCACCCGCTTGGGGTGTTTGAAATCAATACTCCCATTGCTGAGGTCTTTCACAGGAGCAGTAATCATATAGTTGTTGTCCGAATAGTTTTGAAAGGCACTCATTTCGAGTTTCCATCCCGACTGCCACGTGCAATTCCAGTTGAGTGTGCTCTTGTGTGTGTTGAATGAACCGCCGGCATACGAACCGTCGACGTGCCATCCCGATTGTGGCGTCTCGGTGACGATGTTTATCACCCCGCCTATGGCGTCTGCGCCGAAAGTCACAGGGACAACGCCTTTGTACACCTCGATGCGGCGCGCAAAGTTGACCGGTATATTATTGAGCCCGAACGCACTTCCTACTCCTTCTTGCGGAACGCCGTCAATAAATACCTTGACGTGTTTTCCACTGAAGCCGTCGAGCGAGACATTCATGTCCGATCCCACACCACCGGTCTCGCGAACCTTCACACCCGGTGCAGCTGCCAGCGCATCACCAAGCGATTTAGTCGTGTTTTGTAGCGCATGCGTGTCGATGGCTATGGTGTTAAAAGCCGAATGCCGCAGTCGGCCGATCCGACTTGTGGTGACTTCCACTTCGCGAAGGCTGTTTTGGAGCGGAAGTAGGCGAAAATCCAGCACCACCACGCTGTCTGACGAGACTTTAAGCGCATGCGTGACTTGACTATAACCAATAGCAGAAACGGTGAGGGCGTGTTGTCCTGCCAGACGTCCTAGTTTGTAGACACCGACTGAGTCGGTCAGTGCATGGTGCCGCGTTCCGCGAATGACGACCACCGCTTGTGGCACTGGTCGTCCCTGTTGGTCGGTGATTCGTCCGCGCACTTCGTAATCTCCGGCAGCATGGCTGATCGTGGCGCACAACAAGGCGGTAAAAAGCAAGGATATGCGGCGTGAGCGGGCACTCATCGCAGAATGCGTAGCGCGCAAACGGCAAAGACTCGTGAGGGAGGGGAACGAAATACGGCGAAAAGAAGTCATCTTATGTCATTTTGTGTGGAGCGAAACCACCTGGAGGTTCTGTGCAGAATTGAGAGTGCAAAGTTACGGCATTCAATTGCGCCGTGCAATCACTACATTTAGGTATTTTGGAGCCGCTAAAATGTCAAATGATTCTTATTTATATTAATTCTCTTTCTTATTTTCGCAAACTGCATCCTCTATTTTGCAAAATGGACTTCTGCGGTATCAAATGCCCATTTCTTATCGACTCATCTCAGGTCGCGGAATACACTTGATTTTTTTTTTCTCAAATCGTAACCATGCTTAGATTGACGCTCATGTATTACACTAATTTCATCGCTTTCATGGAAAATCCTCAAAAGGATGGGTGTGCAATTGGGGCTGAAAGAGCTAAATCCCCACCCTCGGAACCGTCATTATTCGATTAGGGGGCTTGCTTTTTGAAAAAGAAAGCCCGAAGTCCTATTCTAAAGGGCTTCGGGAAGCTTTCTTGTGCCGTTCGGAAGATTACCGGACAGTAATAATTCTTTTACAAGACAACTTAAAGAACTTCTAAAGGAGGAAAGCAAATGAACGAAAATAGAAATATTAAGTGTGCGCCTTCTGAAACCAAAGTTGGACCAGTATAGACTGGAATAAAGCAGAGGAGGCGGTCAAGAAGCTTCAGGCGCGTATTGTAAAAGCTCAGAAAGATGGTAAGTATGGCAAAGTTGTTTCTTATAACCGTTTAGTAGAATTGGAAAGGGAGGTAGCTGTACCCTTAATCTTGTTTATCAAGAAGGTCCTGCTGGGTAAATGCACGGGTATAAAGCTTTGTTAACAGTACACCACTGCGTGTGTGCAAAAACCAAAGAATACATATTCACAAGGTTTTCAAAGGCATAGCTCAAAGAGGAAAATGCTCTATGGGTTGGTTCTTTGGCTTCAAGTTGCATTTGATTTGCAATGAGAAAGGAGAACTTCTCAACTTTATGATAACGCCAGGAGATATTGATGACCGTAAGCCTTTTGGAGTACAAAGCATTCATAGATTTTATATATGGTAAGCTATTCGGTGACAAGGGTTACATCGGCAAGAATCTTTTTCAAAGGCTTTTCGTTGACGGAATACAGCTTATTACCAAATTAAAGAGTAACATGAAAGGAGCTTTAATGAGTGTTTCAGACAGACTTTTACTCAGAAAAAGAGCCATTATAGAAACTGTGAATGATGAACTTAAGAACATTGCACAAGTGGAGCACTCCAGGCATAGATGCTTTTGACAATTTTCATCGTCAACTTATTAGGGGCAATTGCAGCCTATTGCCTATTTCAAAGAAGCCATGCATCAATGTACAAAGGACCATTGATACGCAGCTTTGCATTGTTCTGAATTCGTCGAACTCACGTTAAATACTTCCATTCTAAAACTTATTGCCGTTGCTTCTTATGCTTCAAATGCCTTAATATCTCTAGGGCACGTTCACACACCTTTTGGCGTTCTTTAGAATCAAAACCATCTGCACTATATGTTGTGGATAGTCAACACAGGAAATGGGAAGGTCAGTTTCTGTCTTCCCTTTCTTTTTGTTGCTCATGTTTATGCAATTACTTCCCTCCAAATACTCTACTAACGAATTTATAAGCTCTTTTTCGCCCGTCACAGGATGTGTCCAATCTACATCTTTTGGGTATTGATACCACTATAATGGCATTTTTTTGAAGCAAACTTCTTGACCGTCAATTTTGTCATAAAAAAATCTTGGTCAGTCATTGACACTCCCTGCATAGGATAAGGCAAGCCTTCCCATTTGAAGTCGATTTTGGCCTTTCCGTTATCATTCTTGTATAACCTTACATCTGAAACGAGCATTATGGATTCTGACGGATAAGTTGTTTGCTCAAACTCTCTTTCCCTCAGATAGGCATACCCATTGTCCCAAAAAGCCATGATAGCTATATTCGCTGAATGCTTGTACTATTCTTTTGATAGGTTCTGTTCCTATTTTTTTCTACATGAGTGATTGTCTATCACCCAATTCTCTCTTTGTTTGCCTTGGGGCATAGGACGCCCATCAAATTCTATCACATCAAGTGGACGAGCAAAATCTATCTCGTAATTTTGCCAAGGAAAGGGGACAATATCGCACAAATGGCTGAAAAACAGCGCAGGAAAAGGAAACGGAGGAAATGAAGCAGAGAAAAGCGCGCCAAATTTGGGCAAATTTGGGCAAATTTTGGGGCGCAAAATGTTCCAATAATGTTACAAACAAAACGAAGGAAATGGCAACTTTCAAAGCACTCGTGCGCGCTCACCAAAAAGGCGCGACGGAACTTATTGCGTGAGCATCCGCGTCACGCATAAGGGAAAGCATAAGTATATGGCGACGGGGCTATATGCCGGCAAAGATGACGTGACGAAGTCACTAAAAATAAAAAATAGTATTATTCTCGACGCGACAGAAGCAACGATAAAAGAGTACCGCACCCGATGTAATGAGTTGGGCGTGGCTCTCGAGAAGTACGATGTAAAACAGCTGTGCGAGATATTGAAAGCTCCTAAGACTGGAGAGTGGCACGTGTCATTTTTCGACTATGCGGAGAAAGTGATAGCCACGAAAAGCGAGGGAACGGCAAAGGCATATAGGGTTGCCGTTGGATGGCTGAGGCGTTATGCAGGCGATACGGTGGCACTCTCTGACATCTCGAAAAAATTTATTTCGGGTTTGTTGGAATATATCGACACGCACAAAGTAGAACGGAACAACAAGAAGCAGGGGGACAGTATCCCTTTTGCCGTGATTCATAAAATCAAAAGTATCTACAAAGAAGCGCGCAAAGAGTTCAACGATGAGGAGCTGGGCGTGATACATTTGCCCTTCAATCCGTTTGAGAACATAGAGGTGAAAAGGGGAGAAGCCGCGGAGAAGCGCGCCATCAGTGCGGAGAAAATCAGAGAAATCAGCGCGCTGCACATTGATGAAGCCGCGCAGCCGTTGTTGGAGTTTAGCCGTGACGTGTTTTTGTTGTCGTTTGCGCTGATGGGTGCAAACGTGGCGGACATGTATGAGTGGAGAGCCGACCAATATAAAGACGGACGCATCACCTACAGAAGAAAGAAGACACGCGCGCGCCGTGCTGATAGTGCATTGATTTCGGTGAAAGTGCAACCAGAGATTTTGCCCCTTCTCGAAAAATATGCCGACCCCGATGGCGTTTATTTGTTTGACTTTTCGCACCGCTATGGAGCGGCAAACAATATGAGCTGGAGTATAGCCGCTCAAATGAAGCAAATAGGCGCGATGATAGGCGAGGACAATCTCACGTTTTACGCAGCGCGCCACTCGTGGGCTACCATTGCGCTCAATGATGCAGAGGTGGACAAATACACCGTTCACGAGTGCTTAAATCACGCAGGCGGAGCAATGGCTATCACTGACGTGTACATTAAAAAGAATTGGACGCGCCTAGACAAAGCGAACCGCGCGGTGCTAGACTTCGTGCAGTTTCCACCACTAGGAGGAGAGGATAATAAAAATCCCTCATCCGAAGAAGCGGACGAGGGAACCAAATAAAATCACCCGAAACAAGAAGGGCGATTACCGCTGCAAAGATACAGCTTTTATTTAGACTAGCAAGACACAAGACGGAAAAAGAAACCGCTCTTATATCGACAAAGGATATAGGAGCGGTTTTTGTTGTTACTCAGAACAAATAAAACAGATGAAAAACGCCTTATTCTCGTTTGTCCTGAGACCAACGTGCGCAAATTCCACAAGGGCGGTAACCATCCGAAAGTGCAGAATCCATAGGCACTCTCTCCACCTCATAAGAGCATTTGTGCAAAACCCAACATTCGGCATCTCGGTGGTAACATTCCGCATCCGGACTTGTGCAGATATACACCCTCCCAAATATTCTTCTTGATATCTCTTTCGCATCTTTATCTGTACGCTGCGTTTCTTTTTTTTCGCGAAAGTAGAACCCTAGAGCCCCCAAAATAATTACGAAGAATCCGAAGCGAGCTATAACAGTTGGGGTTATATAAGACACAATCCTCGCACAACCATCTTTAAGCTTTCCCATCCACTTTGGCTTGCTTATGTCATTATTCTTCGGAGTTGTGTTATTCCATACATTTCTCACTGACAAAAGCAAGAACAAATCAAAGATTATATATAAACAGACCAACGAGAACCACGCCAGTATCAAAAAGCTTTGCCAGTCATGCATGTAGTGATAGTGAACCAAACTCTGCCACGGCACAAACACACCATAGCCTATTGACAAGGCAATCAATACAAAAGCAATTCGCAGCCCCCATTTTGTGTAATCAGAAGACCAGACAATAGGGAAAGTAATGAGGATATTAAGCCGTCGTATTGAGAGAAACAAAAGCATTCCCATGAATATTGTAAAGAATGTTTGTGGAATATCAAAATCGACAAGCCACATCGCAACTCTACTAAAGAAGAACTCTACACCCACACACAAAAAATTAGTGTAGATTAAGCACACGATGACTATTGCTGTATTTCGGAGAAATCGGAGTATTTTCATAGCCTTACAATTCCGTCATTGCACCTAGAACGCGATAGATGCCATATATAGAGGCACGTGGGATGTCGAAAGGCGCATATTCGGGTGAGTTATTAAAGGATATACAGCAGATGAAATTTTCGCCCTTCTGCGATGGTGATAGTTGTTTGACGATAACGCCATTATCAGTGTCTAGTACATACACCTTACCCCAATCTAGCCAGTCACCATTGTTTTTGACGATGAAAAGCATACAGCCACTCGGATATATGGGCGACATACTTTGCCCCTTAACTCTAATTGCAAGTGCAGCATTCTTGAAAGGGCTAGTGATCGTTTCACACTGACTAATCGTCACCCCATTAGGGGCAAAGCCATCCAATCGCCCCCCGATAGCATCAAGGGGGAGAAGAGGGACTTCGAAGGACTTTATTTCCTCGATGTATGAGGGAGGGGGTGTTGAAGATTCTGCACCCTCCTTTGTATATGGATATTTTTCATATACGGAAGCCAGTACAGCTTCTGTAACTGGCACTCTCTCATTTATCATGTCAGACAAATAAGACTTATGAATACCCAGAATATCCGCTAATTCGGCTTGCGTTTTATCTTCTTTCGCCTTAATTTGCCGAATCATTGACTTGAAACTATTACGCATAATCCGATTTATTTTGAAATATAGATGAACTTTTTCTAGTTTTATTTGGTGGATACGAAAAAAGTTTATATCTTTGCACCGTAGTCCTAAGAACATCCCAAGGAATACACAGCAAAGGTAACAAATACCACTCATACAACCAAGTAAAATCATCGACAATGACACAAAAAGAAATAGCAAAGGCTTTCATTGAACTCGAGAAAGCTAGCGAAGAAGCGCTATCGAAGGTGCAAGAAATCGCCAATGAATATTATGATTTAGTGGCTGACCTGCGTAGAGCAGTAGACGAAAGTGAAGAGAGAAACATCGTATAATCCGCAAAACGAAAAGTTGCATCGAAGGAAAACGAAGCGTTGTTTGTCTGAAAACGAAACGTATCCTTAAAATCTCCACCCCATACGATATTACAATGCCCCTCTGCTGTCATTACAACGGCATAGGGGCATTATTACAATGACATTAAGCTAGACCACTAGCCGACCATCATAAGTACGCTACAGGGCAAAAAAAGCCACTCACGAATGAGTGGCTAGTGAGGTATGATTACCTCGGAGACGTTTAAATTCACACCCCAAAACTGGGGTGATGCAAGATGCTAACATCTTACACCGCAAAAATATAAAATCTCCAAGAGGTGACCAAATTAAATTGCTACTTTTTTTCCCATCGCACGATAACTTCGCCCCCTAATGCCTTAAGCACACCAAATAGAGTATGCAAACTGAGGGAGGTGTTCTCGCTTCTATGCGTCGGATAGCGGTTGTACTTACTTTTTTTACCAGTTTGTTGTCGAAGTATCTCACTAAGGGCTGTGATGGTCATCTCCTTATCGATGCGGATAGTTTGGAGCAAAGTACAAAACTCCTCATTACTAGTTACTATTTTCTCTTTTTTCATTGGGTCTCTCGCTTTGACTAAAGTAAAATGAGGGGAGCGACTTGAAAAAGCCGCTCCCCAGTTAGTTTTTGATTAGGCTTCTACGATTACGACTTCTCCGTCCTCTTCGTAACCTTCGAGCGTCCAGATATCCCACTCAGCTGCCTTGTTGCCCTCAGCGAAACCGAAGAACTCGATAGGGGCAACTGCTTCGAAGGCTGGATTACCGAGCTTATCAGCCATCGCCTTGACGATTTGGGTGAGCTCATCATCTTGGTAGATGACTGCAGAATCACCATTGTGAGCTGCAGTGGAGAGCTCGCTGCGAGTCACGAGGCCAAACTTAGCAGCCTTTTCTGCAGCTTCCTCGTCGCCAGTGACTTCGAGAACCACTTGGGAGAGGGTAGCCTTAGCTGCATCGCTCATAGCAACAATCTTCAAGGTTAGCAGCTTCAGCCCAACCTTCGGTGTTGGCTTGTGAGTTAGCTGCAACGAATTGAGGAAAATCGAGAAGAGATTTAGTAAACATGATGATAAATGTTTTGAGGTGAATAAATAAACGTCTTGTGCAACCTTGGGGTGTTACCCTTTCGATTACAATGCAAAGATACGGCAAGATTTTTGACACCGCAAAAATTTTACGCCCCTATTTTTCGCGAAACTATTGTATTTAACATAGTTACCGCTTGTTTTACTACCGAACTTAACAGAATAACAATAAAAAAAAGGAGGGCTACCTACTAGGCAGTCCTCCTTGCTCGTTGGGGCTGGATTATCTATCGGGGTTGAGTATCCCTGTCAAGATACCCCAAATGGTCGAGTACTTCCTCTATGATGTAATCCCACACCGCCTCTGGCTCCTCGATGAAGGCGTTGCAAGGCTCTCCATCCTCGTCCTCATAATCGTGCTCGAAATCAGGTAAGAACTCATCAGTATAGTCCTCCAGGAAGCTGCGGTAGAACTCAGCTGCAGCGTAGAGGTCTGTAGCTCTGAGCACCCTAAGAACAAGGTCTACTTGGAGTTTGCGAGCAAAGGAGTGTTGAGCGTTGCGGGTCCCAAAAATTACAGTTGTAAACGGTAAGCATAATGCATTGAAAAATTTGAATGTTAAACGTCTTTTCCACTACTCTAGGGGCTTCCCTCGGTGGCAGTGCAAAGATGCGTACTAATGGTGGGACACGCAAGTTCCTCAGCGGAATAAATGAGCTGAATAGCCACTACTTAGCTTAGTATAAGAGTTCCGCGCGCCATATTAAGAGATGTATGGAGAGTGAGGGCGAGAATCCTGCCAAACTCTGAGGGTTAGGGACACCTTGGCAAGCATGATATCTGTGTAGCCAGCAGTGTAGTTAAGCGCAACAACATGCTCGTGGCGGACGGCATCTACAAAGGGGTTACCCAGCGATGGATTACGTCCCAGCCAGTCACATAGCTCAAAAATCTGAGACTTGCTGCTCGTAAAGTAGACAAAGCGGTGACCATTGAGGAGTGTGAGCACATCTAGATAATCAGAGAGCGACCACGACATATTATAAGTAGTGGTATCAGTGGAGAGATATGGAGGGTCGAGCAAAAATAGCGCGAGGATTATCCTTGTATTGCTCAAAAGAGCTCGCGATAGTCGACTGATGCTATCTCTATGCCATCAAGATAGCCCTCAGCAGAGTAATCACTACGTCGCACGTTATTATAGAGCTGCTCGCGGATAAATCCATCTAAGGAGGTCGCATACTTGCTCGAGAAGAGGAGCGAGGACGAGAGCGTGATATAATCCACATATCCTTGCTTATCGGCTTGTTGCAGTATATCAAGGATAATAAGGCGCGTCTCATCAGGGATGCGTGCGTGTCGAGCGACATTAGCCACAAGGGGGCGGATACGCGCCAGCAGCGCGTTGGTTGTGGGGATAGCAGCAATGCGCTGGCGATAGTTGTCGTAGTCGTTGTAGACCACGGTAGCGTTAGGCTTAGCCACGCGCGTGGTATGAGCGAGCAGTCCACTACCACCGAAGAGGTCAACAAAGATAGCATCATCGGGTAGTGTGGCGAGCAGGTCGCGGTAGATGCGCAAGAAGTTGCGCTTTTGACCTTGAAAAGGGAGAGGAGCAGCATTGTACTGTTGCATTGATTTGAGATTTGATTAGATGAATAATAGTATTATAATGGCATCCTAATGCCGTTTGTATGCGAATGTTTTTGCGGAATGATGAGAATGTCGTATCTTTGCAATACTTCTCACATATCCTTTGAAATTAATAAAGCCTAGGCAGTGCTCACAAGACGAGGTTTACCCTCGGTCGCGTGTGCGCTGTCTAGGCGTTATAATTAAAGGAGTGTGAGAAGCCCTTTTATTATGCGACCGAGGGCTTTTTACCCCGTCGCTAAGATTGTGGTGTATCTGTTTTGTGGACTTGAGAATTATGCGTATATTCGCGACATCTCAATGAATATCTATATGAAACGATTACTACTCATAGTTACTGACTGCGCCACTGCTCATGGCATGTGGCAGCGATAGCCCTGAGGTGAACAATCCCAAGGGCAAAATACTCCCCGACCAGCTGGTGCGCATTGAAGCAGCGCAAGGCGTGAAAGTCCGCGCAGCTGAGGCGGAGTACACCGAAGACGGCGAGCGTTTGCTCACGGCTCTTGAAGTAGCCAAGCAAGGGTAATACTCGCAGGAACCTACTTCTACCAGCCCGACACCTCGCTCATTTGGCAGCCTTCCTACTATGTCCATGGTGAGCGTGCTTTTTGGCGACAACATGCGAGACACTGTCTCCGCTACGCCTGCCCTCCTGATGTACAGCGAAGACATCCTCACGGCAAAAGGTTTATATCCGACTTTCCTCAAAAGGCTGGCGATGTACTCGTCCTCGGTAAAGAGAAGCCTAATGCTCGCCTTAATGAGCATGGTTTTCGCGAGCGCGACACCATCGCTTATGTTCCCAATTCCGTGCTTCGAGAAGCCGAAAAGAAAATCTACAAGGCTTATGCTGACAGCAACTACACCGAGGTGTATCGCTTGTTCCACGAAGCCTATAAGTTCCGCCCCATCACTGGTAAGCAGTGGCAGCGTTTGAAAGCTGCAGGCAAGAACTAGTCCCTATTTTAATGCTCCGTTGGTCGCTCCACGTTATCGAAATGATGCGTGGGGCGATTTTTGTTTTCTACCATGCCAAGATGGCAAAGGTAAATTGCGTGTTCACCATACGACAGCCGTCTTGGATATCTTTGATAAAGCACCAAGCCACATCTCCCGTATGCGCAGCAAGCTGTCCTTGCATGAGGTGACCATTGCCGAGAGGAGTAATCACGATGCTATAGTTGGTATGCCCAATCGTATGATAGATGAGATACTCACCTTGTGACTTTCGCCAAACACGCGTAACCTTGCCCCATTGGGAGACTAAATTTCCATCTGCTCCAGCTCTCCCACACGCAACAACACTCGGAAATCCCATGTCCCCCTTAATCGTGAGCTTTCCATTTTTGATGAAAGTGTATTGCTCCGAAGAGAAGAAAGACATGATGCCATCACCAGCAATGGCGTTAAAGGGTTTGATGAGACCTTCAGTGTAAGTAGAAGAACTGATGTAAACACTCGTGTCGGGATTCCGAAAGATTTTGCTTATTAATTCTACCGACCAGCGATATGTACTCCATTGAAGATTCTCCAACTTGCAAAACACCATTTCCACTATCTTGTAGCTCGCGAGAGGAGTAAGTGTAGGCGAAGAGAAAATCAGTGTAGACTCCATTAGATTGCCTTTTTTGCAGGACGACCTTTGTTTCTAATGCTCGAGCCCAGCCTCCAAACTCATAAGGGTTTCCACGTTCATCCTCACCTTCTCGGTAGTCTCCCATACATCGCACAGAAATAGCCACCTCACCGCGTCCATAGGGAGAACTAATCGTAAAGGTTCTTCTACCAGTCTCAATTCCATCTCCATGCACATTGATGGCCTCTGAACTGATATAAACCGTGTGCTGTGATTTTCCCGACCAGCTCGCTTACATTGCATCGCTGTCCTCGGTAAACTCCGTCAGTACTTGTCCATCTTCTCCACGTGTCACGAGTGACCCCGTGCCATTGAATTCGAGGTCACCGAGTGTCCGCTGCCGTCGAAGTTGAAGGCAACCGACTCCGCCTCTTCGGAAGTGCCAGTTGTTCACCCCCAAGCGCAAGCGCAGGGCGTGGAGCATTGCCCACCTTGACCGAACGCAGACCATTGAAGTAAGCCGCCACATCGCCCACCGATGCACCTTTTTTGGGCGCATCGCGCATCTGGAGCATTGCCCCAAAGAGCAAGCCCCCCTCGATGCCTGCGCGCTGCTCAAACACCTGCTTGAGATAAGCCATGTGTGACTGCTCCCAAGCTAGGTCTGAGAGCTTTTTCCACGCGCTGTCTACCTGCGGAGTTGTCGTAGTGATACGCCCATTAGAAAAAGTTACGCGAGAGCGTGTCCATAAGTACTGCCCTTGTTGCCATGTGGGCATTGTCGTACTCCAACCCGAGGATGGAGCGGATGAGGCGGACGAGCTGGCAACATACTCAGTGACCACAGAGGACACTCCGACACCATCCTCTCCCTTATAATCGGCTTGCGCGCGCATCCAAGGGGTAGCAACCCCCTCCCTCCTCCAATTTGGGAGCTGCGAAGTACACCTTACCCGTCAGACGCTGTCCGCCTTGATACCATGCACGCAGATAAGCATTCGTGTTACCGCTCTTATCGGCTGTAAAAGTCACAGCATATCGTTTCCAGCCATCGGAGAGACCTTCCTCTTCCACTTGTTTGGCTTCAAGAAAAGGTTTGTGCACTCCAATAGGCCAGACAACAAACCAACCGCAGTTTGCGCCTTTTGCATACACCGAGAATGTGTAAGTCCGTCCTGCAACAACCGAAAGATTCTGGCTGAGTTCGCCATAACTTTCATTTCGTCCTACGGCTGATGCCGACCACACATGTACCCCCGTGATGGGAGGAGTGACGATGCCTTCATAGTTGATGGAACCACCGTTGGTGGCGTTCTTATTCCACGAAATGAGTGTTTGAGGCAGGTGAGCATCGCGCAGCAGGTTGGGCTGTGGGGTGAGTCCATCTTTACCATTCTGCCCATCGACAAGTTGGTGTATGGTAAGTCTTGATTTGGCGTGTCGCATATTGAGGGGATTAAAGCTAGAAATCTAAGAAGAACTCGAAAGTCGTCCCAGAACCGCTAGCAGTGAGTAGGTGGTCATTTTTGATGCGGATGGTGCGGTTGGCTGTTGTTGCGGTCTGTCCCGAGGAGGATGAGTAGGTACGTTTGACCTCATTGCTCGAGATAGTCCACCCCACAAAGTCCGATTGAGATGGAGACCAAGTGTTATCCTTGGCATCTGCAGCAGTCAAACGATAAAAGCCGAGGGTCTTGCCCACGTAGAAGCCCTCCGCCATAGGCTTGTAACCTTGCCGTACGATAAGCTCGATAGGCAGTCCCATCGCATTACCACGACTAAGATGCGTGCCTTGCTTGGCATCAGGCAGAATGTCATAGGGGTCAGTCGTGTCGAGTACACTCTGGATAGCCTCTGCCGTCTTGTTGTAGGTTGAGGAAGTACTATCGGTGTCCTTGGCTATCAGCTTGATTGTGCCGATGTTGAGGATGGCATCAGAGTTCACCGTGATGGTCTTGCTTGTCCAATTGGCAAAAGAGATTACCCGATGGCAATCCACTACCCTGCTGGAGCAGTCGCAGCCGTAATGGGGTAGAACTGACCATTAACCCCTTGGATGTGCCAATCATATTGTACGTTGGTGGTATCCTCAGCACCACCGCGGAGCATCCGTCCCTCGAAGCGCAGCTGCTTGCTAGCACCGCCTTCCGTGACAAAGATATTGCCATCAAGAGGGAGTATCATAGCCATAATCATGGTGCCTGCATTTTCGACTTGCGACAAAGTGATCTCTGCTTGCAATTGAGTGCTCAGTCCCGTCGTTGGGTCGGTGTGCATACTCGCAGGTGACACGCGTGGTGGCAGTCGTCATATTTGCCCCAATGGTCAGCGCGTAGGGCGCAGTCGTACCGATGGTCATGCCATTTTGCCCATTGGTCACGCGTGAGCCATTGACGTACCGACGTGCAAGCTCCCTGACTTGATTGCCCGATAGTCCAGGGATGCCAAGATGGGGGAGTAATCACCTGCGCAGTCTTAGTATAGTCAGGCAGGAAGGACACGGGGTCTTTGCTTTTTACTTAGGGTGCTGCCTTGAGAGGTGGCGATGGTAAATGATACGGTTGTGCCATCGACGAGTTGGTGAAACGTGAGGCGCGATTTAGCTTGTACTGCCATAGTGATAGGGGTTATAGGGATTGTTTGTGAGTTGATTCGGTGTCTCCGTTGGGAGTGTATAGGGTGCAGATGAGTGTTGTTTGTCCTGCAAGATCATTGGTGGTGATTTCTATCTCTCGCGCGAGGTGAGCGTGCTGGAGAGCCCATTGTTGTCGTCTCCCTCACCTCGCGTGTCCACTTGATGCGTGAGGGATGGACAGTGTCGGTGATGTCACATTGTCCTCCTCGAGGACTGCCCGAAATGTCCCAACATAGCCTTGCCCAGCGCGATAAAATTGGCTACCACGCACGCAGTCAATATAAAAACGCTGCACGGGCTTACCTGAAAATCGTACGGCATCGCTCCACGCTCCATGCTCACCCTTGCGTTGTCGGAGGTATTGGTCACCATCTTGAGCAGGCGCATGCCAATCGGTCTTGCCGTCTCTGCTGTACTCTAGATAGAGTGTACTGTCAGCAATCTTGCCATCTAAGTCTTGGACGATGTCGGCAAAGTCGCGCAGCTTGCCGTCTATCACCACCTTGCCCGTGAGGTAGACATTATCGGCAAATAGTCCGACCCCTGATATCTCACTGGGGTAGCCCAGCTCATGGAGGTTGTCTAGTTCTCCCTGCTGCATCGCCACGTGGCTCGCAAGGATGTCCCACTGATTGACCCCACGCAAGTAGCGCGTGTAGGTGCGCGTGTGGATGGCGAAGTGCTGACGCTCGGGGCGAGACACAGAGCCACGGCTGGCGAAGGTCATGTGAGGTTGAGGGTGATAGGTCGTATTGGGGCGCAAGGAGTAGGTAAACCACTTGCGCTCGCTGTCCACTGTCTCCACTTTGAAATACGTGGTGGCGAAGCCTGCAAAGGTGAGGTTGAGCCGTCCATCGTCTGAGTCCTTGGTTGCGCCCCCTTGGGCTGTGGTGGCGTGGAAGATGCCTGTGAGCAGGTCGCCCACCTCCACTGTGGCGAGTTCGCCCTCTTGGAGCTTGAGATAGACCTTGCCCACCTCATCGGTGAGTCGCTCCACGCGCTCAATGATGCCAGCAGCTGGCGACTGCAGCTCGTAGCCTATGTGGACGTTGGTACGATTGTAGCGCAGCTCGGGGACGTCTAGATGTTCATCGATGGCGAGGTCGCGCAAGTGCGCGCGTCCCTCAGCATCGACGTAGTAGGTGGGCAAAGCTCCAAACACTGCCCCCTCTTGCAGGTGGGCTTTGCCTTTTGCGGTCAATCCCTTATCAAAGGTGATATGACCTTTTGCGGTGTCGTCTTGAATCTTGGAGAGGTAGTTGTCAAACTTGCTCCATATAGGGGAGGATTTGTCTACATTTCTGCCACATCTGCCCATCCTGCTCTAATCTTATGGGGCTGGCTGGATGAGTTAGACCCTTGGCCCTCTGCCCCCTCGTTGGGCTTGTCGCTGGTCGGGGCAGCAGCTAAGTAGAGGTAACCATCGTTGTCGGCCGTAAAGCGTTGTAATAGCGATAGATTGTTGTGCTTATGCCACTCTAATGATGTGCCACTGCCGTCTGTCTGACCTGCGGAGTTGCCCATCGAGGTGGCATGCCCTCCTCGCGCGCCTTGAGTGGCACGTGGGGTGAGGTGCTGGGTGAGGGTATAAGAGTTAGACATTAGACGTTAGAAATTAGACGTTAGAAGGTCGGAAGCTCTCGGGGTGAGCTCCACGTAGGTAGACTCTGCGTGTCCTCAATGAGGTTGGCAGTCGTACCAGTGGAGATGAACACGCGGTCGCCCTGGCAGCCCTCGGTGAAGAGGGAGAGAGGGTGCTTAGAGATAGCGCACTCCCCTCGAGAGCTTGATGTGTCGTGGAAAATTGAGGAAGATGGTGTTGAGTAGCAGTCGCTCGGGATTGCCCTTGTCACCAGCGCGCTGTAGCGTGGTGAGGGGGCTATCTGCGCGCTTGCCATTGGTGTGATGCTGGTAGAGCAGTCCACGCGCGGAGGGTGCAGTCTCAGGATGTGTGCCACAAGCCAGTCTAGGCTCATGTGCTCGCGCGCATCGGGATTGACTCACTGCACGGAGCTGCACATCGTCTAGCTCTGCAGCTCCAAAGTTGCCATAGCAGCGCGCTATCTCGAGCTTGGGTGCTTTTGTAGAGCATCCAGCGGAGCTGCGTGATAGCTGCTCCTTGCTCCACCAATAGGGTTGCTCCCAACTGCCTCCTCGCCATAGTCGAAACAATGGATGCCCTCGTAGACCACCACCTCTACATATCCTCCAATGGGGGGATAGGGTATGGGCTGACCATCACCAAAACGGTCAAGGATGTCGTAGGCATGGCTCTTGTCATTGTCGGATAGCGGTAAGGTGGTGCGCTGGCGGATGTCTGCGCGCCCGATGCAAAGGCGCTGTTAGCCCATCCCGATAGCCCAGTCTCCTCAATGGGATTTTTGCGGTCGTAGTAGGCTGGCCAAGCATCACCCATGCAGTTCCTGCCCCCATCTCCCACATGCCTCCCAATCCTAGAGCCGTGGGGATGCCTGCCGATTGTGCCAGACCGCGATTGGTATAGTGCATCAGAGCGTTGCCCTGCATCATAGAGATTGACAGCGACGGGCAAAAATGCCCAGCCCGTGAGCACCTTATATTGGTGGTAGACCTCCCCCTCATCATTGATGGGCGAGGGGTCGTGGAAGGGATTGTAGCGCACATCAACCAAGATGGGCAGCGTGAGCCGTAGCATGTAGTCGTAAGCCTCTGAGCAGGGAGGCACATAGACACGCTGCGAGCGTAGGATGACTCCACCCCCAACGTCACTAGGCGTATTGAGTTGGCGCAAGTCGGGATACAGCTCCACGCCAAAGTTACGGTAGAGGTCACGTCCGCGCGTGTTGGCGATAGTCCATGCCACCCCACTATCCTTGCTGCCCCCTCCAAGGGCAAGCCGATGGAAGTAGCGCGCTGCAGGATTGACATACGCCAGTCCCTTGCCTCGTGTAGAGGTGAAGAGTACGAAATCGCGCAGGGCTGTGGCTCCTCGCTCCTCATCGACGGGCTGCATGTAGATGTGGAAATCTCCATACTTGTCGCGTAGGCGTTGTTGCTCGCGGTGTGAGGAGAGATCATCGCTGGGGAATAAGGGTCGCGCACCATGCCTTTTGGCAGCATCCACCCCACTGGGTCTGTGAGGTGATGTTACCATCGAGCAGCGTAGCCTCCACGTTGGGGCTGAAGGTGAGGGTGCAGTCGTTGACCACCTGTGTCTACGCTGAGCGTTTGGCTGGCTCCCCGTCCACTCTATTTTTTCGCGCTGCGCGTTGGTGTAGAGTCCATGTAGGTCGTAGAGATAGAGCCTTCCGCCACGGCTCACGAGTCGCAGGGCAAGTGGCTGCAGCATGTCGGTGATCACTTGCTTGAGGGTGGCATAGGTGCCAGTGTCGTCGCGCCAGTTGTCGGCACTCACGGCTATGGTGTCTATCTGCATCGGCCTCCTTGCTGACCTTTGGAGTGAGAGCATGGAGTCGTCGAGTGTGAGCCGTTCGAGGGCTGCGCTTTGTTGTGCAGTAGTGAGCACTTGTTGGAGTGTGACGATACCACGCAGGGGCAGTGGCATGCGGTCGAGGAGCCCAAAGTCGCTGAAGGTGAGAGATACGATGTAGTCGCTGCGTTGCTCGTAGGGCTCCTCGTAAAACTCAGCGTCGAGAGTGCCAGCCCAATAGAGCTGTCCATCTCTGTAGATGTATGCTCCCACGCTGCCAGCTTTGATAGTATAGAGGTCTTGATAAGTGCCATCGGCAGGGGATATCACTCTGATGGTGGCGGTACTTGGACACAGAGGGCTCCTCCTGAGGTCTCTGCCCACTCTATCAGCACACTCATGGCCATCATACACCAGCTCACCCACCTCTTGCGGTGGTTGCTCACTCGCGCCATATCTCTACGCTCCACATCACGTTGTTGCGCGAGCAAAATTGACCTTGATGGATGATATGCTTTTGCCATGGATAATGATTGATAAGTTATAGATTACGCTTGCTGCGATGCTGCTCTGCCTTAAGGATGCCCACAAGATTGCGTGACCCTTAATCTCAAACTCCACGCGCCCACCTATCCCCTCGTCCGCTGTCTACATCGAGCAGGGTGCGGAGCTTGTCTCAGAGGTGCAACCACCTCGAGGGTTAGTTGATGCTCCTGAGTACTCACCAAAGAGTCCCTAATGTCGGACCATAGGCGATGCCGCCATTGGCAAATTTGGGGACGGAGCGTTTTACGCCTGCTACTGAGGCAATCAATGCGCCCACCATGGCTGCACCAATTGCGACACCAGCAAAGCGGGTATCCAAGCATGTGCCTTAAGCGGTCTTAGCTGCAGCTGCCGTGGTGTCGGCTGCTGCTTCTGTTCCCTGATGCGGTGGCTGCGGTGAGAGGCTGCAGCCCCTACAGCAGATGCGGTAGCTGCGGTCGTGGTTGCAACGGTATGCCCCTCTTTGGCGATGGTGGCAGCGGTGGTAGCAGCAGTCTGAGCCTTGGTTAGTGTGGTAATGATTTGGGTAATGGTGGATACGTGTTGTAAAGACAGAGATGACTCCATCCACCACGGCAACGAGCTTTGTCCATGCATTATCATTGCTTTTCTACCGCCTTTGTAATGCTATCTATACCGCCCTGATATCCCTTGATATCCCCCAACCCGATACGAGTTGCTTACCAACGCTCTCACCCTCCTTACCTACATTCTGATAACCTTAGCCTTTTTCTCCACAGTTGTATCTCACGATTGAGGCGAGCAACCTCCTCTAGGCTGGCGGTCTGTAGCTTTGGCTGAGAGGATGTCGATATTGGCATTGATGTCCTTGAGCGTGGAGGCAGAGCCCTATACTCTGCTCCTTGTCCTGCATTGCGGATGGCTTTGAGCCAGCTCCCTCCCATCTCTTGATTTGTCGATTGATGTCGGCTGCCTGCTCTACAGTAGCAGTCTTGAGCTGGTCTGTAAGGACGTCTATATTGGTCGATATATCGGTCAGAGTCTTTGAGCCTCCTGATTGAGACTAGCCTTGACGACGACACCAGCAGACTTGATGGTCTCCTCCTTGTCTCTCCACGCCTTAATCTGTCGGTTGATAGCGCAGCCTCGTCGAGGGTGGCATCTTGAGTTGGGCTGTAAGGACGTCAATGTTGGCAGAGATGTCCTTGAGCGTAGAGGCATCCGCCTTAATGGTTAGTTGCTTGCCTTGCTCTCCGAGCTTGTTGAGCCTTTCTAGCTCTCTCGTACTTCGTGATTTCTGAGCGCAGCCCTTTGATTTGCTCCTCGCTGGTTGCCTCACGTAAGGACTTACGAGCCTTTTTCCAACTTTTCCTCCGTCTTACCGATGAGACCGACGGAGGGCTTTTGTCGTCTTTGTGGTGGAGTGTCCTGCACCATGTCCGCCCTCGAGTCCATATCCTTTACCTAGCTGCTTATGGCGTGCCTCCATCTGACGGATAAGAGCTTGCTCCTTTTTTGCAGCCGTTTCATTGACTCCGATAAGCTGCTTGAGCTTAGACTTGTGCTTGTCTATCTCATTACCCAGCTGCTCGTAGCTCATATTTCGCCATGTCAGCGCAGCTTTAGGACTGGTGGATTGAGCAGGCTTTGCACCACTATCCTTGTGCTGGGTCTTGACCTCTACATTGACCGTCTTTTTATCGTCTAAGCCGAGAAACTTTTTGAGCCAATCCCATGCGATTTTGATTTTTTCGATGACCCACTCAAAGGCTTTGACCAGTGCATCCATAATGATGCCAGCCAACTTTTGATTACAGCCCAGACCTTATCACAAATGGCGCGGAAGGTCTCACCTCGCTTGTAGGCAAGCGACAATACCTGCCACCAAAGCTGCGATAGCCATTATGACAATTCCGATCGGGTTTGCGGTGAGGGCTACATTGAGAGCCCATTGTGCTGCTGCCCATGTCTTACTGGCAAGAGCCACGGCACGCTGTGCAACTGCAGAGGCGATGATGGCAGCTGTGAGTTGTATACTGGCTGCGCGTGAGGCAACGAGGGCTATGGTAGCGCGGACGGTGGCGAGCCGTAGAGGCTATCCACGCCCTAACATCTGCCCACTTAGCGAGGGTAAAAAGCCCACACTGCTTTGGTGGCAGGGACAACAGCAGCCGTCAACAAGGGAGATAGCAGAGATAGCTTTGTCCCTGCTAGTGCGATGTAGGTAACATAGGGTTTGGCGCTGATGCCACAGACCCAACCCACGAAAAACATCGTGGATAGCTGATTTTGGAGCATCTGAGTGACCGCCTCACCTGAGCCTGACATACTCTCAAAAGCGGCATCTATCGTCCCACCAGAGTCCGCCATCGCAGCAACGTTATTGCGGTACGTATCTGCTAGCTCACCATTAAAGGGGGATGAGTGCGGAGAGCTTCAGCCGAACCAAAGAGTTTGCCGTAGATTTCTTCCGCTATCATGCCGTTGGCAGAGGCATAAGCCTTGACCGTACCATCGAGATTGGTCAGTGTTTTGGAAGCCCTGCTGCCTTGATGCTGCAGCATCAAACTGAATGCCCATGGCTTTGTGCCATCTCAGCTGCTTGCAGAGCTGGGCTTGACCAGAGCTGTGAAGATGGCAGCCATCTGCGTACTCACCTCGTTGGTGTTACCCTGACACTCCAGTGAGGGTGGCAAAGCTCGCCATGAGCTCATCCACAGTGACCCCAAGCGTGGCAGCATTACCCGTGACCCGTGGGAGAGCTTTGGGCAAGCTGCTCGAAGGAGGTAACACCATTTTTTAGCCGTGGTCTGTATCTTGTCTTGTAGCCCCCTGCTGCGCTCCACTCAAGCCATAGTTTTTGATGAGGGTGGAGGTCACGGTGACGGTCTGCCCGAGGTCGGCAATGCCCCGACGGCAGACTTTCGACGACTGCTCGAGGAAGGCAATCCAGTTGTCTTTGGGCACACCATTGGAGATGACCTGATAGAGCCCCGATGCCAGCTCCCTCCTTGGCAAGGGGATGGTGTTAGCAGTTGCTCCACCTGCCCCCGTGAGCAGCGAGAGCCCCTTTTGCTCTCTCCAGCCATGGTGTTGACAGCGCGCATGCCCTTGTCGAAGGCGTTGAAGTCTTGGGCAATGCCCGAGATGACATCTTGCAGACGCCCCACCACCTCGATGGAGGAGTTGAGAGCGAGGGCAAAGCTGCCCATGTTGGAGAGAGAGGGTGGCTCTTTGCGCCACATCGGGTATGTCCCCGATGGCTTTGCGCAGCTCTTCGGTGCTAGCCGTGACAGAGTGGAGGACTTTTTGCCCGTTGCTCTCTATCTCGATGCGAAATTTTACGGTTTTGTCCATGGGGATGGTAGAGGTTAGACGTTAGAGATTAGCCGTGGAGCTGCGGAAGCCGTATCGCTCAAGTGCTGCCTCGTAGCGAGCTCTGCAGCCCTCCCTTGGGAGTTCTTGGGGCATGGCTGCTCCCTTGTCCCAAGGCAGGGGTAACACCTCGGCAGGGGTGAGTGGATGGCTGCTGTGAGGTTGTAGGGGTGCAGAGGGCGATGATGCGCGTCTGCTCCCACGCTGCGCGCTCATGCTGTTGCTCTCGCTCCGCCCATTGGGAGTGGGCATGGTAAAACTCCTCGGGAGTGCATGCCTCAAAATCGGAGCGTGCCATGCCCATAGCTCCAAGGGCGATGCCGAGCAGCTCGTTGATGTCTACGGAGTCGCTGTCGCTTTTTTTTCGCTGTCAGGTTGAGACTCCGCCAAGCCCCTCAAAAAGGCTTGCAGTGCTGCAGGCTCTAAGCAGTCGGCAAAGGTGTCGAAGTCAAGAGCAAACTCCACCTTGTCTACATTGCAGGCAGAGACGGTGCAGCAATGCAGGAAGAGGATGTTGTCGGTGATGTCGGTAGAGTCGAGCTGACTGACATCGCGACCTGTGGCGCGCTTGAAGCGTACAAATGCGCCCATGGTGGGACGGCAGGATATACCCTTGCCTGCAATAGTGATCTCTTGCATAGGGATGTAGTTTTTGAGGGTTATCGACCAGTGCTAGATGCCGCAGCACCGCTGTCGGCTTTGAGGGTAGTTTTGGTGTACTCCTGCTTGGTCACCCTTGTCGGTCTCGCCAAAAATGCCAGTGGACCTCGAAAGTGACAGAGTATTTGGCATCATCGCCAGCAGGCGCGTCGAGGTCGAGCGAGGTGAGGATGTAGGTGCCTGATTGAGCTTTGGTCTCGCCGACGAAGCAGTAGGATCAAACTGCAAGGCTGAGCCGCCAGCATGAGCTTTTTGAGATACTCATAGGAGGTGCGTGAGTCGGTGGCGATGAATCCCTCTGCGGTGATTTGCTCTGAGAGCGACTTGACATATTTGACCACAAACTTACCAGTACCACTCTCTTTGGTGGCGCGCTCAGCAGTTTGGGCATTGGTGGCAATTTTGTAGTAGCACTAAATCCTAGAGGTTTGCCCTCTACGGATGCGATGAGGTCATGCCCGATTTGATATCCATAACGATAGATGATTGAGTGGTGATTATAGCCAGCGCAAAATGCGTAGGCGGATAGTTAGATAGAGGAGCAGGACAATGAGAGCAATGCCTAAGACGAGGGCTACCCACCACGAGGCTGATGTGCGTTTGACCTCTTGGTGATAGCTCTGCAGGGTCTGCTCTGCCAGCAGGGCATTTCGCGCTGCGGTGCGCTGATAGGAGTTGCTGCGCTGCTGATAGTAGGTGACAAGCTGTTGGAGGCTATCGCACGAGGCATCGAGATAGAGCGTGTCGTGGAGGGTGCGGATGGTGACTTGGGCGCCCCTTGCGCTGTGTGTAGCTAGCCCCTTGGGGAGGTCACGGAGGTTGGTCAGCGGAATCGTCATCGAGAGACTGTCCGCACTCACCCTCTCGCCTCACTCATGGTCGTCTGTAGGACAGAGTTTGCGGTGCGCAGGCTGTCCGCGTGCTGTGCCACCACTCGGGTGGACGAGCTGGAAGTCGCTGTCACGCGCCTTGAGCTGCTGCAACTCGCTGCGCAGGAGGACAAGTGCCGTAATAGCGACACCCGTAGCGCGACGAATGGTAGCTTCAAGGCGGAGGATGGCGTCCGCTGGAGTTGGGAGTTGTCATGCTGTAGGGTTGATGAGTGTGCCTTGCACGTCCTCATCACATAGCCTTGTAGGTGTCGTGCACCTCTTTGGCAGTTCGTGCTTGGCGCAGAGTTTTGCTGGTGAGCCACACAATGACCGCTCCCACACTGCCAGTGGGCAAGAGCCATTGTAGAAGCGTGATGAGGGAGTCGATCATTGGTTGCTATACATTAGAGATTAGACGTCTAGAGTATTACCTTGAGCCACGCGCTCACGTCGAAGCTGGGGCAAGCCTTTGCTCGATTGAGGTCGCGATGTCCCACGATGCGCACCTTGGGGTGGCGTTTATGAAACTCGCGGATGTAGCGTGCCATCTCGGAGCGTTGCAAGGCAGTGCGTGTGTCTTTGGGAGTCTTGCCGTCTTTGGCAAGTCCACCCACGTAGACAATGTGGCGTGACACGGAATTGAAGCCTGCTGCACCATTGGTCAGCTCCCAAGGGTCAACGTTGGCATCCTCATTGTTGTCAACGAGTCGCTCCACGCTGCCATCGAGATGAAACATGTCGGTGTAGCCCACTTGTTTCCAGCCACGCCCACCCTCACTCACGGGGGTCGGTGTGCCAATGGCGCAGCTCTGGCAGCACTCACCTCCCTCCCTCGGGAGTGGCGGTGCAGTGGATAACGAGATATTTGAGTTCAGCCATAGCGCATTAGGGTTTGTGTGCACTCATGATCACTGCTCCAGCGTCTTGCTTCTTGGGCATAGCGAGGAAGTAGTGACGGAAGTTCATCAGATTGCGTTGATGTTGGGGGTCAGTCCCAGCCTCGGAGTGATACATCTTCGTGGAGCCAGTGCATTTGAAGACGCGCTGCTCAAAAAGGCCAAAAGAGCACTGGAACTCTCCCGTTTCAGCCTTCGCACCTACAGACTTCTTCACGCCAGCCGTGGTGTAGATGGGGTTGAAATCAAACTCATAGATGTCAAAACTATATTGACGTCCAACTCTACCATCAGTGCGGTCTATATTGTACTGCTCCTTGAAGCGTTGGTCGGTCACTAACAAGTCGTTGACGTGTTCGGAGCAAAGCACTAGGCGACGACCTGCTGCTGGTACACCCAACTTGTCAAGGGCACGCTTAAGATTGATGACGTCTGCCATGACCATCTTGACACGACCTGTCTCTGGGTCTTTTTCGCCAGTGGTCTTAAGCACTGGGGTTTGTGGTGTATGCTTTTGGGCGCAAAAGGCGTGGGCAGCCTTGACAAACTTGGCATTACTGATAGCAATAGCGTGAGACTCTTTGACACGCGCCATCTTATCATACGAGCTTGCGTACATCTCATCGTCAGTGACGGGAGTAGCCTTGGTCTGGAACTTGTCGAGCTTGAGCGCGATATCTCCGTCTTTAAGCTCTTGCACCTCGATGGGATAGGATGTATTGTTAATGAGCACATCGGGGTCGACACCGACATCTACAAGGTGGATGACATCATTTTCGGCTAAGCTAGAGGCATCGGGGATGCCATCCAGCCAAGTGGCTCCTTCCAAACGACGGAGTTGCTTCACCAGCTCGCCAGTCCAGATTTCTTTCAAGACCCCAGCACGGAGGATGGGATACTTGCTAGCAGGGAGATAGATGGAGAGCAATACGCTACCTGCAACGGCAAGGATGGCTCCCAAAATGGGAGGGATGCCCAAGAGCAGGGCAATGGTGGCTCCCGATAGAGTGTTGAGCAAGAGAGCCGTGACAGCTTGTAGGATTATTTTCTGCATATTTTTTTGGTTTTGAGGTTAGCAATTAGAGTTCACAGTCAATACCGTACTCTGCCTTATAGAGTTGCTTGTAGCGCTCGGGGTCACTATCACGCAGCTGCATGAGTTCCTCGCTAGGCACATCACTGAGCTTGGCATAGGTCTTGGGCTGGACAGCCTGACCCGAGGAGTTGAGTGTGGCAGAGAGTTTTTCGCGTGGTGACATGGATTGCAAGGTGGTACGGAGATTGTCTGCACCGACAGACTTGCCAAGTTGAAGGAAGTGGTCGCGCATCTTCAGCTCGATTTTCTTCTCAGCGACTGCGCCATCAACGAGGGCTTCGACCTCACGCTGGATGACCGCTTCTTTCTCGGCACGGAGGGTTTCGACTTCTGTGCTGGTGGCTTTGATTTCATCGATTTTGGCATAGATAGCCGTTTCATCTGCCCCTTCGGGCAAGCCCAACTTGAGGGCTAATACTTTGGTGTCCATTTCGGTAGGATAGGTTGATTGAGGTTGGTTAGATTGATTATATAGTGACGGCAGGGGGCATGCTCCGCCTGCCGAGAGGTTGAGTTGCTGTCCTGATAGTTGAGACGGATGGCACTCATCGTTAGCACCGATGTCTCACCACGCCTCACCTCAGTGAGCTCTGCTCTTTGGTGATGGTAGCCATAGTCTGACCCTCCACTGCAAGATTGGGGTCATTGCTCCACTCTAAGATGTCGATGCCAACGCTCACCATGCGCAGAGAGCCAAACTCCCATTGCTTTTTGCAGCGTTGGCTAAGCTCGGAGGCTTCGTCGAAATTGAGTAGCCCCGTAATCTCTCCATGCTCTCTCCTGAGGTCGGTGACTGTACCGATGACTTGACCACGATAGTGCATCCAGAGCAACACGGGGTTGCGATTATATTGCTCGATGTCCAAGCCATCGGTCAAGACTCTCGTGCCGTAAGAGTTGAGAGAGTCATTGGTCAGTCGGACTCGGTTAGAGGTATTATTTTTGCCCATTGTCTTTTGGTTGATTTGATGATTATGCCCTTTGAGAGCGGTAATTCTGCTGCAATATTACTGCGTTATTTCGACCCTTAAAAATTAAGTTTGCAACCCTTGCACAGATATATGCAACGGTTGCAAACCTTTTTTTTACACCCCACAAAAAAGGGGCAACTTTGCACTATAATCAAGCATTTACAGCGCATGAAAAAAACAGAAAAACGATAAGAAAAGTCGCTTGCTCGCTCGCTCTATCTCTCGGGGATGGAGCAAGCAGAGATAGCGGACAAGATAGGGATGACACGCGTGACCATCTCTCGCTGGTGTTCAGCTGAGGGGTGGAGGGAGCAGCGTGCAGCCAAAAATATCACCCGACCCGAACTCGTCAATAAGCTCCTGCTTACCATAGACAAACTCATAGAGCAAGTACATGAGAGTGACAACCCAACCCTCATCTCTGGATCTGAGCGATAAGCTCGCCAAACTAGCCTCCGTCATAGACAAGCTGGATAAAAAGGCAAATGTGGTAGATACCATTGAGTCCTTCATGGCTTTCTCAAATTGGCTAGTATTCCGCTCACAGACAGACAAAAACCTTACACCTGAGCTGCTCAAACTCTTCAACACCTACCAAGACAAGTATATCGTGGAGATGATGTCGCAGTAGACTAACATTATAAGCACACTCGAACCCTATTATAATCCCCTTATGACACAAACCGAACGTAAGAAAGCCCTTGAAGAATGGAAGGAGCATTGTAAGCGCGTACAGTCCCAAACAGCAGTAGCTAGTACACAGGAAACAGCAGTCGAAAAAGACATAGCGTATCGCGCGCCTGCAAAAAGGACTATGCAGCCTTTTTGCGAGTACTACTTTCCCACTTTTTGACCCTGCGCGACAAGACCACAGGGGAGGTGCTGCGCACCATCCACAACGCACCTTTCCACAATGCAGCTGCGAAAAAGGTAAAAGAAACACCCAACCTTAAAGTGGTCTTCAAATGGCCTCGCGGTCACGCCAAAAGTACTCACTTTGACATTTTTGTGCCTATTTGGATGATGACACAACCTCAACCCCTTATACATGTAATGGTGGTTGTCGGTAAGAGTGAGGATGCTGCTAAGACGTTGTTAGGCGACTTGCAAGCAGAGCTAGAGTATAACCAGCGATTGATAGCTGACTTCGGTCAATTCAAAAATGTTGGCTCATGGGAGGATGGTCAGTTTGTGACCCAAGGGGATATTGCCTTTTTTGCACGTGGTCGCGGACAATCCCCACGTGGTCTACGTTATAAGGAGTCACGCCCCGATTACATCGTCATTGATGACTTAGACGATGACGAGCTCTGCAAAAATCCACGACGCGTGCGTGAGCTGACTGACTGGGTCAAGGAGGCGTTGTTTGGCTCACTCGACGTGGGTCGTGGTCGTTTTATCATGGTCGGCAACTTAATTTCAAAAACTTCTGTACTTGCCAATATAGCAGCCACTAAGAGTGTCCATGTCTCTGAGATTAAGGCTGTAGACCGTGACGGTAACCCTGTGTGGACAGAGAAATGGACAAAGGAAGAAGCTGCGGAATATGCAGCCTTTGCCGGATACCGCTCTTGGCAGAAAGAGATGATGCACAATCCAATCATGGAGGGGAGCATCTTCAAACAAGAGTGGATTCAGTATAAAAAACTCCCCAAACTCGACAAGTACGATGCGCTTGTGTGCTACACTGATCCATCCTTCAAATCGCGTGGTAACGACTTCAAGGCATCGCGTTTTTGGGGTAAGATTGGCAACGAGCTGCACCTTATCAACTGCTGGGTGCGCCAAGATAGTGTCAATGCCATGGTGCGCTGGCTCTATGACCTCTACGAGAGTTTGCCTGAGGGCGTGGCAGTGCAGTTCTTGATGGAGGCTAACTTCATGCAGGACATCATACTAGACGAGTTTGTGGCTGAGGGTGAGGTACGTGGCTATCAACTCCCCATCATGGGCGATTACCGAAAGAAGCCCGATAAGATACAGCGCATCGAAGCCGTATCTCCACCGTGGGAGCGTGGTTTTGTGTGGTACAACGAGGCTTTGCGCGACAACATCGACATGCAGACGGGCATAGACCAGACGCTCGCTCTGGAGCGCGGTAGCTCTGCCCACGATGATGCGCCCGATGCTGACGAGGCTGCTATTTGGAAGCTCCAAAAGCACACCCGACAACAGCGGTATGAGCCTAAGATGGGGATGCGCCCATCGGCAAAAAACAAAGTATGGTAACTCTAAAATAAGACGATATGTTTGTCACTCAAGAAGATTATAAGGTGGTCATCGGCGAAGCTGCTCTAGGTGTGCTCTCACGCATTGATGCGCTAACATCGCCAACGCGGAAGCCGAGGCAAAAGGGAAGAAATATGCTCTTATCTCCGCCCTAAATACGACTGCGAGGCTATCTACGCTGCAGAGGGGGAGGCACGCAATCGACTCATCGTGATGTACACGGTGGACGTTGCACTCTACCACCTATCCGCCTCTACACAACAGCGCATGGGAGCGGAGGTACGTAAGGAGCGATATGAGCGCGCCATTAAGTGGCTAGAGGTGGCTAGGGCTTCTATCATCCCCGACCTCCCTCTGGCTGGTAGTGGTAGCAACGGAGTAGATAATAGCCCATCGAGCTTCTCGTTTGGCTGCGAAAAAAAACAACATTATAGCTGGTAATTATGAGCTTAGTATCCAAATTTAAGGGCTGGTTTGCCCCACAAGATGATAATGTATTACACACTGCTTATGGCTCTTACAACCTCGCCAAGAGGAGTGACCGCGCTGCGCTAAAGCGCACCGTAGTAGAGATGCAACGAGAGACTGATGCACTCACGCGAGCGACTTGCAAGAGTTGGCGGTCGGCTGGCAGATGGCCATCAATGTAGATAACCCTAATCGCGTACGACTCTCATGACTTATATCGAGATGAGAGTGGACTTGCACTCTATCGGCTGGGCTGCGTGGGACAGCGCACTGGCTTTTGTGCTCGCGCGCTCCTTTAAGTTGGAAAAAGGCAGACGGCACGGCAGATGAGGAGGGCTGTAAAGTTACTTGATGCCCCTTGGTTTAAGCAATTTATCACGCAAGCCTTGAGTAACATCTATTGGGGATATACTCTCATAGAGTTGGGAGATGTCATCGTTAATGAGGACGGCAAGCGGATGTACACAGAGACCAAAATTATACCTCGTAAGCACGTGCTGCCTGAGTTTGGCGTAGTGGTGCGCCAAGTGGGCGAGGACGCTAAGACTGGCGTTGATTACCGCGCGGACAACCTTCGTGGATTGGTATATTGAGGTAGGTAGTACTGACGACCTTGGACTCTATCCCAAGGCTGCCACACAGACTATCCCAAATGCCCTCCCGGATTTTGGGACACTCATCGAGATTTTTGGCATGCCCATGCGCATTGACAAGACCACCACGCGGACGACAAGGAGCGTGCAAAAATGGAAAAATGATGGAGGGCATGGGTGCTGCCTTGGGGCAGTAGTACAAGAGGGTACGAGATTGAGGTTGTGGAAAACATGCCGTGGCGATGCTTACAACGTCTATGACCGACGTATCGACCGCGCCAACTCTGAGCTGTCTCAAGCTCATCCCACAACAGACCATACATTGAGGACGGTAGCTCCCTCTCTCAGTCACAGACTCACCTTGAGGTTTTCAAAAATCTCATCGAGCAGGACTGCGACATGCTGCGCGACATCATCAACAATCGTCTCTTGCCACGCATGGTGCTGCATGGTTTCCCCGTGCAGGGCTTATCGTTCGAGTGGGACTACTCTGTAGACTATACTCCTGAGCAGCAAATCGCTTTATGAGCAGATGGTACTCAACAATTATGAGGTGGATGGTCTCGTACTTCGAGGAAAAATATGGCATGCCCGTAGGCGAACGTCGTATGGTGGTTTCGCCCCCTTGGATGGCGGAGACAATGACGACGATAAAGACAAGGACAAGGCGAAGAACATGAAGCTCCTGCACGACTATCTGACCCTGATTGAGCCGAGAACTTGAGGGTAAGTCTGCCCACGAGGTAGATACGCGCGCAAGTCTGGCTGGAGACACTACAGGCACAAGCTAAGACCAAGCAACCTTTTTCGACTAAGCCCTCTGATTATGAGGGGCTGCATGCTCGGTAGTCGTGCGCTACTCACCTGCGACCATGGTGAGGGATGTAGCTGTGGATGCCTCGTCTCACCTGAGATGCGGGGCGTGGGACGTCCCCGAGGCAGACCGCGAAAGACTGAAGAAAAGTTTAGGGGATGATGCGCTCTCATCGACAAGAGGGGGCGATGCTAGACGTGGAGGTATTGCGTGAGAGTGAGGTATTAGATTTTATCGATGCTCACGCTGCTGTGCTGATAGTACGTTTGACAAGGTCAAGATGAGCGATGGTATGCGCTTATCGCTTCAAAAAGTGACTGGATTTTCTCGGGCGCATGAAGGCTTTCCACGAACTCCATGTAGCCTTTCCGTCCTTGCTTGACGAACACGGAGAAAGAAAGCCGTTCGACCGCGTTTTTACAACGACGTTAGAAAGGTGGACGCAAACCTATAACCGCAACTACCTACGAGCGGAGCTACAACCTGCTACTGCTTCGCTGAGATGGCTCGCCAAGGGGAGCAAGCACGAAAGGGATGGGGATAGATACTACCCTGCAATATCGCACGGTGAGATGAGTCACGTCCGCGAAGAGCATCGCTGCGCTCAATGGGACTACGTTACCCGTGTCACATCCCCTTTTGGGATACGCATTATCCAACCCAATGGATGGAATTGTCGCTGCTAGTGGTGCAGGTGCGTAAGTCGTCACACGAGCAGACGTCAGAGGAGGAACTGTCTAAGCGCACCAAGGCTCTAGCTGAACAGCAGGCAAAAGAGTAAGGGCAAGAGTGAGATGTTCCGCTTTAATCCTGGCAAAGCAACGCAAGGTCTTCCCCGACTACAACCCCTCACACTATCAAGCGATGTAACGACTGCGACTTGGCAAAAGGAAAATTCTCTATGCGTTTATTCCGAGCAATGAGGGCTTGCGAGGGTGTGCCGATTATAAGGCAATGCTTCTTGGATAAGACAAAATACATATAGCGAAAATGAGAAAGCATTACGAAAGGAAATCTTGAAATTTAAAAATGCGAATGTAGAAGTACTACAAAATAGAAAATGGGCAGAATATAAAAATATCCTTCCACAAAGAAAGCATACATATTGTCGATGACGTCATAAGACATCGTCGGGGAATATGTTGCCACATGGGATGATTTAGATAATATCGAGAGTGTAATCAAAGAGGCAGATATGGGATGCTCGCCATACTATAAGAATAGGTTGCTTAAATATAATGTAACTCATATGCTTTTATGAAGCGAAAGTTCAAATGGAGTGTACCTCAATGTAGCTAAAAGGAAAACACGAGCAAAAATGGGCGAAAAAGAAATCAGATATTTTATCTATTCTTTGAGTCGATAAAAGAACACAGAGGGCGACAATTAGACCTAAAATTCTGTAGTCAGCCAGCCTTTCCCTCTGTGTTCTATGTCGCAAAGATAAACAAAAACCCGCTGATCTAACAAATAGATAGCGGAGTCTGACGTGATTTTTACTTCAAAGTCTAGTGATTATAGTGTTCTACAAGAGTTTCCTTTAAAGTTTCGTCAATCGTTTTCATCTGTTCCTTGGTGAGGATGTAGGCGTATTCCCTCACCGTCTTCGCAGGTGAGATGAGTGGGTGTGAAAGAAATGCAGGGCACGACCTGAAGATGCTTTGGGAATTGCGGGCGGGTCATATCTTCATCTTCGTGCAGGTCGCGATGGTAATTTACTTTTTCTGATTTTACCACGAAGAGGTGCCGAACGAATTCGTTAGGAGCACGCGCGATATGATACCTTTCTGTCAGGTCAATGATTAGGTCTTCATCACGACCATCGTACTCCAGGAAATTATCACCACCGGCATCTTCAAAAGCTTTAATGAGTTCTCTTCACCGTACTTTTCGTTACCGCGGAAGAAGCCCCAATTTCTGATTTCTTTTTCATATCATTTAATTGTTAGGGTTATTTGACTCTTTCACCACAATGAACCTGAACTGCTCAATGTTCTCCAGCAACTCTTCGTGGTTGTCGGTTGGTGTGGCTGTGATAAGCTCCATGCCGTGGAAGTTCTCACCTCGTAAGCCTCTAACAACGGAGCAAATGCGCTCAGACAACTCGAAGGCTGCAAAGTCATCAGTGTCTTCTCCCAAGGTCGTGCTACCCACCCAATCGGTGACGATGTGCAGCGATACCGTCCCCTCGCCTCTCATCGCATTGGGCTGTCCGCCCAGTCGCCGCCAACTGATTGCACCAAACTCAACAGAAATACCGCAGGACGCGCCCATTCACGCCCTGTTCGATAAATTCCACGCTGTGATTCCACAAGTCGATGTGCTTGATTTCACCACCTAATGCTGTGCGCACGTTTCGCACAATGCGCTGGTAGATTTCTTTTCTAACCATGTTATAATGCTGTTATATTATAGTTCGTACTGTTTGAAAAACTCATCTAGACACTCATCGATGATACTTTCCACGATGCGCTCCATCTCAGGCGATGCACCGATAAATTGTCGCTTGGGGATGGTGATGGTGCTACCCACTTTCATAAGTGCCATGTGCTCAAAAATTCCGCTGTTGCACCCATTGTACTGCTTTTGCTTATTAGCCCTCAGCTCGCCATTTTGCGCCTGCCCATGCCCTCATTGAGCTTTCATGTGCACTTTAGCCCACGCTTCATTTTGGCTGTCACCACTATTTCACCGCCTTCGTTGTGGATGGCAGCATAGGGGCAGCGTACTCTCCCAAGTGATCTTTTGCACCTGCACTTACCTGTCACCGCGGATGCTGCGTGACGGAGCGCACCACTGTCCACTAGCACGTGTCGTCCTGCCTTAGAGGGATGCTTAGCGCGCGCCCATTTTTCCGAAAAAAAAGCTTGTCGCTCAAAGTTGCGGTCAAAGGCATCATCTAGCTCAACACGCACATCTTGCAGGATATGGCGGATTATTTCGCTGAAGTCTTTGTTTGTTGCCATAACGGTAATCCTTGTTCGGGGTATGCAGCAAAGCCGAGGGAGGGCAATTTGTCCTCCCTCGACTTTGTCGATTGATAATGTTATTATAGGTGCGCTCACAGATGCAATACTTTAGGATAGATGTGCCGTCGCCAAATCTCCGGTTGGAGAGTCCGATACGACTCCACTCATCGTAGATAGCTTGTATCTCCAAGACACGCTTAATATAACTTCGTCCCTTTCGGTGCTGCATAATTGGTTGATGTTAGACGTTAGCTTCTCACACTTCCGTCACGCTTAGGGGATGCTTTGCCAAGCTCCGTTGTCATCCTTTTTCTCAGCTCTGATGTACTGTTTGGTCACTGTGGGTTGGTAACTCTCTTCGATGATGCGTACACCTTCTCTGAATTTCTCGTCACCCACTTCCATCTGCCATTTTACGGAGCTGGAGCACGCGCGAAGCCTGATTTGCCCTCGTGGCATCGCGGACAATAGGCGGAGGACTGCTCGCCACGCGCCTTCGTGGTTTCTGCTCTTCGCCGCTCTCATGCGTAGTTCTTAACCATCGTGATGCCGTCTTCGACTGTGTCGCGGTAGCCGTCTACTGTGTGCACGCCTAGGATAATTCGGCATCGGCTGTCGGAGGTGGTAAAGGTGTGGCTGCGTTGGTTGTCTTTAGGTATGCCTATCACCTCACTCTTTCATGTCCAACACCGTCGAAAAATTATTGTACACTTTTTCCTTGGCAGCTTTGATTTGTTGGCTGAGGGATTCAAGCTCTTCCACGGCTTTGATACTCGGCATCTACTAATTCGGCATACTCTACGCGCGCTTTCTGCGTGCTTCTTCTGCAGTCTCTCTTTTCAGCGCGAAAGGCTTCGAAACTCTGCACGCTCTTTCGGGGTTAATACGATGTGTTCCATTTCGTCTAGGGGTATATGACTTGTAATACTTTTTCTTGACGTTGATACGCCCAATCGGCAAGACGTTCATAAAACTTGGCACGCTGGGTCAAGGTGTGGTCTTGCATCTCGATGCGTATCTCTTCTTTGAGTTCTTCCAAATACTGAGGTCTTCTTCCATGGTGCTAGGAGGGGAGTTGTTGAGAGTTGATTTGGGGTTTGGTAGAGCATCTTTACCTTTGCTCTGTGCTCTGAGATGGTCTTTTTGTGGTCTATGCGGCGTAATTTCGCGAGAGGCTGTAAGTTCTGTGAGAGGCTAAGATATCGAAAGTGGGCTTACCTGCGATGCGCGGTTGTAGGCAAAACTGGTCGACCACTTGCCAATCGTGGGTCTTGATGCCCATCTGCTGCATCTGTCTGGAGCAGCGCGCCACGTCGTCTGCGGAGGCTGTCACGGATGCCCACGTGCGCTCCTCAAGGAGAGAGCAAAGCACTGTTATACTCTTGCTGGCTAAGTTCACGTAGAGAGGTTGTGCGCCCTGACTTCATCTCACTGACCAGTTGGGCTTTTTGGTCGTCGTCATCCCCTATATTTGGGGAGCTTCATGAATAGACTGTAAAAATCTTGAGTAGTTCATTGCAGTTATAAGGTGATTAGGAATAAAGCTCGCGCCCCTTGTGTGTGTGGTTACTTGATTACCCCAAAGATTTTAGTTTCGTCCACTTGCTCTACGGTATAAACCCAACATGGTAGATTTGAGATGCCTCGTCTAAGTGGTGGTGCGCTTCAAGTGGCGTTGTTCGTACTGACACAGAAGAAAATGGGTTTTTTCTTCTCTCGTCCGCTGCGTTCGTCTATTGTGATGACGTTGATTTTGCACTCTGAACCATTTGTCGACTTCCTTTGTCTCCATTAACAATTTCTGAAAACTCAGTGCGTGATATTGGTGATGACGTCGGAGCTCTTCGCAGTCGCCGTATGAGAGAGCGGTCTTCGCTGGTCTCTCTCTCCGCTTCGGTGAAAGAATTTGCTGCAGTGAGGTACCCTGGTGTAGACCTTTGTAAAGCCTTTTTCGTCAATCTCCTTGGCAGCGTGTCTCTTGACGTTGTCACCAGATGTTGTTTGTTGTTGCCATGATGTTTTGTTTTTGATTGTTTCGGTAATCGTTTTGTTTTGGGTTATTGTGGGAGGGCAGGAGCCGAAATTCCTGCGGTGCGAGCTTGCTAAAGATTTTTGCACCTCCGTCGGCAGCACTCTGCCGTTACACCCCTGCAGCGGTGGGGCGGACTATACTCACGTACCACGCGCCCCCGATATCAACATAACACCCAAAAACGTAATGGTTTATTTGGGTTTTAAATCGAGTGTCATCATAATCACTCCCAACCATTGTATGGATACTATAGCCCTGAGCAGTCCTGTGCCTTTGCAACGGGGCAGGGTATTTTTCCTCGTCGTGGGCAATCCCACCCAAGCATGTCGCGCGCACAGTCATGTCGGGTATGAAAAACTCGAACCTTGAGATATTCCTCGTGTTCGGGGTCGTCGTAGCGACTGGGGTGCAATTCTAGGTGTTCTACTATTTGACCTCATTGTCCTAGTTTTGTTGGTTCTATTTGCCCTCCGTTCGAACTTTAGCTTCACCTCGACGTCGAAATTTGTCATTTCTCTAGAGTGATGCTTGTCGCGTCTCAGCGTGGGCTTGGTGTCCCGGATTAGGCAATAGATAAAATCCGCGCTAGCTCTGGAGAGGGAGGTCTCTTTGCTACTTCCTTGGCAGCTTCTGTAGAGTTTTTCTTCGCAGTCTTGTTTCATTGCTTTCGTCGTTTAGCAGTTTGAGGTTTGATAATGTGTCCTTTTCGTCCATGGGAGCTTTTTATTGTTGAGGAGGATAAATTCTTCATAGAGAGCGTTGAGCCACACGCATTGCCGATAAAGGACATATCTTCGTATTCATTCTGAGTATCATTCTCTCCGCGCGACCATAATCGTTGGAGGCTGCAGCCTGCAAGCTAATTTCATTTAATTCGGGGTAGAAGCCTCGCAGTAGGATACGGTATCGATGTTGCTGAATGCGGATATCTGTCCATTTCCACCAAAGGAAGCGATGCGTTTCTAATGACGTGGGTATAGATTGAAACACCATCAATACACGACTCTATCGTAGCACAACGTTCTCATTGCCTTTCTCCTTTTCTGATATACTTCTACGCAGCCATGCCTTTGTTGGATATGTGAAGCCAAAGATTACATCACTTGTTTCAACAACCGTATACCTTTGTGCTTTTGCTCTTTCTGCAGGGTGAGGTGGTAAGCTCAGGTTTCTCGCTATCCACCTCGCTAGCACACCACTCACGCGGTCGTCGGTAGGAGCATGAGGTAGATTTTTGGGTTCTTCTGATTACTCATTGTCGGTAGGTTTTTAGGGGTTAATGGCTTCTCGGTGTCGTAGATGCTTTGAAGGGCAATTCTAAATGCCCTGTTTGCGTTTCGTCAACCATTGCTTTTGCTTCTTTCGTTATGGCGGGATATCTCTCTAGGTCGCCATTCATTTTGTCTCATAACCTCTTTTGGGTCTCGTTGTTTTGCACGGCTGCTTTTGGAGTTGTTTGCGGAAAAATCTTTCAGTCGTGTTGCTCTGTACAAGCTTGAAACGCGATTCCTCTTCTTATTTCTGCGCGCTTTAGCCTCGTCCTCCAAAATCTTTGATTGCGTTGTCCTTTATTGTTGTTGGTTTTAGGGTGTCGTGGATGTTTCCCACCACTTTTGCCCTTCCATCTTTTTGAGCCTAAATTCAAGGTAGTCATATTTAGGGGTTTTACTCTGCGCTGGTCTTGCTGTGCGCAAGCAGGTAAAACATTTGGCTGGAGTCGGAGAACGTCACCACCATGCGATAGTCTTTATCCTCTATCGATGTCCCCTCCCAAATCCGGGTTTCTTCCTCTGTCGCTGGACATACTAGCTGGATAATCGTTTCGTGGATCATTTCGTGTTCTTCGCCTGCATCGTTTTGGATGTAATACGCTAAGCGAAACATCTCGGTATCGGTGTCTGGATTTTCTTCAAGTCCAGAAAAACTTGTTGCCCTTGTGCCACTCTGCCTGCGTGGTCGCGTCCTCTGAATAAACTCTCTCATTGCCTTTCTTCTTTATAATAGTACTTTTTAGGCAGCCATGCCACTTTGTTGGATGCGCGAAGCAAAGATCACATCACTTGTTTCTGACCACAGTGTGTCCTTTTTGTCTTTGCTCTTGCAGAGTGAGGATTGTGTTAGTTCCCTCGCTATCCACTCCTCAAGCACACCACTCACGCGGTCGTTGGGTGAGCATGAGGTGATTTCTGGGTTCTTCTGATTACTCATTGTAGGTTCCTGCTTCAATTCTCAATATACCTTCTTCCCATCACGGGGTAATAACTTCCAGCCTCACCGCTGAATCGTCCTCGCAATAGGTTTAAAGCCCGTCACATCGTACCTTAACGCCCGCGGCATAGCGCAATCGGATGGCTGGCTTACCCAATGGTGCCCCTTGTCTTCCTGAGAGATGAAGACGAAGGTCTCTTCGGTACTTTTTCGGCAATCCCACAGCCCCGTGCGTATGTCCATCCTGTGTATTGAAGCTATCTATGATGACAAACTCTGGACTGCGTTGTTTAGAGAGACGTTCCACCAGCTCATCATAAGTATCAGAGATGATAATATTAAATCGTCTACTCACCTCGTGCATTCTAAATAGCTCGAGTCGCTCTAAGACTCTGTCTAATGCCTTCTCATAAGAGCAAAGGAGTGTTTTACCATATTCGCAAAACTTCCGTGCGAGCTGCATCGTGAAGCTGCTTTTGCCCGATGCACTTTGACCAGAGACAAACCACATCTCACCTATTGTCGGATGACCAAAGGCTGCTGCCCACTTGCCATCCCAATTCAGCACCTTATATCGCTTCGAGTACTTCCTCTGGACTGTATGCTCGTTTACTCATTGGGGTTAGATTGTTGTAGTTTCATTTTTTCGATTTCGGTGTAGACTCTACGCAATCCTCCAGCTGTTTTGCGCACGATACTACCAATGTCTGTGCCTTCAGGAGCGTTTGCCATCGCTACTACTCTAGCTTGCTCGCGCAAAAAGGCTTCTGTCTCTGCCATCATCGGGAGTCACCCGTGCGTAGCGGTCACCATATCGGCTCAACATCTCGGTATATCCTCACCTTTTTGAGACTCAATGCTACGAGTTATCTTAGCTCTTAAACCATCTGCGCCCATCATGCTACCATGCGCAGCAGCGTTCTGAGGCGTTCCACAGGGCTTTAAGCTCCAAAAAGCCTCATATTGTAGGTCACCAGCCCTGTCTAAGATGATAAGGGGACGGTCAATACTGCGGAGGTAATAGACGAGGTCATCGTAGATGTCGGAGTATCGTCCTTCTTGTCGTCACGCCAAACTCAGAGGCAATACTGCGGATGAGTTTTGAGCTTGGTCTTAACCTGCGAGCAGTCGATGTAGACAGCATTGCGGTGGGTCTTTACATAGTGGCGAGCTGTAAAAGTTTTCCTGATATTGGGCAAATCACAGAGGATACCGCTAGGCCAGACTGTTGGCATGCCTCAAGTTGCGCGCTTACAAACTCAAAGGTGGCAGTTTTGGCAGCTTGCCATTCAACGTCTCCGCGTAGGTTTACACCAAGTCGTCGGGCGATACTCACCCATGCGCCATCACTCAGCACGCGGTCGGTCTGACCCTTTTTGACGGCACTATATACTGAGGGTGGTCATACCCAAGGCAGCTGCGTGCTTGGCATCCGAGGGATAGTTGGCGCGATTAGCTGTGATGGCAGCCATAATCTTGTGCGTTGTACTCCGTTGTAATCATATTTGTATGCTATTATAAGGGGCTGTGAGGGATGTTATAAGCTCTCCAACGCTCGTGCGCGGTAGTCCGTGGCAGGCGGTGGGAGGTAGTGGTCGTCCTCCTCGAGGAGTGGGGATGATGAGGTCATCAATATCTAGCAGGGGCTTGAGAGAGTCGGACTTGCCAAAAATTCGGTCGGGCTTAATGATACCCAACTGAGGGATGGCGTTGTCTTCGACGTACTTGCTAAACTTAGCAACCTTCTGTTGTTGCTTCAGCAAATTTGGCATGATCTTCGGTGGTCTGCTCTGCCATCACGCGGTTGTAAGTCTCTACGCGCTCGACTGTATCAATGTATCGGTCACCTTGATAGAGGTAGACTTCGTAGGTCGTCCCTCCTCATCGGGGAGATAGCAGGCGGTTACCTTGTAGTCATTAGGAGCGAGCTGCTCAAGCACCTCTGTCTTGCTCAACCACCAATCTTCGCCCATCACGCGCACGGTGGAATTACGTCTGACACTGGTTTCTACGCGCTCACCAATATAGCGTGCCAAGGGTGATTTTGTCCAGCGGTAGGAGCGTGGGGTTGATATTGGCGACTAGCACGTCCCAACGGCTCATGTTGGGGTACTTCTGTTAGGGTGCAGGCTGCGTTCCATTCTTCGCAGTCCCTACGGTCGTCGGGACTACTAGCTCATCATAGGTGTAGTATTGCTTGTCCTCGTAGAGCTCGTTGGTGGCATCGCTCACCTTCTTGGCCTCAGTCCGCCACTTGCCCTTGCCATAAAATCGTCCAATACCTTCGTGGTTTTTGTGGATGATGCTGCGCTTTTTCGCACCATTAAGAGGTTCAGCATACTTCTCTTGCGAGTTTTGAGCTGCGCAGAATCTGACAAAGGGGAAAGCAACACCCGCCTGCAAGAATCCAGTCTTATATTGGGTCATCAGGTGATTTTCGACCTCGATACCTGCTGGCATCCCCCAGCCATGGCGGTCGATAAGCCCTAAACATATCGCGGAAGCAGCTCTGAGTACAAGCTTCTCGTCCTTTTTCTCCTTGCGTAGCTCGCACCGATAACGCATTGGCTGACCACATCGTAAGCGTAGTAGGCATGGATGCGCTGCTTGGTGTCTTTGAGCTTGGGAGTCAAGTCCCACGTCGTCCATCGTAATCTGAGAGAGGCTAAACTCACCAGCATGTCGGTGCATGTGGGGCATCTGCTCGTGCATATACGTGGTGTAGCTGTTGCGAGCCTTGGCAATGAGGAGGCGGTTCTTGGGACGGTTGAGATAGTTGCTGATAGTACTTTCAGCTCAGCTCCTTAGATTACCATCCTTGTCCACAAAGTCCTCGGGTCGAAGAGTGCACCCGTTTCTGGGTCATAGACCTCAAGCTCACTCGCAGACAAATTGGTTGTACATCTCGGCTACGTTCGCGTTGAAGGGCTTATTGGGCAGGGCAGCTTATGCCAATAATCAGCTGTTCAGTCTTGTAGTCTACCTTGCGTGCCGCTTGGTTGCCAAACTTGCCACTAATAAGACTGCTGTAACCTTCCTTTTGTACTCATTGGCTTTCTTCCTGAAGCGCAATGTACTGCTTTGGCAGCGTGTGACCACAGAGGTCACGCAGTCCTTCAATCACTGCACACATGCGCTCCCAGCTGAATTTCTCCTTAAAGAGCTTCTTAGTCGTTGCTGTGTGGTTGTAGAGGTAGATGGCGCAGTTTAGCACGCTGGCGTTGGTCACATACTCGTTGACCTTCTCAATTGGTAGGTCAATACCACATTCTGCCTTGCTTGAGTAGTAAGCCATCGCTCGTTGGTCTACCTCCTGCAGTTGCTCCGCAGCCAATTCTCAAGCATTATCTGATGTTTCTCTGCGTAGAGTGCATCTCAGCTTAGTCTTGTAAGCAGGGGGCAAGCTATTTCGACTGCGATGACAGGCGCAACAACCAGCAGCACCACCGCCACGACGCACCACTTGGATGCGACCGCGAGCTGAGAGTTGCTTGTAATTAGATGAGGAGATTATCCCCTATCTATCAACTCGCGCTGATATGCATAGCTGCTTGTTGTAATACTCCATTGTTGTTGTGTTTTGCCCATTGGGCGGTTACTACTCAATTGAGCTATCTCGTGCTGCAATTGTTCTAGCTGAGGAATGGTCAAGACTTCAACCCTTTACAATCTTGTCGTAATGAGTAACGATGCAATGTCCTGTTTGCATAGCAACTTCTAGGACTGCGCCATTTTCAAAGGTTTGTATCATCTTTCCATTGCTTGTGTGGATTGTTTCACACTCGAGGGCTTTCCACCATCACCTTTGCACCATGCTCATTGCAGTGCGACGGATAAAAATGAGCCAAACGGCTATCACTCCATTCCAAGAGTGCCTTGTTTACCATGCGTGGGGTAACTTTCCACATTTTGGCTAACCTAGCCTTTTCTTCTGCATTAGCTGCAATGTAACGCTTGAGGTTTTTCTGTTCCATTTGTTGGATAATTGTTAATACATTCATTGTTTTGGTGATTTCCTTCGCTCACATCGCCTCTTTTTCGTATCTTTGAGGTGCGCTCATTTTGGAACCCACTGCAAAAAGTACAACATATTTCGCCACTATGCAAGAAAAAGAACATCACCAATCAAACAAAGGATTTTGTATTTTGTCGAGAAACTTGGCATAAGTAAACGCGAATTTTATGCTGAAGTTGGAATATCTCGGGGTACATTAGAGAGCCAATCAGGCATCACAGAAGATGTTATGGCGAAATTTATCGCCACTTATCCGCAAGTGAATATTCAATGGCTTATAACTGGATTAGGAGATATGATAATAGCAGAACAGGAGGCTAGCCCTTGCGAAATACCTAACTCTCCCTCAGAAAAGTCCACTAAGGATAGGATAGCGGTATGACCTTGATACCCATTGAAGCTGCTGCGGGTTACTTCCAAGGAGAGCAAAACATCCACCTCTCTGACTGCAAAATATTTGAAGTTCCAATCTTCACAGGTGCAGACTACCTAATTCCCATAAAGGGAGATTCTATGCTACCCAACTACAACAGTGGCGACATCGTAGCATGCCAAAAAGTAAGTCCACAAAGCGCATACTTTCAATGGGGTAAGGTTTATGTAGTAGACACAGAACAAGGGGTTCTCATTAAGAGATTGTTTGAAGGAACTACCAAAGATACAATCCGATTGGTCTCAGATAACACAAAATACCCTCCCATAGAAGTTCCACGAATGGAAGTATACCACATGGCGGTAGTATTAGGTACACTGCGACTAGAGTAACCCCCGTTTTCACCCTGTAAAAATCATCTCTTACAGTGTAAGTGATTGATAATCTTTTATATAAGATGAGAGAAGAAAAAACGACTATATATTTTCATATACAACTCACAACAATTATATACGCTACAATTAGAATAGCGTATATTTCACCCCCCTCACTCACTACCTCATAACACCCCACTTTGTAACCCCACTTCTATATTTTTGTAACCCCACTTTGTAACCCCACCTGTAACCCCACCTGTAACCCCACCCCTATTTTTCCCTCCCAAGTGATCACTGTGTCACACCCTAATAATCCCACAGCCGTCGAAAGCCATTATAACGACCTTCTGACGGCTTTTTCAATGCCATCCTAGACACCCTTCACCCACCTATTTGAGACTGCGTAAAACAGGCAAAAACACAATACCACGCACATATCCTTACACCTTAACTCCTCCGATAAACACTAGCAATCTCATCTATATACAACAAATGGAGCAGCCACGCAGCCACTCCATTCTCAAACATCCAAAATAAGCCCCTTTTTAGCCTCTCTCGCGCCCTTTTTCCCCTCCATCGCACCATTGTGCCACCTCATGTAACGCAAACGTGCCTACACGTATCATCTTTGCAGCAACGCACCCATCATTTCGCCCCCAAATGTAACCCAAATGTAACGCCATGTATCATTTCGTTTTGTGGTGCATTTTCCGTGATTTCGTTGTAACCCTTTCATTTCCCGATTGTTATCGGTGGTTCTCGCATATCTTCAATGATACGCTTCGTTCTGTGCCCTCTATTAGCGCGCTCAATTTGTTCCTCGGCTTCAGCACCACTAATCACACTCTCAGTGATGTAGTTCAAGGCATCGCCAAGGCGATGGACAAGCAAGGGTTCATCCTTAACCCCTAAATTCTCACTACTCCATTGAAGGCTTGTTGAAACAGACGTGCTAATTGTCTTTGTTTTTTCATCAAACTTTTGAATGCCCATAAGGGATGCCCTCATCTCTACCTTGACGTTGTCGAGGGTGAATGATAAAGATAAAGTCCTTTCGTTCGAAGTTTGCTCTGCTCTTATCTCTTTGGCTATAGCATTGATTGCTGAATTTGCCAGTTTTTATTGCATCTTCGTTGTGCGCAATGCTACCATCTTCTAGATGCAAGGCTACATCCTGCACTTTGCCCCTGTGGTACAATGCTCCTCAACATTTCCAATCTAGCTTCTGCAGCCGACAATGCAATTTGAGCGTTCCTTGCCAAACCTGCATTTTTTTGCGCAATTGCTGAGGGATAAAAGTCTGGTCTTGCTTCCACTGCGCTTCGTAGGCTTCATATTTGCGAACCTCGCGCTTTGCCTTCTGGAGCAACAATGCGTACTGGCTACCAGATAGCTGCGCCACGGGGTTGTCGAACTCCCCTTCATCTTCCTCGACACTACGTTGGGTCATCGCATTATCCATCGTGCGCTGCGATTCCATAATAGGGCGAATAAAACCTTCCTTTGTCTGCAATCTTTGATAAGCCGAAACGTCTAGACTATCTTTTACACCAAAACGAATAACGCGTACTGGTTTTCCCCATTCTTCGTATAAGTTGCCTTGTCGCAAGATTCGTCCATTGCGCTGTGTATAGTCCATCGGGCGTGCTGGAGCATCCATGTGAATAAGGAGGTTGAGGCGCTCTTGTATGTTTACCCCCACACCCAAGCGTTGAGTGCTACCCATTATCACACGAATTTCACCTGCGTTTACCTTTGCAAAAATGTCGGCTTTTGCTTTATCGCTCATGCCTTCTTGCATCACAACAACCTGTTCTGCTGGAACACCGCGCGCAATGAGTTTTTCGCGAATGTCCTCGAACAAGTTAAAACCTACAACACGCTTTCCATCTTCCGTTGTATCAAATCTACGAAACTTGTCCGCGAAGATAGCTACCGTACCACGTTCTTTCTTTGTCTCTTCTAGAGACTCAAGTGTGCGCTCCACAGCTGCATTGGTTTTACTTCCTGGTTCGTCAACAGCATTCGAACTCACTAAACGTGTGTCAATTGCAGCAGCAGAAGCAAGACCAAACATCGTAAGCGGGATGTGACTATTCTTCTTCTTTTCAGCACCAGACATTTCTTCGAACTCCTCTAGCTTCGCTTTTACGGCTTTCATAATTCTAACCAGCGATGGTGTTTGCTCAAGGAATATATCTTGGTCTGCATCCTCTCCTTGCTCATTATCACGTTTGGGACGCTTAATATCTGTGTCTTTCGCCAAAACAGTATCTGCAATGCTCGCCCAAACACGCGCCAACTCAGGGAGCCCTTGGTATCCTGCGAAGCGCGTTTGCTCCTTAAATTGACCGTTTGTGCTAAACTCTAAGCGTTGTTCTATCTTACCAAAGTTATGGACAAAGTCGTCAAAGTAATAGAGGTGAAGCTGCTTTAGTGTTTCAGGCTGAATAAGGTAGCGCATAAACGTCCACACTTCAGCAGCGGTATTACTTACGGGTGTGCCAGTTGCAAATACCACGTTCTTCCAACCGTTGTTTTCTAAAATATGTCTTGTTTTCAAATAGAGAGAAACAGCCTTCTTTGATGCGCTAGGGTCTACGCCTTTCACGCGTGTCATCGTCGTTGCAAAGCCAAGATGCTTGTATTCGTGAGCTTCGTCCACAATCAAAGCGTCTACACCCATTTCTCCAAAGTGCGCTACCTCGTCTGTGTGACGCATCATACGTCTTTCCGCCTTGTCTTCCGCTTTCTCCTTTGCCACTTCTTGGTCTTTCAAAGAGCGCTGAGAATTGTTCTTCCCATTACCCGAACTTGAAGCGCTTTGTCTTCTAAGGAGAGATTCAACCTGTTTTTCTATCTCGCGTTTAACATTGCGATCTTCCGTCTGTTCTGCGAGGGCTAGCATATCATCAACAGCTTGGTTGATATAAGCATCTTTTTGCTGTGGGTCATCTGGGATTAAGTCTAGCACACTTTGAGGAACAATAACCATGTCCCAATCTCCATATTTGATTCGTGCATAAAAAGCCTTACGACCATCAGCTCCCTTGTCGCGATTTGCATCATAAACCAATAGCTTTGCTGCTGGATACAGCTTTTTCGCTTCCGATGCAAATTGATTGAGCGTTGCATTCTGCACCACTATCATCGGCTTGTTCGCTGTTCCCAATCGCTTCATTTCAGCGGCTGCCGTAATCATCGTGAAAGTTTTACCTGTGCCAACCTCATGCGCTAAGAGAGTTGGTGAATTTACAGCGCGCACAGCCGCTGCTGCTTGGTGAGAGCGGAGTGTTATCGCAGGATTTGAACCTTCAAAATGTTCAGGAATAAGACTGTTATCTGCACGATAAGGTACGTGGCTATTAAAACGTTCGTTGTACGACTTCTCTAACTCTGCGGCTGCCTTGGGGTCTTCTTGCATCTTCTTAGACATCCAGCTTTGAAACTCATCTTTCAAGTCAGCCATACGAGCTATGATTGCTCGAGATGCCTCTTCATCGGAAATTTTAATCGTCGTTTTTCCGCTTGGCATATTATAGTCTGTCTTGCTGATAGTTGCTTGAGCCTTTGGAGCTACGTTGTTCATAGCCGCAAGTGTCAACTCTTCTACCGTCCAATGGTATTTTGTACGTGAAGTTCCCTTGCTTCTTAATAGGTCACTTCTAACTCCGCCTCTTGCATGCAGGGGGCTAACGATTCCATCCATGTGCCATTGACTACCAACACGATAAAAGACGACACGAGAGCCATAAACCTCCGCCAAGAAGTTACGGAAGTAATCGGGAGAGAACCAAGTGCCACCCAATGGGGTTGAAATAAGGTGAGATGGAATAGTCGGAGGAAGAACACTCGTAAGCGCGTTAATATTCTTAGTGTATTGACCATCTGCATTCTGAGCTTCTGCGACCGATAGCTTTTCGCGAACATTACCACTCAAATAGGAAGCCTTATCCTCTAACAATCCCGTAGTTGGATTTCGATAAACAAACTCTTTATCTAGCAATTCTTTCTCTACGTCAGAAACTTCACGGTTGAGCAACCCTGCAATAAATTCAGAATCGATGCGGTTCTTCTTGCTCATACTCAATCGCAGCCCATCTTCGATAGTGCTAGCCTTAAGTTCTTCTAATCCTCCCAGAGTTCGCTGAGTGAAAAAGTCGCTCTTAGATACCTGCGCTTCTATCTTGCGTGTTTTTCGTTGCGATGTTCTTTCACACGTTCCAAAGCAGCAATCCCTTGATAATCTGCATCATTTTTAAGTATGCGAATTGCTTGATTATTATGGAACACTCCATACTTATTGACAAAATCGTCATAAGCTTTGTTCAACTCCTTCAACACAGCTTTGAGCCCATCATCTTCCAAGTTGTTCAATTGATAGTCTAAAACAGCCCTTACAGCTTCCTTTACGCGGTTATAATCCTCTAAAAGCTCTGCTTTCGTATATTTCGACTTAACCTTTTTTCCATCATCTTCTATCGGACGAATTTTAGAGAAATTATCCACCACTCCAAGCTGCCCTTGACTATTCACAGTCAATGTGCCAATCGGGAGAGAGGATTCCTCCAACTCTTCTTCTTCAGAAGGAACGACAGATTCTAAGGGTTTGTCCATTGACTCAAATGTGCCAACCCATTTTTCCCATTGTGATTTCTGGTCGATGCTAGGGTCGGGATACAAGCCGATAGAAGAAGGACGGAACGTGTCACCTTTTTCAGTACCAGCAAACATCCGACCTCCCATAAACTCTGGGTGTTCATGGAAATAATTGTTGTAACTTACTTGGAGAGGTTTCTCCTCTCGTGTTTTCTCGTCTACATAGCTAACAACTCTTTCAACGTGATTGTCTAGGACACGAACAGCATGAGGGGACACCATCCCTTTGTCTCTCTTACGAATGACAATTACGTCTGTCGTTACTGGCGCGCCTGCAAACGTTTCATTATTAAAGCGGAATGCACCCAGCACGTCTGCTTCTCCATTGGTGTTAAGCCATTCTTTTAACTTGTTCCCCTTATCCAATGTTAGAGAAGTCGTCATAAAGATGCCAACACCACCAGGAGCAAGCAAACGAACATTCTTCGCGATGGCAAAATCGTGAAGGTCTAAATTCAGACGCGTAATATCTGTATTCCTTTTATCTACTGGTCGAACACCAGATACAAAAGGCACATTAGTAATTGCCACATCTACAGAAGAAGGGGCAGCGTTTACGTCCTCAATTCCGCCAGAGAAAACATCTGCGTCTGGATGCAGAGCCTTAAGTATTTTTTTGCCGTCAAGCGATCCTTTTTCGACTGCTCGAATACTTGAGTTTTTTTCAGCATGTCAGAAGGCATCAGCGTCAGCATACCTCCCACACCTGCACTACCTTCAAAGACGCGACCACCTTTGAAACCTAGATGCCTCAACACTTCCCACATACCCTCAACGATATGGGGAGGGGTAAAGTAACCAGAGGACAGAGAAGATACCGCATCTTCAAATTCTTCATCTGTCAAAACCTCTCTCAGTTCGTCCACCTTTGACTGCGCACTGTTACCAAAGTACACACCAAGTCCACCCCACGAAGAATAAGAAGCTAAAACCTTCTGTTCTTCGGGGGTAGCATTTTCAAGGCGACCTTCTTCTTCGAGTTGGTGAACGAGCTTTATAGCTGCGATATTAGCGCGATAACGCTTTGCAGGCGTGTTGTTTTCGTCTGCAAGCGATTCGGCTTCCGCCACTGTCTGATGGAAACTTCTAGAGTTGAGATTCTTGTCTTCTTTCTGGTCTGTCTCCGTTCCTTTGTCAGACGATTCCGGCTTTACATCAGTGGCGCTCCGCTGTCCATCCTCTCTAGATACGCTAGATACTCGCGTGCTTCCACTTCCGTCAGGCACATTATCTCCTGAATCGCTTCTATCCACTCCTCCTCGTTCAGCTGGTCGAGTGTCTTCCCGTGCTTCTGTTCCCACGCTTCCATGCGTGCTCTTGTTTCGTTGTCCATTCTTTTTATTGTTTAGGGGGTTGTTTTTTTGTTTTCTCTTGCTGAGTTGGCTCATCGACTACAATGTCAGACATCTTTGCATTAGGCACATTTATAGTTGGTATTACACCAAGTGGCAAATCCACCAATAAATGAATAGTGCCATCGTAGTTGAGCGCCTTTACTTCAGCATCTCTTAGGTTTCCTGACGAGGTGCGATATTTCACCTTTTGACCGACCTCAAGGCGCGGGGCTTGAACTTCTTGTTCTTTATCATCCGACTTCTTGCCTTCAGATTCTTTCTGCTGGTTGTTTGGCGCTTCTGCTTCGGCGTTTTTTTCTCTAGGCTCCAAATGTACCCATCTCGGGAGAATATTTTTCTGACGCAGCACGCGTCCACTAATCTCCGTTGTGATTGTCAGTTTTCCATTGGGGCTTATGGCTTCCACCTTCCATGGCGTATTTCTGAAATAAACAGTCTGCCCAACCGCAAAATCACCTTGTCCAACATGCTGTTCAGAACTTTCCCCATTCTCCTTTGAAGTGTCGTTCTCGGTGGTTGCAACAGCTTCGTTGTCGTTGTCGTTCTCAGTCTCTGCTCCCTTGTCAAATTTCTCTACATCGAATTCTCGCACCTCATCGTAAGGGGTCATTTCCTTATCAATGCCCAACTCAGCAAGTTCGGGCATATCACGCGCACCATTGTAGAAGGCTTTAACATAGGGACGAACATCATCACCAAAAGCTTCCACCATCTTACTGGCGAAATCTACAAATGTACGAATACCGCCTTCAAGATAATAGGCTGCTTCTTGAATACCCAACGCTAGGATTTCTGGATTTATCCCAACATTGAGCGTCGTACCACGCAGCAATTCCCTTAAGGCGCGCTTGGTTCTTTAGATGCTGTTCCTCGGAAACAAGTACACGAGTAGGCTTTTTGGGACGAAGGCGATGTTTGCTTTTTTTCTTTCCCTTGTTGGTTTTTACCCTTCTCAGTACTCTTATCAGACGGTTTTTGCGCCTTCCTCCTCCGTGCTTACTCCTTCGTTTCTGCGTCCGCTTGTCGAAACGCTTCCAGAAGGAAGTTCAGTTTCTGCCTTTCCTTCAGCTCCTTGTTCGCTTGTGGATTCGCTTGTTCCTGCTTCTGGCTGTTGCTGCTGTTTGGGTTCTTGTTGTTCATTTGTTGCTTGGTTTGAGGGTTCTACTTGATTTGACGGAGCATAGTCTTTGATGTCGGCACCGAGAAGTGCAAGTGTTTCCTTGATTAAAGTCTCACGTGAGGGGGATGGCATCGCCAAACAACGACATTTGCCCCTTACCAGCGTCTTCTGCGCGCTCGTTGTAACTCTTGAAGATAGACTTAACGAGGGTCGTACGCTTATCATTGAGGGCATCAGCCAACAAAAGCACCGTTGCATCCTCTAAAGATACGTCCGTTGTCGATTCAAATAACTCCGTCTGCTGGACAAAGGTACGAACTTTGTCGCCAAAAGAATAGCCCCCACCCTTGCGAGCGTGGTAAACAAAGTTAATAGCGCGGGATAGCTCATTGCTCAAGCGGAATTCCTCATTAAGACGTTCGTTCTCTACGATGTAAAACAGCGCATTAAGCACAGAAGTACGAAGAGAGCGCACCTCCGAAAGCTGACGAACAACATCGGGATTTCCTTCAAAAGCCTTACCTAACAATACATTCTCTAGCAAATTGCGTCCCTCATCGCTCAACACGTTGCCGTCAAACAAGTTTGCACGGTCTTGTTGAGTAATAACCCCACTTGTTTCCAACACATTTAACGCTTCAGCTGCTGCATTTGCATTGCTATAAAAGTCCGATAACGTCTCATGCCCATCGGTAACGATACGAAGAATCTTGGCGAAGTCCTCATCAGACACCGCCTTACCCATTTTCACCGCCTTCTCCGTGCGCGATTGAGTTTTTTTGTTTCTTGCGCATTGAACGCTGCGAAAGTCTCCGTTGTGAGAGAAAGGGGATTGTCAGAAACAAACACAACACGTGGATGTTCCAACTTTTCTACCTGATCTGAAGTGAACCCCCACTTATCGGCATACTCACGCACGTAGTCGTTGTATGCACCATCCGTATTCTCCATCGCAGCCAAGTCTCCAGACATCGTACGACCATTACCCGAAAGCACAAAACCTTCGGGAGATACCACCACTGGTTGCTGCGTTGCGCGAGCGTCATAGTTTCTGGCGATTTCACGCTGCACACGTTGAGCGTCCAAATCTCGTTCGTAGTCTCTATCGTTGAGCGTGTGTCCCTTCTCGTCCGTGGGGAACCCTTCCGACTGCTTAAAGCCGTGGCGCGCATCGTGCGAAGGAACGGCAGCACCGCTTTCCACTAGCACGTAGTGTCCTTTCACACGAAGACCATTTGGAGTTATAAACTCATCTGCGTTTCCTACCAACTTTTCTGCATTAGCCCAAGACAGAGCAACCGCCAAGCCATTCTCCGCTTGTTCCTTAGCGCGCTCTGCAGCTTCCGCTTCTCGCTGTTGCTTTGCATTTTCTTCTTCCTGCATAGCTTGTGCGCCTAGATTTCTGTGATGTTCTTGCACCTCCTCCCAGAAACGAACAAGTTCCTCTGCGTGTGCCAAAGCATCAATATACGCTGCTTTGCGCTGCTTAAACGAGATTACACTCTCGTTCTTTCTCGGTTTGATTTCGGTCTTTTGCAGCTTTGCCAAGTTTGCCTGCGCAGTTGAACGGCTATTCTCTACAATAGCATCAACTTCTTCCGTTTCCAAATCGGGGTCACCATAAAGAGCATCATGCGCCATTTGAGGTGTGACTCCCTCAATTTCGCCTTTATCGAGGGCTGATTGAACTTCTTCGAGAGAAATGGTAGATTCTTCTTGCGTATTTTCGCTTTGAGAATCACTTGAGCTTGAATCGCTATCCTCGGTAAACCCTTCTTGTTCCTCACCAACACTATCATTCTCAGAAGTCGTACCATCGTCTTGCTGTGCTTCGTTTGGCTTTGGAGCGACTTCCTCTTGTTCTTGCTGAGAACCTTCTTGCGCTTCATTTTGTGGTGCTACTGGTGATTGCCACAATCGCCAGTAGCTGATTAATGTATTAGTATTTTCTTTGCCATCAATAAAAGCTGGGATGTACGAGAGTATAGCAGCGCGCAGTTCTTCTTCGGAGTTAGGACGAAACTGTTGCCCAGTCTCAACATTTTGTACAATGGGGGCTTCACCCTCTGTAAGCTGCACAACCTCAAACTCACCATCTGCCGTTGAGAATTTGTCTCCTACATTAAATGTGCCACCGAACACATCAGTTTGTTCCCCATTCTCGTTGGTATCTGAAGTTTCACGCCCTTCCTCAGTAGTTGATACTCCCTCAACTGCGGGGACTTCTGGTTCTCCTTCCCCAACCTCATTCGCTTGCGCTTCCTCAGCTGCTTTCAGCATCTCTGCATACTTGCGCTCCTCCAGTTCTTGACGTACATGCTCCGCAAGGGTATTCTTGTACTCATCTACGTCAATTGGGAATCCTGCATCCGCGATTTCCGAAGGAGAAATCATACGTGTGCGCCCTGCTGCATCAGAAATAACGAGAGTCGGGTCGCTTCGCGTTCGCTAACAACAGGCTTTCCCATGTCATCGTACTCAAACCCAAGCCGACCAGAAACAAGAAACGCGTCATCCCATTTATACTTTTCTGATGTAAATAATTTGACTGGATGAATCTGACCAAAATCAATATTCGTCTGACGGTCTACAATCGCATGATGATAGGCAATCTCCGAATCAATATCATCTTGAGTTCGTTCTACCACGCCCTCATAAGCGGCACGCGTATTGGCGTAATCAAAAGCAACTTTCTTTTGTTCCTCCGTGTATGTCCCCTCCTTGGCTCCTCGAATTTCATTAAGCGTTCGACCTGCGTTTTGAGGAGAGAATTTTTCATTTACCTCTTTCTCCGTGAGTCCGAGAACCTCCATTGCGTGTCCTTCTTGCTCTTCGAGTGTCTTTGCCCACAGATAAGCATTGGCAGCCGATGTTTCCTCGTATCCTTGTCGGAAAGCACTAGACACAACATCATCACCGTCTAGTTCGTGTTCATCAACACCTTCCGCGCCACTAGGCGCAGCCCCTTCAACCATTGCAGCTCTTCTAGCATCTTCAGCATTACTGCGTTTGTTCGAGGGCAAGACGTTTACCCGCAATAGCACCAAGATTAGCACCACGATAAGCCAATAAGTTTCCTGCATAAATCATGGCAGCCTTGCGTTCTCTACCGTTGAGAGATTTGTCCTGCATCACGTTGTCATAGAGTGAACGCAACACGTTGTTATTGTCTGTGCCATCCAATTTATCACGCAATGCATTCCACTTCTCCTCATCAGAGAAAGCACCAGCAGCAGCGCGGTCTGCCATCTTCAGACTACGCTCTCTTCTTTTAAGCAGCGAGGGAACATGACCACTAGCCGCGAATGCACCCATCGCACCCACTGAAAGTGCCATAGTCGCCCAAAGTTCCTTGTGTTTTTGGAAATCCGCAAAATCAGACCATTCTGCATCTCCATCGCCAGCCATTGAGTGACCAGCCCAACCAAGATATTCTTCGCCAATTTCCTCGGGAATACCTTGAATTTGGAACTTACTTAGCGTTTTACTTGTAGCTTTGCTAATGGGACTAGCAGCAATGCGGCCAAAGAAGTCCGTCACACCGCCTAACCCGACCTTCGCAAGTGGCTTTGTGAGCTTAGATGCAACTTTACCAACTCCATAGCCAAGTCCACCACCCATAAATTCTGTGGCATTTTCAATGAGCTGAGAAGTAAATCCGTGCAAAACAGCACCCACTGCGCCCTCTCCGCCTTCAAAGGCGTAAGACCCATTCTCTTGTTGAGTACCATGCCCAACCATACGACCAGTGATGTTTGCAGCCGTTTCACCTGCGCCAGTAGTGACAGTTTGCAAAGCACCAGCGGTCAACCCGTGCGCAACCCACGACAACCCACGCGTCCCGACCTTCAAAGCTGCCGTACCAGTCGCCTTCAATAGCCCATTCTCCACGCCCTTCAACGCTGCAGACTTCAGCAGTCTAGAGCCCTAAAGAATACACAGATTTGTGCGCTGCCTTACCAGCAACGGAAGTCATACTACCAGCTGCAGCCATCTCTACAACAAAAAGGCACCATCTGTCCTGTTACATCACCACCTTTCGCACGAAGATTCGCAGAGCGTGAGTACATTGTTGCAGCGTCAGCTTCTTTAGCCTTCGATTCAGCAGCAGAAGACATCAGTGGATTCTCGCTATTTTTTTGTTTGCAATCAAGGCTAAGTTGTCGATAAAGTCTTGATAACCAAAAAGTCAGATTATTTCTGTTGCCGAAGAAATCCTTGAAACGTCTAAAGAAACCCACATCTTTGCCTTTTGAGCATATCTCTCAGCGCGTGCAAGTCTGTAAGTTCACTCTCCGTTGCTCCCAAACCTGCATTCGCCAAATTCATCTCATCTGAATAGTCCGTCTCTCGAAGCATAGCTTTAGCTTGATCACGACCAACAGCGCCAAGACCACCTCTAGCTTGACCAAAAATTTCGCCAAAAGTCAGTGTTATTTTCTTCGAGTTTTTTTGATGCTCGTCTGAGTTTATGATGCTTAGATATTTTTTTCTGCCGCTCCTCTGCATCTTTTGATTTTCGCTTCAACACGCTGCAAGTACCACGCTTTTTGTTTCTGGCGAAAGCTCGTCAATATCTCCGTCTCCATTGAGAATTTTTGTCGCGATACTCTCTATATCGCTTGTCAGTGCGGTAGAGAAACTCCTCGTCACTCTCCATTGTAGGCTGCGAATTATCAATTGCAGCTTCATTATCCTTTGCTTTCGCCTTCTTTTTGTATTCCTTTCTGTCGATTTTTTTCCTGCAATATATTCAGTTGCAAAGTCATCATCTTCATCAGACTTAGGCACAGTTATTCCCGACGAAATAGGCACAGCTCTTCCGTCTCACAGTCTTGTACGCGTCCACCATTCGCAATATATTGCCATCCTCGTACGCCTCCGATTCTGGTACACGGTACTTCTTAGGCTTAGTGATAAGACGTTTCGACTTGGGGTCTTCTACACGTTCAGACGCGAGCTTATTTGGGACAATCTTTCTGAAGTTCTCGTCCGACGAAACCTCTACAGCACGCGTCAGAGCATCAAAACCACCATCAAGAACCGCAGCAGCGCGTTTGGCTTCTTTGCTTTTTTGCGCCCACGGCTGCTCAGAGATATGAGTATTTGTAGCTTTATTAGTAGGTTTGGTAGCAGATTTACTCGCACCGCCAGAAGAACTAGTGGCACGCATACGACCCATGAAATCTTCATAGCTACTACCCAAATCTGCGCCTGCTTCTGTCATCACATCATAGACTGCCTTGCGCTTTTGATAGTTGCCCTTTCCGTAGAACCCTTTTTCAAACTCGCCTAAGCTCTGTTGATAGCCTAGCTTCTGCATCGCTCCATAGAGCTTTTTTTCACCTTATCTCCGTCAAATTCGTATTTACTCATGTTGGATGTTGTCTAGATTTTGAAACCGCTCAATGGCTTTGAATTTTTCCCTGCCTTCTTGGCTTGTGGCGCAGCTTTGGGAGCTGGAGCCTGCTTGGGAGTAGTCCTCTTAGCTTGAGGAACTTTTAGACCCTATCTACAACTGCATATCCTTTATGCTCAGTCTTGGTTGTAGTGGTTGATTTTTTTCCTTATGGTTTTTTTCTTTGTCTCTTCTGACTGGGTAGTAGTAGAACCATTCTCCCACGTTCCATTAGCACGCGCATTACGCTCTTGCGCTGTTGCACTCTTCGCATAGTGGATATTGCCTTCGCTATCCTGCCACTCATAATCACCTCGACTACCGCCAGAACCACCATTCGCAGCCCTTGTGTTTGCGTTTTTGTCGTGCAATAGCATTTCTTGTCGCCCCTTGACCTTCAGCGATGCGATTATGCCGCTTTTTGCTCCTCCAATCGAGCCTGCGACAATTCTTTATTGGCACTATTACGCTCCTTGTTGTTGTCGTTGCGCTCTTTTTTTCATTCTCCAGTCGCCCCTTCTGGTAGTCCACCGCAGCAGCTAACTTCTTTTCGTCAAGTCCCATTTTGCCTTCCATTTGTTCTTTTCAGCAATTCAAGTTTAGCATCCGCAGCTTCCTTAGCTTCCTTTTTTCCCTGCGCTTACCTTTTGAGTAGCTCATATTGCTTAATCATATATGCCAGACGTTCTTTGCCGATTTTTTTCGTTGTTTTCTGCAATCTCATCCCATTTAGTTTTCGCGGCTTCCGACAAACTGCGTTTCGGGTCGTACATATTTGGCGCACCCTTAGTTGTGTAATACAGATTTGCCACTGATGCAAGTGCATCACCAATACCACCAATAAGTTTGTCGCGCTTTTTACGTTTTTTTCGTCCTCTGGACTGAGTGGACGCTGAGCTGCGCGCGCCTTCAACTCTTGCAACAACTCATTGTAAGAGTGCACTTCTCCGAGGGCGTCAAGGTCGTCTTGCTTTACACCTGATTCCACCGCAGCTTGCGATTCTTTGTTGATGTCGCGCAACTCTTGAGCCTCTTTGTTTTTGTGCCGCCACGTCTCTTGGAGATGGCTTATTTGATGGCGTTTCCGCTTTGACCGCAGGTGCTACAGCAGGCGCAGTGGGCTGACCTTCCGTTTTTAGCACTGGTTGTCCCCACGATATTGGCGAACGGGAAGAATCACTCTCAAAGGGCTTTTGCACCTTGGTGCGATTTTTCCGCTGGAGATTGGACCTGAGAGGACTGAACTATTGCTTTTTGTGGGGCTTGTGCCTGATCAGCGCGCTGCACCGGTTGCTCGACTGGTCTGCGCTGCACATTATCTGGAGTTACGGCATCTGGGGGAGCAGCCGTAGCGCCCCCCACATTAGCCTTAAATCGTCCAAGTATCTTATCTACAATAGCCATATCCTACTTAATTACACTAGCCAAACCGCTAGCAGCATTAGAGACACCACTCACAGCTCCTGCAATGGCTTGCTGTTTTTGTTCTTCAATTCCCTGCAATTGTTTGCTATATGAATCATCACGCGCCATATACTGACGTTCGATATTATCCTTGCGAGCATCGCTAGACGTAGCAATACCACTCATCGTAGATGCGATGGCTTGATTGTTATCCTCTCGAGCAGCAGCAAGAGCCTCTTGCGAACCACCCATCACCGCAGAAGTCCCCTCAGCTTGTCGATTGCGTTTGCGAATGCTATCCTCGGTCATCTGCATAAGGCGGACAGCATCCGCGCGTTGCGTGCCATCCTCATTGTATCTGCGATTATACCAATCTTCATTCTTCGCGCGTTGCCCCTCTACCATCGCACGTTGCTTTGCCGCAGAACGCGCAGCAGAGATGCCTCCAAATATTGCGCCACCCAATTTCATGGCGCCACCAATTATTTCTCCAATCATAGTTTATATCTATTTATATGTGTACGCGCAAATATAGGTGTTGCACGTCAATGCGCCACCTTATATATATACTACTATGAGCTACTTTTAGTCCATTATTGCACTGCGTGCAACTACCCAAAACAACAACTACGCTAAAGTTTTGCCCCGTAGATTGTTAAAAATGGAGCACACGGAGTAAAAAATAGACACATGTGTGTGTCTATTTGGGAATAAAATAGTATCTTTGCATTGTAATCAAAAGGGACAGCCCCCAAGGTTGCACCGCTTAAATTCACAAACCCTCAAAAATTACAAAAATCATGTCACACCAATTTGGTATCTACCTTTTTCGCAACTGCAAGCGAAGCTCTCGAAGCTGCAAAGACAGCTCTCGCATCCCTCAAGGAATACGAGGAAACAGGCTCAAAGAAGGCTGCTAAGAACTATTTCAAAGCCTCTGGTCAAGAAGTAGGCGACGAAGAAGAAAAACTACTACACGATGCGCAATATCGAACACGCCATCAGCCTCTACACTAAAAAAAGGTGGAACAAGGCTACTAAGCCATCGCAAACAGCAGGAGGGGTGCACCACGAAAGGCGCACCCCTCACTCATTATATACTATCATGAAAAAGAAAATCATACAAAGCCCCTCAGATATATGCGCGGCTTTTAAGGTGCTACGCGAAGAGCTCGGCTTAACGTATTATGCGGCAGCCAAACAGCACAACAACCGCAAAGTTAATGGCTCGCGCGTCAAAGAGTGGGAGGAGTCAGACACGCTCACTCCGCATCTGCACTCGCCCACTTAGATGCGCTTTGGTGCAAAAATGACAATCGAGTGGTAAAAAAACAGTGCAAAGATTTTTGACGTATGAAATAAAGTCTCTACCTTTTGCCTTGTGATAATATCACACCGCGCAATTTTTGAGCGCGTGAATTTAAGCGCGACAATTAAATTTGTCACAGCCACTCCTTCAGGGGTGGCTTTTTTGTTTGACGCACTTTGCCAGCTGGTGAGTAAGTACTACCTTTGCCAACAGCAAAACAACTCTGCAAAACGAAACAAAGAATCACACTCTACATATATTCTTTTCCATTCGTTTCCTATAATGTTCCGAAATTCCCTCAAATGTGGTGCAACTCACTAGAAATGAGACACCGTCCATTTTTTTATCTCGTAT
>BNJS01001569.1_pt1 | contig 72109 bp, 89 predicted proteins | sample 8540461 | NCBI WGS metagenome assembly BNJS01 (sample SAMD00202454, study PRJDB9452) | human saliva metagenome | isolation source: human saliva | place: Japan
ACAAAATCAAAAGCAACCTTCTTTGTCCAAGGAAAAAATATTGCAGGTAATGAAGCTATCCTCAAACGTATGCAGGCTGAGGGGCATGAAGTCGGAAATCATAGTTGGAACCATCCAGTTTTAACACAACTCTCATTAGAAGATGCTAAGAAACAAATTACGGATACAGAAGATGCTATTAAAAAGTGTGCTTGGGAAGAGTACAAAATTGATGCGTCCACCATATGGTGCCATTTCAGATGATATCCGTAATAGTCTCGATTTGAGCTTTATCATGTGGAATGTAGATAGCTTAGACTGGAAGAGTAAAAACGAAGCAGCGATTCTGACAGAAGTCCAACGTCAAACGACTGATGGTTCTATTATATTGATGCATGATATTCACCAGACGTCAGTAAATTCACTACCAAAGGTTATTGAATATTTGCAGGGACAAGGGTATAGCTTTGTTACAGTCTCTGAGTTACTAGGGAATCATGTAAAACCACATGAGATATACTATTCTCGTAACCAATAGTTGAAATTAAATTCAAATATTAGAAAAAAATTAAAAAAGATTATTTTTATCTTGACAAGTAGGGAAAAACTTGATATCATATACAAGATGAGAAAAGCAGAAGTGAGAACTTCTCGCCTTGCGACTAACGTTGTCTGGCCCCTACGGATCAAGTTTCAGAAATGAACTATAATCATGTAGAGCGGATTTGCGTTAGCAAGTCCGCTCTTGTTTTTCTCTAAAATAAAAAAAGAGGTGAAAACCATAGCAAAGCAAGACTTATTCATCAATGATGAAATTCGTGTACGTGAAGTTCGCTTAATCGGTCTTGAGGGCGAACAATTGGGTATCAAACCACTTGGTGAAGCGCAAGCACTTGCGGACGACGCTAATGTGGACTTGGTTCTCATTCAACCTCAAGCTAAACCTCCTGTTGCGAAAATTATGGACTACGGTAAGTTCAAATTTGAGTACCAGAAGAAACAAAAAGAGCAACGCAAAAAACAAAGCGTTGTGACCGTGAAAGAAGTTCGATTGAGCCCAGTTATTGATAAGGGTGATTTCGATACGAAAGCTTCGCAGTGCTCGCAAGTTCCTTGAAAAAGGGAACAAAGTGAAGGTTTCCATTCGCTTTAAGGGTCGTATGATTACCCATAAAGAGATTGGAGCAAAAGTTTTAGCCGATTTCGCTGAAGCAACTCAAGATATTGCTATCATCGAACAACGTGCTAAAATGGATGGTCGTCAAATGTTCATGCAGTTGGCCCCAGCAACTGACAAGAAATAATCTGTCAGAAAGTTAAAAAAAGGAGAAAATATCATGCCAAAACAAAAAACACACCGCGCATCAGCTAAACGTTTCAAACGTACAGGTTCTGGTGGACTTAAACGTTTCCGTGCTTACACTTCTCACCGTTTCCACGGAAAAACTAAGAAACAACGTCGTCATCTTCGTAAAGCATCTATGGTGCATTCAGGAGATTTCAAACGTATCAAAGCAATGCTTACTCGCTTGAAATAATCGCGTATTTGTAAGTTAACAATTCTAGGAAATATTGGAGGAAATATAAATGGCACGTGTTAAAGGTGGCGTTGTATCACGCAAACGTCGTAAACGTATTCTTAAATTAGCTAAAGGTTACTATGGAGCTAAACACATCTTGTTCCGTACTGCAAAAGAACAAGTAATGAACTCTTACTACTATGCATACCGTGACCGTCGTCAAAAGAAACGTGACTTCCGCAAATTGTGGATCACACGTATCAATGCGGCAGCTCGTATGAACGGACTTTCATACTCACAATTGATGCATGGTTTGAAATTGGCTGAGATCGAAGTTAACCGTAAAATGCTTGCTGACTTGGCTGTTAACGATGCAGCAGCTTTCACAGCTCTTGCAGATGCAGCTAAAGCAAAACTTGGTAAATAATTATTCACAAGACTGGTGCAAATTTGTCCCAGTCTTTTTTAAACAAAGGAGAAAAAATGGCTTCAAAAATGTTACACACTTGCTTGCGGGTAGAGAATCTTGAAAAATCAATCGCTTTTTATCAAGATGCTTTTGGTTTTAAGGAATTGCGTCGTAGAGACTTTCCAGACTATGCTTTCACTATTGTTTATCTTGGACTTGAAGGTGATGATTATGAGTTGGAGTTGACCTACAACTATGATCACGGACCTTATGTTGTCGGTGACGGTTTTGCTCACATTGCCCTAAGCACACCTGATCTTGAGGCTCTTCACAAAGAACATAGCGACAAAGGCTATGAAGTGACAGCACCTAATGGACTTCCAGGGACTCAACCAAACTATTACTTTATCAAAGATCCAGATGGATACAAGGTAGAAGTGATTCGTGAAAATTCATTATAGTTCGTGAGAGTGGGACAGAAATCGGTAATTCGTTAGAATTCGATTTCGTCGTCCCACCTCCGCATAGTTGAGTAGGGCTGTAAAAGCTGATGAAATCAGCGTAGTAGAGCCCACTCAACCACTGCGTCTTGCTCGACAATCCAAAGATAATTGAGAGGCTAGGACTTTTGTCCCATCCTCTTTTTTAGAATTTGTGGTAGAATGAAAGAAAAAGAATGGAGGCAAGGTCATGAAAGTTCATGTAAAAGATGATTTTTGGCAACTATTTCCAGATGCTCAAATCTCTGTATTGGTGGTAAAAGGTCTCAACAATACTATTGATGAGAATGAGGATCCATATTTTAAAGCTTTACTAGATGAAGGAACAAAAAAAGCCCGGACTTTTATAGCAGATGAAAATTTCACTCAGAATGAAGTGATTCAAGAATGGCGTCAGGCATTCACTAAATTCAAAACAAAAAAAGGTGCTCGTTCTTCTATTGAAGCTTTATTAAAGCGTGTAAGTCAAGGAAGAGAATTTAATCCAATAAATCCTTTGGTAGATATCTATAATAGCGTCTCACTTTCTTACGCTGTTCCTTGTGGGGGAGAGGATTTAGCTAAGATTGTTGGTGACTTATGTCTTGGGAGAGCTCAAGGGAATGAATCCTTCTTTCCACTAGGGGCTGAAAGTGATGCTCCTGCCTTAGCTGATGAAATTATTTATTTTGATGACCAAGGTGCGGTTTGTCGGTGTTTAAACTGGCGTGAAGCCCAAAGAACCATGTTAACAGAAGAAACCAAAGATGCTGTTTTAGTCATTGAAGCTATCAATGAAGAACAGGCATCACGAGCTCGGGAAGCAATGCTAGAATTACATACTAAAATTGAGGAATATTTTGGTATCAGTGGTAAGATCAGCCACTTGACAGCTACAAATCCTATCCTAGAGGTAGAATAATGAATGGGAATCACGGTTAATTCAACTGTGGTTCTTTTTTCTACAAGGGAAGAAAGAAATTGTTTTTTTCTATTTTTCTAAAATGGTATAATATAAGAAGAAAAAAAGGGAGGTGATAGCGAGTGATTGCACTACTTGATACAAAAAAACGGTTTATAGTTTTATGGAGAGTATGATTTCTATTCAGAAGTATGTTGACCAAGGGAAAGCATACGGCTATTCATCACTTGGAATCATGGATGAAGACAATCTCTATGGAGCCTATTATTTCATCAAAGAATGCCAAAAACAGGGGATTCAGCCTTTATTAGGCCTTGAGATGACACTTCATCATAAAGATGAATGGATCAATCTACGTTTTCTAGCCCTGTCAAACCGAGGTTATCAAAACCTGATGAAGTTGTCGTCTTTAAAGATGACAGGTAAAAAAGAATGGACTGATTTCTCTTCCTACCTTGAAGATATTTGTGTTATTGTTCCTTACTATCCTGAAATTGATTCCTTGGACTTAGGGCATGAATACTATATCGGAGTGTTTCCAGATACAGCTCAATCGAATTTTTCTCACCCCATTCTCCCACTTTATCGTGTTAATTCTTTCGAAGCTGAGGATTTAGAAGCTCTACAGATGCTTAAAGCGATTAAAGAGAACGTGACCTTGAGAGAGGTTGATGTTCAATCTCAACAGGGCTTGTTTTTGCCTGCTGAACGTCTTGAACAGGTTTTTCTAGAGAAGTTCCCAATCGCACTGGATAATCTTGCAAGATTGGTCAAAGATACTTCCTATGAGATTGATAGTAGTCTCAAGCTTCCACGTTTCAATCCAGAGAGACCTGCTGTTGAAGAACTTCGGGAAAGAGCTATCAAGGGCTTGGAAGAGAAAGGTTTACTAGATTCAGTCTATCAGGAACGTTTAAAAGAAGAACTGTCTGTGATTCATGATATGGGATTCGATGACTATTTCTTGGTTGTCTGGGACCTTTTACGTTTTGGTCGTTCTCAAGGTTATTATATGGGAATGGGACGCGGATCCGCAGTTGGAAGTTTAGTGGCCTACGCTTTAGATATCACTGGAATTGATCCTGTAGCTAAAAATCTTATCTTTGAACGCTTCTTGAATCGTGAACGCTACACCATGCCAGATATTGATATTGATATCCCAGATATCTATCGCCCTGAGTTTATTCGTTATGTTCGTGACCGCTATGGTAGTATCCATGCTGCGCAGATTGTCACTTACTCGACCTTTGGAGCCAAGCAAGCCATCCGAGATATCTTCAAGCGTTATGGTGTCCCTGAGTATGAGTTGACAGCTATTACGAAAAAAATAGGCTCTAAAGATACTCTAACGACAGCCTATGAAGGCAATCTAGGTTTTAGACAACTCATTCAGAGTAAGATTGAGTACCAAAAGGCTTTCTCTATTGCCAAAAAGATTGAAGGTTATCCACGACAGACTTCCATCCATGCAGCTGGTGTCGTTATCAGTGACAAAAATCTAACAGATTACATCCCTCTCAAGTATGGAGAGGATATGCTGATTACCCAATATGATGCGCATGGAGTTGAAGGAAATGGCTTGCTCAAGGTGGATTTCTTGGGCCTACGAAACTTAACCTTCGCTCAAAAAATGCAGGAGCTCTTATATGAAACTCAAGGTATTTCACTAAGAATTGAGGATATTGATCTTGAAGATAAGGCAACCTTAGCCCTCTTTGCAGCTGGAAAGACCAAGGGAATCTTTCAGTTTGAACAACCTGGAGCCATACGATTATTGAAACGCGTGAAACCACAAAATTTTGAAGAAGTAGTGGCGACGACTTCCTTGAACCGACCAGGTGCGAGCGACTATATCGATAACTTTGTTGCCAGAAAACATGGTAAAGAAAAGGTTACGGTTCTGGACCCTGTGCTAGAAGATATCTTAGCTCCAACCTATGGCATCATGCTTTATCAAGAGCAGGTGATGCAAGTAGCTCAACGCTATGCTGGTTTTAGCCTCGGGAAAGCCGATATGTTACGTCGTGCTATGGGGAAAAAGAATGCGACTGAGATGCATCGGATGGAGGAGAGTTTTATCCAAGGGGCTCTCGAAAAAGGGCATGGACAAAAACAGGCTCAAGAAGTTTTTGCTGTAATGGAAAAATTTGCCGGTTATGGTTTTAACCGTTCGCATGCATATGCTTATGCTGCTTTAGCTTTTCAGCTTGCCTACTTTAAAACACATTTTCCAGCAATCTTCTATCAGGTCATGCTCAATTATGCTAGCGGGGATTATATTCTAGATGCGCTTGAAATGGGCTTTGAACTAGCTCCGCTTTCTATCAATACGGTTCCATATCAAGATAAGTTAGCTGATAAGACAATCCATCTAGGACTCAAGAGTATCAAGGGAATGCCTCGTGATTTTGCCTACTGGATTATCGAGCATCGTCCATTTAGCAGTGTTGAAGATTTTATCACACGATTACCCAAAAATTATCAAAAGATTAGCCTCTTAACCCCTTTAGTGGAAGTAGGTCTTTTTGATGGATTCGATAAAAATCGTCAAAAAATCTTAACCAATCTACCAACTCTATTTATCTTTGTAGAAGAATTAGGTAGCCTCTTTGCAGATTCTAGCTATAGTTGGACAGATACAGAGGACTTTTCAAATATTGAAAAATTCCAAAAAGAGCAGGATTGGTTAGGTGTTGGAATTAGCCAACACCCATTGCTGGTTTTAGCGAAGAATCCTTTGTATCCAATTGTGAGTTTATCTGAACTTTCCGAGGGACAGACAGCTACAGTGCTCGTTGAAATTCAGTCTATCCGAGTGATTCGAACTAAAAAAGGTGAAAACATGGCCTTTTTGAAAGTTACTGATAGTAAAACAAGTCTGGAGGTCACTGTTTTTTCTGAACAGTACCGCAAATTTAAAAATCTCTTGTACGAAGGAAGTTTCTATTACCTAAATGGAAAAGTGCAAGCCAGAGATGGTCGTCTTCAATTAGTTTTAAATAATTTAAAAGAGGCAGTGAGTGAGCGTTTTTGGATTCAAGTTCCCAATCATGACCACGATGCCGAAATTTATCATATTTTAGATCAGTACAAGGGACAAATTCCTGTTGTCATTCGTTATGAAAATGAACAAAAAAATATTCTTTTGCCTGGTTATTTAGTTGCAAAAGACGCTAGCTTACAAGAATCTTTAAAACAGATTGTCATGAAAACGATTTATCGTTAAAAATCAATGAAAATAAAAGAATTTTAACTTTAAATATGGTATAATCAGTTAGAATGTTAAAAGAAAAAGGAGCAAAACCAAATGAAACGTATTGCTGTTTTGACTAGTGGTGGGGACGCCCCTGGTATGAATGCTGCCATTCGTGCAGTTGTTCGTCAAGCAATCTCAGAAGGAATGGAAGTTTTTGGTATCTATGATGGATACGCTGGTATGGTTGCTGGTGAAATTTATCCACTTGATGCTGCTTCAGTAGGAGACATCATTTCACGTGGTGGTACTTTCCTTCACTCAGCCCGTTACCCTGAGTTTGCAAAACTCGAAGGTCAACTTAAAGGGATTGAGCAATTGAAAAAACACGGTATCGAAGGTGTCGTGGTTATCGGTGGTGACGGTTCTTATCATGGAGCTATGCGCCTGACTGAACATGGATTCCCTGCTATTGGACTTCCTGGAACAATCGATAACGATATCGTAGGTACTGACTTTACAATCGGATTTGACACTGCAGTAACAACTGCAATGGATGCCATCGATAAGATTCGTGATACATCATCAAGTCACCGTCGTACTTTCGTTGTTGAAGTAATGGGACGTAACGCTGGAGATATCGCTCTTTGGGCAGGTATTGCAACAGGTGCTGACGAAATCATCATCCCTGAAGAAGGCTTCAAATTTGAAGATATCGTAGCAAGCATCAAAGCTGGATATGAACACGGTAAAAAACACAACATTATCGTTTTAGCAGAAGGTGTCATGTCAGCAGCTGAATTTGGTCAAAAACTAAAAGAAGCTGGCGATACAAGTGACCTTCGTGTCACAGAACTTGGTCACATCCAACGTGGTGGTTCACCAACTGCTCGTGACCGTGTATTGGCATCTCGTATGGGCGCACACGCTGTTAAACTCCTTAAACAAGGAATCGGTGGTGTTGCTGTCGGTATTCGTAACGAGAAAATGGTTGAAAATCCAATTCTTGGAACTGCAGAAGAGGGAGCTTTGTTTAGCTTAACAGCTGATGGTAAGATTGTTGTCAATAACCCTCACAAAGCTGACCTTGAACTTTCTGACTTGAACAAGAGCTTGTCATAATCAACTTTAACTAATCTGGTAAAATGACCATAAAAGGTCGAATTATATAAAGGAGTCACAAAATCATGAACAAACGTGTAAAAATCGTTGCAACCTTTGGGTCCTGCGGTAGAAATCCGTGGTGGTAAAAAATTTGGTGATGACGGATACTGGGGTGAAAAACTTGACGTTGAAGCTTCAGCTAAAAACATTGCTCAATTGATTGAAGCAGGAGCTAACACTTTCCGTTTCAACTTCTCACACGGTGACCACCAAGAACAAGGTGACCGTATGGCAACTGTTAAACTTGCAGAAACTTGCAGGTAAAAAAGTTGGTTTCCTTCTTGACACTAAAGGTCCAGAAATCCGTACTGAATTGTTCGAAGGCGATGCTAAAGAGTACTCATACAAAACTGGTGAAAAAATCCGTGTTGCAACTAAACAAGGAATCAAATCAACTCGTGAAGTGATTGCTTTGAACGTTGCAGGTGCGCTTGACATCTATGATGACGTTGAAGTTGGTCGCCAAGTATTGGTTGACGATGGTAAATTGGGTCTTCGTGTTGTAGAAAAAGACGACGCAAGTCGTGAATTCGTTTGTGAAGTTGAAAATGACGGTGTGATCGCTAAACAAAAAGGTGTGAACATCCCTAACACGAAAATTCCTTTCCCAGCTCTTGCTGAACGTGATAACGCTGATATCCGCTTCGGTTTGGAACAAGGTATTAACTTCATTGCGATCTCATTCGTACGTACTGCAAAAGACGTAAACGAAGTTCGTGCTATCTGTGAAGAAACTGGTAACGGTCACGTTCAATTGTTCGCTAAGATCGAAAACCAACAAGGTATCGATAACTTGGACGAAATCATTGAAGCTGCTGACGGTATCATGATCGCTCGTGGTGACATGGGTATCGAAGTACCATTTGAAATGGTTCCAGTTTACCAAAAAATGATCATTACAAAAGTGAACGCTGCTGGTAAAGTTGTTATCACTGCAACAAACATGCTTGAAACAATGACTGAAAAACCACGTGCAACTCGTTCAGAAGTATCAGACGTATTTAACGCTGTTATCGACGGAACTGACGCTACTATGCTTTCAGGTGAGTCTGCAAACGGTAAATACCCACTTGAGTCAGTAACAACAATGGCTACAATTGACAAGAACGCTCAAACTCTTCTTAACGAATACGGACGTTTGAACTCAGATACTTTCGAACGTAACTCTAAGACAGAAGTTATGGCTTCAGCTGTTAAAGACGCTACTAACTCAATGAATATCAAATTGGTTGTTACCCTTACTAAGACTGGTCACACAGCTCGTTTGATTTCTAAATACCGTCCAAATGCTGATATCTTGGCATTGACATTCGACGAATTGACAGAGCGTGGATTGATGTTGAACTGGGGTGTTATCCCAATGTTGACTGAAGCTCCATCATCAACAGATGATATGTTCGAAATCGCTGAACGTAAAGCAGTTGAAGCAGGACTTGTAGAATCTGGTGACGATATCGTTATCGTTGCAGGTGTGCCACTTGGAGAAGCTGTTCGTACAAACACAATGCGTATCCGTACAGTACGTTAATCTAACATTACAAAAACCTATCATATCAGGCTTTACAGCTTGTATGATAGGTCTTTTTTTGTTTCATAAGGTCCAGGACCCTATTTGTTTAAGAAAAGGAAAAACTCTCTGGAAAAACCAGAGAGTGTGAGAGGCATCTCCATGTGAGAAACTGGTTCACACAATTTCTCAAGGTCCGCTCCTGCGTTATGACCTCCTTTGCGCAATTGTAGCTCTCGCCACATATCGACTCATCGCAGACTTTATTTTACTATAGAGCCAATACTTTGTCAAGAAAAAAACAGCTCCCCAGATAGGAACTGATGAATTGATGCTAATTGCCGGGATCGAACCGGCGACTCATCCTTACCATGGATGCGCTCTGCCTACTGAGCTAAATCAGCTTACTTTGAAAGTATACTATAGATTTAAGCTTTTGTCAATATGCTAATTAGTATGCTAACTCATTGGAAAAGCCCAAGTAATAAACTTGGGCCTGTGAAAATTAGACTATTGTAATTGCTCTCTCTTTTTATCTGGGTTCCAAACAAAACTTGCAACAAAGGTAAAGAGGATTGTCAAAATTCCGATTATAATTGCTAGAATCAAGGCAGGGATACGGATGAGCCACCACAGTGGATTTGGTTTTTTATTGTTGTGCCACTGTTTTGTTTCCTCATCCAGGCGTTGAAATTCAGATTGGATGCGGTCTGCAACCATCTCAATTCCCTCATCATTCATCTTTTTAATGTCCGAGATATCGATAGGATTTCCGAAGTTCATATCAATACGTTCACGGCTGATGAGCCCTTTTAGTGTCATAGGTCCAGTATAGGTAACTGGCATGATGCGAACCTTAGCCATCTTCGCAATTAGAGCAACACCACCCTTAACATCGTTAGAATGACGGCTACCACTAGGAAACATAATCAGTGAGCGATTGCTCTTTTTAAGAACATTAATTGGATATTTGATAGCAGAAGAACCTGGGTTATCACGGTCGATAGGGAAAGCACCACACATGCGAATCCACCAACCAAAGATGCGATTTGAAAAGAGTTCTTTTTTTGCCATAAAGACAAATTGCTTTGGTTTTGTTGCAAAAGCCATATAGACTGGATCCCACCAGGTACGGTGTGGCGCAACAAGGATATAGTTTTCATCTAAACTTGGAATTTTTTCAGTATTGTGAAAGTGAGCATTTCCATTGATTGACCATAGAATCAACATAACCAACCCACGCAGATAAGTGTAAAACATGATGTCTCCTTCAGTTTTCTTTCTTTTATTATACCTTATCATACTAGGACAGGCAAATGTTTTTTGTTTAGGCGGAATAGCTTTTTATATGAAATTAGAAATATTCAAAAAAAAATGATATGATAGAGTTTATGGATAAAAATAAAATAATGGGCTTAAGCCAATCAGAAGTCAAAGATCGTCAGAAACAGGGACAGGTCAATGATTTCCAAGCTTCAGCTAGTACTAGTACATGGCAGATTGTGAAGAGAAATGTCTTTACTTTATTCAATGCTTTAAACTTTGCCATTGCCCTTAGCGCTCGCCTTTGTTCAAGCTTGGAGCAACCTAGTTTTCTTTGCGGTTATCTGTTTTAATGCATTTTCTGGGATTGTAACCGAGCTACGTGCCAAACATATGGTTGATAAGCTCAATCTCTTGAATAAAGAAAAGATTATCACTATTCGTGATGGACAAGAGATAGCTTTGGACCCCGAAGAACTTGTTTTAGACGATGTGATTCGCTTGTCAGCAGGAGATCAGATTCCAAGTGACGCGATTGTATTAGAAGGCTTTGCAGAAGTCAATGAAGCTATGTTAACGGGTGAGAGCGACTTGGTGCAAAAAGAAGTAGAAGACTTAATGTTGTCGGGTAGCTTTCTTGCAAGTGGGTCTGTCTTAGCACAGGTTCATCATGTTGGAGCAGACAACTATGCTGCTAAACTCATGCTTGAAGCTAAGACGGTGAAGCCAATTAACTCTCGTATCATGAAATCGCTAGACCAGTTAGCCGGCTTTACTGGGAAAATTATCATTCCTTTTGGTATTGCTCTCTTACTTGAAGCCTTGATCTTAAAAGGTCTGCCACTGAAGTCTTCTGTAGTCAATTCTTCTACAGCTCTTTTAGGAATGTTGCCTAAGGGAATCGCTCTTTTGACCATTACCTCTCTCTTAACTGCTGTTATCAAACTTGGGTTGAAAAAGGTTTTGGTGCAGGAGATGTATTCTGTTGAGACCTTGGCACGTGTGGATATGCTCTGTTTGGATAAGACAGGAACCATTACTCAAGGAAAGATGCAGGTTGAGACTGTCATTCCTCTGACCCAGGATTATGATAAAGATGCCATTGCCAAAATATTAACTAGCTATACAGCACACAGTGAGGATAAAAATCCAACTGCCCAAGCTATTCGAAAGCGTTTTGCGGGAGAGGTAGCTTATCCAATGATTTCTAGTCTTCCATTTTCAAGTGATCGAAAATGGGGAGCAATGGAGTTGGAAGGTCTAGGAGCTGTTTTCCTAGGCGCACCGGAGATGTTGTTGGATGCTGAAGTTCCTGAGGCTAGAGAAGCTCTTGAACGAGGATCTCGTGTCTTGGTATTAGCGCTCAGTCAAGAAAAACTTGACCATCACAAGCCACAAAAGCCATCTGATATTCAGGCTTTGGCTTTGCTTGAGATTCTAGATCCGATTCGAGAAGGTGCTGCTGAGACGCTAGACTATCTTCGCTCTCAGGAAGTGGGATTGAAAATTATCTCTGGTGATAATCCGGTTACTGTTTCAAGTATTGCTCAAAAAGCCGGTTTTGTAGACTATCAGAGCTATGTAGATTGTTCGAAAATTAACGATGAAGAATTGATAGCCATGGCTGAGGAAACAGCCATTTTCGGACGTGTTTCACCTCATCAAAAGAAACTGATCATCCAAACTCTCAAAAAGGCAGGACATACTACAGCAATGACAGGGGATGGTGTCAATGATATCCTAGCTCTTCGTGAGGCAGACTGTTCCATTGTTATGGCTGAAGGAGATCCCAGCAACTCGTCAGATTGCAAATCTGGTCCTCTTGAATTCAGATTTCAATGATGTTCCTGAGATTCTCTTCGAAGGTCGTCGTGTGGTCAACAACATTGCCCACATTGCTCCGATTTTCTTGATTAAGACCATCTATTCATTCTTATTAGCAGTTATCTGTATTGCCAGTGCTTTGTTGGGACGTACTGAATGGATTTTGATTTTCCCATTCATTCCGATTCAGATAACTATGATTGACCAGTTTGTGGAAGGATTCCCACCGTTTGTATTAACTTTTGAACGAAATATCAAACCTGTGGAACAAAACTTTCTCAGAAAATCCATGCTTCGAGCTTTGCCAAGTGCCTTGATGGTAGTCTTTAGTGTTCTCTTTGTTAAAATTTTTGGAACCAGTCAAGGCTGGACAGCCATTGAAATTTCGACACTTTTGTATTATCTATTGGCATCGATTGGTTTCATGTCTGTAGTTAGAGCTTGCTTGCCATTTAGCCTGTGGCGTGTGCTATTGATTATTTGGTCAGTTGGAGGTTTCCTTGGAACAGCTCTATTCCCAAGAATCCAAAAATTGCTTGAAATTTCAACACTTACAGGTCAAACATTGCCTATCTATGGTATAATGATGCTCGTCTTTATTGTGATGTTCATACTGACAAGTCGTTATCAAGTTAAAAGATAAAGAAAGACTGCAATCCATGATTGCGGTCTTTTTTAGGTGCAGGATTGCCAGATAAAATATGGTATAATAAAGGGAAATAGAGTTTTTGAAAGTGAGAGAAGATGATTTCAAAGAGATTAGAAACAGTAGCTTCTTTTGTTCCCCAAGGAGCTGTTTTGCTGGACGTCGGTAGCGACCATGCTTATTTACCTATTGAATTAGTTGAAAAAGGTCATATTGAAGCTGCCATCGCGGGTGAAGTTGTAGAGGGGCCCTATCAATCTGCAGTTAGAAATGTTGAAAATCATGGCTTAACTGAGAAGATTCAGGTTCGTTTAGCCAATGGTTTAGCAGCTTTCGAAGAAAGTGATCAGGTCTCTGTTATCACTATTGCAGGAATGGGTGGTCGTTTGATTGCTACGATATTAGAAGAGGGTTTTGACAAACTAGCCAATGTTGAGCGATTGATTCTTCAACCCAATAATCGTGAAGATGAGTTGCGTAGCTGGTTGCAAGACCATGGATTCCAGATTGTAGCTGAGAGTATTCTAGAGGAGGCCGGGAAATTCTACGAGATTCTAGTTGTGGAAGCTGGAGAAATGAAATTGTCAGCAAGTGACACCCGTTTTGGTCCTTTTCTATCTAAAGAACTTAGCCCCGTATTTGTCCAAAAGTGGCAAAGAGAAGCAAGTAAGCTCGAATTTGCCCTTAGTCAAATCCCAGAAAAAAATCATGAAGAACGTCAAGTTTTAGTTGATAAAATTCAAGCCATCAAGGAGGTGCTCCATGAAAGCAAGTGAAGTGATTAAGCGTTATGAAACCTATTGCCCCCAAGAATTTTCTATGGAAGGCGATAATCGTGGACTGCAGATTGGAACTTTAGACAAGGACATCCAAAAGGTGATGGTTGCTCTTGATATACGTGAAGATACAGTAGCAGAAGCTATTGAAAAGGGTGTAGATTTGATTATCGTTAAGCACGCGCCTATCTTCCGTCCGATAAAGGACTTGGTAGCTAGTCGCCCTCAAAATCAGATTTATATCGACCTCATCAAGCACGATATTGCAGTCTACGTTAGCCATACTAATATTGATATTGTTGAAAATGGCCTTAATGACTGGTTCTGCCAACTATTGGATATTAAGGATACAACTTTTCTACAGGAAACAGGTCCTGAACGTGGCATCGGGCGTATTGGCAATATTAAACCTCAAACGTTTGAAGAATTTGCTAGTCATGTTAAGGAAGTATTTGGTCTAGATAGTCTTCGTATGGTGTATTATAAAGAGACTGATTTGCAAAAAACAATCTCAAGAGTAGCTATTTGTGGTGGCAGTGGGCAGTCTTTCTACTCTGATGCTTTAGCAAAAGGAGCAGATGTATACATTACTGGTGACATCTATTACCACACTGCCCAAGATATGTTGTCAGACGGCTTGTTGGCTCTGGATCCAGGCCACTATATTGAAGTTCTCTTTGTTGAAAAAATTGCAGCGCTCTTGAACGAATGGAAGAAAGAAAATGCTTGGTCTCTAGAAGTTGTCGCAAGTCAAGCGACCACCAATCCATTCCACCATGTCTAGTTAGAAGGTAAAGACTATGAAAAAAGTTGCCATTGTAGGTGCAGGAATTGTAGGAGCAACGGCTGCCTACTATCTTTCTAAGGAAGCTGATATCGAAGTAACTGTTTTTGATTTTGGACACGGCCAAGCAACCAAGGCGGCGGCAGGAATTATTAGTCCCTGGTTTTCTAAACGACGCAATAAGGCTTGGTATAAGATGGCGCGCCTAGGAGCTGATTTCTATGTAGATTTATTAGCTGACTTAGAAAAATCGGGTCAAAAAGTTGATTTTTACCAAGGTTCTGGTGTCTTTCTTCTTAAAAACGATGACTCTAAGCTAGAGGAACTCTATCAACTAGCCCTGCAACGTAGAGATGAATCTCCCTTGATTGGGGAATTAGCCATTTTGGACCAAGCGACTGCTAGTAACCTATTTCCAGGCTTAGAGGGATTTGAACGTTTACTCTATGCTTCTGGTGGAGCTCGAGTAGATGGGCAACTCCTAGTGAGTCGCTTAATGGGAGCCAGTCAAGTGAAGGTCATAAATAAAGAGGTCAGTCTAACCCCTCTATCATCGGGCTATCAGATAGACAATCAAATGTTTGACCAAGTCATCTTATCCACAGGAGCTTGGCTTGGCCAGATCTTAGAACCCTTAGGATATGAGGTGGATGTTCGCCCACAAAAAGGGCAACTCCGAGATTATCAGGTTGATTTAGACATGGCAAGTTATCCCGTCGTAATGCCGGAAGGTGAGTGGGATTTGATACCATTTCCCGGCGGTAAGTTATCTCTAGGAGCTACCCATGAAAATGAAATGGGATTTGACCTAGCAGTTGATGATAATTTGCTCCAACAAATGGCTGAAGCAGCAAGTTCGTTTTATCCGAGCTTAAAAGATGCAATGATAAGTGGTGAACGTGTGGGGATTCGTGCTTATACGAGTGATTTTTCGCCGTTTTTCGGACAAGTGCCAAACTTGCCAGGAGTATTTGTTGCGAGTGGATTAGGATCGTCAGGATTGACAACTGGACCCATTATAGGCTATCACCTAGCCCAAATGCTTGAGGGGAGAAGTGGAGTCTTGAATCCAGCGGATTATCCGACTGAAAGATATATTAAAGAGAAATAATCGTAAACTTTTTACCTAGTTTTTACGATAGGATTAGGATAGCAAATGACTTTCCCTATCAAAAATGGTAAAATGGAAAAAGTAATTTAAGAATAGAGGAAAAAAAATGCAAGAAAAGATTTTGGTAACAGGTGGTGCAGGTTTTATCGGAACTCACACTGTCATTGAACTGGTCCAAGCTGGACATCAGGTTGTTGTAGTGGATAACTTGGTCAACAGTAGCCGTAAAAGTTTAGAAGTAGTGGAAAGAATTACAGGAGTTGAAATTCCTTTCTACGAAGCTGATATCCGAGATACAGATACACTTCGCGATATTTTCAAACATGAAGAACCAACAGGTGTAATCCATTTTGCTGGTTTGAAGGCAGTTGGTGAGTCAACTCGTATCCCTCTTGCCTACTATGACAACAACATTGCTGGTACAGTGAGTCTTTTAAAAGCAATGGAAGAAAATAACTGTAAGAACATTATCTTCAGTTCTTCAGCAACAGTTTATGGAGATCCACATACTGTTCCAATCCTAGAAGATTTCCCACTTTCAGCTACTAACCCTTATGGCCGTACCAAGCTTATGCTGGAAGAAATCTTGACAGATATCCATAAAGCAGATTCAGAGTGGAACGTTGTCTTACTTCGTTACTTCAACCCAATTGGGGCGCATGAGAGTGGTGACCTAGGAGAAAATCCAAACGGCATTCCAAATAACCTTCTACCGTATGTAACACAAGTCGCAGTTGGTAAGTTAGAACAAGTTCAAGTCTTCGGAGATGACTACGATACAGAAGATGGAACAGGTGTTCGTGACTATATCCACGTCGTTGACCTAGCAAAAGGCCACGTTGCCGCCCTTAAGAAGCTTCAAAAAGGCTCTGGACTCAATGTCTATAACCTTGGTACTGGAAAAGGCTACTCAGTTCTTGAAATTATCCAAAATATGGAAAAAGCTGTTGGGCGCCCAATTCCATACCGTATCGTTGAACGTCGCCCTGGTGATATTGCAGCCTGCTACTCAGACCCAGCAAAAGCTAAGGAAGAGCTCGGATGGGAAGCAGGACTTGGTATTACAGAAATGTGTGAAGATGCATGGCGTTGGCAAAGCAAGCATCCAAATGGATTTGAAGACTAATCGTTTGATTAAACAAAAAAAGAGGAAGTAATTCCTCTTTTTTTATATCTTTATATGTAGTTGAAATAAAAAATTTGATTAGTGCTTAAGTGATAGAAAAATGTCTTAAAAGAACAGTTTATTTATTATTGAAATGCTGGAACAAATAAAAGTAAAATTGTATAAAAATAGCTAGCAAAATACTATAATTTTCTAGAAAAATATGCTAAACTAGATAAAGTGGAAAACCTCGTTTATTTTCTGCTAAAAACTAGGACTAATCTTTAATCAGGGCACGTGTAGGACAGTTTTTTACAGCTTCTAACACATCTTTACTTAGGGGAGTTTCCCTCTCTAGCTGATCAGGATTATCATAAAAACGGACGATACCATTATCATGGTAATCAAATAATTCAGAATAAGTCTGGCATAGCCCGCAGGCTATACAGCGTTCAGGTATAAGTGTGATTTTCATATTTATATTGTAATAAGAAAGTAAAAAAAACTCAAGGAGTAAGGTATGGAAAAGGAACCGTGGCAAGAAGATATTTATGAAAACCAAGAAGAGGAATCAAGAACAGAACGCCGTCAACGAAACAAAAAAGGTTCAGGTGTAGTGGCCAATCGTATTTTAACGGTTCTAGCTATTCTCTTCTTTGTCATTGTTGTTGGGATGGTAGTTGTATTGGTCTACTTGTCATCAGGCGGAAGTGATCGCACTTCAGCTTTGAAAGATTTTTATGATTCTTCAGCTCCAAAAGTAGAAGAAGTTACAACAGTGGCTACTACTACTCAGTCAACAGAGTCAACAGAAGCAGAGACAACTCAACAAGAACATACAGAGGCACATACTGATTCTGAAGGAACTATTACAGTCATGGCAGGAGAAGGGGAAGCAGCTATTGCCGCTCGAGCTGGGATTTCTATTGCTCAACTTGAATCTCTAAACCCTGGTCATATGTCTTCAGGAACTTGGTTTGCAAATCCTGGTGATGTCCTTAAGACAAGATAGGAGTGACAATGAAAACAATTCAGATTGCTATTGATGGGCCAGCTTCCAGTGGTAAGAGTACAGTAGCTAAGATTATTGCTAAGGACTTTGGCTATACTTATCTGGATACAGGCGCTATGTATCGTGCGGCGACTTACATCGCATTGAAAAACCAAATTAGCCCAGATGAGCCATCTCAACTTCTTGAATTATTGGAACAATACCCGATTAGTTTTGGCCGCGCTGAAACAGGAGAGCAGCTTGTTTTTGTTGGAGATGTAGATGTAACAAATCCAATCCGAGAAAATGAAGTAACCAACGCTGTTTCTGCCTTTTGCGGCGATTCCAGCTGTTCGTGAAAAATTGGTAGCCCTTTCAGCAAGAAATTGCCCGACAAGGTGGTATCGTTATGGATGGCCGCGATATTGGAACAGTAGTCTTGCCTCAGGCTGAATTGAAGATTTTTCTAGTAGCATCTGTAGATGAGCGTGCGGAACGTCGTTACAAGGAAAATCTTTCAAAGGGAATCGAAACAGATTTGGAAACTTTGAAAGAAGAGATTGCTGCGCGTGATTATAAAGATAGTCATCGTGAAACTTCACCTCTCAAGCAAGCTGAGGATGCAATCTATTTGGATACGACTGGCCTCTCTATTTTAGAAGTTGTTGAAAAAATTAAATCAGAAGCTCAAAAACATTTATAAGAACTATAGAAACGATGAACTGAATTTCGGTTTGTCGTTTTTTTATCATAATTTGTCAAATAGTCTGTTTTAAGGTATAATAGTTGCTGTTGAAGAAAATTTGACAATCAAATAATCATAAATTTTTTTAAGGAGATAACATGAGTCAATTACCAAATTGCCCAAAATGTAATTCAGAATATGTATATGAAGATGGCGCACTTCTAGTTTGTCCAGAATGTGCTTACGAGTGGAATCCTGCTGAGCAAGCAGAAGCTGAAGAAGGCATTGTTGCTATCGATGCAAATGGGAAACAAACTAGCTGATGGAGATACAGTAACCTTGATTAAAGGACCTTTGAAGGTTAAAGGTGCTCCTAAAGACCTCAAACAAGGAACTCGTGTGAAAAACATCCGTATTGTTGAAGGTGACCACAACATTGACTGTAAGATTGATGGTTTTGGTGCTATGAAGCTTAAATCAGAATTTGTGAAGAAGATTTAATCATGATTAAATGAAAAAGTAATATTTTATAGTCGTATCTTTTTATTTATAGCAGCCTTTACCGGTGTATACTTGGAGATTACCAAACGCGGTGGTTTAGGGATGTTGCTATACTACACAGTACTTTCTAACCTTTTGGTTGTACTTTTTACAGGTTATCTTTTGTTAAAGATGCGTAGTGGTGGTGATAGTTGGCAGAGTCCTAGTATTCTACGTCTCAAAGGTGGTGTCACTATGAGTATTATGATTACTTGTGTCATCTATCATTTCATGCTAGCTCCTTTGACGACAGATTTTTACCGTTTGGAAAATTTCCTTTGTCATTATATTGTCCCTCTCTGGTTTTTAGCAGATACAATTATTTTTGATAAGAGTCGTCAATATAAGTTAGTTGATCCCATGCTTTGGACTAGCCTGCCTTTGCTTTATATGATTTTTGCCCTCTTAAACGGTTTTGTTCTAAAGATGGATGTCCCTAATGCTAAGGATAGTCCCTTCCCTTATTTCTTTTTGAATGCTACCAAACATGGTTGGGGCTTTGTCTTTAAATGGGCAGCAACTATCTTTGTTGCCTACATGGTTTCAGGATATCTCTTTTATCTTGTGAAAAGTATTAAAAAATCTAAGAAATAAAAGTACCCAATGTGGGTGCTTTTTTTGTGATAGAGATAATTGTACCCGGACAAATCGATTTATTTTATCTTGTTATGCAGTCTTTTATACCTTACAATAAAACTGTAGCTACCAATACAACTATTGAGGATAAAAAAATGACTGAAAATCGTTATGAATTAAATAAGAATTTGGCACAGATGCTTAAGGGTGGCGTCATCATGGATGTTCAAAACCCTGAACAGGCAAGAATTGCTGAGGCTGCAGGTGCGGCAGCAGTTATGGCTTTGGAACGAATCCCAGCTGATATTCGTGCGGCGGGTGGTGTCTCTCGCATGAGTGATCCAAAGATGATTAAGGAAATCCAAGAAGCAGTCAGCATTCCAGTTATGGCTAAGGTTCGAATTGGGCATTTTGTTGAAGCTCAGATTTTAGAGGCCATCGAGATTGACTATATCGATGAGAGCGAAGTTCTATCTCCAGCTGATGACCGTTTCCATGTGGACAAGAAAGAATTTCAAGTTCCTTTTGTCTGTGGTGCTAAAGACCTAGGAGAAGCCTTGCGCCGTATCGCTGAAGGAGCTTCTATGATCCGTACAAAAGGGGAACCAGGAACAGGAGACATCGTTCAGGCGGTTCGTCATATGCGTATGATGAATCAAGAAATTCGCCGCATTCAAAACCTCCGTGAGGACGAGTTATATGTTGCTGCCAAGGACTTGCAAGTACCTGTAGAATTAGTTCAATATGTCCACGAAAATGGGAAAATTACCAGTTGTCAACTTTGCGGCTGGAGGTGTTGCAACACCAGCGGACGCTGCTCTTATGATGCAGCTAGGTGCAGAAGGTGTGTTTGTTGGCTCAGGGATTTTCAAATCAGGTGATCCTGTTAAACGTGCGGCAGCAATTGTCTAAGGCAGTTACAAATTATCAGAATCCTCAAATTCTGGCTCAAATCTCTGAAGACTTTAGGGAGAAGCCATGGTTGGTATCAATGAGAATGAAATCCAAATTCTCATGGCTGAGCGAGGAAAATAGATGAAAATCGGAATATTGGCCTTGCAAGGTGCCTTTGTAGAACACGAGAAAATGCTTGCTCAACTAGGAGTTGAAAGTATTGAACTGCGAAACCTAGAAGATTTTCAGCAACATCGAAGTGAGCTATCAGGTTTGATTTTGCCAGGAGGTGAGTCAACGACCATGGGGAAACTGTTGCGAGATCAGCAAATGCTAATTCCTCTAAGAGAGGCTATTCTAGGTGGTTTACCAGTCTTTGGAACTTGTGCGGGTTTAATTTTGCTAGCAAGACAAATCACTTCTCAAGAGGAAAGTCATCTAGCGACCATGGACATAGTAGTAGAGCGCAATGCCTATGGACGTCAGTTAGGAAGCTTTATACAGAAGCTGACTGCAAGGACGTTGGTAAAATTCCAATGACCTTTATTCGTGGACCGATTATCAGTAGTGTTGGTGACAGTGTTGATGTTCTAGCGATTGTGAATAATCAAATCGTTGCGGCACAAGAAAAGAATATGCTGGTAACCTCCTTTCATCCTGAATTGACAAAAGATCTTCGCCTGCATCAGTACTTTATGAATATGTGTAAATAAAAAAAGAGGTTGGGATTTTTCCCACCTTCTTTTTTACATGTAATAAACAATAGCAATGTATTGGAGAGCAGAGGCTGCTAGAATAAAGAGATGCCAAATCATATGGAAGTATGGTTTCTTTTTAGCGTAGAATCCAGCGCCAACTGTATAGCAAAGGCCACCTGATACCATAAGACTCCAAAACATTGGACTAGTCTGACTAATGATTGCTGGTAAGATAGCCAATACAAGCCATCCCATGATGAGGTAAAGTATGAGACTGAATTTTTCATTGACCTTCTTGGCAAAGATTTTATAAAGAATACCGAAAATAGTTGTCCCCCATTGGATAGCAATAATGAGATAACCAAACCAATTATTCATCAGGGTTAAAACCACCGGGGTATAAGAACCTGCAATCGCAACATAAATCATAGAATGGTCGATGATACGAAGCACGTACTTATGAGTGGAACCATAAGCCATAGAATGATAAATAGTCGATGAAAGGAACATGAGAAAGAGGCTAATGACAAAAATAGAAACCCCAACAGATGATAAAAGGCCATGTTCCTCGTAACTATAAGTAGAGGAAATGGGAAGTAAGATGAGCATGATGAAATGCTCCTACAGCATGGGTGACACTGTTGGCAATTTCTTCTCCAAAACTAAGTCGTTTACTAAGTTTGAAACTAGTATTCATTTGTTTTCTCCTCTTCGGTTTCTGTATAGACTAGTGCAAGTGTTTGATGATAGAGTTTGACCGTTTGGCAGCTTGCCTGGATAATGGGATTAGCTGGATCAATATCTTCATTCATATAGTCCACAAAGCATTGTAAAGTTCTTCTGAATTAGTGCCTGTGTGTAAGGTATTAAGGGTTTGAGCAATTTCTTGGATAGAAAAAACAGACTTGAGAGTGGTAATAGCAATCAATCGTGCGATTTGTTTACGTTGGTATTTTTTCTTTTCGGGTTTACTGATATATCCATGTTTGACATAGTTGTTCACCATGGATGCTGTCAAACCTTTCTCTTTGTCAGGAGAAGCTGGAGGACAGATTTGATTGACATAGAGCAGAACCTGGTCCAGATAGAGATTGATACTTGGAATTTCTTCCCATTTTGGATAGGAAAAAGTAGTATTCATTTTCAACTCCTTTTTATCTAGTTTTAATAACTAGATTATAAAACATTAGAAATAATAAGTCAAGTTTCAAGTGCTTGTAGAAAGAAATAATTTATGCTATGATGAGAGAAATAGTATGAAAAGAGGATAAATGATGGAGATTCGCTTAGCCTTTCCAAACGAAGTTGATGCAATTATGCAAGTGATTGAGGGAGCCAAGAAATGTTTGGCAGAAGCTGGTAGCACTCAGTGGCAAAACGGCTACCCAGATGCAGATACCATTATTGAAGATATCATCTCTGGTCAAGCTTATGTAGCCCTAGACGAAGGTGACCTCTTAGCCTATGCAGCAGTGACTAAGAGCCCAGAAAAAGCTTATGAAGCAATTTATGATGGCAACTGGGAGGGAAATGAAGCAGAATACTTAGTATTTCACCGTATTGCTGTTGCTAGAGATGCGCAAGGTCAAGGTGTTGCTCAGACCTTTTTAGAAGGCTTGATTGAAGGCTTCGATTACCTAGATTTTCGTTCAGATACGCATGATAAAAACATAGCCATGCAGCATATCTTTGAAAAACTTGGCTTCAAACAGGTTGGTAAAGTTCCAGTAGACGGGGAACGCTTGGCCTATCAAAAATTAAAATCAAATGCCTAAGAAGTATGTAAAGATGCTATACAAGTCACCGATTGGTCCCCTATCTCTGGTAGCAGATGACCACTATTTGTTTGGGATATGGATTGAAGAAGAGAGCGATTTGAGAAGGGATTATCTGAAAATGATGTGACTGTTGTTGACAGTCATCCCATTTTAAATCAAATTACTTCCTATTTAGAGACTTATTTTAAGGGGCAAGATCAAGACTTATCTGGATTACCTTTAGCTCCTGTCGGTAGTGACTTTGAAAAAAGAGTCTGGAACTACTTGCGAGGAATTCCTTTTGGTCAGACTGTTACTTATGGGCAAATAGCTAAGGACTTGCAGGTGGCTTCTGCTCAAGCAGTCGGAGGAGCAGTAGGTCGCAATCCCTGGTCTATCCTTGTACCCTGTCACCGTGTGCTAGGTGCTGGAGGACGTCTGACAGGCTATGCTTGGGGACTCGAAAAGAAGGCTTGGCTCTTGAGGCATGAAGGTGCAAGTTATCAAGAAAATAAAAAATAGAAAGAGAAGAAAATGTTAGAATTTATCGAATATCCAAAATGTACAACTTGTAAAAAAGCTAAGAAAGAATTAGATCAACTCGGACTAGAATATAAAGACGTTCATATCGTTGAAGAGACTCCGAGTGAAAAGGTGATTTTAAACTGGCTCGAAACTTCGGGATTTGAATTGAAGCAATTTTTCAATACTAGTGGAATCAAATATCGTGAACTCGGATTGAAAGATAAGGTTGGAACATTGTCAAACAAAGAAGCAGCCAAACTCTTGGCCAGTGATGGTATGCTGTTAAAACGTCCAATACTAGTTGAAAATGGTCTTGTAAAACAAATTGGCTATCGTAAATCATACAATAACTTGGATTTGAATTAGTTTTTTTCTATCTCCTTGATAGATAAAATATATAACCTCCCACTTTTAAAGTATGATAAACTAGAAGGTAGATGAAGTCTGATATGCTCGTAGCAAATATTTTTAATTAGAGCATAAGTATGATAGAATGAATCATTATCTTGAGAGGATGTTTCTATGAATGTTACAACGATTTTAGCATCTGATTGGTATCAAAATTTGATGCAATATATTCCAGATGGCAAACTTTTTAGTTGGCGTTCGGTCTTTGATGGGATTCCAAGAATTGTACAGCAATTACCTACAACATTGATGTTAACGGTATTTGGTGCCTTTTTTGGTATCATGCTAGCCCTAATCTTTGCTATCGTGAAAATCAACCGAGTTAGATTTATATACCCATTACAAGCCTTTTTTGTTAGTTTCCTAAAAGGAACCCCAATTTTAGTTCAACTGATGTTGACCTATTACGGGATTCCATTAGCTTTGAAAGCCTTGAATCAACAATGGGGAACTTCTCTGAACATTAATGCTATTCCAGCAGCAACATTTGCGATTGTGGCTTTTGCTTTTAACGAGGCAGCCTATGCCAGTGAAACTCTTCGTGCGGCAATTCTTTCTGTAAATCCAGGTGAGATTGAAGCTGCTCGTAGTCTTGGTATGACACGTGCGCAAGTTTATCGTCGTGTGATTATTCCCAATGCAGCAGTAGTTGCAACACCAACCTTGATTAACTCCTTGATTGGCTTGACCAAGGGGACTTCCCTAGCCTTCAGTGCAGGTGTTGTAGAAGTCTTTGCCCAAGCTCAGATTTTGGGTGGTGCAGACTATCGTTACTTTGAACGTTTTATCTCAGTTGCCCTTGTCTACTGGGTGGTAAATATCGTTATTGAAAATCTTGGCCGTTTCATTGAAAGAAAAATGGCTATTACAGCACCAGATAATGTTGAGACAGATGTGAAAGGAGAGCTTCGCTAATGATTAAAATTTCAAATTTAAGCAAATCCTTTTCAGGTCAAACCGTTTTGGATCATCTGAACTTAGATATTCAAAAAGGAGAAGTTGTTGCCTTAATTGGTTCTTCAGGAGCTGGGAAATCAACTTTTCTTCGTAGCCTAAACTATCTAGAAACTCCTGATAGTGGATCTATTCAGATTGATGATTTCAAAGTTGATTTTTCTCAAATTACGCAAGAAGAAATTCTAACTCTTCGTCGCAAACTATCGATGGTTTTCCAACAGTTTAATTTATTTGAGCGTAGAACAGCGCTAGACAAATGTTAAAGAAGGCTTGGTTGTCGTTAAAAAACTATCGGACGAAGAAGCGACTAGGATTGCTAAGGAAGAGTTAGCTAAGGTTGGGCTTTCTGATCGTGAACAGCATTATCCGCGTCACTTGTCTGGGGGACAAAAACAACGGGTTGCTATAGCGCGTGCTCTAGCCATGAAACCAGACGTCTTACTCTTGGATGAACCGACTTCAGCACTGGATCCAGAATTGGTTGGTGAGGTAGAAAGATCGATTGCCAATGCTGCTAAAATCAGGTCAAACCATGGTTTTGGTTAGTCACGATATGTCATTTGTTGCTCAAGTTGCGGATAAGGTTTTATTCTTGGATAAAGGGAAAGATTATTGAATCTGGAACACCGGATGAGATTATCAACCATCCTAAAGAAGAACGAACAAAAGAGTTCTTTGCTAGTTACAAACGGACCTATATTTGATATAATAGAAGATAAGAAAAACTCAGTTGGCTAAGCTAACTGGGTTTGCTCTTTAAAAATAATAGAAATGAGAGAGAGCATGCTAGTTCAGCTATTTGCTTTGTATTTAGAGAGTTTGGTTTTGACGATTTTACTAGTCTTGGTTGTCTTAGGGATTTGGATTGGTTTAAGAGCTCTATCAGGTGTGGATAAAACTGCTAAGGAGCGTCAAGCTCACCTCTATGATATGATTATGATTGGAGTTCTAACAATTCCAGTATTATCTTTTGCAACCATGAGCATTTTGTTGGTTCTCAAGGCTTAATAGTTGTCAAATAGGATTTTATCCGTTAGAATAAGAATAGTTACAACAAGAAAGAAGGAAATAGAATGTACGATACGATTATTATCGGTGCAGGTCCTGCTGGGATGACTGCAGCCTTGTATGCAGCTCGCAGCAATCTCAAAGTAGCTTTGATTGAAGGTGGTCTTCCTGGTGGTCAGATGAACAATACTTCTGACATTGAAAAACTATCCAGGTTATGCTAACATTAGTGGGACCTGAGTTAGCAGAAAAAGATGTTTGAACCTCTTGAAAATCTAGGTGTTGAGCATCTCTATGGCTTTGTAGAAAAATATTGAGGACCATGGTGATGTTAAGAAAGTAATCACAGACGATGAAGAATTTGAAACTCGCACAGTTATCGTAGCGACTGGTTCAAAACATCGCCTCTTAGGGAGTTCCAGGAGAAGAAGAACTCAACAGTCGTGGTGTTTCTTACTGTGCAGTTTGTGATGGAGCCTTTTTTTCCGTGACCAAGATTTGTTGGTTGTAGGTGGAGGAGATTCGGCTGTTGAAGAAGCAATCTTCTTAACACAGTTTTGCCAAAACTGTAACCATCGTTCACCGTCGTGATGAGCTTCGTGCTCAAAAAGTCTTGCAAGACCGCGCCTTTGCCAATGAGAAAAATCAACTTCATTTGGGATTCTGTTGTCAAAGAAATCAAGGGTGAAAACCGTGTGGAGTCAGTTGTCATTGAAAATGTTAAAACAAATCAAGTGACTGAACATGCCTTTGGAGGTGTCTTCATCTATGTTGGTTTAGATCCAGTTAGCGATTTTACAAAAGATTTACAAATCCAAGATGAGTCAGGTTGGATTGTGACAGATGACCACATGAAGACAAGTGTTGCAGGTGTCTTTGCAGTTGGAGATGTTCGTCAGAAAGACCTTCGCCAAGTTACAACAGCAGTTGGAGATGGTGCTATTGCAGGTCAAGAAGCCTATAAATATATTACTGAACATAGTTAAAAAGGCGGTGGGACAGAAATCGATAGACAAAGTCTCGATTTCGTAGTCCCAGCCCCGCGAGGATGATTAGGAGCTTTTTGGAGTCTAAAAGACGAACAAAAAGTTCAATCAGCTACCGCGTCAAAGTTTGATTGCTAATAAAAAGTGAGGTCGGGATCTTTTGTCCCAACCTCACTTTTTTATAATCGATTGCGGAAGACTTCGTACATAAGAATAGCAGCAGCAACGCTTGCATTGAGACTCTGTACATGTCCATTCATTGGAATAGTGATCATCTCGTCCACTTGCTTTTTGATGTTACTTGAGATACCTTTTCCTTCATTTCCGATAATGAGGGCGACCTTTCCACTGGTGTTCCATTTATGGCAAGGAGTTCCATTCATATCAGTTCCAAAGGTCCAAAAGCCTTCTTCTTTTAGCTTGTCCAAGGTTTGGCTGAGATTGGTAACGCGAGCGATAGGCACGTGCTCGATGGCACCCGTTGCTGTTTTTGCAACTACGGGTGTCACACCAACAGCTCGATGCTTGGGAATAATGACGCCTGAAACATTGGTTGCATCGGCTGTTCTTAGGATAGAACCTAAGTTATGAGGGTCAGTTAGTCCATCGAGGATCAATACTAGTGGGTTTTCTTCTTGACGAGTCTGAGCAAGAATCTGCTCAAGTTCAGTATAGGCAAATTCAGAAACACGTAGAACAAAACCTTGGTGGACAGCTCCTTCAGTCATCTCGGAAAGTGATTTTTTTGAAGTCCAAGAGATGGATACTTTCTTTTCAGTCGCCAGTTCCTTGACTTTTTCTACATTCTTACCTCGTAAATCATCTTGGAGATAGAGTTTGTTTCCAGTATTTGCTAACAGTGCTTCGGTAACGGCGTGAACGCCATAGACAATATCATTTGTTTTCATGGCTCTATTATAACATAAAACCCCGTCTTTCAACGGGATTTTCTTTATTCCAGAATGAGTAAACCTTCTTTGACTGCGAAAGGATCCTTTTCATTGATACGATCATAAAACATAACACCATTTAAGTGGTCGATTTCATGTTGTACAACGATGGAGTTGTAGCCTTTTAGCTTGATGCGATGCTTTTCGCCATCTTTGTCAAAGTAGTCGACAGTTACTCGAGCATGGCGGATAACATAACCTGGGACAGCTACGATCGACTGATAGGCAACCTTCTCCCTCTCCTAGAGCAGCGTCTTGGACTGAGTGTGAGACAATCTTAGGATTGTACATAACAGCTTGTAAGTCATAGGCTTCTTGAGGTGTTTCACCTTCCTCGGTGATATTAGGAACTAAAACAGCAATGATGCGTTTTGAGATATCTAATTGTGGTGCAGCAAGTCCGACTCCTCCACGTAGACCTAACTTTTCAGCCATAACTGGGTCTTGCGAATGTTTTAAAAATTGCATCATTTTCTCACCAAGGATGATATCTTGATCGCTCAATGGGAAAGTGACTTCCTCGGCAACTGCACGTAGGGTTGGATTGCCCTCGCGGATAATATCTTTCATGTCGATTAAATGTGAAGCTTTTGTAATACGTTCTATAGCAGACATCTTCTCTCCTTCCTTCCATTACAATTCACATGATAACACAAAATAGTTGAGAAAGAAAGTCACAGAAGTTGCTAATAAAGGGAAATAGCTATTTGTCTGTGGTATAATAAGGTAAGGAGACTTGCATCAAAAAGCAAGGAGAAAAGATATGGAAAAACGTAGTAGAAGAAAAAAGCAATCAGGATTACCAGTTGTCAGAGAGTCTATCCAATTTTTCAAAAACTATCGACAGTGGAGTAATAAAACCTTTGTTGTTGTGTTGTTGATTGTTGTTGCGATTTCGATGGCTTTGACTTTATTAGCTCAAGGAATTAAAGGGAGTTCCATTGTGGAATAGGAATGCACCTGCAGTGAGTCAGAATTCAGACTCTAAAGGTAAGAATTCCGTAACGGAAGAAGAAACGAGTGTGCGCATCATGGCAAATGGTGACCTCCTCTATCATATTCCGATTTATCGAACTGCCCTAAAAAGGAAGATGGGACTTATGATTTTCATGAAAATTTTGAGTATGTAAAACCTTGGCTCAAACAAGCAGATCTAGTCATCGGTGACTTTGAAGGAACTGTAAACAAAGGATCACTACTTGGGAGGTTATCCTTTGTTTAATGCACCTGGAGAAGTTATGGATGCTATAAAGGATGCTGGTTATCAAGTGTTAGACTTGGCTCACAATCATATCTTAGATTCTCAGATTGAGGGTGTTTTTTCAACTGCAGATGCTATCGAAAAAGCTGGAATGACACCAATTGGAGTGTATACCCACGAACCAAGAGATAAGGCGCCTATCGTCATCAAGGAAGTCGAGGGCATAAAAGTTGCTCTTCTAGCTTATTCTTATGGTTTTAACGGTATTGAAGAATACATTTCTAAAGAAGACTACGACAATCATCTTTCTGACCTCAACGAAGAAAAAATGAAGGCCGAAATTGAAAGAGCTGAAAAAGAAGCAGATATAACAGTCGTCATGCCTCAGATGGGAATTGAGTATCAATTGGAACCAACAGAAGAGCAAAAGGAACTCTACCATAAAATGATTGACTGGGGAGCTGATATTATCTTCGGTGGACATCCTCACGTTGTTGAACCAGCTGAGACAGTTGAAAAAGATGGAGATAAAAAACTCATAATCTACTCTATGGGGAATTTCCTATCGAATCAGCGTATTGAAACCATGCAGGATGAGGAAAATGCCAAATGGACAGAACGTGGCGTTCTCATGGATGTGACCATTAAGAAAAAAGCAGGAAAGACTACGATTGAGACTGCTCAAGCCCATCCTAGCTGGGTTAATAGGACACCAAAAGGAACTTATTCTCCAGAAGGTTATCCACTCTATCTATACCAGACCTATATCTTAGATGATTTCATTGAGGGTGGGAAATATCGTAGCCAGTTAGATAATGAAACCAAAGAACGGATAGACACAGCTTATACAGAAATGAATGAGCATGTAGGTTTGAAATGGTAGCAATGGAGAGCGAGAAGATAAAGATGAATATTAGAGTAATTGCGACGGATATGGATGGAACCTTGTTGGACCCCAAGGGACAACTGGATCTACCTCGTCTAGAAAAAATTTTGGACAAGCTGGACCAATGTGGTATTCGTTTTGTCATTGCAACGGGAAATGAAGTTCATCGTATGCGACAACTACTGGGACATTTAGCAGAGAGAGTGGTTCTCGTAGTTGCTAACGGTGCTCGGATATTCGAGAACAATGAATTGATTCAAGCACAAACTTGGGATGATGCCGTGGTTGATAGGGCTTTAGCTCATTTTAAAGGTAGCGAATGTCAGGATCAGTTTGTCGTAACTGCGATGAATGGTGGTTTTGTAAAGGAAGGTACAGTTTTTACAGAACTAGATAAATTTATGACTCCAGAGATGATTGAGCAGCTCTATCAACGAATGCACTTTTGTGGATGAATTTGACCTCTAGACCTCTTTCGGTGGTGTTCTCAAGATGAGTATGGTTGTTGGTGAAGAACGATCGAGTTCGGTTTTTACAGGAAATTAATGACCTCTTTGATGGGCATGTGCGAGCTGTTTCCAGCGGTTATGGCTGCATTGATATCTTACAAGATGGGATTCATAAAGCGTGGGGGCTAGAAGAATTGCTCAAACGTTGGGAACTTAAAACCCCGAACAAATCATGGCTTTTTGGTGATAGTGAAAATGACATTGAAATGTTAGAGTTGGCTGGAATTTCATACGCGATGGAAAATGCTGAGAGAGGCTGTTAAGAGGTTGCGACAAAAAGTAGCGCCAGCCAACAGTCAGGCAGGTGTTTACCAAGTTTTAGAAAACTGGCTAGAAAAGAGGAGAATAACTGGCAGTACAGCTATTAGAAAAACTGGCTCTTAAAAAGAGCAAGAGAAAATCCAAACCAAGTATCGTGAACTCAATCAGATTTCGGTAATTGAACCAGATATCATCTTTATTGGAGATTCTATTGTTGAGTATTATCCCTTGCAAGAATTACTAGGGACATCAAAGACGATTGTGAATCGAGGCATTCGAGGTTATCAGACAGGGACTGTTACTTGAGAATCTTGATGCCCACCTCTATGGTGATGCAGTAGATCAAAATTGTCCTTTTGATTGGGACCAAATGACATTGGGAAAAGATGTTCCAATGAGTCAAGCATCTAATCAATCTTGAAAGCTGTGATTCAAAGTATTTGCTCGTGACTATCCGCTGTCACTGAGATTAAAGCTAGCTTTCTATTTCTGCCAGTTCAATCAAGGGAAGAATACAAACAGACAGTTTATATTCGTACAAATGAGAAAAATCGAGGCCTGGAACCAAGCCTATCAAGAGCTAGCTTCTGCCTATATGCAGGTAGAATATGTGTCTGTTTTTTTGAAGAGCTACTGATCAGGAAGGGCAACTCAAATCAGACTATACAACAGATGGGCTTCACCTTAGCGTTTCTGGCTATCAGGCTCTAATCAGAAACCTTGAAAACTAGACTTTTCTAGACATCTACTTGCATTTTTGCTTTTTTAACCTAGATAAGGTATAATATCTTTATTGTCTTTGGGGTCGTTACGGATTCGACAGGCATTATGAGGCATATTTTGCGACTCGTGTGGCGACGTAAACGCTCAGTTAAATATAACTGCAAAAAATAACACTTCTTACGCTCTAGCTGCCTAAAAACCAGCAGGCGTGACCCGATTCGGATTGCTCGTGTCTGATGACAGGTCTTATTATTAGCGAGATACGATCAAACTTTGTCTAGCAGTTTGATAAGAGATTGATAGACTCGCAGTTCCTAGGCTTGAGTTATGTGTCGAGGAGCTGTTAAAACAATACATAACCTATGGTTGTAGACAAATATGTTAGCAGGTGTTTGGACGTGGGTTCGACTCCCACCGGCTCCATTATTCATTTTTGCATTCTTTTGTAAAACGTTGTAAAATCAACGTTTTTTATTTTTGTCTTTGGTATTCCTTGGTATTCTTTTTACAAAAAAAGGATACAACATTTTTTGTTGTATCCTAAATATTAAAATCAAGTCCTGAATTTTTCTTAAGTTTTTTTATCATATTTTTCTGTTATAATTAAGGTGCCTTAAGAAAAAAATAATGAAAAAAACTAAATGTTTTTCATATAGTTTTTCATTTTTTTGTGTTATAATTAAGGTGCCTTAAGAAAAATATTAAGGTGCCTTAAGAAAAATAATGAAAAAACTAAATGTTTTTCATATAGTTTTCATTGTTTTAATAGTTTAAAGTCAATCTTATTTTTCTCTAATAGAAAATAATGAAAAAGTAGGTTTAGAAAGAGGTAAGTATCTATGTCTTCTCATAAAAAAGTGTCACTCTCTGAGATTAATCAATCTATCGATACTCCAAATAACAATCATTTCTGGCAAAATTTAAAGGCCTTTTTAGGTCCGGGTGCTCTTGTCGCAGTTGGTTATATGGATCCAGGAAACTGGATTACCAGTGTAGTCGGTGGTGCTTCCTATAAGTATAGTCTCTTGTTTGTTATCTTGATTTCATCTCTCATTGCCATGCAACTTCAGCAGATGGCAGGAAAGCTTGGGATTGTAACTCAGATGGACCTGGCTCAAGCAACGGCTCATCATTCACCCAAATGGCTTCGTTATAGTTTATGGGTGATTTTGGAGTTGGCCTTGATGGCGACAGACCTGGCAGAAGTTCTAGGTTCAGCGATTGCTCTCAATCTTCTCTTTAAGATTCCGATTATGATAGCCATCCTCTTGACGGTTCTAGATGTTTTTCTCTTATTGCTTTTGATGAAATTTGGCTTTAAGAAGATAGAAGCTATTGTGACAACACTGATTTTAACGATTTTAGTAATCTTTACTTATCTGGTAGCTTTATCAAATCCAAGTTTCCAAGGAATCGCTGAGGGTTATTTACCCAATTCGACCTTATTTGAGAGTCCTTTGCCAGGTCATGAAAGTCAATTAACTTTAGCTCTGGGGATTGTAGGTGCGACGGTTATGCCTCATAACCTCTATTTGCATTCTTCCTTGTCTCAAACTCGGAAAATCAATCACAAGGACAAGGATGATGTTCGAAAAGCGGTGCGCTTTATGACCTGGGATTCAAATCTCCAATTATCCTTGGCCTTTGTGGTTAACTCCCTTCTATTAATTCTCGGGGCGGCTCTCTTTTTCGGCCATGCATCTGAGATTTCTGCCTTCTCTCAAATGTATAATGCCTTGCAGGATTCTACTATTGCAGGAGCTATAGCTAGCTCGACCTTATCAACCTTGTTTGCCTTGGCTTTATTAGCCAGTGGTCAGAATTCGACAATTACGGGTACCTTGACTGGACAAATCGTTATGGAAGGTTTCTTGCATATGAGATTGCCTCAGTGGTTCATTCGTTTGGCAACTCGTCTCTTTGCCTTGTTGCCTGTCATGATTGTAGCGGTTGTGTTTGGTCATCAGGAAAAAACCTTGGATCAGTTATTGGTCTATTCGCAGGTCTTTCTTTCAATCGCTCTTCCGTTTTCAATCTTCCCTTTGATTTATCTAACTTCTAAGAAATCACTGATGGGAGAATTTACCAATGCCAAATGGAATACCATCCTTGGTTATATTGTTTCCATTATCTTAACAATTCTCAATGTGAAATTGTTATTTGATATTTTCTAAGAAATTCACCCGAGTTATAAAACAAGCATATAAGAAAAAAGATACCCAAGATTTCTTGGGTATCTTTTTTAAAAATAAACGGAAGACATGGGATTCGAACCCACGCACGCTGTTACACGCCTACCGCGTTTCCAACACGGCCTCTTAAGCCTCTTGAGTAATCTTCCAATACTTACTCAAAATAGTCTACCATAAAGGCTCTTATCTTGCAAAATAAAAATTTTTGAAATAAGAAAAAATGATAGAAATTTTGAAAGAAAAGTGACAAAAAAATGCTTGACTTTGAAATATTTTTTTATGATAGAATGAATAATGTAAATCGATAACAGGAGGTGATTCAGTGCTAAAAACAGAGCGAAAACAATTGATTTTTAGAAGAGTTGAGTCAACATCAAAATCGTTTCTCTAGAGAAAATTAGTTAGTTTGTTAGATACTTCAGAATCAACAGTTCGAAGAGATTTGGATGAGTTGGAAGTCGGAAAATAAAGCTTCGTCGAGTGCATGGTGGAGCAGAGTTGCCCTCACTCCTTGCAGGAAGAAGAAACCATTCAAGAAAAAAATCTGTCAAAAACCTTCAAGAGAAAGAAGTTGATTGCTCAAAAAGCAGCTTCTCTCATCAAAGGAACAAAGATGTCATCTTTATCGATGCTGGAACAACGACAGCCTTTTTCTGATTCATGAATTGGTCAATAAGAATATTACTGTTGTGACTAATTCCATTCACCATGCAGTTCAGTTTAGTTGAAAAGCAGATTCCAACTGTCATGATTGGAGGTGGAGTCAAGATGGCAACAGATGCTAGTATCGGAGGGCGTAGCTCTCAACCAGATTAACCAATTGCACTTTGACCGTGCCTTTATCGGGATGAATGGTGTGGACGATGGTTATTATACGACTCCTGATATGGAGGAGGGAGCTGTCAAGCGTGCTATTTTAGAAAAATGCTAAACAGACCTATGTCTTGGTGGATTCATCCAAGATTGGACAAATCTTGCTTTTGCTAAGGTAGCACCTACTAAAACGAGCTATTGTCATCACAAGTCAAGGGTCATGAGCTCTTGTCAGGCTATCAAAGGAGAAAAACGGAGGTAATAGAAGTATGATTTATACAGTCACACTCAATCCATCTATTGACTATATCGTCCGTTTGGACAAAGTGCAAGTCGGTAGTGTCAATCGTATGGATAGTGATGATAAGTTTGCTGGTGGGTAAAGGAATCAATGTCAGTCGTGTCTTGAAAGCGTTTGGATATTCCAAATACAGCGACAGATTTATCGGAGGCTTTTACTGGTAAAATTTATCACAGATACTTTGGCTGAAGAAGAAATTGAGACGCGATTTTGTCCAAGTGGCAGAAGATACTCGTATCAATGTCAAGATCAAAAGCAGATCAAGAAACAGAAATCAATGGGACAGGTCCTAATGTTGAGCCCGAACAACTTGAAGAGTTGAAAGCTATTCTTTCAAGTTTAACAGCAGAAGATACAGTTGTATTTGCGGGTTCGAGTGCTAAAAATTTAGGTAATATCATTTACAAGGATTTGATTGCCTTGACTCGTCAGACAGGTGCCCAAGTGGTTTGTGATTTTGAAGGTCAAACCTTGATTGATAGTTTGGATTATCAACCACTTTTGGTGAAACCAAATAATCATGAACTGGGAGCTATCTTTGGAGTCAAGCTTGAAAGCCTTGATGAAATAGAGAAATACGCTCGAAAATTGCTGGCTAAAGGTGCTCAAAACGTTATCATCTCTATGGCTGGTGATGGAGCCCTTCTGGTAACATCAGATGGAGCATACTTTGCTAAACCGATCAAGGGAACCGTGAAAAACTCAGTGGGGGCTGGTGACTCGATGGTTGCTGGATTTACAGGTGAGTTTGTCAAATCAAAAGACGCAGTAGAAGCCTTCAAATGGGGAGTGGCTTGTGGAACAGCAACTACCTTCTCAGATGACTTGGCAACAGCAGAATTTATTAAAGAAACATATGAAAAAGTTGAGGTAGAAAAACGATGAAAATTCAAGACCTATTGAGAAAAGATGTCATGTTGCTGGATTTGCAGGCAACTGAAAAAAACAGCTGTCTATCGAAGAAATGATTCAAAAGCTTTGGTAGACCACGGTTATGTGACAGATTTTGAAACCTTTAAAGAAGGAATCTTAGCGCGTGAAGCTTTGACTTCTACAGGTTTGGGTGACGGTATCGCAATGCCTCACAGCAAAAATGCTGCTGTCAAAAGAAGCGACTGTTCTCTTTGCTAAGTCAAACAAGGGTGTTGACTACGAGAGTTTAGATGGGACAAGCAACTGACCTCTTCTTTATGATTGCGGCTCCAGAAGGTGCCAATGATACCCACTTGGCTGCCTTGGCAGAATTGTCTCAATATTTGATGAAAGACGGTTTTGCTGACAAACTTCGTCAAGTAACATCAGCTGATCAAGTCATTGAACTCTTTGACCAAGCTTCAGAGAAAGCTGAGGAACCAGTTCAAGCTCCTGCAAATGAATCTGGTGACTTTATCGTAGCTGTTACAGCTTGTACAACAGGTATTGCCCACACTTACATGGCTCAAGAAGCCCTTCAAAAAGTGGCTGCTGAAATGGGGGTTGGTATCAAGGTTGAAACCAACGGTGCTAGTGGTGTTGGCAACCAATTGACAGCAGAAGATATCCGTAAGGCTAAAGCTGTTATCATCGCGCAGACAAGGCGGTTGAGATGGATCGTTTCGATGGTAAAACCATTGATCAATCGTCCAGTTGCTGACGGTATCCGTAAGACAGAAGAATTGATCAACTTGGCTCTTTTCAGGAGATGCTGAAGTCTATCGTGCTGCTAATGGAGCACAAAGCTTCAACAGCATCTAACGAAAAAAACAAAGTCTTGGTGGTGCCTTCTACAAACACTTGATGAGTGGTGTATCCCAAATGTTGCCATTCGTTATCGGTGGTGGTATCATGATTGCCCTTGCCTTCTTGATTGATGGTGCTTTGGGTGTGCCCAAATGAAAAGTCTTGGAAATCTTGGTTCTTACCATGAACTAGCTTCTATGTTCATGAAAAATCGGTGGTGCAGCCTTTGGTTTGATGCTTCCAGTCTTTGCAGGATATGTTGCTTACTCAATCGCTGAAAAAAACCAGGTTTGGTAGCAGGTTTCGTGGCTGGTGCTATTGCCAAAAGAAGGTTTTGCCTTTTGGGTAAAATCCCTTACGCTCGAGGTGGTGAAGCAACTTCAGCTCTTGCAGGTGTCTCATCTGGTTTCCTAGGTGCCCTCGTGGGTGGATTTATCGCAGGTGCCTTGGTGCTCTTGGTTAAGAAATACGTGAAGGTTCCTCGCTCACTTGAAGGTGCTAAATCAATCCTTCTCTTGCCACTTTTTGGAACAATCTTGACAGGTTTTGTCATGCTAGCTGTTAATATCCCAATGGCCGCAATCAACACTGGCTATGAACAACTTCCTTGGTGGTCTTGAAGGTGGATCAGCTGTCCTTCTTGGAGTCGTTCTTGGAGGAATGATGGCTGTCGACATGGGTGGACCTGTCAATAAAGCAGCCTACGTCTTTGGTACTGGTACTCTTGCAGCAACAGTGGCAACAGGTGGTTCAGTAGCCATGGCAGCAGTTATGGCTGGAGGAATGGTTCCACCACTTGCAATCTTTGTAGCAACACTTCTCTTCAAGAATAAATTTACCAAAGAAGAACGTAACTCTGGTTTGACGAACATCATTATGGGCTTGTCATTCATCACTGAAGGTGCGATTCCATTTGGTGCAGCAGACCCAGCCCGTGCTATCCCAAGCTTTATCCTTGGTTCAGCGGTAGCAGGTGGACTCGTTGGTCTTGTAAATATCAAACTCATGGCTCCGCACGGAGGGATCTTCGTTATCGCCCTTACTTCAAACGCTCTTCTCTATCTTGTCTCTGTCTTGGTAGGAGCACTTGTCAGTGGTGTAGTTTACGGTTACCTACGTAAACCTATAGAAAAATAATCACAAATAGATTCAAATGACTGAACACGAAAGTGGGCAGTCATTTTTTTGATAATGGAGTTAGGAAGACAGGTTTTTAAAGTGATATAATAGAGGTAAATCTTAGAGAATTTAAATGATAGAACGCTATGGTTCTACAAATACCTTAGAGGAGATAAGTATCATGAATGATTCAAGAAAAGAAGGAGTTGACAAGCTAGAAAAGGGACAATTCGGTCGCCAAAGTCTTACAAAAGAAGAGTTACAGAAGGTCTATGCCAGCTTGGTGGAGGAGAATTTTCCTGATTCTAAACGAATTCATTTTATAGCTGATTTAGGTAGGAGCCCAGAACTTGCCTTTCATTTTGAGCTCATTTGCAAAGATTGGGAGGAAGGAACTGACCTGAATTTTGAAGCAAGTTTTGACCAGCATGGGCAGGAGGGAATAGACTATCTTTTGGAAACTCTCAATCAAGAGGAAGATGAGAGTCAACGCATTTTGATTGTTTATTTCCTAGCGAAAATCCTTTCCAAAGTAAGACATAGAGATTTTTATGCGTCTTCTTGCAAGCAAGTACTTCCTGTTCTAATCTCTCTTTTAGCTAGTTCAGAAGCTTCGAATCGTAGAAAGCTAATCATTGCCCTAGGGTGGATTGGTTCAATAAGTGAGATAGAAATTTTAGGACAACATCTCTTGACTGACCAAGATGCACTTTGTCGTGCCTGGTCTGCCAGTAGTTTGATGCAATTATCTTTTCATCAAGTTGAAAAAGAAGTCTTGATGGAGAAAACGAAGGATTTGTTTCGAGAGGCGATTGTAGAAGAAAAGGACTTTCGGACTTGTGCTCTGATGATAGAAGCAGCCCAGGTCTTGTTTGGGAAAAAATGGCTCCCTACATCTGCTGTAGAGAAGTTGGAAACCGAAAAGATTGAGAAGGCAAGAAAATCAGCAATTAGATTTTTGAAGAAGTAGTGAGACAAGGTTGTTGAAAAATCATATAGAATAGAAAATTCAGAAATATCAACGAAAGATGATTGTGTCTAGTAGATGCAGTCATTTTTTAACCCCTCGAAAAGTTTCTGAAATATGATATAATAGAAGCATGGCAAACAAGAATACAACTAAAACAAGACGAAGACCATCTAAAGCAGAATTGGAAAGAAAACAAGCGATTCAACGAATGTTGATTTCCTTAGCTCTGGCTATCTGTTTAATTTTTGCAGCTCTTAAATGGGGAGCAGTCGGAATCACTGTTTATAACCTGATTCGCTTACTCGTAGGGAGTTTAGCATACTTAGCTATTTTCTCTCTCTTAATCTATCTATTCTTCTTTAAATGGATTCATAAACAAGAAAGATTGCTAGCAGGTTTCTTCTTTATTTTTGCAGGCTTACTCCTCATCTTTCAAGCTTATCTTGTCTGGAAGCTTAGCATGGCAAATGCTGTTTTTCAAGGAACGATTGGGCAAATCTTTAAAGATTTAACCAGTTTTCAAGTAACAAGTTTTGTAGGGGGAGGCTTGTTAGGGGTAGGTCTCTACATTCCGGTAGCCTTTTTGTTCTCAAACATTGGCACTTACTTTATCGGAGCGATTCTAATCATAATCGGAGCTCTCTTAATGAGTCCATGGTCTATCTATGATATTGCTGATTTTCTTTCAGCTCGATTTGCTATCTGGATGGAACGCCGTGAACAGAAAAAAACAAGAACGCTTTATCAAGCGTGAAGAGGAGAAGGCACGAAGAGAGGCAGAAGAGCAAGCAAGACTTGAAAAAGAAAGAGAAGAGCAGGCTTTGCTTGACATGCGGCCTGTAGATATGGAAACTGGAGAAATCTTATCAGACGAACCACTGCAAGAATTTCCTCCGCTTCCAGAGGAGGAATGGGTAGAACCTGAGATTATTCTCCCGCAAGCTGATTTTGATTACCCTGAAGAAGGAGACTATCCAGAGGAAGAAGTTTTCTCTGAAGAAGATGATGATGACGAAGAGGTAGAAGTAGATTTTTCTGCTAAAAAAGCCTTGGAGTATAAGCTTCCAAGCTTGCAACTCTTTGCGCCAGACAAACCAAAAGACCAGTCTAAAGAAAAGAAAATCGTACGAGAAAATATTAAAATTTTGGAAGAGACCTTCGCAAGTTTTGGTATTAAAGTGACTGTAGAAAGAGCAGAAATCGGTCCGTCGGTGACCAAGTATGAGGTTAAACCTGCAGTTGGTGTCCGTGTTAACCGTATTTCAAATCTAGCAGATGATTTGGCTTTGGCTTTGGCTGCTAAAGATGTCCGTATCGAAGCACCTATTCCTGGGAAATCCTTGGTAGGTATCGAAGTTCCTAACTCGGAAATTGCAACTGTATCCTTCCGTGAGCTTTGGGAACAATCTCAAACAAAACCTGAAAATCTTTTAGAAATTCCTCTTGGGAAGGCCGTTAACGGAACAGCTCGTAGTTTTGATTTGGCAAAAATGCCTCACTTGCTAGTGGCCGGTTCTACAGGTTCTGGTAAATCCGTTGCAGTTAATGGTATTATAGCAAGTATTCTGATGAAGGCTCGCCCGGACCAAGTCAAATTTATGATGGTGGACCCTAAGATGGTTGAGCTATCCGTTTACAACGATATCCCTCATCTCTTGATTCCAGTTGTAACAAATCCTCGCAAAGCAAGTAAAGCTCTTCAAAAAGTCGTAGATGAAATGGAAAACCGCTACGAACTTTTCGCCAAAGTCGGAGTTCGAAATATTGCCGGTTTCAATGCTAAAGTTGAGGAATTCAACGCTCAATCAGAGTACAAACAAGTACCCCTACCTTTAATCGTCGTGATTGTGGATGAGTTGGCTGACCTCATGATGGTTGCTAGCAAGGAAGTAGAAGATGCCATTATCCGACTCGGACAGAAGGCGCGTGCAGCTGGTATTCACATGATTCTTGCAACCCAGCGTCCTTCAGTGGATGTTATCTCTGGTTTGATTAAGGCCAATGTACCGTCACGTGTAGCATTCGCGGTTTCTTCAGGAACAGATTCACGTACGATTTTGGATGAAAATGGTGCGGAGAAATTGCTTGGTCGAGGGGATATGCTCTTTAAACCAATCGATGAAAATCACCCTGTTCGCTTGCAAGGTTCCTTTATCTCTGATGATGATGTGGAACGCATCGTAAACTTCATTAAGGCTCAAGCTGATGCGGATTATGATGAAACCTTTGACCCAGGAGAAGTATCTGAGTCAGAAGGTGAATTTGGTTCTAGCGATGATGCTGGAGATCCACTTTTCGAAGAAGCCAAGGCACTTGTTATTGAAACTCAAAAAGCAAGTGCATCCATGATTCAGCGCCGTCTATCTGTTGGTTTTAACCGAGCCACTCGATTGATGGAAGAATTAGAGATGGCTGGAGTTATTGGTCCTGCTGAAGGTACAAAACCTCGAAAAGTCTTACAACAATAAATTGTTTGAAAATAGAATAAAAATTCAAGAAATTACCTTTCGAAAATGGGGATAATCTACTCTAATTTTTCGAAGGTGATTTCTTTTTATGCTTATGATTATAGATGTTCTTGTATTAAAAAGACTTTCAGTCTGGCTCGGAATTTAGATTTTACTTTTACTAATTTTAACTAATATAGTATTGATTTTTTAAACTAGTTTTTTTGATATATTAAAATGGTATAAGAAATATTTATATGTTTAAAAAATAAGCGAAAATAATGAAGGGGGTTATTTTTTTAAGACGAAATGCAAACGCTTACTTTTTAAGCAGGAAGGAAAAAAATAATGGATAAAAGGTTATTTGAAAAACGTTGTAAATATAGTATTCGGAAATTTTCATTAGGTGTTGCTTCTGTTGTCATTGGTGCAACATTCTTTGGAACAAGTACTGTTTTAGCAGATACAGCACAAACTGGTTCTACTGCAAATATGCCAGCTGATTTAGCAGCAGCTCTGGCAAATGCAAAAGATGATAATGGACATGATTTTGAAGCACCAAAACCTGGAGAAGATCATGGTTCTCCTGAAGTTACTGAAGGACCAAAAACTGAAGAAGAATTACTGGAGAAAGAAAAAGAAGTTGCAGCAAGTTCAGCAACTGAAAATGAACTTCCAAAAGATTTGCGTGAAAAACTCGATAAGGCTGAAGATAGTGGACATTCTGCTTCAAAAGATGATTTAGAAAAAGAAGATAAAAGTTTAGTTCCAGAAGATGTCGCTAAAACAAAAAACGGTGAATTGAATTACGGTGCGACTGTTGAAATTAAGAGCGAAGCTGGTATTGGTAGTGGGGTTGTTATCGGAGAAAATCTTGTCTTATCAGTATCTCATAACTTTATCAAGGATGTTCCGGATGGCAATAATCGTAAGGTAGCAGACAACATCGAAAGTGATAAAGATGTGTATACAGTTTCTTATGAAGGTGCACCAGACGTTAAGTTTAGTAAAAATGATGTAAAACACTGGGACCGTGAAGGCTTCCTAAAAGGTTATAAAAATGACTTAGCCATTGTCAAACTTCGCAGTCCACTTGCAAATGCTCCAGTTGAAGTTGCGGATAAACCATCAACTATCAAGACAGGAGATAAGGTACATGTATTTGGCTATCCAAAAGGAGAGCTTGATCCAATCCTTAATACCACTGTCGAAGATATTAATGACCATGGAGAGGGCGTTCGTGGAATTAGCTACCAAGGAAGTGAACCTGGTGCCAGTGGTGGCGGAATCTTTGATGAAAATGGAAAAATTAATTGGGTATTCACCAAAATGGTGTATCTGGTAAACGTAGTGGTGGTATTCTTTTCTCACCTGCTCAATTAGAGTGGATTCAAAACTATATCAAAGGTATTGAAACAACTAAACCAGCGGGTCTAGATGCACTTGATAAACAAGTTGAAGATAAAGAAGAAAAAAACCCAAAAGAGGACAAACCTCAGGAAGAAAAAAACCAGTTGAAAACAAACCAGCTGAGAAACAAACCAGCTGAAGCAGCAACGGGAGAAAACTAGCGGTGCTACTGCCGAAGTGAAAAAAAGAGTGGGACTCAGTAAGCCGTGTGAAAGGGAATGTTGAAGTCGTTGAAGAAGGCGGAGTACGCTACAACAAATTAACTTCAACAACAGCTAACGACAATGGAGCAAACGAAGCTTTATTTGAAAAAAAGCTGGATTACAGGCGGATGCGGAAGGAAATGTAAGCGTTGACTTGACGTTCAAGGCAAACACTCCTCCAGCTGAAACACGCTTTGGGGTATATCTAAAATATAAAGATAATGACAACAACATCTTTGTTGGGTATGACAAGGGCGGTTGGTTCTGGCAATACAAAGGACCAAATGTAAACACTTGGTATAGTAAGACTCGTGTAGAAGCACCAAATGTAGGTGAAGAAAACCACCTATCTATCGTTTACAAAAAAGACGGTCAATTAAATGCTACAAATAATGGACAAAATTTATTTAGCACAGAAGTTGTTCCAGAAGCTGTCAAGAACGCTTTAGCTGATGTGAATAAAGTTTACCTCAAAGCTGGTACTTACGGTACAGAATTATCTTCTGTATCAATCAAAGCGGATAACCAAGATAACATCAAACCTGAAGAAGAAACTCCAGCAGTGGATGATGGGTTACGTCGCAATGACCAAGATGTTCACTATGAAACTTTACAATCAGAACAATTAAAAGCGATTATCGACACAGCGTTTCCACGTGTTAAAGAATATGAATTAGATGGAAAAACGTTAACAGGTCAAGTTCAAAAATTAGATAAAATGTCAATCAACGGTGTATTAGTTACTCCAGAAGTTCAATACCGTAAGATTGATGACACTACTGCAGAATATGTAATGAAAGTAAGAAACGATGATGAATTCATCAACGCTGAAATCACTGTAAAATTACAATTAGTCGGCAACGAAATGCACTTCGATGTGACAAAAGTAGTGAACAAAAACAATGTCGAAATGGGTAAACCAGTCGACAATGTTCGCAAATTAATCCAAACCATTGAATTCCCAGGAAACACACTTGTTTCTGTTGGTTCTAACAAACAAGGTGCAAAATTCGACGGAGCTCAAATGTCTACAAACACACATAACCGTGGAGACTATCATTTAGACTTGAAAAAAGGCAAGATGAATGAATATACTTACGGCTTCATGTATGGATTTGTTTCTTCTAATGAATTAGCAGCATCTGTTTGGAGTAACTCTCAATTTACTTATAGAGGAAATGACTTTGCACGTTTAACAACAGCGTTAGAACGTGTTGAAGGCGTAAACTACTTAGGTATTCAAAGCTCACCTTACTGGTACCAACGTGCTTATAAGAACTTAGTATTCCCAGAATACACATTAGAATTACCAAGTTCTAAAGTAGTCATCACAAAAGACTTAAACAAAGATAATGTGGTGGACTGGCAAGATGGTGCGATTGCATATCGTAATATCATGAACAATCCTAAAGGGGCAGAATCTGTTCCAGATTTAGTAGCGTATCGTATTGCGATGAACTTTGCATCTCAAGCGCAAAACCCATTCTTAATGACATTAGATGGTATTAAGAAGATTAACTTACACACAGATGGTTTAGGCCAATCAATCCTACTTAAAGGGTATGGTAGTGAAGGTCACGACTCAGGTCACTTAAACTATGCGGATATCGGTAAGAGAATCGGTGGCGTTGAAGACTTCAAGAAATTATTAGCAAGATCAAAAGAATATGGAGCTAAAATCGGTATTCACGTTAATGCTTCTGAAACATATCCTGAATCTAAATACTTCAGTGAAGCTATTTTACGTAGAAACTCTGACGGAACATATATGTACGGTTGGAACTGGTTAGACCAAGGTATCAACATCGATGCAGAATATGACTTAGCTCATGGACGTTTGGATCGTTGGAAAGAGTTAAGAGAAAAACTAGGTGCTGACTTAGACTTCATTTATGTGGACGTTTGGGGTAACGGACAATCAGGAGATAACACTGCTTGGCCAACTCACGTACTTGCTAAAGAATTAAACTCTCAAGGATGGCGTATGGCTATCGAGTGGGGCTTCGGTGCAGAATATGACTCAACATTCCAACACTGGGCAGCTGACTTAACTTACGGTGGATATTCACTGAAGGGTATTAACTCAAATATCACTCGATTCATTCGTAACCACCAAAAAGACTCATGGGTGGGTGACTATCCAAGCTACGGTGGTGCTGCTAACTATCCATTACTTGGTGGATATAACATGAAAGACTTCGAAGGATGGCAAGGTCGAAGCGACTACGAAGGATATATTCGTAACCTCTTCGAAAACAACATCATGACGAAGTTCTTCCAACACTACAAAGTTTCTAAATGGGTGAACGGTGACCCAGTTGCGATGAGCGACAACGGTCAAAACTACAAGTGGACTCCAGAGATGGAAGTACATTTAACAAATGACAATGGGGACGAAGTGAAAATCGTTCGTCAATCAAACGACCCTAATAGCCCAGATTACCGTAAACGTGTCACAACATTAAACGGTCGTGTCATCGAAAATGGTAGAAGCTACTTAGTACCATGGAACTGGGATGAAAATGGTAAAGCTTTAACAGGCGACAAAGAAAAGATGTACTTCTACACAACTGAAGGTGGAACAACTGAATGGACTCTTCCAGAAGATTGGACTGGAGATAAAGTATACCTTTACCGTTTAACAGACCAAGGTAAGAAAGATGTTGTAGAATTAACAGTCGGCGCAGACCGTAAGATTCAAATTACGGGAGATGCGAACCAACCATATGTACTTTACAAAGCTCCTCAAGGCAAAAAGACAATGGTATGGAGTGAAGGTCTACACATCTATGACCAAGGTTTCAACAGCGGAACATTAGATCATTGGGAAAAAACGGGTGACAGCGAACACGCTGAAATCGTGAAATCTCAAGGGGCTAACGAAATGTTACGTATTCAAGGAAACACTGAACGTGTGACATTGAAACAACGCTTAACAGACTTGAAACCAAATACAAGATATGCTGTTTATGTAGGTGTAGATAACCGAAGTGATGCACGTGCAGATATCACAATCCGTGTAGGCGACAAAGTGATTTCTAACTACACTAACAAATCAATCGCGAAGAACTATGTACAAGCACATGCGCATAACACACTTTCAAAGAACGCAACTGTGGATAATACAAGTTACTTCCAAAACATGTATGTATACTTCACAACAGGCGAAGATGTTTCTAATGTGACATTAGAACTTGGACGTGATGCGGATGCAGCAGCAACTTACTTCGATGAAATTCGTGTATTTGAAAATCAATCTGTAATGTACAACGAAAAACACGATACAGGAAATGGTAAATTCAAACAAGACTTTCGAAGAAGTGACCTCAAGGTATCTTCCCATTCGTAGTCGGCGATGTTGAAGGTGTACAAGATAACCGTACTCACTTATCTGAGAAACACGAACCATATACTCAGCGTGGATGGAATGGTAAGAAAGTCAACGATGTCATCGAAGGCAATTGGTCATTGAAGACGAACGGTTTATCAGGTTATGACAAACTCGTTTACCAAACAATTCCACAAAACTTCCGCTTCGAAGAAGGTAAGACTTATAAAGTAACCTTCGAGTATGAAGCAGGTTCAAATGGAGCATACTCATTCGTTATCGGTAATGGCGAAAATTCTCGTCGTAGCAAATTAACGAAATACGACTTAGAAAACACTTGGGAAAATTCATCAACTCCTAAGAAAGTAAGCTTCTATGTTACTGGTGAAAAAGGTGGAAACACTTGGATTGGTATTTACTCAAATGCGCGTGGTGCCGATACTAAAGGAGCTACAGATAACAACGAAATCAACTTCAAAGGTTATAAAGACTTTATGTTAGATAACCTTGAAATTGAAGAAATTAAGTTAACTGGTAAGATGATCATCGATGAAGCATACGAAAAGAATACTCCAATCGTAAATGGCAACTACAAACAAGATTCATTAAATGCATATAAAGACGCTGTAGCAGCTTTATTAGAAGCAGACGATGATATTAGTGTGGATGACGCTAAAGCTCTTGTAGAACGCGTTAACGAGGCTAAAGAAACTTGCGGTGAAACGTAGCGCTCCAGATTGGGACGATATTCATGATCTTGATGCTCCTTATGAAGAAGCAGATAATGTATGGTATGCATTTGATGGAAATACAAATACTTTATGGCATACACCTTATGGAGTGAATAGCTTAGGAAAACCATTAACAGTAGAGTTTAATAATCCGATGGAATCAACTCGCTTTGAATATGTTCCTCGCCCTTCAGGTCCAAACGGACGTGTGATGAGCGGTAGCCTTACAGTGATTGATGAAAAAGGACAAGAACATAACTTTAGCTTTACTGGATGGGAAAATAATGCGAAAACAAAAGTGATTAACTTCGATGCTCCAATCAAAGTGAAGAAAGCAATCTTTACTGGTAACGAAACATACGGTGACCCTGGACATATTTCAGCAGCGGAATTACGCTTCGTCCTTCCAATTGAAGAGGATAAACCATTAGATGAAGCTGCATACAATGCTGAAGTAGAACGTGTTCGTAAGATTGATCGTCAAGACGCGAAAGAATATTTGGCGGCTGTTGAAGCTTACAAGAATGGCCTTGCAGAACATAACTTATTAACTCCAAACGGACTTAATAAATTGGTAGAAGGCTTGAAAGAAATTAAAGAAACTGAAGAGCCAACTCCAGATCCGAAACCAACTCCAGATCCAGAGCCAACTCCAGATCCGAAACCAACTCCAGATCCAGAGCCAACTCCAGATCCAGAGCCAACTCCAGATCCAGAACCAACTCCAGATCCAGAGCCAACTCCAGATCCAGAGCCAACTCCAGATCCGAAACCAACTCCAGATCCAGAGCCAACTCCAGATCCAGAGCCAACCCCAGATCCAGAGCCAACTCCAGATCCGAAACCAACACCAGATCCAGAGCCAACTCCAAATCCAGAACCAACTCCAGATCCGAAACCAACTCCAGATCCAGAGCCAACACCAGATCCAGAGCCAACCCCAGATCCGAAACCAACACCAGATCCAGAACCAACTCCAGAACCAGAGCCAACTCCAGATCCAGAACCAACTCCAGATCCAGAACCAACTCCAGATCCAGAGCCAACTCCAGATCCAGAACCAACTCCAGATCCAGAGCCAACTCCAGATCCAGAGCCAACTCCAGAACCAGAGCCAACTCCAGAACCAGAGCCGACTCCAGATCCGAAGCCAACTCCAGAACCAGAGCCGACTCCAGATCCGAAACCAAATCCAGAACCTGAAGTCCTTTCAAGTAAGGGAGATCAGCAACCACCAGTAGTTGAAATTCCTGAATTTACAGGTGGAGTTAATGCTGCAGAAGCAGCTGTTCATGAAATCCCAGAGTTCAAGGATGGCGTCAATTGGGTTGAAGCTGACAAGAATGAGCTTCCAGAGTTCAAGGGCGGCGTTAATTGGGTCAGAATGAGCTTCCAGAGTTCAAGGGCGGCGTTAATGCGGTCGAAGCTGCTAAGAATGAGGTTCCAGAGTTCAAGGGTGGCGTTAATTGGGTTGAAGCTGCTAAGAATGATGTTCCTGAGTATAAAGAAACATTAGGTGCAGGAGACAATCAGACAAGTCCAGTTGCAGAAAAACTTGATCAGAAACCAGCTCTTACACCAACACCTGCTATGCAAGCAGCACAAAAAGAAGCAGATCAGTCTAAACTTCCTGAAACTGGTGAAAGCACAACTGAACACCTCTTCCTAGCTGGTCTTACATTAGCAATGTCTGCTCTATTTCTTCAAAAAAGAAAAGAAGATTAAAAAATAATAGAGTTTTATACTATGAAAACTCAAACTCCTAACTTATTGTAATGGAGAAAACCAAACACCTAGAGAGGACCTCTTGGTCCTCCCTTTTTAAAAGGGAAATGATAACGCTTACCCAATTTAAGCGTTGGAAAGGAAATATAGAAAATGGGAAAACATTTTTTTGAGAGACGGTGTCATTACAGTATACGTAAGTTTGCAATTGGCGCTGCTTCTGTCATGATTGGTGCAAGCATTTTTGGTGCTGGTATGGTTCAAGCAGCAGAAACAGAAGGGCCTGCAGAGACAGAAGGCACGGTGACACAGGTTCAGCCCCTGGATAAGTTACCAGCGGATGTAGCAGCAGCTATTGAAAAAGCTGAATCAGCAAAACCAACTGATCCTACTGAAACGAATCCGACTGATGCGGAAGCTCAGCCTGAAAATACTGGAGAAGTATCTCCAAAACCAGCTGAAACTCCAGTTCCTAAGGAAGAAGCAACACCAAAACCAGCTGAGACTCCAAAAGAAGCAGCAGCACCAGTAGCTAAACCAGCAGAAAAAGCCAGTTACTAAAGATTTGGTTGAAACTCCAGATGTCAATCATTTGGAAAAGGCTACTGCGACAGCATCAAACCATGAAGCGAACACACCATTTACAGCTGAGAAGGCGATTGATGGAAATCCAGATACTCGTTGGGCAACTGACCGTGATGTTGTGAAACCAACAATCGAATTTAAGCTTGAAAAGACAACCTTAATCAAGCATGTGGAAATTGATTGGGACCGTCGTGTTCGTGGCGAGCAAAATGATCCAAACATCAAATCTTGGAATCTCTATTATGCAGGTCAAGACGAAGTCAATGGATCAGGTCCTGGAGAATGGAAGTTGGCTCATCAACGAACAGGAACTCCGGTTCTAGATGAAAAAGTTGACTTAAAAGAAGCCGTTCAAGCTAAGTATCTTAAACTTGAAATTACAGATTATCAAGCCGGTACTATGCAATGGAAAAATGTGGGTATTCAAGAAATTCGTGCCTACTCAAATATTCCAGACACCAGCAAACCAACAGATATTCGTCAAGTTACAGAAATAGCGGTTGCTGAAGACGGAAAATCACTTGTATTGCCTAAATTACCTGGTCAAGTTAGCTTGATTGGAAGCAATAAGCAAGGTGTTATCGACCTAAATAATAAAATCTACACACCGCTGACAGAACAACATGTCAAAGTGATGGTCCAACAAACCAATGATAACCATACCTTCACAAAAGAATTTGAAGTTGTCATTAAAGGCTTGCACGCTGATGAAGGCGTTGGGACCAAACCTGCAGTTGCCCCAGCAGTTCAACAATGGTACGGCACTGAAGGTAAAACTTCTATTACTTCAGAAACTATCATTTCCGTTGGGAATTCTGGATTTGATAAGGAAGCTAAGTTCTACCAAACTGACCTTGAAAATCGTGGTTTGGAAGTCGCAACAGGTGGTCAAGAAGCACAAAAACCGTATTGAGTTTAAAAAGGTTGAAGACAAGGGTTATGGCAAAGAAGGCTATGGTATCACCATTAAAGATGGAGTTATCACTGTAGAAGCTGCGACCAATGCAGGAGCATTTTATGCAACACGTACCCTCCTTCAGTTGGGAGAAAATGACTTGCAAAACGGAGAAATCCGTGACTTCCCAAGCTTTAGTCACCGTGGATTTATGCTAGACACAGGTCGTAAGTTTATTCCTTATGATACGCTTGTAGATATTATGCTCAATATGGCCTACTACAAGATGAACGATCTTCAATTGCACTTGAATGACAACTATATCTTCTTAAAAGATCATTTAGCAGGGAAAAATCTTACTCCTCAAGAGGAACTGGATTATGTTCTTAAAAATGCTAAGACAGGCTTCCGTGTAGAGACTGATGTTGTCGGTGAAAATGGTGAAAAATTAACATCAAAAGAACATTACACCAAGGAAGAAATGCAAGAAATTATCAAGTTAGCTAAAGACTTTGCATATCAACCTTGTTCCTGAAATTGACACACCAGGTCACGCACTTTCATTTGTTAAAGTACGTCCAGACTTGATGTATAAGGGCCAACTAAGTGCCAGAAAGCACAATGTAGAACGTGTAGCAATGCTGGACTTGGATAACAAGTACGAAGAAACACTCGCTTTTGTCAAATCAGTCTATGATAAATTGCTCGATGGTGAAGACGCACCACTTCGTGGCGTTTCTACTGTTCATATCGGTACAGATGAGTACTATGGAAGTCCTGAAAGTTATCGTCGCTATGTCAATGATATGATCCAGTACATCAAAGGCAAAGGCTTAACACCACGTATTTGGGGTTCGCTCTCTGCCAAACAAGGAACTACACCAGTTGATTGGAAAGATGTAGAAGTGGATATCTGGAGTATCCACTGGCAACGTCCACAGGCAGCAATTGCTCAGGGTGCCAAGATTATCAATATCACAGATATTCCAACCTACAGTGTCCCAAGTGGAAGCAATAGTCAAGGTGGTTATGGGGATTATGCAAACTATGAAACTCAATACAACCGCTGGACACCAAATGACTTCTCAACAGGTGGAGGACCACGCTTAGAAGCCTCTAATCCAAATATCCTCGGTGGTGGTCATGCAGTCTGGAATGACAACATTGACCTACATGAAACAGGGACTTACTTCTTACGATATCTTTAAACGCTTTCTTCAAGAGTATGCAATCAACTGCAGAACGCACTTGGGGTTCGGATCGTGCAGCTAAGACCTATGCAGACCGTATTCAACCAGCAAGTGTTTATGCACCACAATCTAATCCAGATAAGACCGTAGCTGAAGAAGATTTGTTCAAGATTAATCCTGAGACTGTCAAAGATTATCTTGCTAAGAAAGTACAGAAGACTGAAGCAGGTTTGAACTTCGAAAAAGATTCTAGCATCGAAGGTTTAGTAGGTGATGTTGGTCCTAGTCATGTTTTGAAATTGGATGTAACTGTTACAGGTGATGGAGAGCAAGTCTTCTCTACAAGTGGGGACAACCAACTTTACCTTGCGGACAAGGATGGCTACTTAGCTTATAAATTTGAACAATTCCATATTCAATTTGACAAGAAGCTAGAGAAGAATAAACGTTATCAAATCTCTGTTGTTACGAAACCACAAAAACAGAAGTTTATGTAGACGGTGAAAAAGTTGAGCGTATTGCAAATCCAGCTCACCCTCGCTTGGCTCACAATAGCTTGGTACTTCCACTTGAAACAATCGGTGGCTTCCAAGGAATCTTGCATAGTGCAGAGTTGTCAAATGAAGCATTTGTAAACCCACGTTTGATCCCAACAGATCACTTCACAGTTTCTGCAACTAGTCAGGAAACACCAGGAATAGAGACTGAAGGACCAGTAGAAAAAGCCTTTGACAATGATCCAAACACCTTCTGGCATTCTAAATGGACTGGACATCAAGCTCCATATACCGTTGCCATGAATTTGAACGCTCCTGAAAAAGTCAATGGTTTGACTTATCTTCCACGTCCAGGTGGTGGTAACGGAGTCGTGACATCTTATGAAATCTATGCTCAAAAAGATGGTCAAATGGTTAAGGTTGCTTCAGGAACTTGGGAAAATAATACTAAAGAAAAAACGGTTAATTTTGCAGCAGTTGAAACTAATAAGGTAGAATTTAAAGTTCTGTCAGGTGTCGCAGGATTTGGTAGTGCTGCAGAAATTCAACTGCTCAAGCCACTTTCTGATAGTGAATCAGAAGAGCCAGTTGCTCCAGAAAAACCGGTAACTCCTGAGAAACCGGTGACTCCAGAAAAACCAAAAGTTGAAGAAGTAAGTGATGGTACAACTGAACTTGCGGATAGCTTTGTAGCTACAAAACCAGCCAGTGATGATGCGATCGCTGCTGCAGCACAAAGTCAAGACTATCTCAAGAAAGAATACAAGGTATTCCCAACACCACAAAAAGTCACTTATGGTGAAGGTGTCACTAAACTTCAAAAACAAGTTAATCTTGTCATGGGTAGATCATCTAGATATTTACACTCGCAACCGCTTGAAGAGTGTTCTACAAGATCATCAAATCTCTTATACAAGCAGTCAAGCAGCAGTAGCAGGTGCTACAAATATCTATCTTGGTGTTCATGGTCAACATTCACAGGCTGAAAAAGAAATATCTGGTATTTCTCAAGGACTCTTTGATAAGATTGATGCTTATGCTTTGTCAATCAAGAACAATACAATCTCTATCGTCGGTAAAGATACAGATGCTGTCTTCTATGGATTGACGACTCTTAAACACATGCTTAATGAAAGTGAAGCTCCAGTTTTACGTAATGTAACTGTTGAAGACTACGCTGAAATTAAGAATCGTGGTTTTATCGAAGGTTACTATGGAAATCCATGGAGCAATGCTGATCGTGCTGAATTGATGCGCTATGGTGGTGACTTGAAGTTGACTCAATACTTCTTTGCACCAAAAGACGATCCATACCACAACAAGAAATGGCGTGAACTTTATCCAGAAGAAAAATTAGCTGAAATCCGTGAATTGGCGCGTGTCGGAAACCAAAACAAGACTCGTTATGTTTGGACCATCCACCCATTCATGAACAACCGTATCCGTTTTGGCAACGATGCTGACTACCAAAAAGACCTTGAGACCATTAAGGCTAAATTCACTCAATTGATGGATGTCGGCGTTCGTGAGTTCGGTATTTTGGCCGATGATGCTCCAAGTCCAGTTGGTGGCTACAATAGCTACAACCGCTTGATGAAGGACATGACAGATTGGTTGACTGAAAAACAAGCAACTTATGTTGGCCTTCGTAAGGAAATGATCTTTTGTTCCTGGTCAGTATTGGGGTAATGGTCGTGAAGATGAGTTGAAATCTCTAAATGAAAATCTTCCAACTTCAACTTCTATGACCCTTACTGGTGGTAAGATTTGGGGTGAAGTATCTGAAAGCTTCCTTTCAAACCTTAAGAATAATCTGACTGCAGGAGGTAAGACCTACCGCCCAGTTTCTCTATGGGATTAACTGGCCTGTTACAGATAACTCTAAACAACACTTGATTTTGGGTGGCGGTGAGAAATTCCTTCATCCAAATGTGGACCCAAGTCTCCTTTCAGGTATCATGTTGAATCCCAATGCAACAATCTGAGCCTTCTAAGATTGCCCTCTTTTCAGCAGCTCAGTATGCATGGAAACAATGGAAAGTCTGAAGAAGAAGCTAAGAAAGTAAATGACATCGCCTTCAACTTTGTTGAAACAGGTAAATTTACTGACAGTGAAACATCTGTTGCCTTTCCGTGAACTTGGTAAACATATGATCAACCAAAACATGGATGGTCGTGTTGTGAAATTGGAAGAATCTGTTGAACTTGCACCGAAATTAGAAGCCTTCATGTCTAAGCTGAAAAGCTGGTCAAGATGTCAGTGCAGAGCGTGCTAGAACTTGCGTGCAGAATTTGCTAAACTAAAAGCTGCAGCACAACTTTATAAAGCATCTGGTGACGAAAAGATGCGTGCTCAAATCCACTATTGGTTGGATAATACTATTGACCAAATGGATGCTTTGAGTGCTTTCCTAGATGGATCAGAAGCTATTGAAAACAATGATTCTGCTAGACTTTGGGATAGCTATTACAAGGGCTTGAAACTCTATGAACAATCACAAAACTTATACTTTCCATTTATGTAGACCATGATGAAAGAGCTGAGTTGGGTGTACAACATATCCGTCCATTCTTGCTTGGCCTTCGTGAAGTATTGGCAACTGAAGTTCAAAAAGCCCTACATCCCAGACCAAGTAATCAGCACCTTTATCACAAACCGTACAGGTGTAGAAGGTGGACTTGCTGAAGTCACTGATGGAGATTTAGGAACACATGCCCTTATCAAATCACCAAACAGCATCCAAACTGGTGACTATATTGGTTTGAAATTTAATAAAGCTGTTCCAATTCAAAACTTGACATTTGCAATGGGAACTCAAGCAAATCCACGCGATACCTTTAACAATGCTAAGGTTGAGTACCTCAATGAAAATGATGAGTGGGTAACACTTTCAGAACCAAGCTACACTGGTAATGAGCCTCTTCTTAAATTTGAAAATCTCAATATCAATGCTAAAAGCTGTTCGAATGATTGCAACTTCAGATCGTGAGAACACTTGGTTTGCTATCCGAGAAATCGCTGTGAACCGTCCTGTAGAAGTAAGTCGTCCTAAACAGGCAGCTACAGTGACCATCAGTCCAAATCTTATGTACAAGTACAATACGACAGTTGCTCAGATTACAGATGGTCGTGACAATACTGAAGCCATGCTTGCAAATGCTGATCGAACAGATACAACTCCAGTCGATGGTTGGGTTCAACTAGACTTGGGTGGAGTCAAACCTGTAACTAAGGTTCGCCTCGTTCAAGGTTCAGGAGATAAATTGGCAGAAGGAGTTCTTGAGTATTCTACAGATGGTACTTCATGGCAAGAATTGGATCGTTTAGCTGGTGAACAAACCAAAGAAATTGAAACTCCAATTTCAGCTCGCTACATCCGTGTTCGTAACACCAAGAATATCAATCTATGGTGGCGTATCGCTGACTTCTCAGTTGAAACACGTGCTGGCAATAGCGAGATGACAGATACCAATGTTGAAAGTTTGAAATCAACTCCAGTATATGACAGTCTCGGTCGTTATGACATGCAAATTCCAAGTGGAACTAAGCTTCCAGCTCATAGCTACTTGGGTATGAAGCTAGACCGTCTACACCAAGCTGAAAGCATTCAGGCTATTGGTATTGGAAATCCAGCCCTTGACTTGGAATTCTCTCCAAATGCACAAGAATGGTATCCAGCTAGCCAAGTGACTGATAAGTCCTTGGTACGTTATGCTCGTTTGGTTAATAAGACTGACCAAGAACAAGCAGTGACAGCGACATCTCTACTCGTTAAGACAAAAGAAGTGGAGCCAACTAAACTTGATTCTACATCTATGGGAATTGATGCCTACTATGGTGCAAATGATGTTCGCAAGATCAAGAATTTGGATCAGTTGTTTGATGGTGTTTACAATAACTTTGTAGAGTTCTCTGACTATGCACGTAAAGATGGTCACATAACCTTGAAACTTGGTAGTGAACGTGAAATCAAGAAGATTAGAGCCTATATCCAAGATGGTACGAAGAACTATCTTCGTGATGGTAAGATTCAGGTTAGCCAAGACGGCAAGACATGGACAGATGTTGTGACAGTAGGTGATGGTGTCGCTAATGAAATGCGCGATGATTCATTGACAGATGGATGGACACATGATTCTAAGATGCCTGGAAATCGCTACATCGAAGGTGAACTTGCAAGCCCAGTTAAAGCCACTATCTCCGTGTTCTCTTCACTGCTAATTACGATGCTCGTTTTGTTGGATTTACTGAGTTGGTTATCAATGATGGCGAATTTGTGAAACCAATCAACGACCCAACTGTTCAAGGAAACGGTGGAGAAAGTCGAGGCAACCTATACACAAATCTTGTAGATGGCAAAGTCTTGACAAGCTATAAGGCTGAGAAAAGACCAAGGTGAGTTGGTTTACCACTTGTCAGAACCAACAGACGCTAACCACATCCGACTTGTTTCTAGTCTGCCTCAAGGAGTAGCAGCGCGTCTACTTGCTCGCACTCTGAAAACAGACAGAGACGGTGCTTGGACAGATTTGGGAGCAATTACTTCAAGCTTCCAAACATTTGCAGTCAGAGATAAGGCTCCGTTACTTGATGTCAAACTCATTTGGGAAGGTGGCAAACCAGAGTTCTATGAAATGACGACTTACTATCAAGAACTTTCAGAAGAACCTGAGCCAACTCCAGATCCAGAACCAACTCCAGATCCAGAACCAACTCCAGATCCGAAACCAACTCCAGATCCAGAACCAACTCCAGAACCAGAGCCAACTCCAGATCCAGAGCCAACTCCAGATCCAAAACCAACACCAGATCCAGAGCCAACACCAGATCCAGAGCCAACTCCAGATCCGAAACCAACTCCGGATCCAGAACCAACTCCAGAACCAGAGCCAACTCCAGATCCAGAACCAACTCCAGAACCGAAACCAACTCCAGAACCGAAACCAACTCCAGATCCAGAGCCAACTCCAGATCCAGAGCCAACTCCAGATCCAGAACCAACTCCAGATCCAGAGCCAACTCCAAATCCAGAGCCAACTCCAGATCCAGAACCAACTCCAGATCCGAAACCAACTCCAGATCCAGAGCCAACTCCAGATCCAGAACCAACTCCAGATCCGAAACCAACTCCAGAACCAGAGCCAACTCCAGATCCAGAGCCAACTCCAAATCCAGAGCCAACTCCAGATCCGAAACCAACTCCAAATCCAGAGCCAACTCCAAATCCAGAGCCAACTCCAGATCCAGAGCCAACTCCAGATCCGAAACCAACTCCAGATCCAGAGCCAACTCCAGATCCAGAGCCAACTCCAGATCCAGAGCCAACTCCAGATCCAGAGCCAACCCCAAATCCAGAACCAACTCCAGATCCAGAGCCAACTCCAGATCCAGAGCCAACTCCAGATCCAGAGCCAACTCCAGATCCGAACCCAACTCCAGATCCAGAACCTGAAGTTCTTTCAAGTAAGGGAGAACAGCAACCACCAGTAGTTGAAATTCCTGAATTTACAGGTGGAGTTAATGCTACAGAAGCGGCTGTTTATGACATTCCAGAGTTCAAGGGTGGCGTTAATTGGGTTGAAGCGGACAAGAATGAGCTCCCAGAGTTCAAGGGTGGCGTTAACGCAGTTGAGGCAGCTAAGAACGAAGTGCCGGAATTCAAGGGTGGCGTTAATTGGGTTGAAGCGGACAAGAACGAGCTCCCAGAGTTCAAGGGTGGCGTTAACGCAGTTGAGGCAGCTAAGAACGAAGTGCCGGAATTCAAGGGCGGCGTTAATTGGGTTGAAGCAGCTAAGAATGAGGTTCCAGAATATAAAGAGCCTGTTGCAAACCCAGTTACACCAATCGCGGATCACAAGCAAACTTCAAGTTCAACAAACCAAAAACAAGAACCAGAAGGACCAAATGCACCAGCGACTGAAGCTAAAGGTCAACTTCCAGCAACTGGTGAGCAAGATTCAGTAGGCTTAGCCTTCCTAGCTAGTCTTGGATTGGTTCTCTCTGCAACCTTTATCAAAAAAAGGGAAAGAAGACTAAGTACGAATCTTCATTCGATGCAGAATATCTTGTTTTAAAAAAGAAAAACCAGAGACATTAGTTCCTGGTTTTTTTGTGATAAAAATGAAATGAAAAACTAGCAAATAAAAACACCAACGAAGTAACCGTTGGCGTTGAGCAATGTTTAGGATGCTCCGTTATTAGCGCTAACTCCTGCTTCAGTAGTTGGAGTATTTGATGAAGAATCAGATTGCTCATTTTTCTGAGAATTGTCATCTGATTTTGTATCTTCCTTCTTGCTAGGTGTTTGAACTTCTTCTTTTTGAGTTGTTTCTTGATTATTAGACTGACTTTGTGCAGGTGCATTGGATTCAGCGGGAGCTTCCTTTTGAACTTCCTTGATAATGGTTGTTTGTGGAGTCGTATCTTTATGATCCTTGTTTTTATCTAAAGCATTCATGATAGTGATACTAGCTGTAATCAAACCAAGGATACTGGCTAAAGTTGCAATTGTTTTTTGAAAGACGGTAAAGCCTTTTTTGATATGTTCAGTTTTAGGTTTTGATTTTCTGCGATAGTTAGACATAATTTCTCTCCTTTACCATGTTTCATTATACCCAAAATCTTTAAAAAAAACTTAAATGAACCTGAACGGCATTTCTTGTCGCCTGAACTGTTTCGTGTTACAATAGAAGCAGTGATTTTAGAAAGTGTGAGAAACAATGATTTACTTTGATAATTCGGCTACGACCAAGCCTTATCCTGAAGTACTTGAAACTTACATGCAGGTGTCTGCAAAAATTATTGGTAATCCCATCTAGCCTTCATCGTTTGGGTGATCAGTCTACCAGAATTTTAGAAGCTTCTCGTCAGCAGATTGCAGATTTAATTGGTAAGAAAAGCGAAGAAGTCTTCTTTACCTCTGGTGGTACTGAAGGAGATAACTGGGTTATCAAAGGTGTCGCTTTTGAAAAAGCTCAGTTTGGTAAACACATCATCGTGTCAGAAATTGAGCATCCAGCGGTTAAGGAGTCTGCTCTTTGGCTTCAGACTCAAGGATTTGAGGTGGATTTTGCACCAGTAGATGAGCAAGGTTTTGTGGATTTGGAGGTATTAAAAAGTCTAATACGACCTGATACCACACTTATTTCTATCATGGCAGTCAACAATGAAATTGGCTCAATCCAACCTATTGAAGCTATCTCAGAACTATTAGCAGATAAGCCAACGATTTCCTTCCATGTTGATGCCGTTCAAGCTTTAGCTAAGATTCCGACAGAAAAGTATTTGACTGACCGAGTGGATTTTGCGACCTTCTCTAGTCATAAATTCCACGGAGTTCGTGGTGTTGGATTTGTCTATATCAAGTCTGGCAAGAAAATCACCCCCCTATTAACTGGCGGTGGCCAAGAGCATGACTATCGTTCAACAACTGAGAATGTAGCAGGAATTGCAGCAACAGCCAAGGCACTGCGTCTAGCTATGGAAAGATTGGATTTGTTTACAAGCAAAACGAGTCAGATGAAGGCAGTTATCCGTCAAGCTCTACTCGAATATCCAGATATTTTTGTTTTCTCAGGTGAGGAAGACTTTGCGCCTCATATTTTGACTTTTGGGATTAAGGGTGTCCGTGGTGAAGTCATCGTTCATGCATTTGAGGACTATGATATTTTCATTTCCACAACCTCTGCTTGCTCGTCCAAGGCTGGAAAACCTGCTGGTACCTTGATTGCCATGGGGGTTGAAAAAGATAAGGCTCAGTCAGCGGTACGCGTCAGCCTAGACCTAGAAAATGACATGAGTCAAGTTGAGCAATTTTTGACTAAGCTAAAATTAATTTACAATCAAACTAGAAAAGTAAGATAGGAGTATTCATGCAATATTCAGAAATTATGATTCGCTACGGGGAACTTTCAACCAAAGGTAAAAACCGTATGCGTTTCATCAATAAACTACGTAATAATATCTCAGATGTCTTGTCCATCTATCCTCAAGTCAAGGTAACTGCTGATCGTGACCGTGCCCATGCTTATCTTAATGGAGCCGACTATGCAACAGTAGCTGAATCTCTCAAACAGGTTTTCGGAATTCAAAACTTTTCTCCAGTATATAAGGTTGAAAAGTCTGTAGAAGTTCTTAAATCTGCTGTCCAAGAGATTATGCAGGACATCTATAAGGAAGGCATGACCTTTAAGATCTCTAGCAAACGTAGTGATCACAACTTTGAACTGGATAGTCGTGAACTCAACCAAGTTCTTGGTGGTGCTGTTTTTGATGCCATTCCAAATGTACAAGCTCAGATGAAAAATCCTGATATCAATCTTCAAGTGGAGATTCGTGAGGAAGCAGCTTATCTTTCTTATGAGACTATTCGTGGTGCGGGTGGTCTGCCAGTTGGAACTTCTGGTAAAGGCATGCTCATGTTGTCAGGGGGAATTGACTCGCCTGTAGCAGGCTATCTTGCACTGAAACGTGGTGTAGATATCGAGGCTGTTCACTTTGCTAGCCCTCCATACACAAGTCCAGGTGCCCTCAAGAAAGCGCAAGATTTGACTCGTAAATTGACCAAGTTCGGTGGGATATCCAGTTTATCGAAGTGCCATTCACGGAGATTCAAGAAGAGATTAAGGCTAAGGCTCCAGAAGCTTATCTCATGACTCTGACTCGCCGCTTTATGATGCGTATTACAGACCGTATCCGTGAAGTGAGAAAAGGTTTGGTCATCATCAATGGCGAAAGTCTTGGTCAGGTGGCAAGCCAAACTCTTGAAAGTATGCAGGCTATCAATGCCGTAACCAATACACCGATTATCCGACCAGTTGTGACCATGGATAAATTAGAAATCATTGACATTGCTCAGGAAATTGATACCTTTGAAATTTCTATCCAACCTTTTGAAGATTGCTGTACGATTTTTGCGCCTGATCGTCCGAAGACAAATCCAAAGATTAAGAATGCTGAACAGTATGAAACCCGTATGGATGTTGAAGGATTGGTTGAGCGAGCAGTGGCAGGAATTATGATTACTGAAATTACCCCTCAAGCTGAGAAGGATGCAGTTGATGAGTTAATTGATGACCTCCTTTAATCAGAAAAACCAGAGGAAAAAATAAAATAAGTAAAAAAAGTTAGTTTATTGTCCTAAATTTGGACGGAAACTGACTTTTTTTCTATTTTTATGATATAATTAGGTAAAATTTTGAATATAGAGAGTTTTCTGACAATGAATCAATCCTACTTTTACCTGAAAATGCGAGAGCATAAACTCAAGGTTCCATACACAGGCAAGGAGCGCCGTGTACGTGTTCTCCTCCCGAAAAACTACGAGAAAGACACGGATCGAACTTATCCGGTTGTCTATTTCCATGATGGTCAAAATGTCTTTACAGTAAAGAATCCTATGTCGGTCATTCATGGAAGATCATTCCTACCATTAAACGGAATCCGGATATCAGCCGTATGATTGTAGTGGCCATTGATAATGATGGCCTAGGACGGATGAATGAGTACGCGGCATGGAAATTCCAAGAGTCTAATATTCCCGGTCAACAGTTTGGTGGAAAGGGAGTCGAGTACGCTGAGTTTGTCATGGAAGTGGTCAAACCCTTTATCGATGAAAACTATCGTACAAAATCAGACCGTAAACACACTGCTATGGTTGGGTCTTCTCTAGGCGGCAATATTACCCAGTTTATTGGCTTGGAGTATCAGGATCAGATTGGGTGTTTGGGAGTGTTCTCATCAGCCAACTGGCTTCACCAAGAGGCATTTGATCGCTATATGGAGCGAAAAAAACTATTACCTGATCAACGAGTCTTTATCTATGTCGGGACGGAAGAAGCAGATGACACGGATAAGACCCTTATGGCTGGTAATATTAAGCAGGCCTATATTGACTCTTCTCTTCGCTATTATCATGATTTGATAGCAGGAGGAGTTGAGTTGGAAAATATCTCTCTCAAGGTTCAGGCTGGAGCCATTCACCATGAAGTGCCATGGTCAGAAAATCTTCCAGCTTGCCTACGCTTTTTTGCAGAAAATTGGTAATTAGTATAAAGGAGACAGGATATGCATATTGAACATCTTAGCCACTGGAGTGGTCATCTTAACCGTGAAATGTATGTCAATCGATACGGACATGGAGGCATCCCAGTTGTTGTCTTTGCTTCTTCAGGTGGTAGCCACAATGAGTACTATGATTTTGGAATGATTGATGCTTGTGCATCCTTTATTGAAGAAGGTCGCGTGCAGTTCTTTACCCTTTCAAGTGTAGATAGTGAGAGCTGGCTTGCGACTTGGAAAAATAGTCATGATCAAGCTGAGATGCACCGTGCCTATGAACGATATGTGATTGAAGAAGCTATTCCTTTTATTAAGCACAAGACAGGCTGGTTTGACGGTATGATGACAACAGGATGCTCTATGGGAGCTTACCATGCACTTAACTTTTTCCTTCAGCATCCAGATGTCTTTACCAAGGTAATTGCCCTTAGTGGTGTCTATGACGCACGCTTTTTTGTAGGTGACTACTATAATGATGATGCTATCTATCAAAATTCACCAGTAGACTATATCTGGAATCAAAATGATGGTTGGTTTATTGATCGTTACCGTCAGGCTGAGATTGTGATTTGTACTGGCTTAGGTGCTTGGGAGCATGATGGACTACCTTCTTACTACAAGTTAAAAGAAGCCTTTGATCAAAAACAAATTCCTGCCTGGTTTGCAGAGTGGGGACACGATGTTGCCCATGATTGGGATTGGTGGCGCAAACAAATGCCTTATTTCCTCGGTCATATGAGTCTATAAAAGGAGTTGCTTATGAATTATCTTGTAATTTCACCCTATTACCCACAAAATTTTCAGCAATTTAGTATTGAGCTAGCCAATAAAGGCATCACAGTTCTAGGGATTGGGCAAGAACCCTACGAACAACTAGATGAACCATTGCGCAATAGCTTGACGGAGTATTTTCGAGTTGACGATCTTGAAAATATCGATGAAGTCAAGCGTGCTGTTGCCTTTCTTTTCTATAAGCATGGTCCAATTGACCGCATTGAATCTCATAATGAATACTGGCTAGAGTTGGATGCTGCCCTTCGTGAACAGTTCAATGTTTTTGGTGTCAAACCAGAAGATCTCAAGAAGACTAAGTTCAAGTCTGAAATGAAGAAACTCTTCAAAAAAGCGGGAGTTCCCGTAGTGCCAGGAGCTGTCATTGAAACAGAAGCAGATGTTGACAAAGCTGTGAAAGAAATTGGCCTCCCCATGATTGCCAAACCTGATAATGGAGTGGGAGCAGCAGCAACCTTCAAACTTGAAACAGAAGATGATGTAAACCACTTTAAGGCTGAATGGGACCACTCAACCATTTATTTCTTTGAAAAATTTGTTACCTCTAGTGAAATATGTACCTTCGATGGTTTGGTGGATAGAGACGGGAATATCGTCTTTTCAACTACCTTTGACTATGCACATACACCCCTTGATCTCATGATTTACAAGATGGACAATTCTTATTATGTTCTTAAAGATATGGATCCGAAACTTCGCAAGTATGGTGAGGCTATCGTCAAGGAATTTGGTATGAAAGAACGTTTCTTCCATATCGAGTTCTTCCGTGAGGGTGATGATTATATTGCCATCGAGTACAATAACCGTCCAGCGGGTGGCTTCACTATTGATGTCTATAACTATGCGCATTCTTTAGATTTGTATAAGGGCTATGCGGCTATTGTTGCGGGTGAACCCTTCCCAGAGTCTCCATTTGAAACCCAGTATTGTCTTGCGACTTCTCGTCGTGCAAATGCTAACTACCTATACTCTGAAGAAGACTTGCTTGCCAAATACGGTCAGCAGTTTAAGGTCAAAAAAATCATGCCAGCGGCCTTTGCTGAATTGCAAGGAGACTATCTCTATATGCTTACGACACCAAGTCGTGAGGAAATGGAGCAGATGATTAAGGATTTTGGTCAGCGCCAAGAATAATCAAAATTTTGACTTAACAAACTAGATTTGTTAGGTCTTTTTTTAAGAACTAAAATAAAAGCGTTTTCCTGCAGTATTCTTTTAGAAAATCAGTTGCTAAAAGGCTTAAAAATTGATAGAATAGGACTTGTCTAAAAAAATATTAAGGAGAATCTATCAATGGATTTTACATGGGCTATTAAATATGCCTCAGAATTTTTGGGAACAGCTATTTTGATCATTCTTGGTAATGGTGCTGTTGCTAACGTTGAACTTAAAGGCACAAAAGGTCACCAAAGTGGCTGGCTCGTTATCGCAGTTGGTTACGGTATGGGGGTTATGATTCCAGCCTTGATGTTTGGTAACGTTTCTGGAAACCACATCAACCCAGCCTTCACTCTTGGTCTTGCAGTTAGCGGTCTTTTCCCTTGGGCACAAGTTGCACCATACATCATTATGCAAGTTTTGGGAGCAATCTTCGGACAAGCCTTGGTTGTGGCGACTCACCGTCCATATTACTTGCAAACTGAAAAAGCAAACAACATCTTGGGATCATTCTCAACTATTTCAAATTTGGACCAGGGAACAAAAGAAACACGCTATGCAGCAACTGTTAACGGTTTTATCAATGAGTTTGTTGGTTCATTTGTTCTTTTCTTTGCAGCACTTGGTTTGACTAAAAACTACTTCGGAGCTGAAGCTCTTCAATACATGAAGCAAGCAACTACTCAAGCAGGTCAAACTATTGATTTTTCTCAAATGTCATTGAAAGCTCAAATTGCACCACACACAGCTGCCGGAATTTCAGTTGCTCATTTGGCACTTGGTTTCCTAGTTATGGCTTTGGTTACTTCACTAGGTGGACCTACAGGACCAGGTTTGAACCCTGCTCGTGATTTTGGACCACGTCTTCTTCACGCAGTACTTCCAAAATCAATCCTTGGTGAACACAAGGGTGATTCAAAATGGTGGTATGCTTGGGTACCAGTAGTTGCACCGATTGCAGCTGCTATTGCCGCTGTAGCACTTTTCAAATTACTTTACCTATAATATTTAAAAACTGGGTTTTCCCAGTTTTTTCTTTTTTGTACAGATGTGTCTTTTAGAATTAAAGGGTGAAATCGTCAGACTTTTTTCATTTTAAATCAAAAGATGTAAATATGGCAAAAATATGGTAAAATAGAGTATTAAGTAAACGTTAAAAAGGAATATTATGCGTAAAGAAATTGCACCTGAATTATATAATTACAATAAATTCCCTGGTCCAGAATTTCATCTATCTGGAGATAAAGTCGAGGCTGAAGGTTTCACCTTCAACTTGGTTGAAAATAGTAAGGAAGCCTTTGATGCAACAGCTTTTACTCAACGCTTTTCGGAAGTTTTAAACAAGTATGATTATATTGTAGGAGACTGGAGCAATGAACAGTTGCGCTTGCGAGGATTCTACAAAAATGAGCGAGCTGAAGAATCTCTCGAGAAAATCAGTCGTTTACAAGATTACCTACTCGAGTATTGTAGCTATGGATGTGCCTACTTTGTCTTAGAAAATGAGGCTCCTAAACGAGCACCATTTGACCAAAAAATGCGCAAGAAAGAAGAAGAGAAAGACACCCGTAAAGGGAAAAAGTCTTCTCAAAATAAGAAAAGAAATCATACGGACAAGAGAAATAGACGTCGCCGTAAAGAACAGAAACCTCAGAATGAAGAAAAGGGACAACGTCATTTCGTCATCCGTAAGAAAGACTAGAAAATAAGGAGAAAAGATGAAACCGTCGATTTATAGTTTAACTCGTCAAGGAATGCAAGAATGGGTCTTAGAGCAAGGAGAAAAGAAATTCCGAGCGGATCAAATCTGGGAATGGCTTTACCGTAAACGTGTTCAGACATTTGAAGAAATGACTAACTTGTCTAAGGATTTGATTGCCAAGCTAAACGAGCAGTTTGTAGTCAATCCCTTGAAGCAACGTATTGTTCAAGAATCAGCTGATGGAACAGTTAAGTACCTTTTTGAGTTACCAGACGGTATGTTGATTGAGACTGTTCTTATGCGCCAACACTACGGTTTATCAGTCTGTGTAACAACTCAGGTAGGATGTAATATCGGTTGTACCTTCTGTGCATCAGGTTTGATCAAAAAGCAACGGGACCTCAATAACGGAGAAATTGTAGCTCAAATTATGCTTGTTCAAAAATATTTTGACGAACGTGGACAAGATGAGCGTGTTAGCCATATCGTTGTTATGGGTATTGGAGAACCATTTGATAACTACAATAATGTTTTGAACTTTATCCGTACCATCAATGATGACAAGGGAATGGCTATCGGTGCTCGTCACATCACCGTATCAACCTCTGGCTTGGCTCATAAGATTCGTGAGTTTGCCAATGAAGGAGTACAGGTTAACCTTGCTGTTTCTCTTCATGCTCCAAACAATGAACTGCGTTCAAGCATTATGAAGATTAACCGTGCCTTTCCAATTGAAAAACTCTTTGCAGCGATTGAGTATTACATCGAAACAACCAATCGCCGTGTAACTTTTGAGTATATTATGCTAAATGAAGTCAATGACGGAGTCGAACAAGCGCTTGAGCTGGCAGAATTGCTCAAGAACATTAAGAAATTGTCATATGTCAACTTGATTCCTTACAACCCGGTCAGTGAGCACGACCAATATAGTCGTAGTCCAAAAGAGCGTGTAATGGCCTTCTATGATACGCTCAAGAAAAAAGGCGTCAACTGTGTTGTTCGTCAAGAACACGGTACAGATATCGATGCCGCATGCGGACAATTGCGTTCAAATACCATGAAACGTGATCGCCAAAAAGCAGTAGCTGAAGTAAATCCATAAGATGAATCGAAAAACATTACTAAGCCTGGGAATCGTGCTATACAGTCTTTGTATCGTCTGTTTGTTTTACTCCCCAGCCTCAACTTCCTACAGGAGTGGAAACTCCAGGTATTCAAACTTTTGGACGCCTGGTTTTTCTTTTGATGCCTTTTAACTCTTTGTGGAACCTGGGAGAAGTAACCAGCCCTATACAACTGTTTTGGATTTTTTTGCAAAACGCCTTAAATATCCTCTTGCTCTTCCCATTAATTTTCCAGCTTCTCTATCTTATACCTGCTCTAAGAAAAACGAAGAGAGTGATTTTGTTAAGCTTTTTATTGAGCTTAAGCATCGAGTGCACACAGCTAGTTTTAGACTTTTTCTTTGATTTTAATCGGGTATTTGAGATTGATGATTTATGGACCAATACTTTAGGTGGCTACCTAGCCTGGGTCCTCTATAAACTACTACATAAAAACAAGATAAGGAATTAAAATGAGTATCTTAGAAGTAAAAAATTTAAGTCACGGTTTTGGTGACCGTGCGATTTTTGAAGACGTATCCTTCCGTCTCCTCAAGGGTGAACACATCGGACTAGTTGGTGCTAACGGTGAAGGGAAATCAACCTTCATGAGCATCGTGACTGGTAAAATGTTACCTGATGAAGGCAAGGTGGAATGGTCCAAATATGTGACGGCAGGTTATCTGGACCAGCATGCAGTTCTCAAAGAAGGTCAAACTGTGCGTGATGTTTTGCGTACAGCCTTTGACGAATTATTCAAAGCTGAAGCACGTATCAATGAACTCTACATGGAAATGGCAGAAGAGGGAGCTGATATTGATGCCCTAATGGAAGAAGTCGGCGAACTTCAGGACCGTTTGGAAAGTCGCGACTTCTATACCTTGGATGCTAAGATTGACGAAGTTGCTCGTGCTCTTGGTGTCATGGATTATGGTATGGATACGGACGTAACAGCCTTATCTGGTGGACAAAGAACCAAGGTACTCTTGGCTAAACTCCTCCTTGAAAAGCCAGATATCCTACTTCTTGATGAGCCAACCAACTATCTAGATGCGGAGCATATTGACTGGCTCAAGCGTTATCTTCAAAACTATGAGAATGCCTTTGTTCTTATCTCTCACGATATTCCATTCCTCAATGATGTGATCAATATCGTATATCACGTTGAAAATCAACAGTTGACACGCTACTCTGGCGATTACTACCAGTTCCAAGAAGTCTATGCCATGAAGAAATCGCAACTGGAAGCAGCCTATGAGCGTCAACAGAAGGAAATTGCTGACCTCAAGGATTTTGTAGCCCGTAATAAGGCGCGTGTTGCTACTCGTAATATGGCCATGTCTCGCCAGAAGAAATTGGATAAGATGGACATTATCGAGCTCCAAAGTGAGAAGCCAAAGCCTTCCTTTGATTTCAAACCAGCTCGTACACCTGGACGCTTTATCTTCCAAGCCAAAGACTTACAGATTGGTTACGACCGCCCACTTACAAAACCATTAAATCTTACCTTTGAACGCAATCAGAAGGTTGCCATTATTGGTGCCAATGGTATCGGTAAAACAACCCTCCTGAAGTCTCTTTTGGGCATTATTCCGCCAATTGCTGGTGAAGTTGAACGCGGTGATTATCTAGAACTCGGCTACTTTGAGCAAGAAGTGGAAGGTGGCAATCGCCAGACACCTCTCGAAGCAGTTTGGAATGCCTTTCCGGCCCTCAATCAAGCAGAAGTTCGCGCAGCCCTTGCCCGCTGTGGCTTGACAACGAAGCACATCGAAAGCCAGATTCAAGTTCTATCAGGTGGAGAACAAGCCAAGGTTCGTTTCTGTCTCTTGATGAATCGTGAGAACAATGTCCTTGTTCTAGACGAGCCTACCAACCACTTGGATGTTGATGCCAAGGACGAACTCAAACGTGCTTTGAAAGAATATAAAGGCTCAATCCTTATGGTCTGCCACGAACCAGACTTCTATGAAGGCTGGATGGATCAAATCTGGGATTTCAATGAACTAACATAAAAGTCATAAAAAAGCCAAGTCGATGAGACTTGGCTTTTTTTACGAGGGTTGCAAATAGTAGAAGTCATACTGCTATCAACTTGTTTTAGTATCAATAATAACTAATTCGTTTGATTTCCCACGATTTCATCCTCTTCAAAGTGTCCCACACCATCTTCAACAACAAATGGGCAGGTAACTTCAACTTTCTTCTGTATTCCATTTTCATAATAACAATTTATGTTATAAATTCCATCGGAAAATGAGTTTTTTGGTAAAGATAAGAATTTTTCCTTTAAGGTCTCCACAGGACTACCATTTTCTACCTTGATTTTCGAAAGGTCACAATCAAAATCGAGAGTAAGACCTTTGTTTTTCATGAGATCTTTTGTTGTAATATTATAAAAACCAGCAGCGTCAAAATCTCCTTTTTCTCGATTGATGACAGCCTGTGCAATAATTGCAATATAGTAGTTTTCTATAGGATATTTTCTAAATTCAAAACTAGAAGCAATTTTTTCTGGTGTATCAAAAAGCTTATTTATTTTGTCAGAAGTAACATTTTTGAAACTATCTTCTTCTTGTTGTAGATTCGGTCTTTCTTTGTATACATCTAGCAAAAAACTGAATTCGTCTTGTTTGACAGTGTGAAACAGTGCCTTTTCTTTGTCATTAAGAAGTGTTTCGAGATCTGTTCCTGAAGGAAGAAAGAAATTTGATAAGTGTTCTCCATTCATTTTATGAATTTTTGCGTAAATATTTTCTTTTAAAATAGTTCCATCAGATAAATTTTCTGTATATGTTAGCTCGTAGACTGTTCCGTTAAATGCTTCTATCTCTCTGTGTTTATCAACTAACTCAACCTTTCCCTTAAGCCCAAGTGATTGGAATTCCTCAGAAAATGTAGGAGTAGAGTATGTAATGGATGGCGAAGAGGAGCAGCTTGTAAGTAGTATTAGGTTAGTAAATAAAATTACCGTAACAGCAAAGACAAAACCAAGTTTTGCCGAAATATCTTTTCCTTGCCTTAGCTTTATTTTCTGATAAATAGCAATAATGAGAATGATAGAGTAAACAATACTGGCGCAAACCAGTACTGGATTATTATCAATATAATTAAGTGGAGCTCCCTTAAAACCTAATATTTGCATGAAAAATCCAATTGTAGCTAGAACCAACTGTATAGTACATGTCTTTTGAATCAACTCATTATCTTTAAAGGAAGCTTTTAATTTTGAGATATCTCTAAAAATAAAAATATTTCCTAGCACAATTACTGCATATGACAAGAGAAATACTGGCCACAAGAGTATAAAAGCAAATCCTCCGGAATCATAAGTAATCGAATAAACACAATTAAAGATTAAGTATCCTATCAGGATAAGACTGAGACGAGTTATATCGATTTTATATGGTTTCATAGGAGAACCTCCTTTGTTGCTGTTAACTGTATTATAGCATAACTGGAGAAGGAAAAGAGCGTTTACATGGAAGCGTAATTTAAAAAAGATAGGCCCTGTGACCTATCTTTTTTAATAGTTGAGATATTGTTCAACCTCAGATTTTTGGATTTCTTTTCCGTAGTGACAAATCGGGCAAGAAACGAAATAGGTTTTACCGTAAGGAAAGAGCGGAATCCAGTAAAGAGTAAACTTGCGTCCGTATTCCGTAATTTCCCAAGTACCAACATTGTTACAATGGCCACATTCGATAGCAGTTTGTGTATGTCCCAACACTTTTTGGTAACCTTTTGACCCCCAAAATAGAATCATTTTAATATCTCCTTATAGTTATAGTTAATGGTGTTATTGTTTACTGAAATCGTAGTCTTTAACAATTTCGATACTGTCGATAGTGATAGCAGTAGTCGGCTTGTCTTTTTCATCTTTTTCAGCCTTAGCAATTTTATCTACAACGTCCATCCCATCGATTACTTGACCAAATACTGGGTGTTTTCCATCAAGAGTTGGATTTCCACCTTCTTTATAGGCTTCGATAATTTTCTTTGGATAGCTATTTGTAGGAAGTTTAGCAGAATAGTCTGTTGTACTTTGGTTGATGAAGAATTGGCTACCATTTGTGCTTGGTTGACCAGTATTGGCCATAGATAGGGAACCACGGATATTATAGAGGTATGGAGAGATCTCATTTTTAAAACCAGTCCCCTTGTCCTTGGTTTTATCCTTATCATGCCAGATAGATTCACCACCTGTCCCATCCCCTTTTGGATCTCCTGTTTGTACCATAAATCCATCAATCACACGGTGGAAGGTAACACCATTGTAATAACCTTCTTTAGCGTGAGTAAGGAAGTTTTCAACCGCAAGTGGAGCTAACTTTGGAAAGAGCTTGATGCGGATATCCCCTTGGCTTGTGTGGAGGATAGCTTCAGCCTCGTTTTCAGCAACTTCCTTAGAAAGTTGAGGGAAGTTAGCATTTTCATTTGTCAAGGCGTCTTTTAAGTCAGCAGCTTCTTTGTTTGCAGTTTTTGAACGTTCTTCCTCGGCAATTTTTGTATCAACGTAATCATCCCCACGAAGTGTACGTTGGAGACTAGTACATCCAGCAAGGAGAAAAGTGGAAACTAAGAGAAGTGTAGCTATTTTTTTCATAGTAATCCTTTCAAGAATCATTTATACTATTGTACCTTAATTGACAAAGGATTTCAAATATTAGTAGTTTACAGAACTGGCTTAGATAATAGTTGGGATTTCATAATCATCTTGAAAATCTTCAACATTAATCAATGAACTTAATACTAGGTCTCGAAAAGAATTATGCTTCCTCTTTCTGTCTGAGTTCAAAGAGGTCTTCTACTTTCAGATTAAAAACTTGAGCAATTTTAAGAGCCATTTCCAGCGAAGGATTGTAACGGTTATTTTCCAAGTGAAGAATTGTCTCGCGTCGCATGCCGATGAGGTCGGCTAATTCTTGCTGAGTCATGCCCGTGGACTCACGAACAGATTTGAGATTAGTAATAATATTGCTTTCTTTGGCCATGCTTATCCTCTCCGTTCCAAGATAAGATAGACAACCGCAAAGATGCAAATCAAGGCAGCTATGCTAATAAAGATCTGGCCCATGTAAAGAGTGAGAGACCCTATATACCCAATGATAACTGCTAGAATCATCGGTGCGCCTAGTATAAAAACAAACATCAAGCTAGCCGCCTTGGCTAAATTAGCATAAAAGCGTTCGTCCGGAGTTTCCTTGACATTTTTCAAACAGAAAAAAATAAATACAATCACTTCAATAACGAGGCCAATTCCCAAAATCCATTCTCTAATACCAGAGCTTTCGCTAGGGGTTGCAACCAAAAACCCTACTGTATAAAAAATGCTTGCTGCAAACACAAGTATCGTGTAAAGCTTAGCAGACAAGTCAAAAATAATCTTTCCCTTACCTTTCTGACTTTTATGAGGCCATGGTTTCATATGTAGCCAGCCCCAAATAGCTACAATCTGACTTAACACTGAAATACCAACAATAACTAACTTGGGTCCCCAACTAAGATTAGAACCAAATAAAACAATAAAATCAATAGAGAGAGCTACGGCAATCATTGAAATGAGGCCACGCATTTTTTGACTTTTTTTCATGATAGACTCCTTTTTTGTGTTATAAATATATCACACTTAAATTTATGTTATAAATATATCACACTTAATTTTAGAAAGCAAGAATTTATGTGCCAAGGTGGCAATTATTTGGAAAAATTTTTTAATTAAAGGCCTCGCTAGTCAAACAACTAAAGAATTTTTGGAAAATCTAGATACTGTATGAAACTCTACTTTTTTTCTTAGGCTATTACAAAGTCTGTCAGAATAAGCTTTGTAGGTGTAGAAGTTAATTTTTTTCTTTCTAATTTATCCCTATTAGTCTAAAAAAATATAAAAAAATATTTAAACTCTGTCAAGTTTTTTTCTTGACACCACTCA
>BNJS01000603.1_pt1 | contig 72056 bp, 94 predicted proteins | sample 8540461 | NCBI WGS metagenome assembly BNJS01 (sample SAMD00202454, study PRJDB9452) | human saliva metagenome | isolation source: human saliva | place: Japan
GGAGTGTCGGCCTGAGCCTACTAACATTACCTGCTCAGATTAGTTGTTCTCCTAAGAATGTTTTGAAGTTTTGGTCCATCGCTTCTGTGAGTTGTTATTTGGGACTAAAGAAGCATTGACTGCTCGTACTGGGTATTCTCATTATTAATGATAATTAGATTTTACCTCCTAAAGTATCTTAGATAATGTGCTGCGGATGACACGCTAGAAACTTGTGCCCTGCAACTATTAGCGTATCAAGCTTGTTCTGTTGATAAAGTAGCTAGTCATTGACAACATCTTGAGTTTAAATTTGCCTCCATATAAAGTGACATCAGGTCTAACTATTTCCACCACAGTCCACAGGAAAAATTTTGTCAGATGTTTTCCTACAACAAACAATACCATCTTTTAAACTACCATGTAATTCTAAAAACATTTTATTTCCTGCCATTTGATGTAAATCATCTATATTTTGAGTTATTACAGCTTTTACTATCTATTTTTTCTAATTCAGCTAAAAGCTAAGTGACCTTTATTAGGTTTGTGCATTAATATTTAATTCTTCTTCCATATTCTAAAAGTCTATGTGTAAAGTCTGAGGCATATACTGTACTGAGGTCTATATTTACCTTATGAAACTACTATATGATCATCTTTACCTCTAAAACTCTTCAATCCACTATCGGTCGATACACAGAGCCAGTGAGAATACTAAGATGCTATAGGGATTTTAATTATATTAGCTAACTGTTTAATTTTATCTTCCATTTCATCACTCCTTTTTAGAGTATATCACACCAGTAGCAACCTATATAAAGTTGCTTTTCAATAAAATAAAATGGAAAGTTTCAAAAGGTTTAAGTAAATTATTCTTATTTCTTTTTATCAATATTTTTAAAATCTGTTTTGCAGTCATGTCTTCTTCATCGTAATTTTCAATTATAAATTTCCAATTTTTCTAAAATCTTATATCTTTTTGGAGTTGAAATATTTAAGATCCAAATTCAGTAACGCTTTTCATAGTTATTTTTAATCGTTATTGATATCCTTAAATTTATTATCAAGTTCTTCTTCATTTATATAACCTTTTTAGGCTCGATTTATTACTCTTTCCTTTTCATTTTCAAGTAGTTTCAAGTCATTTTAATTTTAAAAACTTCTTTTCCTCATTCTTTTTATCTTTAGGCTATATTGATTTAGTTCTTCAAGTTCTTTTGATTTTAAAAGTAAGATCCTTTATTGCTTTTATCCATTGTTTTTGCTGAAAACTTTTCTACATTTCTATTAACACAAGTATATGAATAGTAAGTACGAGTTACTTTTTCCATTTTTAGTCTCGTAGCTCTTTTTGCTGATACATTTTACAACCACATTTTGGTATATAAGAGAATATAATAAATATGGTTTTGCATTTTCCAAAAGAAGCTCTAACTTTCATATCCCTTAGAGGCCTGACAAAGAAATTCAAAATAATTCTAAAGGAACAATAGGCTCATGGAACCCCTTATACCATTCTGCTCTGCCTTTTCTTTTCTCTTTTCTCGTTCAACTCTTTAACATATCTTCTAAAAAGAACATAACCAATATAATTTTATTATCAAGTTATTTCCACTATATCTGATCTTGTTTTTCTTAAATCTTCTACCAACTTCAGATAATTGTATGAGTTTTCAGCATAAGTTTCAAAAATCTGGGAATAAAGGAGCTTTTTCAGGATCAGGAACAATCATTTTATTTTTCTCCTCTGATATATCCAGTAGCAGGATTCCCATAGACAAATATCCTGCCTGTCCTTTTCTTCTAAAGTCACTTCTTATTCTCAAAAGACATTTTGTTTCCCGTCTCCCCAGCTAAGAATGTAGAGATCATAAAAGTCTTTTCGTAAATATGGTTGAGATATACTATCAAAAAGAATAATTTTACTAATTCTAGATTCTTCATTTCATTCAGTAGATATTTTTCTAGACTATTCTTGAAACTTCCCAAAAACTATTTTAGTATAGATCTACTAATAGCTTCAAATAGTTCATTAAATTCTTTTCTGTCATCTATTCTTCCACTTTTCAATATCTTGATAAACTTTTTAAAAACTTCATAATCTTTACAGTAGTCAAACATAACTGGATGTTGAGGGCTCTCACTCCCATTATCCTTACTTTGTTCTTTTTAGAAACTCTTATATAAATAGCTACTTTTTCCATTTGTATGAAGCCTTTTTCTTAAAATTATTTTTATATAGTTCTTCAATTTGTTCAACTACTGCTCTTTTTATTATATTTATTTCTTCGTACTAGTTTTATTGGTTTCCATATTATACTTAGCTCCTTTCCTTTTATCTCAATATTTGCAAGAAAAATCTTCTTGTTGTTCATAACCAAGCTCTATGGTTTGCAGCTTCTGATAATAACAAAATTTGTTTATTTCATCTGAAAGCTCATCTGCTAAATCATATAAATCATCGGGATCTAGAACCTTCTGAAATGATTATCAAAAATTTTGCAATAATGTCCAAGTTCCCCAGTAAGAGGAGACATCTGGATAAAGTTTTCATTTAAAATAGTACATTTTTCCTTTGTTATAGTTAGAACACCATTTACAAATCCATTTAACTCACCTAGTATCCTAGTTGTTCATATGGGTCTGGGTTTTTCCAAAAATGTTATCCAACAATTTTAAGTCTCCTTCTCTCCGAAAGGCGTTCTGTAATATTTTTCATCATAAGGAAACACGATAAGTACCATCTTCATCATCATAAGAAATTAGTCCATAAATATCATCTATACCATCATTGAATTTAATTACATCTGCTTCATAAAGCTCTTGACCTACCATTGTCTTTTTGTTCCAGTAAATTGTAAAAGTTCTATATCTTTTAAATATCAGCAATTTTATAATCATCATTTGAAATAAAGATTACCATCATCTGTATATCTGATATATTCGATAGTTGAAATCTATTCCAATAATAGCAACCATTTTCTTTTCTTTTTCATTAACCAAGCTTTCATTTTCAAATTCTTTCATTTCTTCTCCTCTTTTTTCTTTTTATCAGCAATAGCAATTTTTATTTTTGCTATTGCTATTCCAATGTTGTTAACTCAGCATTATCTCTTAATAATTTATTTTATTTAAAACAGCTAGTTCTTTCCTTGATACTAAAATTAAATTTTCTATATTAAAATTTTTATTACCATCAGCAAAAATTACCACATGATCTGCTGATTTCTCCATATTTTTGTTCCCAAATCCATCTATGTTTTAACTTCCATTTCTTTTTATTTATTAGTTTTATATAGGTATAACCATCTCTATCAATTCTTTCTGAATAAAAGCTCTCTTGTATTCCAGGTTACATTTCCTTTTTTGAAAAAGATTAGGAGGTCTTATTCCTGTTTTCTTCCCTTTATTCCAAGGAGTGTGTCCTTTTTAAAAAGTATAAGAGGTAATAAAGGTATTTTATATCTATAGACAAAAGTCTCTAACTGTGTTGAAGTTATTTTTCAAAAATTATTATTGAGATAATTCTAATAACTCATTTCTATTTTTAGTTCCATTGAAACTTTTTAAAAATCCAATTCTTCTATTTTTAAATTTTCTTCTCATTTTAGTCCTCTAACATTTTTTGGAAGCTTAATCACCTTCATTAGTTGCTTTACCTTCTTTTTACTCTCATTGCTTGCATTGCAACATCAGCGTACTTATGATAGCAGAAGCTACTCCAACTATTTACTTTTTGCTCTCATAATTTCAGAGTTAATTTTTCTTCACTTATATCTTCTTCATCCAATCTTTCTAATTGTGCAAATAAGTAGTATTTAAATCATTTAGTGTATTTTTCATTTTTAAATTCCTCCTATTTCTGTGAGTTAAAACCTTTCCATTCCCAAAGTTCACCTTTACAGTTTCTTGCTTTATACTTTATTTTTAAAATTCCCAGGATTGTTCTTAATGTACTTCCTTTTCTCCCTAGTTTCATTGATAGTTCTTTTCAATGTCATATTTGGAGCATTCTCTTTTTGAAAAATTCTATTTTCAGTATCATTTTAATTCATAATGTCAAAAATACATTTTGCAGTTAAAAATTTTTATTCTACTTTCACTAGTATGATATTTTTCCATTATTTGAGCTATAGAAACTCCATTGTTATAATCTATAACTATGTTTTCTTTATCTTCTTCACGAAGTACTTTTCTTTGATTTAAAAGTTCTAATTTGTTTTGTTCTAAAATTCTTTTAAGTCTATCATCTCTAAACCAAAATATTTTTACAATTTATCAAAGAAAAACCTTCTTGTATTTTTAATTTTAATTCAATTAAATTTACAGAATTATCTCTTGCTATTTTTTTATGTCACCGATTAAGTTTATTCTGCATTCTCTACATATTCTGCTGAATTTTTGAATGAGTACAATTTACTTCCTCAGCTAATTTAGAGTAATGTAATAAAGGATATGATAAAATTAAAATTTTTTCTAAAAATTCTTTTTAATGTTCCTTACTTCTTGTATTGAAAGAAATAATTTTTTAGCTAAGACAGAAGATTTTTCTTTCAAATGTTCTATTATATATTGTTCTTCAAACTCTTTATCTCTTCTTTCTTCAATAATTTTATCTGCATCACATTCAATCAATTTTTAATAAATATACTATCGTATGGATAACCCATTTTCTTTAGCAACTTTATCTGTTTCATAGATTCCATAATTATCAAATAACTCACAAAATAATTCTTTTGTAATTCTTTTATATCTGAAGTTTCTATTTGTAATCTTTGACTTAATGTCTTATGTTTTTCATAAGATTATTTTTATATAATCTTTTAAAAAAAGTATCATTTTTAAAGATATTGATTCCATTCTAACCACCAACTATATTTTTATGTTTTCTTTTTACACTGGATTTATCAACATTAACATAAATCATAGTTGTGTTGTGTTCTGATGTCCCAAAACTTGTTGAATTTCTTCAACATCCATTCCTTTTTAGTGCCATTGTTGCAAATGTTCTTCTAAATCTATGAGGATGAACATTTTTCAACTTTTAACTCTAGTTACAATTGATTTTAATACTCTTCTAAATCCTTCAGTCTCAATCTTACTACCTAGAATTTGATTTTTATAACACTTATACATAAGTCCATCAACAACCCATAAATAAGGGTATTATAATTTCCTCTCTCACTGATGTATTTTTAATTGCAAGAGCAGCAATTGTACTCATAAAAAGCAATCCTTCTTTATTTCCTTTTCTAACAATTTTTATTTCATTTTTCAAAATCAATATCTCTAATTTTTATATTAGCTAATTCTGTTGCACGAATAGCACTAGATATAAAAGTACTTCCATTATTGCTTTTCAATGAGTTTTTCACAAGCCATTCTAAGTTTTTCTAACTCTAATTGTGTAAATGCTGTTTTTCAGTTTTTGACCTTTAACTTTTTTTAATTCTTTTTTTAGGATTATTAGAAATATATTCTTCTTCATTCAGAGAATTTAAAATTCTTCTAATATTATCTATTGAAACAGCTTTCTGCTGGTTCTTTTTCTCTTTCTACAGCTAAGTACAATCTAATATCATCTGTAGTAACTTTTTAAAAAGATTTCTTTACAAAAGAAAAATAATTCAAGAAATTTTTATAATATAATAAACTTTTATCACTTAAATTTTCTGCCTTTTTGTTAGATTTTTCCATAGTTCTGCATTTGTTCTATCAGAAACTACTATTTCATATTTTTGAGACAATATCATAATCTTTTAACTGGATAATGATAATATTTTTAATTCTTTCTATATCTTCAGAATTAAAATCATTAGTTTTATCAATTTCAAAAAGTTATTTGATTTATAATGCTATTCTTTATATCTTCCATAATCAACCTCTAAATCTAAACTTGTATTGCCACTAATGCTATAGTTAAATGTATCCCATCTTCCAAATATTTCTCCTGTTAAAGAATTTTTGTTTTCACATTTTGCTTTAGCTCCAACAATGATCAACTGAGACATAAGCCATTTGAATAGTATTTTCATCTAAATCACTACAATTAATAAAAATCCTTTTTGATAATTAATTCCTTTTTCTTTTTAATACTGCTAATATTCTAGCATTAAACAACCTGAACCACAAGCAGCATCAATTATTTTTATTCTTTTTGAATTTAATTCTTTTTATTAATTCATTAACTCTTGTTTCTGCCATAAGTTTTGAAAGGTGAAATGGTGTAAAAATTGACCTTTCATTTTATTGTGAATACCTAATTCATGATATATTTTCCCTAAGTAATCATCTATTTCTTTTTCAAATAACATTACCAGTTCAGCATGACATTCAAGAAAAACTTGAATTACTCCTTTACCATGTTTATCTACTATTCTTTTAAATTTTTCTTCCCTATCTGAATAACCTACTTTATTGCAAGTATTGGCATAAGTATAAAACATACATCTTACCCAATCAAAGAATATTTCATCATAGTTATATTTTATGATCGAAATCTTGTATTTTTACTATATTTTTGATAGAAGCTTCTCTAACTATTTCTTTTAGGAAGCTGTCCAAATCTAAAAGGTTTAAGTTATCCTCCATTTTATCCTCCTAATTTTTGGTTTCTTTTTCCATAGTTTTGTTATGAAAGCGCATTAAATCAAAGCCATTTACAGTACTCTTAATCCTGCCATTTATCCCATATCATTTTGACCTTTTTCGTCATATTTTTCTTTTTATCATCTTTAATTAGAGAAATGATTTTTATTTGTTTCAAATGCAAAACCTATCATAGTCAAATGATTTTCAATATTATAAGGGTTTTTCATTTATACATTTTCTGCAACTTCATAATATTGTTCAAGTAAAACTTCTTCAAATGCTTTTTAGTCAGATTTTCTACAATTTTTCAAGTTTTTCTTTTATTTCTTCTTTTTCTTTTCAAAATTTTCTTTATTATCCATTTTATCCCCTCTCCTATTTAAATAAGTTTTTCTCCTCTCCTGCTTCAACAATAATTTCTGTCAATAAGTTACAGAAATATGGTGACTTAAAATAGAAGTATTTGGATATGAACATAATTGATTATTGGTATCTTCTAAAAACTGTATTAACATCAAGTCCAGAATTTTTAGTCTTATAAGTTCAAAATAAGTTTTACTAAATTGTCAAATTCTTCTAATCCTGGTGTAGCTTTCTATAAAAGTTCAGGAATTGCTATATCTTGATATACCCAATTCATATATTTATTGGACAAATCAAATAATTTATTTAATTCTTTTTCATCAATTCCAATCTTTCTAGCAATCCCTCTCATTTTTAGCAGTATTTAAATCTTTTACCATTCTAGCCCATGAGACCAAGTGTTTCCCCATGAAACCTGCTGGAAGTCTTTGTTTAATATCAGTCAAGAGTCAAAATCAATTTTTCACTAATTCCATTGAGACATTTTTCAGTTTTGTTTTCCAATCACATCTCTATAAAATAAGTTGCTTTCAACATCTTCTCCTTCATCTTCAGACTCAAAATAATTATTAAAAATTTTATCTGCTATTGCTCTTGTCTTACTAATTAGCATCAATTTATCAAATTTGATATAACCTGATTTTCCTTAACTTCTTTATCCCAAACTTCTTTATGTTTTTGACAAACAATTGAGATATTTAAAAGGTCATAGCAAACTTTAGCTTAAAGTTTTTCATCAGCTGGTTTTTAATTATTTCAATTTCTCATTTATTTTATTTCCCTTTTTCTCTGTTTTCTTTGCTTTTCCTCATTTTTGACACCTTTCTCTGCCATAGAGCAGCCAAAGCTAGTTTTAAAATATCCATAAAATCACATCCAACTTTCTAAAATTACAAATGGAAAATTAAGTTTTGATTTCAAAGATTTCCAAAAAGAACCTTTCTTACTTTCCATAGTAGTAAAGCCTTTTATACCAGTATTAGCTATAATAACTGCTATCATTATAATCCTGAGTAAGATACTCACCATTAACAAGGTAAGTATCTTTCCAGATTTTTCTTATCTCTAACATTCTTCTTCCTCCCATACAATTTCACCATTTATTTTTAAATTCACATGAGTCCAACAACTATCTTGTCCAAGATAAAATGCTATAGCATTTATGGAACTCAACCATTCTATAGAGTATTGGGTTCACTAATATAAAATATTCCAACCTAAATAACCATCTTATCCACCTTGCCATATGTGTTTCTTTATGAGTTTGTATATAGATGTAGAGTAGTATCTGTGACACATGCTCTACATTTCATTTTCTGTAATACAATCTTCAGCATCTTTGAGTTTTCCACCTTCTTGCATTATTATTAATTCTAGTAATATCTCCAAAAGCTTTATAATAACTAGATGTTATTTTTCCAGCTCTTACAAATTTATGATCATACAAACGTGCCCATACTAAAGCTAAACTTTCATCCATCAAAAACTCTCTCTGTAGTTGGTCTCCTTTATCCAATTTTCCATGTATTAAATAGGCACAGTTTAATCCGGTATTCATAGTAATCTTCTTTCAAATTAAACATAAATACTTAGCAGCTTTTATAATTAAATGGAGCTTTGAGACTTAAACCTACTCTATTATTAGCATCTATTATTATGATTTCTGTGCATTTATTTTACTGAAAGTAAGTTTTCATTCCTCCAACTTCAGGTATACTCTTTATTTTTATATAAAGTCCTGCTGTTTTAAATTTTGCTATTTTCTTTCTTCTCTCCAGTAATATTTCTAATTTAATATTTTCTTGTAATTTTGTATAAATAAACTTCCTCTTAATTTATCCACTCCTTTACATCCAACCATAATACTTTGACGTGACCTTGAAAATACCTTTTAAAAGCTTCTACTCCTATAAAGTCAAAACCATTTTGATCGCTACTACTACCATCTCTTTTCCTTATTCATTAACTTCATTTATTGTTCGAGGTGAAGTCCCAGCTTGATATGAGACCATTTCTATCTACACGCAACTTCACTGATTTATTCCATAAATTTCTTTATGTAAAATTGGTCTACTTTCTTTCTAAATATTCGATATTGGTATCTTTTATGTTTTCTATTTTTCTTATACATCTTATTCTCCTAAAATGTATTGTACCTGCAGCCAACTTTCTGTTAAAATAAAACTGTTTCGAAGGCTCATCAGCTCTTTGAGACAAGTTATTTGCAGTGTAAAAATGATAAAGTCTTTTAGACTAATCTATTTAAAACAACTATGAAAATCTTAAACGCTCTTCATTTTTCCTTTTCCAAACTTACAACTCTTGAAATCCTTAACATAGCAACTTGACTGCATCATCAATTAGTCGGCGATTCATTATGATTTAATAGTTAGCTTCTGCTTTTCTATTAAGTGTCAATCCATGGTTCCTCCATAAAGTGTAGACTGTTGATATATTCGAGTCCAATTCTTTTATATTCTGTTTTCTTCATCTTTTAACTTCTAGCTCATCTCTCTCCATGGTTTTATTGAAATTAAAATATTTTTGTCCCTCTGCTTTAACTTCCAGATTTTTCTGCTGCTTTTAGGCTGAGGTAAAAGTTTTTATTTCTCTAACCTTTAAAACATCTGCTTCCAGTATTCCTTTACAACTTCCAAACCTAAAGAATTGTTAAGAATGCATATGTTGCTTGATCCTGCAAACTAAATATTTTATCTTTTTATAATCAGGTTGCCAAGATATAGAGTCCAACGCTTTACTGAGACCATATCTTTTGTAGGTCCTGCCTCTCATACCAAAGCCATAAAACTTCCAGAAGGCTGATAATTTTGCTACTTCTGTAAAGAGGCTACATATTTCAGTATATATATTTTCTAAGCTGTTTTCAAAAGTTTTGCTTCTTGATGCTTCAACTTTTCTTTATCACTGTCGAGATATTTCGTAACTTTTGAAATCAAATTTTCTTAATTGATTATTAGAAATTGCATTTTCAAATTGTTTCATCACATCATTCATCATCTATCTCACCCCAAACTTTTATAAAAACTTCTTTTTATAGCCAATCTAATGATCTACTTTTCCCAAAGTAGCAGTACCTTTTCAAAGTAGTTTTAAAATAACTTGCTGAATGATTAATTGGAATAGATAAGAAAACTCCTGAACGAGTTAGTGTATCTTTTAGTGTAGAAGTCTATTACTTGTTCTTCCCTACTCTATTTGGAATTACAGCTCTAATTTTCGATGTATCAGTTTTCTTAAGTAAGTTTAAAATAGAACTTGTTGTGACAGAATCTCTAAAAAGTTGGAACAATAATGTGTTCAGCTACATCAACAAGATAGAATCTAAATCCATAACAGGAGATCCATCTGCCAATGATGTGTTTAAATTCATCTTTTAAACCATTGAATTCTTTTCTTAAATCATCAGATTCCCTTAACTTTATAACCTTGAAGATGGAAGGAAAAATAAAGTGGGTCTTAACTTAGTTAAGTTATAGGAAGCTCAACTTCAGCATATCTTCAATGCACTCTCGAAAGTATCTTCAACTTTTATTCCAGAATAATTACAAATAATATTATTCTGAGAGTCTGATGTTAATATGGGGCTTTTCATTGTCAAAGGCTTTGTATGCTGCTAACTGTAATGCTATCCAGCTCCAACTCCACCTTTATTGTTTTACTAGTATGACTCATAATACTCCTCCTGTGATAGCAAAATAAATTTTATGATTTTGTAAGTTTATTAATTTTATCCATCGAACTGAAACTGTAAAAGAGGATTTACTATACCTTGATTTTATTAACTATTGCATAACTTCCATCTACTCTCTTCTTTTACAACTCCACAAGCTATAACTTTATGATCCTTAACCTTCAACTTTTATAATCGTCTGTATAAATAGTTTTGTGAATTTTATACCTGCTTTCTAGCCAAATAACATCTGAAAAATTAATTCTTGCTCACCAGTTTTGGTTTATTCTTTTTATTTTTCTTTCCTTAAAGTCAACATTCAAAAGCTTTATAAAACTCCTCTTGTTGTAATGCTGTAAAATTTTCCATGTAATTTCATTTAATATTTTTCTCCTTTCTTGTTATAAAATTCAGGAGTTCTTTCAAACTTTTAAATGCTCCCATTTCTATACCATGCAAATCAAAGATAATCTACCCCAATCTACACAGTATTTATATTTTCAATCTAATTTTCATTCTCTGGAGCTTAGAATTTACTCTTTCAAAAATCTTTTTGTAATTTACACCATTTATCCAGATAGCATATTTATTTTACAATTTCTCCCATTTATTCTCCTTTTAGGCACTTAGTAATCCTAATTCAGTTATTTTTTGTTTTTATTTTGTAATCATTAAATAATAGACTACTTCTGTTTTCTTAATTTCTCCTGAGAGCAGGATTTTAAAATTCTTCTATAATTTCATCTTCAATTTTCAACTGCTGCTCTGTGGATAACTTTTAAAAAAACTTCCACTTAACTTTATCATTTCCTTTATACTCCTTTATTTGTTCATTTTATTTTTTCTTGCTCAGCTTCTCTCATTTCAATCTCTTTAGTATTAACTTCAGTTGTTCCTTTGAAAAAGATGATTTGAGAATACGCTTGGCAATATTTTTAACATTCTTTTTTATTTTTAGGATATCCATTTGCTCCTGGAAGAGCTTTAAATATAATTTATTGAATTATTTTTAGTAACTCAATTATTTATCTTCATGCTTTTTAGAAAAATCAATTTTATTTTCTTTGAACCATTGTTTTATTTTTTAATCATCATAAATATTATTAACATATTATTATGATCATGATTATTATTTATTATTTCTTCTTTGTGTTGTGCCCCCGTATCGTTAAACGATGCGTCTGATGACTCGTAAAAATTATTGAGATTATTAGTTTTTTATTTTTTTAAATTAGATAAATTTATTAACGATCCGAAAATCTGACGACTCGTTAACTGAATCGTTACGAGATCGTTGTTTTATAAATCAGAAAGACCTCATCTAAATAAAGATTATCAGGACAATTAGAATACATTAAAGATATGCTTTATTTTTACTTGTTCTATTCTCTAATTAAATCTTGTACTGGTTTACCACCAATATTGGATTACTTTCTGCCCATTTTAATAAAATTAGCTCTCTTGTTTCAAAATCATATTTTATTAATTTATGGTATGTTTCAAATCTTTGTAATAATGCTTTCACAGATTCCATAGAATAACCTAAATCAAAAAGCCATTGCTTTTTAGTTATTGGATAGATTCAATTTAGTTGTGCATTCATTTGTCATTAGATATAAATAAGTATTTATCTTCTGATGTCATTTCTTCTTGGATAAGTGTTACTCCAAAAACTTGTTTTGTGTTGTCTAAATTTTGCCATATTTCCTCCTATTCAAAATGAAATTTTTCATGGCATTTATCCATAAACAAATTAAATCTTCTCTCCAATATAAATGCTCATACCCCATGTCTTTTATATGTTTTATGATGTGTTACTAGATTATTTGAACTGTATCATAATTCACTTTATATTTTGCTCTTGATTTAACTTTTTCAGCAATAGCTTTTCCAATATGGTGTTTTTAGTATGATAGTCCATTGAGTTATATATCTCAAACAATACCATCTAATATACGAAAATCAGAGATATGGTGCATCTTTTCATTTATATTTACTCCTTCCTTTCCAAGAATTATCTGGATTCAAATAACGCTATGCTATAACTTTCTGTATGCTACTTTATCAAATATCTCAGTTTCATAGCTTTTCTTTTCTAGCTCACACACTCTTGACATGTCTAACGATTATCAGAGAAATATATTTAAATAATACTGTGCCATGTTTAGCTTCTTTGATTTCTTTGCATTCATTTACAAATAACTAGCGACTGTCATGTGGAGTTAGGATGGTATCATAAACCTTTTGGACAAAACACTCCCATTCCATTCTACTTCTAAAATAGTTTATAGCTTCGATAGTTATTCTATCTGTATAGTGTAAATCGTCCTTCAGTCTTTAGAAGCTAAATACTTATCTGGATCAAAATCTATCGTTTAGTTTACCTCACCTGTGTTTTAAAAATTTTATTAAGCTAATATTTTGGACAGAAAAGACAAAACAGATCATTCCTCATGACAATTCCCACTCCTCTATAAAATGCAAAAGAAATATTCAATTGCCAATGTCAAGAAGCATGTTCCTCATGGTGGTAATCCATTTAAAAACATAGTTTTCGAACTCTCTCCTTGTAATATTTGTTAGTCTTTACATATGGGTAGCTACAAATAGTACATTGTTATAGCATCTATCTAAGGAGCTAACCTTAGATTATTCTTAATTCTTTAAGTAATAAATTGGTAATTGGTGAATATTGTAGAAAGCAACTTCTTCTGAAATTTGTCTTATTTCATATTCTCTGGCTGCTGATAACTGATCAACAGTTCTCTATTTCTTCAATCATTTCTTGTGTTATCATTTCATTTTATTAAATTGCTAATGCTTTTTCTATCTGTCTTTTTATATACATTAAGCCTCCAATTAATCTTTTGGGATCTCTTTAAAGGTCAAATTTCGATATTTTATTGCTTATATATTTGCGAAGAACTTCATCTTCTTAGCCATTATCTAACTTATCTTGATATTCTTTATAAAAGTTCACTTCTTAAATCTTCTAATGTGTTTTATTTTATTTTCTATATATTCTTTGGTTTTCCATAGTGTTATCGTTTCATGTTGCTGGATGAGCAGTGTGGGACTTGAACCCACATTCAACAAGTTCGGAAACGGAGAAACATTTATTTTCTCCAGTTAAATTAACTGCTCTTATTTCATTCCTTTATACAATCTTTAGAGTTCTTTCATTAGCCTTCCGTGAATTTTGGATGCTTAAATTCATTATTTTTGTTTTGGTTTCTTCATGTAATTTTGCTAATATCTCTATTAAGTATAATGTATTCTTTCAATTCATAAAAAATCATTTGTACTTTTCGGGTAATTCAACTAAAGCAAATATTATTTTGTAGTTTCATCTATAAAATATAAGTCTTTCATTGTAATCTCCTTAAATCTCTTTAATTTCTTCTATAAAAAATTATCATCAATATTCAATCCACATGGTTCAAGGAGAATGAATTTTTCGAATAATTGAATATTTTAATTCAATTTCTTTTTGCTTCAACTTCTGATGTGAGCAGAAAGCACTGTTTTATCAACGTTACATAATAACAAATTGTTTTCTAAATTTACTTTTTAGGCATTTTCTTCACCTGCAATCTTGCAAGGATAACCTAATTCTTTAGTTCTTCCTTAATTTCAATGAATTTAGTGTTTTCTCCATGTACTTTTGAATCAATTTTCTAATTCTGTTATTTTCTCAAAATCTCCTCCTATTTTTGTTGAATATAAAAGCTCTCTGTAATATGATAATAGTGTGCTATAATTATTATCAATAAGAATTGATTATTTTATAGTACTTCTTTGAAAAAGAAAAGAGTACTGCTGGTGGCTCTTTTTTTATTTTCTTCACTCTTCAAATCATCTTTACATTCATCTAAAACTTTTTAATTTCTTACCTAACAGATACCAAGTAATCAAATAAAGCATTAAATTGGATTCAAAAACAAATAGTTATTAGAAACAAATAAGTAAAAACTTTTAATCATTTCACTTCCTTATTTTAAAATTCTATGTATTTCTCTATTTTTTTACTTTTTTAAAATATATAGTTACTTGTTCGTATAACATATATTTTTTTTATCAATACTAGTTGTCTTAACCTGCTTTAATCCTTATAAGATGTCAAATGATTTTTGAATTAGTTATATGTTTTAACGTTATATAGCTTTTATAATGATATGATGGAGACAAAAGCTAAAATATTAAAAGGTGAGTGATCAATGGCCAAAAGTCATTTATCAAAATTAATGGGAGAGATACACAATTATTGAAGTTTCAAGAAAAACAGGATTAACAACATCCAACTATTTTCTAATTTATATATAATGATAAAGTCAAAAGATTAGATTTTGATGCTCTTGAAAGAAATTATGTAATGAGTGTTTAATTGTCAACCAAATGATTTATTTGAATATATTCAGATGAGACTTCTCCAAGAATAGCTTAATCTTTCAGTAGTACCAGTCCATAAGTCATAAAGAACTTTGGGGAAAGTTGCTTATGAACCATACTACTCAAAGATTGAGATTTTGATTATTTACAGAGGGGTTTATTATGATTTATATATTTTTATACTTATCTTTATTAGTTGCCTGTGGAAGTGATGAAAACAGTTCACAACAACAATGCAAACATCAGAAATATCACAGATCCAAAAATGCTAAAAGTATGACTTTATGATGGAAAGACCAAAATATTAAAACTGTTAAACTTCAAGGAGATGTACCTTTAGATTTCGATTAATGGCGAAATTCCAACTTTTGATGAAATGAAATTAATAGCTGAAGATATGGCTAAAAATGTCAAATTATCAAAATTATTTTATTAACACTAGAAATTTCCTTTAACTGATACATCTGAGGAAATAGAAGATAATTATAATTCTTTATGTTTATTTACAAAAGTGATAACTCAGATTTACGAATTGGTTCTTCATTACAATAATATTCCAACTATGGATTTAACTTTAATATATATATAGTTGGACATTTAGGAGACAAATCTAATTTCTAATATATCTCCAATAAAAGAAGGTGTGACATTATCACAAGTTAAAGAGAAAACTTGGTGAACCAGCTGAAATCAATAATGAAACAAAAAGAAGATCTCAGTATTATATATTGAATGATAGAAAATTATCAAGTTTTAGAGTATTTTATTCATTCAATATGCAGGATAATGTGAAAGTTGCTAATTTCTTTTCATTGAATAATAATTTTTCAAAGAACAATTATCAGCTATTGATTCATATAGCTGGAAATCTAAAAATTGGAAGATTTATAAAGAATTAAAGATAGTTTATGATTAGTGTGCTTTATGCTTAGCAACAAGATTTAAGTTTCCTGTTGCTTATATTTAAGGAGTTGATTTTCATGTCTTATAAATTTTTCAAAAGAAAGATTTGATAAAATTGAGAGACAACAAAACTTATCAAATTCTCCAACCCAAAAGTTATTTCTTCCTATTAATTCTCAGAAATATCTTTTATTGATGTTGCTGAACTTTAGAATAAAACAAATTCAAAATATAGATTATGATATTTTAAGATATAAATCAAATATTCCAAAGATAGATGTTACTGCTCTTTCAGCTCTTTAGGAAATATGCAAATTTTGCATAATCAATTTAGCTGCAGTTTATGATTACCAAATTTATATCAGAGAATTACAGAATACTTTGCCATGATTAAATAATACAGTAATAAAAATTACTCAAAATATTTTCTCAATCTTCTTTTGTAACTTCTGAGTCTAATAAGATGAGAGAGAAGAAAATGAAAGCAATAAATTATTAAATTCAATTTCAAGAAGATATTGAGAAAAGTTTAACAGAAGAGAAGATATTGAGAAATCCTCCATTGATGGGTTTAATTCCTATTGAGAAAGATGCTAAAAGTACAATAAAATGCTATCTATGATATAGTAGTTCTTGTTCAATCTATCTTTTGTTAATATATTTAAAGAGAAGAAATTATTCAACTTTCTATTTTAATAAGAGAACATTTTGGAGCAGGGATATGGCTCTTAGATAGACAAAAGCTATCCTTGCTTTAATTGGATATATACTCAAATTATTGATAAGGATGATAAAGTAAAGTTAGTCCTCACTAAGTGTTGTAATTTTCAAAGTTACTACACTTGCCCTCTCATGGAGTTTTAATTCTTTTTAAAAGAAAAGGAAACGCTAAAATATATATTCCAGTAAAAATTGGAAGCGATTAAAGTACATAAAATAATGGTTGTTAGCATATTTCTTAACTTAGCTAATATTTTATTATAGTAAAATTAAGAAATATACAAAAGTAAAATTAACGAAAATAAAATAGTGAAAATAATATAACTAATAATTTTTCAATCGTCCTCTATTGGACTCTAAGATAGAGTATCTTCTGCAATATTTCAAAATATTTTCAATTTGTTTTAAAGACTTCTTTATCTTTCTTATGTGATGCCACATTGATTGGTGAGACATGTGTGGTTTATCTGCAAAGGTGTCGTCCCTATATCCTAGCTCCAATACACTTAATTTTTATAAATTTCTCGATATCCTAACTCTCGTTTGTCCTCCTGTTGTAATTTTATAAATATATATGTTACTAATATAAATATAAGCTATCTGTTACTTGTCAATAGTTTTTATTACTTTTATTGCATTTGTGAAATAGTGTAAATCATCCTTAGAGAAGGGGGTTTATATGGAAGATATAAAAAGATTAGGGACTTTATATTGATGAGGATCAAGAGGCAAAAAGAAATTTAGGTTTTAATCAGGTGGCGCTAGTGGAGTTAATGTAAAAACTTTAAATATGAAATAATGTATGGAGAAAAGCAAGAAGGATAGATCAACACGCGCCTTGATTCAACTAGCAAAAGCATTAAGAGTTCATTATAAAAGAAATTTTATTGGATTATTGGATATTTACTTCCCTGAAGATGATATTGTAAAAATAGTAATACGAATACCAAGCAACTTTATAAAACAATACACTTGGAATATTAATGTTATGGTTGGAGGTAATATTATAAATTCTAAAGTTCAATAATATAATTAATGAAAGAAAGAAGTTGATAGAAGTATATATTAGACTTATCGATGCTTGATAAAAGAAAGATGCTGAAAGTATATTTATAATTCTTTAATGAAAAATAGAATTATACAGGAGGACATAAAATGCTAAAAATTTTCTATAAAATGAAATTGGATGCAATAATGTAATTGTTGAGTGGAGACTATACAGTCTTTCAAAAGCATTTATCTAAAAATGATGTTTTTAATATTTTTAAAAATATGTGTAATTATTATTTTAATAGAAATTTTGAAAGTTATAAAATGAGATTACACAATTTTCATTTTAGAAATCTACCTTATTATGACTGGTCTCCTAGAAGAAGAACAAGAAATATTATTTTAGGTCACACATCAACATTTTTAGAAGAGCAAATTAAATTATATAGCTGCTATAGATCTGTTACCTGATTCTATCGAAAGTAAAAACTTAAGTGGTTATATATAAGATGTAAAATCATTAATTTTTGAAGATATTTTTCAAAATAAAATATTATGGAAGATAATTTTATCTTCCATTTTATTTTTATATGTAAAAGTGCTAATAATCAAAAATTATCACAAATTTTCATTTTTATTTACAAAAGTAAAACTTGCTAATAAGTATGATATTAATAAATTAATTTAAATATATGTAAATATTTATGAAAGTAAATAAAAGTAAGAGGTGATTTTTATGAACTTTTAATCAATGTGTGATACTTATCTAATAAAAATAATCTCAAAAAGAAAAATTGTATATGATAACACTGAATATCAAAATGTTATTGAAAAATGTGTTTTTCTAATAGAAAAACATTTAAACAAGGTTATAAAGAACTTTCTAAAAATATAATGAAGAAAATTATTTAATTCTTACATATCATAAGGAGGAGCTGGTATGAATGCTAAAAGCCAGAATTCGGATAAAAGAAATAGCTCATGATTATTGTAGTTGTGGAGAGTATTTATATTCTGTAACAGAAGAAAGAATTAGAGTAGCAAGAGGAAAAGAGTTACAGTTTATCTAGAGAGAGAGTTAGAAATAACTTGCCCACATTGCAATAAAAAGAAATCAAAAGTAAAGTTTTTAATGTATGGACTAGATAGGGCTTGTATCTATTGATGTCCAAAACCGATATTGTATGTAAGGAAAGAGTTAAAATAATATTTCCTCATAGTTTTCAGAAAGTCTTTCTAATCATACAAATAATTATAAGATTGATATATATAAAACTATATAAAATTAGAAGAAAAAGAATAAAAACTAACAACAATAAAATAGATTTTCTTATCCAAGATGATGATGATAATATTTATCCATTATCAAACGAAACATCATAGTAGAGAATAATCTAATAAAATTAATAAATAGTTTAATGACTGTAATTACAGCTGAAGCTGTAAGATATGAATATTTAGAATTTACTACACAAGAAGTAGTTGGAAACTTTTATAAATTTGATAATGTGTGAGTTATTTCTTCAAAAGCACTCACAAGAAAATATGATGATTTAGATGAAAGTTCAATATTATAACTTTAATCAAAACGAAAATAAATTTTATACAACAGGATTTAGTTTTTCAGCCAATGTCAGGGCTGGAAGATAAAAACTTTTATTCTAAAGGACATGAAAACAATAAGAAAAATGCAAGGAAAGTTAAGGGAGCAATCCTGAGACTTGAACACAGATTAACTAAGAAAATTATATTATTTTGAATTTTAACTCAATAAAATACACATAACAATAGAAAATATTAAAGATTGTATACAAAACACAATATCTCAAACTTTAGGACAAATACTGATTGAAGGGGTAGAAAAATCAGTTGAAGTTCTTAAAGAAAGTTCCAACTCAGATGTCAAGATCTAGACTTCTTGTTAGAGACATTTAGAATGGATATTTGATTATAAAATACTTGATGATATTGTTACTAGTAGTAGCACAAAAATGCTACAGGCAGATTGTTTTTATAGAAGTAAAATAAAAGACATTCTAAATCATTCACAGCAAAGAGCATCTCCACAAAGAGATTTTTCTAACATAGAGAGGCTCGAAATCTATTCTTCGCGAAAATCTAATACTTTTCAATTGCAAAAGTCAGTGGATACTAAAATCATTTTGGCATGCAAAAATAGAAGACTTCCTATTTTCACACTTTCATTTTTCCCTTTATTATCAATACTTTTTATAGTTTTCTCGCGTGATAATTATGTGATGCACTTTAATCCTAAAACTGAAAATATAATTATTTATTTTATAATGCAAAAATAAAACAATTTAGAACAGGAGGGACTATGGAAATAACTAAAAATCAATTTAGATATTTTAAAAGAAAATCCTAAGAACGTGGGAGGACATAAAGATGGGTTAATCAGTGAGGTATAGAGATGAGTAAAACAGATAATTTTAAGAGAAGAACAATTAGTAGTTTTGGAATTATATATAAAACTTGAAATTACTAAGTTTAGTACAAAGAAAAAGATATCTATGATGAAATACAAAGAAAAACAAAATATAACAAGAATACTATTATCTCTTGGATTAATAGATATCTTGTTAAGTATAAAGAAATCAGAGCTGAAATAGTTGAAAAACAAAATGCAAAGATATGCGTAATTTTGAGGGCTTGACAGAAAAACAAACTAAGTATGTTATCTATCGAATGTCTGGAATTGGAAAAAGAAGAGGCAAAAGATTAAAGCTGGATATAGTGAAAAAGACTAAGACAGCTAACATAGAAAGAAGTCCAAAGATTGCTAAAACAATGTTGGAATTAAGAGAGGTACTCTATTTCAAGATACTCAGAACTAGGGGCATTTAGTATAGCATCAAAATTAGGAAAAGTAATAAATATGGCAAATGGAAGGGGCAGAAGTAGTTGAGTATGTTGATGAGAGTAGGCAGATGGACATACTATCAATAAGAGAGTACGAAAAGCAAACTTCACTCATTGCAGCAGTAGGGCAGCAGAGATTAACTTAATGCTTGGTTATAGAGTAGTTGATGAAGCTAAGTTAAGAGCAACAATAAACAGTGAAAATGATCTTTACAGCTGCGAGTGATAAGGACTTCGAGTAATCAGGTACTGTGGCAGAAATTTTTTATTAGAGGGTGCGGCTGGGCTCGGAACTTTCAAATGAGAAATTTTTGATTTCCTTCCCAGTTCCAAAATTTATATATATGCGCATGGGAGAAAAATATGATACTCTGCAAATGAAAAACAACTATCAAAAATTCTTAATATTTCTGACAGAAGAGTTAGAGAACTATTCAAGGATTATAAATTAGAAAATGGAAGTTACCCTCTTATTAAATGTGTGACTGAATTTATCAAATCAAACCAGGAGCGGAGACATAAAATCTGGTAACACAAAAACTTTTGCAGAAATTTGGGACTTAGTGAAAAAGACTGTTAAAGAACTTACAAATCGCGGAGATATTAGATTCTAATGGACAGTTTGATTTGAAAGATAATTTAAAAGATATTTAACAGTTAATGATGAAAGAAATAAGAGCAGTTGAAGAGACTACAACAGTATAAACTTGAAATTTTACAAGACAAATATCATAGATGAGATGTTAAGTGTTTTAGCTGATATATTAATTAAATTTAAAGCTAAATTACAAGCAACTGCTGTAAAATTGATAATGAAATTGATGAAATATCAGGGCTGATAGGATAGATTATTTAAAAATACTTTGATAGATTGCTTGGAAGAACTGGCAAATTATAATCCACCAAGTAATAGAAAAAGCAAAGATGTATAAGAAAACCAGAGAATTAATAAAAGAGTGTTTAAGAATATTGAGACAACCACCACTTGTAAGTATTATGGAGTGGGCTAATCAATAGAGTTTTAGATACAACATCAGCAAAAGGTTGGAAAATTCAATGTTGAAAAGAACACCATATATGATAGAAATATAGGATAACAAAGGAGAAATAGCAAGTTACATTGATGATGGCAGCACAATTAACAGAGTGAGTTAATCATCAATACAATTTTAAAGTAGTGCTCATTTAGATCCTTGCTTAATGTTAATAGTTCAACCAACTGATGGAAAATGGCTAGAAGCTTCTCAAAGGAGAAATACAACCAGCTATTAATAATTCTATATTACACACAATTATTAAAGAACCTAGTAAAAGGACTCTGGAAATACTGTTACACAAAAAATGTTTCCAGGAGGATATATAGCTTTGTTGGAGCTAATTCTCCTTCAAAGTTAGGCAGCAAGACCTATCAGAAACATATTTCTTGATGAGGTGGACAGATATCCAAAGAAAGTTCAGGAAATGAAGGAAGTCCTGTTTCATTGGCAAAGAAAAGAACTACATTTGATGATATTACAAAAACACATTATTACAGGAACTCAACAGTGAAAGGTTCATCTGAAATAGAAGATGAATATAATAATTCAAGCCAAGCTGAATGGTATATTCCTTGTCCTAACTGTAAGAAAGAACAGACTTTTAAATGGGGTAACGTAAAATTTGAACCTGATGGAAGTAATGTAAGAATGGTTTTGTCCTCATTGCGGTAAAGCATTCACTGAAAAGAGTGGAGGTAATGAAAAACTGGAAGATGGATACATAAATATCCTGAAAGAACACCCTAGGGTTACCACCTGAATGATCTAGCTAGTCCGTTTAGGAATTGAGAATCTATTGTTCAAGAATGGCTAGAAATTAAAGGAGATGTTGAAAAACCAAAAGCCTTTATAAATACAGTTTTAGCTGAAACCTTTGAACAAGAATATACAGGGAAGATTAGATCCTAAGAAACTTATCAAAGAGAACTAGGGAAAAATATAGTTATATTCCTGATAAAGCTTTAATTTTTAACAGCAGGAGTAGACATTCAGGATAAGTGGATAGCTATTGATATTAATGCTTGGGGTCTTGGATGTAAGCTGGGGAATGGAATACATAATTTTACATGGAGATTTTAAACCAGCAAGAAATTTGGGACAGATTGGATAAAATTTTTGGATAAAAGAATATTTTTATCCAAAATGGAGATAAATTAAAGATTTATTCTGCTTGTATTGATACAGGAGGACACCCATACTCAAAAGTTTATGACTTTGTAGAGTCCTAGACAATATAGAAGAATAATAGGAATTAAAAAGGGCTTCGGTGGAGAAAATGTCCCAATTAATAATGGATTCAGAAAAACTATAAAGAAATAGATTTATTATCTATTGGTTCTAATGCACTAAAAGATATTGTTTCAGGAAGATTAGATGCAAGAATCAATGAGAAGGTTACTGCCATTTCAATGGAGAGTATGGAAAAGGATATGATTTAGAGTATTTTTAAATCCTTAACAGCTGAAATAAAAGTTCAAGAAAATCGGAAAGTAGTTTGGATTCAAACAAAGAAATGAAGGACTTTGACTGTAAGTGCTATGCAACAGTTCCATTTTATATATTTAGAATAGAACCTGAAAATTTAGTAAATCTTAGCAGAGCAGAGTTATTAGAACTATCAATTAATGGAGTTTTAACACCAAAGAAACAAAGAAATAGCTATTGACGAAAAGGGGTTGAAATATGAGGATATAGCAAGTTTTGAAAATAAATTAATAGAAATAGAGGAAGCTGAAGAGGATCTTATCTCATGGTTCTGCCTGGGTAGCTGGTGTTGAGTTTAAAAAGAAAATCCAGCTGATATGATTAGATGATTTAAAAAGAACATTATAAGATAGATGAAATTTTTAAATACAAAATAACTGTTCAGGAATGTGAAAGATATATAAGACTTTTATTTAGAAGCAGAGGAAGCAGTTCTAAAGGTCAAGGAATATACAATAGATGGACAGAATTTTAAAAAAGGCTGATTTGGAACAAATAAGAAAAAGGTCAGTTGGTGGGAAAATAAAAAGCTCAAATAGAGGGAAATTGAGAACAGGAAAGAATGAATTTTTCAAATAGTTCCTCATGAGTTTGGAGAAAGTAGAAAAAGTTAATACTGAAATAAATAAATTAAACCAGGAACTAAAACAGAAGAAATTAGATACAAAATAAAACTATAAGACAACAAAGAGAATTTCTTAATTATAGTCAATCTGGTGCTAGTACAACTAAGATAGCATTTGGAATGTTTATAGTTCATTAGATAGCAACCAAAGATGATATTGAAGATAATAAAAAGAAATCTTAATGGCTAGATCAAGGCAACTTTTTATAGGGAAATCCAATTTCAAGAGGAGCTATTTTTAAAAATAAGAACTAATGTAGTTGGAGAAAGGGCTAAAGCTAAAGAGTAAGATTATCTTTTAAATTTAGATAATATAGAAGTTGATTCAAAAAGCAAATAGAAACTATTTGGGTTTATGGGCAGATAGTGTTGAATGTGATTTTCAAGGTGAGGACACATTTGATTTTTGCAGGATTTAGCAATGATTACTTATTTAATGGATGGAGAATGTTTTATAAATCTTTCCGTATCATCAAGAAAAAGGAGAACTATTTGATTTAAAATTCAATTTTTTAGATTCTGCTAACTGTGAAGCACAAAGAAAGTAATGACTACTTATAGTGAAGGTGTTGAAACAGATAAAAATGGGTAATAATAGCATATCATTTTAAAGATAGGCACAATGAATATACTAGAATACCTGTTTTTGATTCAACAGGTGAAGACAAATATTAAAATCAATGAAAAGAGAGAGTAAATCAATTAAGAGGAGTTCCTTTATTAGCACCTGTTTTGAGGTACATCTCCACTGTCCAAGATTTACAAAGTGCTGAGACTTATGAATGCAGTTGTTGGTGCGATGTTTACTGCTTTTATAAAAACAAGACAACAATACATGGTGAAAATACTGGAAAAGGATTTTAGGTGTTGGAGAGAAGACAAATTTGACCTAATGGAGATCAGGGATATGAAGGAACTGAATTAAGTGGTTGCAAATTATGGAAACTTTGAGTATGTGGAACCAGGACAAGAATTTAGTGCAAATCCAAATAGACCAAATTGCTAGGTTTAGAAGTCTTTTTAATGCAATGTTAAACAAATAGGAACTGCCCTTAGAAATTCCATTTGAAGTTTTATTAGCTGCATTTAATGCCAGCGGTTCTGCTTCAAGAGCAGCTCTTTAGAAGTTTTGGAAAATGTATCGTAGAAGGAGAAACATGGTTAGCAAAAAGTTTTGTCAGCTATATTTGAGCAAGTGATAGAAGAGGCGGTTCTAAAGCTATAGATTTACCAGGTAGAAAATCCAATAGCCAGCATGTTGGGAGCTGTTTGGTATGGAAATTCACCTGGACAAATAGACCCTGTAAAAAGAAGTTACAGCATCAGTAGTAAAATAAATAATGGATTATCAACAAGAGAAAAGAGAAAGCTACTGAATTAAATGGTAGTGATTGGAATGAAAATTTAGATCAGTGTAATGTAAGAGAGGAGGTTGGCTTGGATGGAAATATTAAACCAAGCAAGAAAGGAATAAAAGTAGTTAGATATTCAAATATATGGTCAGATTGGGGAGCTTTTCTTGGTTTGATGAGCCATGAGGTGCAGACCAGGTATATAAAGAACTTGAAAATTTTGGAAATGATATAGATGTTATAAATCTTTATATCAATAGTCCAGGAGGTTCTGTAACAGAAGGATGTGCAATTTATAGTGCTCAGACATAAGGCAGTAAAAATAGTATATTGATGGACAATGCTCATCAATAGCCTCAGTTATAGCAATGGCTGGAGATAAAATAACGTGAGTCCTGTTGCAAAATATGATGATACATAATCCAATTACAGCATTAGCTGAGATGCTCAAGAAATGAGAAAAACTACAAACATTTTGGATATTATAGAAAAGAAACAATAATTAATGCTTGTGTTACAAAGTCTCATTTAAGTAGAGAAGAAATATCTGAATTAATGAATACAACAACTTATTTTACAGCTGATCAAGCTATTGAAAAAGGATTTGCAACAGATTATATTTGATATTAAAAATTCTGAATTTTCAAACTTGGAAAACTTTAAAAATAAGACCAAAAACAAATTATTAACAGTGGAGACACTGAGGAGGAGAGAGAGCATGGGAGCACATGCAGGAGCTAGAAGCTCAAAATAAAGAGTAGTAGAAGATATAAGAAAGGAGGCTATAGTAGGAAAGAAAAAGAATAAATGACTTAGATGCACCCTAATGAACAAACACAAGGCAAATGTAAAGAAATTATAGATGCAGCTAAGGAATCTGGTAAACAAAAGCTGATATTGTTGAAGATGTATTAGCAAAATTTATTGAAAACAAAGGAACTGTAGACTAAAGTTCCTGAAAATAAAAAGTCCTGCTGATATTTTAAATACTAGAAGAGAAGAAAAGTGAAACAAATAGAAATAGATAATGAACACCTGGACAAACTGATGATACAAAAAGATTTGATAGCTGATATATGTAAATATAGCAAAATGAAGAGTAGGAGGAAATATGAAAATAAAATAAAAAGAAATACATGAAACAAGTAATTTGAAAAAGTTTACAGTTTCCATTTTACACAGAAAAAGTGGAATTTGAAGCTGGAGAATATAAAATGGGAAATTTGGTAGAACTAACAACAGCTGGAAAAGTTAAAAACTGACTACTGCTGCTGAAATATGGTGTAATAACAGATAGATTTTACTGCTGATAGTAATGATAAGACACTATATATTTAACAGGTTCTTTTAATAGAAAAATATGTAGATTTTGAATGGTAGATAAAAGCTGAGTAAAAAGAGCAGCAAGAAAACTTTTAATAGTGATTGGATAAATAGGAGGAAAGTGTGTCATCAAAAATATTTTGGATTAATACACTAACAACAATAATAACACAAACAAAGGCACCTAAAAATTTTCTATACAATTTATTAATAGGAGAGAAAAGGCTGAAAAAGTTGAAAAATTAGAAATACATACTAAAGAAGCTGGAAGAAAAAGCTCACTTGTTGGAAAAAGAAAAAGGAATTTTTATAGATAAAACTGCATGGCAAGCACAAATAGTTGAACCAGCATATATAAAATTACAAACAGTTAATGAAGCTGAAGCTTTACTAGAACAACAATTTGGACAAGTTAAGTATGCAGAACCTCAAGATGTTGGAAAGAAACATTACATTGAGTGCTATGATTTAAAAGAAATAGGTTTTAGAACAAGACAATGGATGTTAATAGAAACTTTAATGACAGGAACTTGTCCTATGGAAGAAGGAACTCAAGGAGTTAAATATGGAGATGTAAATAAAGGGAAGTTTTAACTGGAAATGATCTTTTACTAGCCCCTAATTGTGACCCTATAAAATATCTTAAAACAAACAAACTGAAATTCAAAAACAAACTGGAATAGTAATAGATACAGTTGTAGTGTCACCTGATGCAGCTGATGCATTTTAGAAAATCAAAAAGTAAAAGATTATTTAAATACTAGACATGCAAATTATGTTCGTGTAAATGATTCTAATCGAGAAAATGAAAGATGGTAAAAGAAATAGCTTGGATTCTACACTTGAATAACAGTTTATTCTTTTGTTGATTGGTGTGATGATATGGAAACTGGAGATACACGTAAAGTTATCCTGACTTGTATGAGGTATGAAAGCAAAAAGTCTTTTAAATATGCTGCAATGCCCTTTAAGACCTGAACAAGGAAAACCTGCTCAACTTCGTAAAAAGAAGTTGTTAGAAAAATAGTATCCAGATACTAGTGAAGATGAGGAATTACAATACTTCTAAGACCATTATGTATACCTAATAAAGATGTTAAATCTTGGTTCATTGCAACAGTAATTTAAGGAGTGATTAGATATGAAAAATGAGAGCTATTGAAAATATAAAAGTTGAAGAAACATTATATAAACCAGGAGAAGAATTTGAAATTGCTGAGGAAGAAACTCAAAGATTAATTAATTTAGGAGCTGCTGAGTTCGTTAGTAGCGAAAATAGGAAAACAACTGATAATGAGGAACTAACTCAGAAAAGAAACTAATGTGTTGGTGGATTAAAAGAGGCAAAGACATCTAAAAAGGTACAAAAATGAATAACACTTTTTAAAAGATGATATTGATAAGACCTTTTTACAGATTTTGCTGAGAAAAATTGACCTCTCAGGGATAAAACTTAAGGCAGTAATAACAAAAAGTACAAAAGTAATCCAAAATTGACAGGAAAATTTAAAAGAAAATCTTGACTCTACTACATTAATAAGAAATGGTTTAAAAAGTCTCTATTAAAACTGAGACTTACCACCTTCTATTTCTGTTGAAGTGGAGAGAGAAATAAAAATTAATAAAATTTCTTACTATGTTTTTGATGTTGAAAAAGACATGGAATGACACATATATACTGCACAAAATATGAGGGATAGATATGTATACTCTTGAAATATCAGATGAAAGTTTAAAAACTTGAAAAATTGGTAAAGAATTTTCAGGAATGGATAACAAAATTGTAAAAGCACTAAGAAAAAGCTCTTAATTACGATAGAAGAGTTTATAAAATCCAGGTATTCTTTACAACAAAAAGTTGATGCTAATTCTTTAAAATCAGCTAACATCAACTGATGGTGTTCTTTAGGAAGTACTAAAAGAAATAAAGTTTCTGAATTTGCAATATCTAAACCAAATCCTGGAAAGAGTAAACAATATATAAAAACTAAAATAGTGAAACCAAGACCAGAAATGACTTGGAGAAAACATTATTTTTGGGCTTTTTGGAAAAATAGTGATCCTAAACTTATGTTTAGAGTAGGAAAAGAAAAGGCATAAAGATAACATTAGCAACATCTTTTATCTGTAAGAAATATGGGATTGCAGATTGATAATGATATATATGAAGAAATTCAAAAAGATATTTTCAAAAGTTTTAGAAGAAAGGATAGATGAATTATGGAGGGAATAAATCCATTAGAACGGTTTAGCATTAGAAGGTGCTATAAAAAGCATTTGCAGAAGCTAAAATAGAAAATTTTTAAATTCTTTAGAAGTTATATTCAGCCTGATAATCTTGAAAATAGAGATAAATAATGCTGGAAGTAATAAAAGAAAATAAGTTCCCTTTTGTTATTATAAGACCAATAAAATCTGTACAAAAATCAAAAAGTGGAGTTACTTCTAAAATTGCTACATTCTTAATTAGATTAGGAACAGAAAATAAAGACTATGAAAATGGTGAAATAGCAGGAATAGCTGAATGTTGGTAGCATATTTTACAAAACATTCATCAACAATTGAAAGAAAAAGATGGTTAGTTATTCAATAGATTTAGAAAACTATTGAAGCTTACTTAAATGAAGAAAATGACTGGTGGAGACTTTTGGATTTATGATATTCTTTCTACAATTAAATATTCCAACTGTTCCACATACATATATAGAAGAAAATAAAAGAAGTTTCAAATGAAAAGGAGGAAAAATGGCAGGATTAAAAAATGAAAAAGATAAAAGAAAAAGATAAAACCAGTAGTAGCTGAAACTACAAACAGTACAGAAAACAAATGTGAACAGTGAAACAGGTAACACAAGTGAGTTACTCAAAAATCAAGTAGCTACTGGTAAGAGAGAGATGAAGTCAGAAGATAAAACTTATATCTGCATTGGTGAAGAACTACAAAAAGATGGTTTTATCTTAAAAGTATAAAAGAGGTTTCTACACTTCTGGAACAGTTAAAAGAATAGAAACTGGAATATCAGATTATGATGAAATTAAGGAAAATTTCATAGATTTAGATGAATATAGTGAAAAATAGATAGGAGGAAAAATGGCAAAGTTTCAACATGGTACAAGTTACAAAAGAAATGCCTTCAGCTTAAAAATATTTGCAGAAACTCAGACACCAACTGTAATAGTTGGAACAGGAACTATTAACATGGGAGATATGAGCTGTGTTAATAAACCTATTCTTATTCAAAACTCAAAGGATGGTAGCTACTTATTTTGGAGGAGCTAATAACATAAAAGGATTTTACAATTAATGAAGCATTATACCTAGCTTTTTAATGTATATAATGTAAAGCAATTATTATTATAAATGTTTTAAACCCTAGTGAGCATAAAACTGCTCATACTGAGCAAGATATTGTTGTAAAAGATTTTAAAGCAACTCTTGAAAAGATTGGAATTATAAATGATGAAAATTTGATTATTAAAAAGCTGGTGAAACATCTACATTGATAGCAAAAAGAAAAATATTCTTGTTCATTTGATAATGAAGGAAAGTTAATAATTACATTAGCAAAAACTGAAACATCAGTTAAAGAAATTAGAAGTTTCATATAATTTCTTAGATGTTAGCAAAATTAAAAGAAACTGATGTAATTGGAAGTATAGATCCACAAACATTAGAAGCAAAAGGACTTGAATGTTTAAAGGAAATATTTCCTAAATATTCAATGATACCCTAGTGTGTAGTTGCTCCTGATTTTTTCAACAACATAAGAGTAGCATTAGATGCTAAATCAGCTGTTATAAAATGATAAATGGGCATCTATGTCAATTCTGAAATGCCAAATACAACAAAGTATGGAGAAAGTTGATAGCATTTAAGAAAGATTATATAGATGCTGACCCAAGCAATAACTTGGGTTGTCCTTATCTTGAAGATGAAGTATTTAACTTTTCAACAGTAATGGCAGTACATATGCAATCAGTAGATGCACAATTTGATGGAGTTCCTTGTGAAAGCCTCCAAAATAAAAATATTAAAATGCAAGGTGTTGGATATTATGAAGGAGCTACATTTAAAAAAGTTAATTTAGATGGAAGCAGAGTAGCTAATTTATTAAAATGAAAAAGTGGAATTTCTACAATAATAAGACAGCCAAATGGAACTGTGTTCTGGGGAAATAGAACCTCTGTATTTCAACCTGGTGGAGAAACAGATCCAGATGTTTGGATACCTGTTAAAAAGAATGTTCAAGTATATCGGAAATACAATAATGCTAAACAATACAGTTGAAGTTGATAAGGAATGACACCTTCACAAGCTAAAAGCATAGAAACTAATATTAATGTTTGGCTAAACTCTTTAACTAATGATAATAAACTACTTGGTGGAAGAGTTGAATTTAAAACCTGAAGAAAATTTCTGAACAAGATATGATAGCAGGAAAAATTCAAATGGCATATTTATTTAGGAGCAATTATTCCAGGAGAAAGTTTGGAATTTAGATTAGAAGTATGACTCTAAATATTTAAAATTATTATTTCAAAGATAGGAGGGACTGAATGATTAGATCAACAGTAATTGAAGATGCAATTATAAGATTAAAATGGAACAGATGAGTTGGTTGGAATAGCAACTATAACATTACCAGATATGAACATAAGACTGAAACTATAAAGTGGGACTAGGTGTAATAGAACATGATGAACCTATTCGAACAGCATTTAATGCTGCGAAAATTACAGCTAAAATTTATGAATAGATGTGAGGACATAGCATTTGAATATGAGGAATGTATAATTTAACAGCAAAAAGCAGCAATATTGGTTGAAGACTCCGAAACTCATAATAATGATGAAGTTGAAGCAATTATTCTTTTAAAGGAAAAAGAATAAAAACAAGTGGTGGCGACTTAGGAAAAGCTATGCATGAAACAGAATTAGAGTTTTCATTAACTTATTATAAAGAAGAAAATTCAAGGAAAAAGTTATACATGAAATTGATGTGTATAACAAAAAGCTATTGTAAATGGTAAAAGATTTATATGAGTTAAGTATTTTATCTTAATAGGAGGAAAAATGGGAGACGTTTAATAAAAAGAATTAAGAGAGGCAAATGCAGAAATAAATAAAAAAGAAATGGAGTAATTGAATCAGTAGTTGATGAGATGATATTGAAGAACCTAGAAAAAGGTTTAGTTAGAAAAGTTAAACTTTCTGATGGTAGAGAAATAACATTTGATTTTGGAAGATTAACTGGAAATTCAATTATTGAAATAAAAAGAAAAATTATGGAAAAATTGAGATCAGCAAACATTAGGTGGAAGAACTAGATGATTTTTATTATATGTTAGTTGCAGAATATGTATCTGCACATTCATATAGAAACATTCTTAAAACTTTCATATAAAAGATTTTGCAAAGGTAAGAGATGAAGTTAGAGATTTTTGCAGGAAGATTAATAGAAGATCTTGAAAGAGAACATGCAAAACTTTTAGATGAATTAATAGTAGAACTTAACAATCCATTAGAGTGAATATGAATATTTCATATTCATACTTAATGGGTTGTGATACTCTAGAATAAGAGAACTTATAGAAACAGTTGAAGAAACTCTAAGAAAAAGAAGGAAATGTGATATTGTTGGGAAAGAAAAATGGATTTGATTATGAGAGTGCAAGGAGTTATTGATAAGTCTTTACCTGTAATTTATTAGCTAATGAAGCTAGAATTTGGAGAGTTGCTAGGCAGAAAATGGAAAAGGCTCAAAGAACTTTAAAAGCTCAAAAAGAGCTAAACAAAGGAGATATCGAACAATGTTTCCTAAGTATGAAAACTTAGAAATGAATTAAAGGCATTAGATGAGATAAAAAGAGAAATAATAGTCTCTACTGATGCTGAAAAAGAAATATGAAAGCTAATCAAAAAGCTAAAGCCTTAGGAAACAACTATAAAAAGCACAATCTAAATCATTCCAAAAGTATGGAATGGAACTTAAAAATTGAAAAATTCCTTTTGACAATTTGCAGAAAGTGAAATAGACCAAACAATAAGAAAAAGAAAAGGAATTAATAGCTCAACAAAAATAGTTGCTAAGAGTCAAGGTTTTTTTAAAAAGGTGCAAAAAGATAAGGTAAAAACTGGAATAAAAAGTTGCAGCAGTTGCAACAGTTGGTGCTGCAATTGGAATAGGAACTTCATCAGCTAAAGAGTATTTAGAATTTGATAAGCAAATGATTAAAGTTAAGGCTTTTAACAGGAGCTACAATACAAGAATATGAAGCTTTTAAAAAGAAAGCTATGGAAGTTGAAAAACAACAATATTCACATCTGAAGAAGCTGCAGCTGGTATGGAGAAGTTCGCCTTAGCTGAGCTTTAAACCAAAAAGAAATAATTTCAGCAATACCACCTATTTTTGACTTACAACAGCATCAGGAGAAGATTTTATAATGATATCAGATATGATATCAGATAACATGACTGCTTTCAAAATTGGAATTGATGATGTTGGACATGCTTCAGATATTTTTAGCTAATACAATGTCAAGAAGTAATACTAATATACAAATGCTAGGGAGAGGCATTTAAATATGTATCTTCATCAGCTAGTAACTTGAATATGACTTATCAACTACATCAGCTGCAATTGGTTTAATGGAGACCAAGCTATAAAATCAGGACAAGCTGGTAGAGATTTAAAACAAGCATTTTCAAAAATAGCTGATGCAGGAGTACAAAAAGAAATTAGAAAGCCTAGGAGTTAGTGTAAAGGATTCTAAGGAGAGTTTATTGGACTTGTTGATTTTGTTAGACAACTTGAAAAAGTTACAGGAAAAATGAGTGGAATAGACAAACAAGCATTCTTAAAAGACTTATTTGGAGACCAAGGTAGTTTAGCTATGAATAAATTATTGACTGCAACAAAAGAAGTCAATGGAGTTATGTATGAAGGAGCAGATGCCTTAGCACAATTTGCAAAAGAAAATGAAAATGCAACAGGAAAAGCAAAAAGAAATGGCTCAAACAATTCTTGATAGTGATTCAGGAAAATGGGCTTTAGTTCAATCAGCAATATCTGATGTAAAACCAAAAATAGGTAAAGCTATATTTTCTAGTGGTGGAACTCAACTGATGGATACAGTTATGAGTTGGTTAAATGAACTTTCAAATGTTCTTGATGGAAATCTAAATGAAAGTGAAGCTAATAAGTTTTTGGCAATCATTTATAGAAAATGGAAAAATGGCATTAAATTCTATAAAAAATATAGGAATTGTACTGGAATGTCTTTAAAGTATTAAATACTATTGGAATAGATAATATCTTAGTTTTTGTGACAGTTTTTACTGCAACATCAAAAGTATTAAATTTGCAGGAGCTGTAAAAGAAGTATTCACAACTGTAAAAGGCTGCTAGTGGAATTATGTCGGCATTAAAAGCTGGAATAGCTGCTCTAGGTGGTGATTAGTTTAGTTATAGCTGGTGTAGCTTTTACTGGTTTTATAATCTATAAAAATTGGGATAAAATTAAAGTATTTTTAAAGCTGTTTGGGAAACTGTAAAAGGTATAGGAACTATTATAAGTGGTATTTTTAAAGCTGTTGTTGATGGAGTAGTTAATCTATTTAAATGGCTTTTGGAATAAGCTAAAAACTTATTTTTAATAACTTTGGATTCTTATTATAGGGTGCGATGGGAATATTTATAAAATTAGGCAACTAATATATCAAAAATTGGGATTTGATAAAGAGAAAAATTAGTAGTGTTTGGGAATACATAAAATCTATTCCTGAAAAAGTTGTAGAAATTGTTCTTAATTTTATATCAACGATTGGAAATTTCTTAGTTAACCTAGTGAATGAAGTAATAAATGGAATAAAAATTTATTCTTAAAAACTTTGGGATACTGCTGTTCAATTTTTCAATAACTTTGGTTTCTTATTATTAGATCTGATAGGAATATTTATAAAATTAGGAACTGTTGTTCATGAAAATTGGGATCTAATAAAAATAAAATTTCATCAATATTTGAATCTTTTAAAAATACTATTAAAAATCTTGCTGAACAGATAAAAATCATTCTTTGCAAAACCATTTGAATATATGTCTCGAAGCTATAGCTGGAGCAAAAGAAAAGGTTTTAGACTTTTGCAAGAAAAATTCAGGAGTTAAATACTTAGTTGGAGAAAAAGAAAACATAGCAAAAAGTAAATGGAGTCATGCTAATGGTTTTTAAACTATGTGCCATTTGATGGTTATATTGCCGTGAACTACATAAAGGAGAAAGAGTTCTAACAAAAGATGAAAATGAAAAGTATATTTGGAAGCTTAAGAAATAGATTACATAGTGCAACTCAAAGTAATCAATCAGAGAATAGTTCTAAAAGAAACAAACGTTACTTATCAAATAAATAATACTTTCAATTTTACTGAGTATCAGAAGATACTAAAGATAGTATTATAGAAAAATTACAAGAAAAAGTTAAATGAATTTGAAAGACAATTAGAAAAATGAAGGAGGAAAGAGAAACTATGCAAGAACAAGTTTATAAAAACAGAAGCTGGAGATACATGGGATCTAATTGCCTTTTAAACTTTTGGTAATGAAAATCTTATGCAAGAACTATTGAAGAAAATATTGAACTTTCTGAAATAGTTATCTTCCAGCTGAGTTGAACTTTCTATTCCTGAAATAAAAGAAGATAAAAGAGAGGTGTTGCTCATGGCTAGTTCAAATTTAGTTAGAGAGAGCTCTCCTACCTTTTTATAAACAATAAAGATGTAACTGAAGAAATGTTAAAACATATAGTTGATATGAAACTCTGTGGACAACTTGGAAGGTACATTAGATGAAATAATAATAAAGCTTAACAATGAAAACAATAGATTTCTAACAACAAACTGGGCTATTCCAAAAGGAACAGAAGCAAAAATAGGAATAAAACTTTAAATTTGGAATAGTGAATTTGAAGGAGAAAGCCACAGTGACATAGGAATTTTTAATATAGATATAAGGCAATTTAATAGAAAAACTGCAACATTTAAAGGAATATCTGCACCACTTGAGTTCAAGAGATGCAAAAGGTCTAAAAATATGAGGCTAATATTTCTTTAGAAGCACTTGGAAAAGAATTTGCTGATAGATACAGTTAAAGTATTTTTATAAAGTTAAAGAAAATATAACATTAAAAATATAAAACAAGAAGAAGAAGAAGATTTCTCTTTTTAAATAAAATTGCACAAGAAGAAGGAGTAAACTAAAAATATCTAGTGGAATCCTTATATTATTTGAAGAAGAATTATTATCAGAAAATACAGCATTATTAAGTATTAGTTTAGATAATGTTGAAGAGTTTGAAATAAAGGATAAATCAAATGATATTTATGATGCAATAGAAGTAAAATACTTTGATACTAAAAACAAAAAGAAGAAAAAAGGTTATTATAACAAAGCAAGAATTAGAGACTGGACAAAAATCAGATAATTATAAAAAGTTTATTCTATGAAATCTAGAGCTAAAAGTGGAGATTTAAAAATTAGCAAAGAAAACTCTTGAAAATATAAATAAAAAGAGAAATAGAAGCTAGTTTAAAAATTATTGGATGTAAGGAGTTATATTCTGGTTGCATTATAGCATTATCTGATGCTGGAGAGTTTTCAGGAAACTATGTTGTAACTAGACTTCAACATAATTTTCCAAAAATTTATTACATCTATTGAAAATGTACAAAATTAAAAAGATATGAAAGAGGAGAAAGAAAAATGATTTCAGCATTAAAAGGAGCAGTAGGAATTATTCAAAGTATCAATACAGTTGACTATACTGCTACTGTACAACTTCCTGAATATAACAATCAAATAACAGAAGGACTTCAAATTCTATCTCCAGTAACATTTGGAAATAAGATAACTTCTATTCCAAAAGTTAATACTCCTGTATTTTTGTATATTTCTAGGAGATAAAACAGAAAAAAAGGATATATAATTGGCAGTTACTTCTCTGATGAAAATGTAAGTAATTCTCAAGAAGATGAATACAAAATTGATTATCAAGGATCAAGCCTTTACAATCAAGGAAGATGGAAATATTGAATTAAAAGGAACTTTAACAAAAATAGATAGTGAAGTTATTATAACTGGAGATACTACAATAGAAAAATATGATAGTGACTCAAAATGTAACGATCAGTGGTGGAATGTCAGCTAAAAAGGCTTTGAAACTGAAAAAAAGCTACATTAAAAATGGGAAATTAGATGTTCAATCTATTGATTATAAGAGATGAGTAAGAAATGAATGTACTAAGTAGATTAACAAAAGATTTCTTAAATAATTTTACTAACTTAAATTTCTCAAGTAATCTAGGAAGTTATGGAGACATTGTTTTTCAAGTAAGTCGTGGAAATGTTTTAACTCCTGAAGGGATTGATTTAACAATATCATCAAAAATTGAAGAACATGATAATCTTGGAAAAGCTCCTTTATACAGAATTTATTCATAGAAATTTAAGATCTATTTCTTTAAATATAAAGTTAGTTTACACATTAACAGATATAAATGATGCTTTATTAAAAATTAGAAAAAGATATGTGAAAATGGTGAATATTATCCACTTATTTTTAGGAAATAAACCTTTGTCAAAAATATGGATTTATTTTTAATAGATTTTTAAACAAGGAATAAAAAGCACAAATTCAAATGGAGAACTAGAAGTTGTAAATTGTTCTTTAACCTTAAAAAGAATATATTCCAAAAGTTAGATAGACTTCTATTACCTACAACGAATAACTCAACAACAGAAAATAAAGAAAAATACTAGAAACAACAATAATAATAGAAGTAATCAAAAGAATACTAAAAATAAAAAGATTTTTAAAGAAAAATCTAAGACTAATGTTTATTCAAAAATAAAAGATGAAAAATGGCTACGTGGATTAGTTGAAGATGATTTAAGAGGATATTAATAGGAGGGTATATGATAGTTTCAAATAATATTGTTCCTAAGCATCCAAAAATTAATGGAATTATATGTTCTATTAAATACAAAAGAGACAGTACCACTCCATAGAGATTTAGGGATAGATAATAGAATGATAGATAGACCAATTACAGTTATAAAAATAATATGTTAATGAACTGCAAATGCAAGTGAATAAATATATAAAAAGGACTTACATTAAATAATGTTAATTGCAAAGCTACTGAAAATGGTCTTGAAATTGAATGCGAGGTTGAAATAGATGAAAGAATTTAATTTAATTGACTCTAATCCTGAATCAATATTAGCTGACGCTTTGAGATTCCATGAAGAAATTACAGGAGAAAGATTAGAGTTATGTACAAAAAGAAGCATATTTATACTCAACGGTTGCAGCACTATTAGCAAATATAAAAGCTAATATGAATGATGTAGCAAAACAAAAACTTCTTGAAATATTCAAGAGAAGAAAGACTAGATTTAAAAGGAAATTTTCTATGGTGAAAGAGGTATTAGATTAAAAAGCAAATAAAGCAAGAACTACAATTAGATGTTATATATCATCAATTGTAGCAAAAAGATGTAATTATAGCTAAAAGGTACAAGGTTTCTTTATAAGAATTATATGTTCTATACAGAGCAAGAATATAAAATAAAACAAGGGCAGACTTATGTTGATGTTATAGCTGTAGCTGAAATTGCTGGAGAACTAGGAAAATACTAGCTGGAGACATTAAAGAAATAGTTGATAGATGTGAGTATATTAAAAGAAATAACTAATATAACTGATGTAACAGGTGGTAGAGAAGAAAATGACGATGAATATAGAAAAAGATTAGAGCTTATTCCAGAGTCATTTACTACAGGTGGTTCAGAAGGTTCGTATGAATATTGGGTTAGAAATCATCAAATCTTGTTACAGATATATTTATAAACAGTCCTAGACCTAATTATATTGATATTTATGTTGTTAATGGACTAGAACATCTCTCACAAGAAGAAAAAAACAGAAAATAAAGAATTATATAACTGAAAACAAAAATATAAAAAGTTTTAAATGACCAGTTAGAAATAAAAGATCCAGTTTTTCACAATTATAATATTGATTTAGATTACTGGGTATACGATAATTCGTTAGTATCGAAATCAGAAATAGAAAAAGAAATTAAGAAGCTCATTAGAACAATATACTAAATCTTTTAAAATGGGAGAAAGCATAAATTTACAGGATATTATAGATATTTCTAAAAATGTGGAAGGGATAAGAAGAGTTGAAATAAAATCACCTCAAACTTATATAGGACAAAAAGTTCCATTTAGCAAAATGTGGAACTATAACAATTTCATATAAAGGAGCAGAATCAAGATGAAAGAGCAAAATTTTATATATGATGTTACAAATATAAGAGATCTCGCTCCTGACATTTTAAGGAATGATAAACAGTATAAAAATAGTTTTAACTGTAATAGATGCACTTATATCTAAGCATATTGTTGCTAATATAGAATATTTAGAGTTTCTTGAAAGAATAGATACAATGGAAGAAAAAGAAATTGACCTTGTTGCAAAAGAATTAAGCGTTGATTTTTATGATTTCTCTATGTCTATTGAAGAAAAAGAAAAGCTTGTAAATTATCTTTCCAAATCCATTCAATAAAGGGAACAAATAAAGCTATTCAAGATGTCTTAAATATCTTCTATGAAAAAGCTAATATATTAGAATTTCCTGAGTTTAATGGAGATAATGGAACTTTTAAAATAGAAATTATGGGAACAACTAAAAAGTAATTTAAATATTATGATAGATAGAGTTGAAAAACTAAAAAGAAATCACAACATTTAACAGGAATTACTTTCAAAAATAATTCCATATCACCTTTATATGTTGCAACACATATGAGATATGGAACAAGAGTAATTTTATATCCACAGCAAGACTATTTTTATCTTAATAATTTAAATTTAGTAAGTAAAACAGGAAAATATATTTTTAGAAAAAAGGGGTGTTAATAATGGCTGAATTCAATAGTCACATAATAACAAATGCTGGAAGAAATCTTTTAGCAAGGGCATTAGCAGGAGAAGGAAAAGTTATATTTACTAAAGCCGCATTTGGAGATCAGAAACATTCAGGAAACTTAAGAGAAGTTACTGAATTAAAAATAAAAAAAGCTAGATTTAAATGTTATGAATATAAGAAATGATAATGGTACTGCTGTTTTAACAGTACAAATATCAAATCAAAATGTAGATCAATCGTTTCAAACAGAAGAGTTTGGAGTTTATGCAAAAATAGAAAATGATGTATCAGAAGTTCTTTATTCTTATACAACTGCTGTATCAGCTGACACTTTTCAAATAATAGATTAGGAAAAACATATGAATCTATACAAGATATATACATGGCAATTTCTAGTGATGTAGAAGCTGAAATATATGTAAGAGATGGTGTTATTTATTTAACAAGAGATATTGCTAACTAAGTCTATACAGAAACAGGATTAACAGCTGTTGGTACTTTGAAAGGAAGAAATAACTTAGAAGCAGATAAACAATATCTAGCAGATAATGGACATTGGTATAAAAATATTGGTGGAAATAGAACTTGGGAAGCAACATCAGGAACTCCTGATGAACAATTAATTCCAATAACTTGGAAATACCTATATGAAAGTCTTAATAATAAAGAAAATCAATTAATACAAAATTTTAATGGAATTTTAGGACAAAATAATGGAGAGTTTCCTCTTGAACAGGCAGTGGTAGGAAATGTATATTATTTTCAAGAAATCAAAAAAATATTACTATTGTTTAAAAAAAGCCAAACTAGTAGAGTGAGTGTTCCAAATGCAGACTTTGAAGAATTATCTATTTATCAAAATCGCAAGAAATTGCAGATCTTAATCAAATCTAAAGTCTTAAAAATCTCCACATCTGAAATGAAAAAAATATAATGACATTTCAGACAAGTGGTGAAATTACGTACTTTATGAAAAAGGAATTGGAAATTTAAAACAAAAACTAGGTATCCCCCAAAAATTCTACAATTGTGTCTGTTATTCCTATGCAATCTATGGGATATTTGGAACATGTAACATATGATGAGTCTGACGACTCTATTTTTTTGCTGGTTTTTTTAATATATTCAACTATTCAAGACAGAGTAGCTTCTGTTTTTAGTTAAATATATATAATTTAAATTACACCTATTAAAAAGCACAGTAAAACCGCCTACTACATTACTAATATCTACATATGAGGCTGTGTTCCATCCTATCGCATAATCTAAATTTCTACTAGTTACAGCATTATCGTTATCAGTTATTGTAACAAATGGTGTTGCACTAAATGTTTTTGGGAAAGTTAATCTAGTTTTATCTATCTTTCTATTAAAGTTATATGTAAGAATCTGTATAAGTATTCTACCAGCAGTTATTATTTGTGCAGACATAGATTCACAATTTTATAATTTGTTCCCAGTTATTTTTAAATTCATATTTAGAGAAATTTTTCCACTTTAGTATTTGGAAAATTTATTTAAAATTATAGAGGTGGATACTTCTAATTTTTACAATTGTTATAAAATATCGTAATGATACTAATACAATAATTAATGGCTATTTGCTAGTAAAAATCTAATTTTAGAGAGGGAATGACGGATCAATCTATAATTTTGGAAATAATTTAACTTTAAATGGAGATTTTTTTAACTTATATGCTTGGAAATTCTCAAAAATATATTTTTATCAACCTCATAAAATTTCTATTAAAAAAACGGTGTTATTTCTTCAAATATTGTAGCTTTTAGTGCTTATACTACTAAAGTTTTTTTATAGCTAGTAATTATTTTTATGTATATAGTCAAGCACTGCTTTTTATCTGTAAATAGTTAAGTTAAATTTTATTTTTAAAAAAAGTTGTTAATTGCCCCATAAATGTATTTCTAAGAGGTGCTTGATTATCAGTAGAGTCAACCATTAAAAACATTGTTAACTAAGCTAAATTGCCCACTACTTCCTTATTTCCTGTTATAGCTGTTGCTGTATTGTAGCAATCATAAGGTAAATTGCATTTATATGTAGTTCCATAATTTATTTTTCTGTACCATGTGTATAGGCAGCTATAAGAATTAAACTGCCATACTGAAATATAGTAAATTTAACACCAGCAGGTGTTGAGTATAATTCCTGAATTTTTAAAAGTTGACAAATTTTTCCACTATGGAAAATCTAGTAAAATTTGATAGTGGAATTACTGGAAATTATACTACACTTGGAAGTTATACTTATAATTTTCCAAAGAGTTATAAACAAGTTTTTAGGAGTTGCTATAAACATTTACAAAAACTGGAACAGCAACTACTCTAGAAAATGTATACTTGAGTGGTTTCAATAATGCAGGATTTACATTTGTAAAAAGACTGTGTTGATAACTCAAAAAGCTAATACTGTAAAAAAATAGCTTATACAGTCTTTTTATATCTAATCTTAAATTCTACCAATTAAAAAGAACAGTGAAACCAGCATTTACATTAGCAACTTCAAATGTTTGTGTCGCAGAATTATACCAACCAACGACAGGTTGTCTATTTGTTGCATATAAGTCACCGTTATTATCTTCCAAAGATATAAAAACTCCATCTTTGAATGGAATAGGAGATTTTATTGTAGTTTTTAGCATAATCTGTAATCACACCAATACTCATCATACAAGTAGCGAAATTCCCTATTTGTGTAATATATGAAGAGCAAGAACTTATATTAGTCATACCTGTCGTTCCCGTAACGACTCTATGAGTGATTAGATTTTCCATTATTTTTAAGAATTGTATAATGAACCTATTAAAAATTAGGAGGTTTAGTTATGCAATTAACAGTTTTAGAAAAATTTAAAAAAAGAAAATGTGGATGTGTATTTAGAGTATCTAAATAGTTGCAAAAGCAGCAATTGGGATACTTTGGGAAACTACATACAAAACTTACTGCAATAATTTTAAGTTATTTTTAGTGTGGTTTCAGAAGTCGTATAAAAATAAGCTGCTACTAAGCAAAGAAACGTTACTAGAAATGCCAACTATCATAGAATCTTATCGAAATTATTGCAGGAGTTTAGGAAATAGTAAAAGAACTTTAATGAATAAGACTACGGCTATATCAACGTTTTATGCTTGGTGTGTTCGTAGAAACAAAATAAAATACCATCCTTTCGATAGTAAATTAGATAAGCTTAGATTTACAGAAAAAGATAAGGTTAGGAACAGTTACTTTCTTACAACAGAGCAAATTCTGACAGTTAGATTGTATATGCAAGTAGAGAGTAAGAAATATGACTTGCAAGACAGAATACTTTGGGAACTTTTTCTTAGATAGTGCTTGTCGGATTAGTGCTATACAGAGTTTAAAGATGGAGCAACTAGATTTAGAGAACGGCTATTTTAGAGATGTAAAGGAGAAAGAGGGCTATATAGTAAATGCATTCTTTTTCCAAAAATGCAAGGAATTAATAAAAGAATGGATACAGTACAGAGCAGAAAATGGGATAGATGTAGATTGGTTTTTTTGTTACTAAGTATGGGAAAAATCTATAAGCAGATGACGCAAGGAGCTATTAGAAATAGAATTAAAAAAAGTTAGGAAAAAAATTTTAGGAATAGAGGATCTATATCCTCACACGCTTAGAAAAAAACTGCTATTAATTTAATAAATAATTTAGCTGGGTTAGGACTTGCATCTAGCTATGCAAATCACTCTAGTAGTGGAGTTACAAGTAAACACTATATAGCTAAAGCTAATCCAACAGAGATAAGAAACAGCATTATAAATGCTAGGAAAAAAAATTAGGTATTTTTTTAGTTAAATATTATAGAGATTTTTTTAAATTTATAAAGAATTTTATAGTTTTTATTTTTGTAGCTTTTGAGCATATTTTTATAATTTTTTTCTTAAATATAAAATGTAAGAATTTTATATAATAAGCACTCAAATCTAGCAATTTTAAATATAAAAACTAAATAAATTTAAAAAAATCTATACAAAATGAAAGGAGAGATGTTATGTTTTACATTTATTCAAAAGAAAAAAATCAAAGCTTGCATTTACTGTTAACCTAACAGCAGATGAAGTTATGCAATTTATGGATGGGAATTTATTCCTGGATTACCCAGAACTTACCCCATCAGATCACATTGTAATTGAGAGAACTGAACCTTTTTAAGTACCCTACATATGATGAATCTACAAACACTATAAGAGAAATGACTAGAGAAGAACTTATAGAAGAAGATATCGAAGTTCAACTTGCCTCTGGAGAGTATATAGAAGATAAGAAATTAAAGGTTGTACCACAGCCAAGCCCTTATCATACTTGGAACTCATCTACTCACATCTGGGATATAGATATGGAAGATGTTAAAAGAACTTTTTAGGCATAAGTTTAGAGAAATACTGCTAGATAAGATGTTTGGCTCATATGAGCATAATGGAAAAAAGTATTCCAAATGCAAGAATACGACGAGATTAACTTCATTAGAGTTAAAATGGCGTTAGATATAGCTGGAGAAATAGAAGACTATGATGAAATTAAACAAACCCTAGACGATTTAGAAATTCCTGTAGATGCAGAACTAGAAGAAAAAAATCAAAAATAGCTATGAAAGCTGGAAAATTAAAAACAGCTTTTTAAAAATCTCTAACTACACAATGGAGATTAAAAGATAACTCTATTGCATCTATTTCACTTGGAGAATTAAACTTAATCTACTTCTCTTGGATCCGTAGAGTTATTGCTGCTCAAAAATATAATGTTATAACTAAGAAAAATAATGGAAGTTTCAACAGTTGAAGAACTAGAAGCTATTAAATGGGATTAAATAAAACAAGCTTAAACAAGCTCTCACAAGGTCATTTTTAGGAGGTGATTTTAAATGTATACATTATCAGAAACAAGTTTAAAAAAATGTTGAAAAGGGGTGCATCCAAACCTGGTAAATTTTATGACAGAACTCATAAAAAAATAAGTCCCTGGAACTTTAAGATAACTGCTGGAGTTAGAACAGCTGAGGAACAGAATAAATTGTATCAGCAAGGCAGAACTGCTCCTGGAGCAAAAAGTAACTAATGTAGATGGATATAAATTAAAGTCCAATCATCAAGTTAAATTTAATGGTCTAGGATATGCTGTAGACATTGGTGTTTTAGTAAAAGAAAAAAAGTAAAAAGTATCTGTTATGGAAAAATGGAAAAAAAGTAGAAAAAGGTTATAGAAAAGGACGTTTATAAAGGAACTTGGAGAGATTTTTCACTACTATCAAGACATATATAACACAGCTAAAAAGAGCAGGTCTGTTAGAAAAGTATGGTATTGAATGGGGTGGAAATTGTTGGAGAACTCTTAAAGACGCTCCACACTGGCAAATCAAAGGTGCAGACAAAGTTGCTTATAAGTAAAGGAGTTATAGAAATGGAAAGTTTTTTTAGAAAGAATAATAAAAGAAAAAAAGATGAATTACAAGAGAAAATAATTAAGCTAGATAGATTCTTTACTACAGATACTTTTTGACAAGTTAACTCCGATAGAGCAAATGCATCTAAGAGACCAAATGAGGTACATGAGTGCATATCTAAGTACTTTAAGACAAAGAATTAATTTCTATGAAAGCAAGGAGGGAAAAATATGGAAATGACTAGATTAAATACTATGCCGATTGATGACAAATATTGGGAAGTTTTTAGAAGATTATACTTACAGAACATCTAAGGGACTTGTGACTGTTCCAAAGGGTTTCAGAACAGATTATGCTTCAGTTCCAAAAATTTTTTTAGAAACATAATTAACAGTTCTGGAAAACACGGAAGAGCAGCAGTTGTCCATGACTGGTTATATTCAAATCAATGTAAAATTGATATTACAAGAGCTGAAGCTGATAAAGTATTCTTAGAAATTATGAAAGAATGTGGAGTGGGGTCTATAAAAAGAAATTTAATGTATAGAATGGTTAGAATCTTTGAGCTAGCCATTTTAGGAAAAGGGGAGTAATATTATTTATGATATCTTTAACACAAGAGCATTTAGCATTTGCTGGGAGTATACTAGGTATTGTTGGGTTTATTTGGAGTATAATTTCAAGTTTAGATAAAAAAATTTGAAAAAGAATAATGCGAGACTAGAAGAAATGATTGATAAAAAGTTAGATAAAATTGTATATGATGAACATAGAAAAAGCATTTGAAAATTGGAGTAATGAAAAAGATAAAATTATAGAAGAAAAGATAGAAAAAAATAGAAAATGCTTTTAAATCAGATTTACAAGAAATTAAAAGCAAGTTTAAAAGAAATAAATAGTCATATGTTGAGATGTAAAAAGATTAATGGGGTAGGATTTTTGTCCTGCCCCCTTTTTTTATATAACATCTAATTCTTATGAACTTATGATTTTATCTTTAGTTTAAAAATAAAAAAATATTTAAAATTTTTATAAAAACTTGACATCTGTAATTACAGATGATATAATTAAGACATAGAAAGAAAGATAAATAAGACTAAAAAATTAGGAGGATCTAAAAATGACAAAAATGGATATGGGGAGAAGTTTTAAAAAGGATTGATGGGAACTACATTTAATTATGAAGATTTTGAAAATGATGTTATCTGTATGTGTGATACAGAAGATAATGTTTATGTAGGGGATTTTTGAAAAAAAGAGCTTTCCACTCTACTGAATTTGTAGGAGTTTATGAAGAAACTTCTGAAAGCTATATTCTCTTAGAAGTTGTAAGAGATAAAGAAAAATGAAACAATAGAAGTTGTAGATGGATGGATAAAATAAAAAGAGCTGGGAAAGTATCCCAGCTTTTTATAGAAAAAGAAAGATAATTCCTAAAAATTTTTTTAGGAGTTATCCTTCTCTATTATAACAAATAGGAGGGAAAATGGCAAGAAACGGATTTTAGTAATCCTGAGCAAAGAAAAAGCACAGGACACGTATGAAAAAAACAGAAAAGGGGAAATTAGCAAGAGCAAGAACTAATTCAAAAATGGGGCTAAACGCTTCATAGAAGAGTTTGCAACAAAAGAAGAATTAGAAGCTTTTATTAATAAAAAAATAGAAGAAAAAAATTAAAAAGCAGGAAATTGATCCTGCTTTTTTTGATATAACATCAATTTCTTATGAACTTATGATTTTATCTTTAGTTTAAAAATAAAAAAATATTTAAAAATTTTATAAAAACTTGACATCTGTAATTACAGATGATATAATTAAGACATAGAAAGAAAGATAAATAAAAAAACTAAAAAAATTTAAGGAGGAAAAATTATGAAAAACTTAAAAAGAACTTTACAAAGAATGGAGAGAATTAACAGAAGGACTTATGGAAGATTATCCAAAAAAACTTCTATCGACTGTGGAGAAAGTGGAGTTAGAGAAGATTTTTAGCAACTATGCAGAACTTCAAGAAACAATAAGTTTCGAGGATATGCTAGAACTAGAAAAAGAATATAACAAAGAAAAATTAAAGAAAAGGGGGTTATCCCCTTTTTATTGATCTAATAAATTGTATAAATCTTTTTAAACTCGCCACTTTAAATGCTCTTTTAATTGTATTCACAGATGGCATTTCGTTTTCTTTTAGGATTTTTAATTAGCTTTATTTCAGAAGTTTTACCAATATCTTTATAAAGTTTTTAAAGTCTTTTTTAGTTTGTTGTAATTTATTTTATTTTTCTTATATACATCTGGGAATCCACTAGCTTTTTCTTAAGCCAAACATTCCGCCAAACAAAGATGTTATTGTAAAACTGTTATAATTAGAGTGTTCTTTTATATCCTCCACACTAGCCCCATTCTTTTTGCATAATTTAATAGATAGCTCCTTATAAAATTTTACAATTTTTCTTTTTCTTTTAAATTTTTTTGTATTTTTCTTTTATTAAACTTTCTCTACCTATTAAAAATTAAAACATCTCTCAGCTTTTAACTTCTAATTTTTTTAAAGACTACATTTAAACTTATATTTTTCTTTTTTTAGCAAAAATAAAAGTGCTTGTTATCTCTTTATTATCTATTTTTTTCTTGTAAATACTCAATAAGTCTATCTTTTGTATAACTTAGTTCTTCCTTTTTGTTTAAATGGCTTGTAAAGAGCTTATACAAGTTTTTATATTACCATATAATTTACCTATTGTTTTATGGTCAACAATCTTCCAAAAGTTCTCTTGTTTTTTTGGAAATCTCTTATTTTTTTAGCTATAAAAGTATTAATTCCTTTTTCTATTTCTTCTTTAGTTAAGAATTTTCTAAATTTTATAGAGTCTTTTTCTATTTATAATTTCTAATACTTCCGTCCAATTTTTACATCCTAAATATTTATAGATAGTATCCAGCTTAATCATACCAGTTTTAAATGAACTGGTACTAGTAATTTCCAGCATCTATTTTTATTTTTGTAAATACTCTATTATCTGTTGTTTAGTATATTTTTGCATAGATACCACCTTTTTTTATAAGAAAAAAAGAGGCATTAAATCCTCTTCATACATTTTCATGTTTTTGGGATAGTTTCTTAAAAAAAGAATCTATCCACTGGTTCATAAATCTATTATAGCACTTTTTAAAAAAATAATACAAGAAATTTTTTTATAGAATTAATGTTATTTAAACCTTTTTAAAAACAAGTAAAAAAATAATTTTTGATATACACCACAAATTTTTTTATAACATGCGATTTTTATTTCTGTTTAATATGTTTTTCTAACTATTTATTTATAGATTATCCTGAGAAGGTTATTAAAAAGTTAAAAATAAATTTCGGTAGTTAATGGAGTGAGTGTCAACTGAGAGCGGATTGAAGAGTTTTAGAGGAAAAGATGGCTTATATAGTAGTTTATACAAAGGAAAAATATAGACCAGAAGAAGTATTAAGTTCAGACTTTTTTTGTTCACATAGAAAAATATTTATAGAATATGTTGAAGAAGAATTGAATATCAATGGTATTAAACCTAATAAAGGTCATTTAGTTTTTGGCTGAATTAGAAAAATGGGTATATTAAAAGCAGTGATAACTCAAAATATAGATGATTTACATCAAAATGGCAGGAAATAAAAATGTCTTAGAATTACATGGAAGTTTAAAAAGATGGTATTGTTTAAGTTGTGGAAAAACATCAAATAAAAATTTCTCATGTGAGTGTGGTGGAATAGTTAGACCTGATGTCACTTTTATATGGAGAAAAACTTAAATCAAGATGTAGTTAATGAAGCTATTTATCAAATAGAACAAGCAGATACTTTAATAGTTGCAGGTACAAGTTTAACAGTTTATCCAGCTGCATATTATTTAAGATATTTTAGAGGAAAAAAATTTAGTTATAATCAACAATGAAAGTACTCAATATGATGGAGAAGCATCTTTAGTTCTAAAAACTAATTTTTGCAGATACTATGGAAAAAGTTTTTAAATATAATAAAAAAATAAAAAGAAAGAGGTTGTTATAATTTGCAACAGCCTCTTTTAACATTTTATTTTAAATTTTTCAACAATTCTACTAAGTATTTATAATATTTTTTTCAACAGAAGCTATTTCATTTTTCCTTAGGAGTATGTACATCATAAAATGTTAGATCCTATTGAAATCATATCTAGATCTGGATAGTGAGTAGAAATTGCTCCACATTCAAGTCCAGCATGAATAACTGTTACTTGCATATCTTCATTAAATAAATCTTTATAAGTTTTTACCGCTGTATCTCTTAAGTGAGATACTGGTCTAAATCTCCATTCAGGATATCCTTCACCAACTTCATAATTTACTTTATGTTCTTTTATAATATTTACTATTTTTCTTCTAAGCTATCTAAAACACTGAGGTTCAGAACTTCTTAAAGAAGTAATAGTTATTTTATCATCTATAAGTTTAACTATTGCTAGATTATCAGAACTTTCAACTATATCAGGATATTCTTTTAACCAAGTATTTACTCCTGTAGGTAAAAGTATTTATTAGAGATAAAAGTCTTTCAAATACATCATTAGAGAAAGCTTCATTAGAACTATTTTCAAGTTTAGTTATTTCAAAAGTTATATTTTTATCTTGAGCTTTTATATTTGTTTTTAAAGTTTTCAAAAACTTCTTTCACTTTAAGAGTAAAACTTTCTGAAGCATCCTTATCAATAGCTATATCAAAATAGCATTCTCTAGGGATGGCATTATCTTTAGTTCCACCTTTAATATCACATAATCTTATATCAAATTCTTTCTTTAATTGTAGTATTAATTCATTGATAACTTTTATTTGCATTTAATCTATTCTTATGAATTTCTGCTCCTGAATGTCCTCCAAATAGATTTTTTTAACTTCTAATCTAAAGAATTCCAGATTAGCGATATTAAGTTTTTTTCTTTCTTATCATCAAATATTGCTCTTATAGTTCTTCCACCAGCACTACCAACAGTTACCCATGCCTCTTCTTCTGAATCAATATTAATTAACATTTTTCCTGTTAAAATATTATCTTCTAGTCCAAGAGCTCCTCCCATTGTTGTTTCTTCTTCTACAGTAACAAGTAATTCAATTTGAGGATGTTCTATAGTGTTATCTTCAAGAACAGCTAGTCCCATAGCAACAGCTATTCCATTATCAGCTCCAAGAGTAGTTTTATTAGCTCTTAAATAATTTCCATCTACTATTAAATCAATTCCATCTGTTTTAAAATTATGGTTAGAATCTAAATCTTTTTCACAAACCATATCCATATGACCTTGAAGTATTACTCCAAGAGAATTTTTCATAATTTTTTTACTTGCTGCTTTTTAATTACTATATTATTCATTTTATCTTGATATACTTCTAAACCAAGTTTTTAGCTGTATCTACTAGAAAGTCACTAACAGCTTTTTTCATTTCCTGATTCTCTTGGAATTTTTGATAATTCTTCAAAAATAGTAAAATACTCTTTCTGGTTTTAAATTAACTAATTTATTTGACATAATTTTCTCCTTTTACATCATTCCTGGCATCATTCCACCAGTACCCATTGAAGCTTTTTTTCTTCTTCTTTTTATGTGCTATAACAACTTCTGTAGTTAAAAGTAATGAAGCAACAGAAGTAGAATTTTGTATTGCAGCTCTTGTAACTTTTGCAGGATCTATAATTCCAGATTCTATCATATTAACATATTTTTTCATTTTTAGCATCAAATCCAAAACCTTTAGGTGACATTTTTACTTTTTCTAAAACTACACCACCATTTAATCCACAGTTTTCTGCTATTTGTTTAATAGGAGCTTCAAGAGCTCTTTTTACAATTTCAATACCCATAGCAATTTCACCAGTTTCATTGAATTCTTTCATAGAATCAATTATATCTAATAGAATTGTTCCTCCACCTGCAACTATTCCTTCTTCAACAGCAGCTCTTGTTGCATTTAAAGCATCTTCTATTCTTAATTTTTTTATCTTTCATTTCAACTTCTGTAGCAGCTCCAACTTTTATAACAGCAACTCCTCCAGATAATTTTTGCTAATCTTTCTTGTAATTTTTCTTTATCGTAATCAGAAGTAGTTTCTTCTATTTGACTCTTTATTAGATTAACTCTAGCAGATATATCTTTTTGTTCTCCAGCACCATCAACAATTACAGTTAAATCTTTTGTAACTTTAACAGTTTTAGCTCTTCCTAATTGTTCAATAGAAGCTTCTTCTAACTTCATTCCTTTTTCTTCAGATATAACTTTCTCCACCTGTTAGTATAGCTATATCTTCAAGAATAGCTTTTTCTTCTATCTCCAAAAGCAGGTGCTTTAACTGCTACAACATTTAAAGTTCCTCTTAATTTATTTATAACTAGAGTAGTTAGAGCTCTCCTTCTATATCATCAGCAACTATTAAAACAGGTTTAGACATTTTGAACTGTTTGTTCTAATAAAGGTAAAAGTTCTTTCATAGAACTAATCTTTTTATCTGTTAATAAGATTAATGGATTATCTAATTCAGCTGTCATTCTTTCAGAATCTGTTACCATGTATGGAGAAACATATCCTTTATCAAATTGCATTCCTTCAACAGTTTCTAAAGTTGTTTCAAGAGATTTAGCTTCTTCAACTGTTATAACTCCTGTTTCACTCAACTTTTTCCATAGCTTGTGCTATTAATTTTTCCTATTTCCTCATCTCCAGCTGATATTGAAGCAACTTGAGATATTTCTTCATTAGATTCAATTTTTTTAGCTTTATCTTTTAAAACTTCAATAGCTTCTTTGGCAGCAAGTTCTATTCCTTTTCTTTTAAGAAAATAGGTTTGCTCCAGCACTTAGCATTTTTAATCCTTCTTTAACAATAGCTTGATGCTAAAATTGTTGCAGTTGTTGTACCATCTCCCTGCAAACATCATTTGATTTAATTGCAACTTCTTTAACTAAAGCTGCTCCCATATTTTTCAAAAGGATCTTCTAACTCTATTTCTTTAGCAATTGTTACTCCATCATTTGTAATTAAAGGAGCACCATAAGATTTTTCTAGAACAACATTTTCTTCCTCTAGATTCTAGAGTAACTTTTTACTGCATCAGCAAGAATATTTACTCCTGTTTCTAATTTTTCTAGCTTCATCATTAAAATTTATAATTTTTGCCATTTGCTTTACCTCCTATTATTCGATAACTGCTAAAATATCTTCAGCATTCACTACTAAATATTTTTTTCTTCCATCTTCTATTTCATTTCCTGAGAATCTATTGAAAAATTACTTTTGTCTCCAACTTTTTATTCCTTCTAATTTTTCTCCTTTACCTAAAGCAATAACTTCTGCTTGATTAGGTTTTTCAGCAGGAGCAGTCTTTGAGCTAAGTAAAATTCACTCTTAGTTTTTTCTTCTTTTTAATTGGTTTTTATTAAAACTCTTTCTCCAATAGGTCTAATATTCATATATAATTACCTCCTGATTTTTATTAGCACTTAACTATATAGAGTGCTAAATTATCTCACACTAATAATAATATATTATCTTTTATTTGTCAATCTCAAAAAAATATTTTTATAAAAAAGGGAAGTCGTAACTCAACTTCCCAAATATATTAATATTTTCTCCAACTACCATACTTTGATTTTTTTATTTCTTTTTAAATGGTAAATATAGTAAAAAAACTTAAAGCTATATATATACCTACGATAGAGAATAAATAATAGCTATGGCATCTCACATAATCAATCAATTTTGCAGCTGATGATGGTGGACGATTAACAAATAGATAATTTGTTCCCAATTTAATATTAACAAAGTACATTGCAAATGCCAAACTTACTAATAATAAAAATGACATAATGAAGCCTGTTTTAGTTGGTCTAAATCTAAAATGTATAAAGGCATAAGCAGCACTAAACAAAATAAAGAAATGAGTTATAAAAACTTTTGAGAAGCAAAGTCATGCATTCCCTCGCTTATATCAGGCATAATTATTGCAAAAATGCTCCCATACACCAAAAATAAACTGGTTGAAACAAAACTTCACTGTGAAAAACATCATAAATATAGAAAGTATTATTACCATTGGGCATAAAATGTAATGGTAAAAGTTGTGCTACAGATTCGCCATAATACTTATGTCTATATATTAATTCTGCAATTTTCACTACTAATACAAGAACAGCAATACTTTTGCAAATGCTTGTTTTCGTTCAGTAAAAACCTAAAAATATTAATAAAAACAAACCCAAAACCTATCCCTCATTGTTATTAAATGTGGATCACTAAATAAAACAAACTTATCACCCAATTTTATAACCTCCTATTTATGAAAAACCTAAATCTGCTGGATTGATATCTCCAGAAATATGTTTTATCACTCCCTTATTTTTTTCAAATTCTTTTTCTCATAAGAATTACTTTATTTATATAAGAAATTGTATCTAACTCTAAATTATTTTCATGAAAATGTCCTAAAGACCAGTAATCTATAACTAAACGACTGTCTCCAGAAATTAAAGAGCAATCTATAATTTTTGCAATTTCTAATGCAAAAATAAAGTCCTACAAGTTCACCAAAATTATTAGTTCTATTTGCACCTAAGTAAATATTTCCATACTCATTCACTGTCCAGTTTCTACCTTTTTAATAGTTTTTGACAGTTTCTTTTTGGTAAAGTTTCTAAAAACTCGCTTTATTTTTCATCAGTAATTTTACTTCAACTCAATCCTCTTCCAGTTCCTGAATCAAAATATATTCCCTTTTCCAGTTTGGTATTTATTGGGGTAGTAGAGCTTATTTTTCTTTCATAATTTGCACCACTATCTAACCAATTTTTGTGCAACAGCTTTATCTATAAAAGACTTATATCTAGCCTTTTGTACCCTTTTACTATCTTTTCACATTCAGTCCAACTTTCCACAATTCCATTACGCTTATCATCAAAAATAAGCATAATATTTTTGTTTAGCCATTTCTCCTCCTGTAATCTCTTTTTGTATTTAATAGCAACTATCATTATAATAGCACATTTCTAAAATTTTTCAAAATCACATGTTTAAATAATAACTAAAAACTATCTATATTTCAAGTTTTTCATATTTATTTAAAAAACTAATTTAAAAATTAAAAATTAATATAGTTTATTATAACATAAATTATATATATTATTAATAAAGACAAAAATCATTATATACTATTTTTAATATACAATTAGATTTAAAATGGAGGCTAATAATGAAAGATAGAAAACAATAGAACAAAAATATAAATGGAATTTGAATGATATCTATGAAAATTATGATATGTGGGAAAGTGATTTAGAAAAATTTGAAAAACTTACTAAAGAAGTTCCTAAATATAAAGGACAAATAAAAAAATAACTCTGAAAAATTTGTTGAGTTAGAATTATTGATGGAAAAATAGCGAGATTATTAGATAGACTTTATCTTTTATCCATATATGTTAAAAGATTTAGATTCTACTGATGAAATAACATCAATAAAGATGCAAGAAATAGAAATGATTTATACAAAGTTTGGAACTGAAACTGCTTGGATAGCTCCTGAGATGTTAGAAATACCTGAAGAAACTATGAATGAATGGATTAAAAAGCATCCAGAATTAGAAGAAAGAAGATTTGGACTTAGTGAAATGTATAGATTAAGAAAGCATGTCCCTATCTGAAGATAAAGAACAATTACTTTCACATTTCTCTCAATTTATGGGTTCATCTTTCTGATATATATGGAGAACTTTCTATATCAGATATGAAATGGAATACTGTAAAAATTATCTACAGGTGAAGAAATAGCTGTCTCAAATGGAGTTTTATTCAAAAATTTTAGCAACTAATAGAAATCAAGAAGATAGAAGATTAGCTTTTGAAGCACTATATAAGAGTTATGAAAAACAGTAAAATACTTTTGCAGCAATATACAGAGCTATTATTCAACAAAATGTTGCTTCTTGTAATGCAAGAAGTTATGAATCTTGTCTTGATAGGGCTTTTAGAAAATAAGAATATTCCAAAAGAAGTTTATTTTTTTCTTTAGTTAATTCCAGCTCAAGAAAATACAGCTCCTTTAAGAAGATATATAGAACTTAGAAAGAAAGCTTTTAAAATTAAAAGAATATCATTATTATGACAACAGTATTAACATAGTTGACTATAACAAAGTATTTAAATATGATGATGCTAAGGAAATAGTTTTAAATTCAGTTAAACCTTTAGGAGAAGATTATCAAGCAAAAATGAAAAAGAGCTATAAGTGAAGGTTGGCTTGATGTATTTGAAACTAAAAATAAAAGAAGTGGAGCTTACTCTATAAATATATATGATGTTCACCCATATATGCTTTTTGAACTATCAAGAAACTATGGATGCTGTATTTACTCTAGCACATGAATTAGGACATACTCTTCATAGTATGCATTCAAGTGAGGCTCAACCTTACTCAACAGCAGATTATACTATATTTGTTGCTGAAGTAGCTTCTACTTTTAATGAAAGATTACTTTTAGATTATATGCTAGAAAACTCAGATGATAGCTTAGAAAAATTGCTTTATTAGAACAAGCATTAGGAAATATAGTTGGAACTTATTATATCCAAACTCTTTTTGCTAGCTATGAATATGAAGCACATAAGATGATAGAAGAATATAAGGCAGTCACTCCTGATATTTTTAAGTGATATCATGTATAATTTATTTAAAAATATTTTGGAGAAAGCATAACAATAGATGAACTACAAAAGATAATTTGGTCAAGAATACCTCTATTTCTTTAGATCGCCTTTCTATGTTTATCAATATGCAACTTCTTTGCAAGTTCAGCAAAGCTATATGAAAATTTAAAAACTAATCCTGAAAAGTAGAGAAAAATACTTAACTCTTCTTAAATCAGGTGGAAATAATCATCCAATGGAACAATTAAAAATTAGCTGGGGTTGATTTAACTAAGAAAGAATCTTTGATTCTGTTGCAAAAAGAATTTGACAGATTGCTAGATGTTTTTAGAAGAAGAATTAAAAAGATTAATTTAATATAAAATTAGGGAGGTATCAAAATTGAAAAGAAAGTTATTATTAGTTGCCTTTTGCTTTTACTTTTTCTGTTTCTGCAATTTCAAATTCTCAAGAAATTAGAAAAAGATTTAAGAATAGTTGAAAAACTTTATTATCTTAAAAGATTCTGATGTTCCTTTACTGGTAAAAGTAAGTGAAGGAAAGATAGACTTTATTATCTAAATGGAAAGCAAGATGGTAAATGGATAAGTTTCTATAAAATGGAAATATTAAATCTATTATAAATTGGAAAGATGGTAAAATTAAATGGAAAATATATCATCTATGAAAAACAATGGAATGAAGTCTACAGAAACTATTTATAAAGATGGTAAGGAAAATGGTGATTACTTTTTATATAATGCTAATGGAACTTATCGTACAAAAAAGGTGCTTATATAATGGGAAGACCTGTAGGTCTATGGGAATATTATGATAAAAGATGGTAAATTAAAAGATACAGTTATAGTAAATTAAAAAGCTGTAATTTTTAATTTTGTACTAAAAATGTCTAGGAAATTTTTTATTCTTAGGAGGGATTGGTATGAAGTTAACATTACAGCAAGCTATATTTACAATTTTGAATTTATCTAAAAAGCAAAGAAGACTACTTGACTTAATTCGTGACAGTTATGTAGTACCTTTAAAAGTTAATGGAAAAGAAGTTTTTGAGCAAGCTCAAGCAGATGAAATGTTAAAAACCTAGCTGAATTAGACTTAATAAATCAAGATATTGTTACACTAAAAGACGGAATAAATGTTGCTAACTCTGAAAATTTTATTGAAAATAAATCTTTATTTGCACTTTTTAGAAGAAGTTCGTTTAAAAAGAAGTATTCTTTTTGATTTAGAATATCTTTTAAAGAGAGATAGTACAACAGTTGAAAACGGTGTTGGAGTTGTTCAATATGGAGTTTTAAACAAAAAGAATTAGCAGAAAAGTTTAATAAACTAGAAAATGAAGTTAATTCTTTATCTGAAAAATTGATAGTGTAAATGCTAAAACAGAAATTGAAGTAAAATTATTCTCTCGATAGATTAATTTGCTTTTTGGTAATAATCTAACTAATAAAATCTAAAAAGCATAAAGGGATATCGAACGGAATTGAATGCGATTTATATTTTATCACGACTATCGAGAGTCCAACGGGAGCTGGATAAACTCCTATAAAAAGTAGTTGGATTATGATGGATATGAAAATATCAAAAACTTAGGGAGTGTAGTTTTGCCTTTAACACTCCCTTTTTATTTTTAATTATTTTCTATTGATTTAAAAAGAAAAAGTTGATATTTTATGTATTTATGATATACTATAAAAATATCTATATATTTAAGATAGTATCTTTTTATTTTTAGGGAGGATTTTTACTATGGATATCAAGTTTTAACTCTGGAAATTGAGAAATCAGGAAATCTAAATTTAGATAAGCTATCAGAAATGGAAAAAACGAAAGTTTTTAGAAAATAGGGATATCATATATGTATATTTTGGGAAAAAGATCTCTATATTGGTCAAACTATTGACCTTTTTGCAAAGACATCAACAACATAAATTAGAAATTGAATTCAAAATGAAAAATTACACTAACTTAGTTTTTATTATACGGAACATTAATAGATAAACATTTAGATTACATAGAAAAATCATTAATTAATCTTTTATCGCTGATAATGATAAGGGTAAAGATTTAAAAATAAAAAGAACAATTAGAAATAAGACAATGGGTAATCATTCTAATTACACAACTTTAGAAAAAGATATTGATGCTGAAGTTCTAACTCCTTTTTGGGAAAAGATTTAAATGAATTAAATCTTGTAAATCTTAATGATTTAAGTGAAGTTAAAAATAGTATTTTATTTAAATATTCTCCATTTTTACTTTAAATAAGCAACAAAAAGAAATCATAGATAGAATTTTATCGAAAGATGGAAACTATCTTATAGAAGGAGGAGCAGGACTGGAAAGACTGTATTAATGACAAATTTAGCTGCTCAAATATATAAAAATATGATGGTCAGAAAAAATTGCAGTTGTTGTAAAAGCAATTGGAGAAAGAAGTGGAAAGAAAAATCTTTACCAGCTATGGAATAAAAAATGTTACGGTGGAATCATGGTGCCAAAATTGTATCAAGTCAACAAAAATATGATTACATATTAATAGATGAAGCCCATAGATTACCATATAAACATGGATATCAAAAATGGCATGTGACTTAAAAATATTTAAAAGAAAAAGGAGTAGATCATAGTCTTAAATTATTGGGAGAAATGGGGAAATCTCTAGTTCTATTCTATGATGAAAAACAAGCTATTAGACCAGCAGATACTCCTGTAGACTATTTTCTAAAAATATGTTGAAAAATAAGAAATTTCACAAATTTTTCTTTAGAAACTCAATTTAGAATATCTGTAAATGACAAAAATAAAGAAATACACTGCAGATGACTACTTAAAAGGAATAAAGTATGTATTACAATTGTCTGAAGATAATAGTTTTTGATAGAGAAGTTTTTTAATAATCCAGATAAAGATTCATACTTTGGACTTGTAGATAGTATAGCAGATTTATTTAAATACATTGAAAGAATGGACAATCTTATTCAAGATAGTCAAAAATAGAGTAATTGCTGGATATGCAAGAGAATGGAAAAGCAAAACAGATCCTACTCAATTTGATTGGGTTGAAGCTGATAAAAGCTGGAAATGGAATTCAACTAATGAAGATTGGATGAATACAGAAAATAGCAGAAAAGAGATAGGTTCTATACATGCAGTACAAAGGAATAGATATCAATTGTGTAGGTTTAATCATTGGGGAAAAAGACTTAATATATAGAGATGGAAAAGTATTAGTAGATCTAATGAATATTTTGATAAATTTGGTAAACCTAAGAAAATAAAGACAGAAATTGCAGATTTAAATGATCTAGTAAAAATATATACTATGTTCTAGCAACAAAGAGGAATAGATGGGATTAGAATATACATTGAAGATAAAGAGTTAAGAAATCACTTCATGAGAACTCTTGGAATTAAAAATGAAATAAATATAACAAATAATGGGCTGTATTAGCCCATTATTTTTATATGATATTTTGACTAGGAATTAATTCTATAACAAGTCCATCTGAAACTCCTAAGTAATCATTATTTTTAAAAAGACAATTTTTCATTTTCTTTAGATCATAATCCTCATCACTAAAAGCTCTCATCAATATCTTCATAACAAACAGTTCCATCATTTTTAACTCTTCTTATGTCATAAACTCCTGATTTAAAATCTTTACCACAAATATAGTCGCCTGTTTTTAATATTATTTTTGTTCCAAGTGGTCTTCTGATAAGGTTTGTAAAAGATTAGCTGAAGAAAGTTTACTACTAAAGCTCCTCTATAATTAAAAATATCTCCAATTATTAATCTTGCATAGAATTTTTATTTTTCTTCATCATCTACATCTAAGTTTTTCATCAAAAGTATAATATTTATTGTGGAGATATTTCCAAGAATTTTCATATGCCATAATTTTGTATCTACCTCAGGAGATATCCATACCAACAGTATAATTCCCTGCAGTTAGTTCAGACTTCACCATACTTAAGCTTCTTATTTTTCATGTGAAGTTTATCATCAATATCTTTAATATGAGGTCTATATAAATATAAATTATTGCTATCTATATCTTTGTAATTTTCTAACTCAATATCAATATCATCATTTTCAACTTCTTCAAGCTGACTTGAATAAGCTCTTTTAGCATAGGCATAGGGCTAAGGGAATATTATTATGTAAAATTACCATGTAAAAACTAAACCATTCTGAATAAGATAGACTTTACTAGCTTTTTATCCTTACTTTCCATAGAAAATCCCCTCTCTTATCTATATATTTTCATTGTACTATATATTTTATCAAGGAAAAATAAAAGTTTTTGCTTTTAAAATAGGAAAAATATGTTAGAATAGAGATAAAAAGTTAAAAATGATTTTTATTAGGGGATTATGAGCGATTTTCAACTATTAAAAGAGTATTCTACAAAAAGATATTGAAAAGAAAAATTAATGGAGTTGTAAAAGCAGATAGTAATGAAAAAGAAACTATAATTACAGAATTAAATGAGATATGTTGTTACAGAAGAAATTAGAGAGAGATTAACAAAAATTTTTGATAAAATATGTTGATTCAATTAATTTTCCAACAGAAGATATGGGTGTATGGATTTCTGGATTCTTTGGTTCGAAATCACATTTTCTAAAAATGATAGGGCATATTTTTAGAAAATAATACCTATGATGGAAAAACAGTTGTTGACTTTTTCAAAGAAAAATAGATGATGCAATTTGATGGGGAATATTGAAAAAGCTGCTGAAATTCCAACTGATGTAATTCTATTCAATATAGATAATGTAAAGTGATCAAGACACACATCAAAAATAAAGATAGTATAACACTTGCCTTTTTATTTAATGAGTGTTAGGTTTACAAGAGATGATATAGAAATAGCAGAATTTGAAAGAAGGCTTTGGGAAGATGGAAAAATTAGAAGAATTTAAAAAGCTTTTGAAGAAGAATCTGAAAAGACTTGGAAAGATGCAAATAGAAATTTAGATTTCCACTCAGATGATTTTTATTGATGTTGTAGAAAAATTAGAAATTATGACTAGAGAAAGTGCTGAAAGATGGCTTGAAAGAGATATAGTAAGATCTATAAATGCTGAAAGCTTTAGAGATCATAATAGAAAAACTATTTAAAGATGAAAAGACCCTGGAAACACAGAGTGAAGTTTTCTGAGTTGATGAAAATAGGGTCAATATATTGGAGATAATTCAAAACTTATGTTGAACTTACAAACTTTCAGATTCAACAGAAACTCTGAGATTAGAAATTTAAAGGTAGAGTTTGGGTTTGGAAGTTTACATCACAACAAGATTTGAGTTTCTATATTAAATAATAGTGAACACCAGAAAAATGACTTTTCTGGAAAATTCGAGATGGATTTAAGACTATGCTCATTATCAAGTGGAAATATTGATGGAAAGTTATTAAAAAGATTGCTTATAAAGATTGAGAAGGAGTTAGAAAAACTATTTGATTAAAAATAGAGTTGAGATTGAAAATTTAATAAATTTTGAAACACAAATGACGTACCTCTACAACATGATGGTGCTGAGGGATTTCTCAAGAGCTTATCCTTTTGTTTGCCTACCAATTTAACTTACTACAAAAGGTATTTGAAAAAGTTAGAAATATGTGGGACATTCTGTGACAACACATGTCCAAAGAGGAAAGATCTCATTAAGTTCATTCCAAGAAGCTGGAATAAAAGTAAAGAAAGACAAGAATATAAGAATAACTTGTACCATTTAATTATTTTTATGAATCCATTAGAACAATGAAGATAATGTAAGAGAGACCGTTTATCCGTGCAAGGAAATAGAGTAGATGATTTTGGCTTTGAAGTGATTAAAAGCTTTTATTCTTGTTAAAAGGAATTAATAGGTATAAATCCGACTTTAAATAACCATACTACAAGGATATGATAGATTCTGTAGATTGTGTAGCAATTGGAGCTTGAAAAGAAAATAGCTTTAGAAAAGCTAGAAAAAGAAGTTTTAATTCAAAAAGATGGAGACAATTATTATTTCTTAACAAATGAAGAACAAGATATAAATGAGAAATTGAAAGAAGAAATAGATTTTAAGAAAATAGATGATATAGACTCATATATATAAAGAAATGTTTACATAGTATTATAATGGAAGACACTGTTAATAAATATGGTTTAGTAGAACTCTTGATGACACCTTTTTCAAAAGCAGGGAGAAGAATTAGCTATAACTATTTTTACTGAAAGGAGCTGATGATTATGATGAAATGTTTCTAGTGGTAGGCACAGACCAGAAAGTGATTTAATTATAAGACTACCAAATGACGATGAAACTTATAGAAAGTGAAATATAGCTGACTACAAAGGTGGAATCATATATATTGAGAAATAAACAGATAATGAAAGAGAATCTATTATCAGAATATTAGAAATAAAACAAGAGAAAATAATATAAGAGATAGAAAGAATAAAAATAGAATTAGAAAAATTATGGGAAGAGGCTTGAAGTATTTATCTATGGACAAAAAGACAAGATATCAAACACAAAGATGCTGCTAAGAAAGTGAAGAAAGTTTAAAAGCCTTGCACAAATCCTGACGTCCCACTAAAGAAGCCGAAACTTGTTAAAAACCCTTATGAGTGGAAACTGAAATAAGAAGAGACTCTATCATATGTTTTTGACACAAATAAAAATGGAATACTGTTTGATATTAAAAGAATGTTGAAGCCAATGTAGACTGTGACGACTAAATGAAGTAGACAGAGTAAAATTACTTGAGAGGAGATACTCTATAACGTAAAAAGAGATATAAGTGATTACTATTTAAGAACTCACTTATGGTTGCCAATTAACTCCTCAATGGTTTGAGTTGAGAGAATTATGGAAATATATGACTATGTCAAATCTAGAAGAATCAAAAAGTTCTTTATTTACAGATGAAAATGTTTATAATAGATTTACCCACAAAAGTACAAAATCAAAATTTAGAAAAGATTATGATCTCATTGAGAGAAAGAAACTTGATCCTGAACTTCGTAGTAAATAATTTGGCTGAGAAATAAAGACTCTTAAAAGAAGAAACTGAGGTGGAGATTGCTACTGTGATTCTCCAAAGAGAAGTTATTAGAAATATTAAATAGAAAAATAGGTATAATAGCTAAAGAGATATAAGATTGAGTATGTACATAGTAAATATCCAGGAGAATTAAGTGACTGGAGTGAGTTGTTAGAAAGAGATTATATTATCTAGAGATAATGCTGACTCTTAAAGATTTCTTAGAAATGAAAGATGAAATATCAAAGGAGATATGATAAAGTTTGATGGTGACTTCTTCACAAGTTCCTAAAAAGGTGGATATGAGTGAGAGTTATCCATCAATAAAATAGAAGAATATAAAGATTGCATTGGTGAAAGCTTAAAAGAAACTCTGCTACACTATAGAACCAATTGAAGAAATTAGAAACGATAAAAATATCTATGAAAGAAAAGAATTAGAGGAGTTTGATGAGTTAATTACTGTAGGTTGGATAAAGAAAAAGATAAACTTATAGAACTTGAAAAAGAATCTTTAAGAGCTAAAGTTGAAAAATATAGAGAAGATTTTTCTGAAAAATTATAATACTGAAATTCTTGAAAAATTAAGAAAGATTTAATAACTTTTGGGAAAACGAGTCAATAGTAGTTGATAGTTCTAATGACATGGCAATATTGTGAAATCTATTAGAAAATATAGTTTCTAAATTTGAAGATGAATATAAAAGATGCTCTGCTAGAAAGAAATTGAGAAAGTAGAAGTCATATCTTAATGAGTTGCTGAAGATATAAACTGATATTGACAAACGTAGACAAAGTGTAAATCTACTTCTAATAATTATAAAAGTGAAATAGGCTAAGAGTGAGTATTAGAAATGTGGTGCTACTGCTATAACAAAAGCTATTAAAGATAAAGATGGATTTTTATGCTGTAGATTAAATGTGAGCTAAGAAAAAGAAGGGAGTTATATTAAGAAAGAAAGTTTCTATAAGCTCAAAGACTAATATAGAGACTGAAGATCAAATGTAAATGACTATATTTCTCGTATTGAAAAGATGTTGAAAAGTTAAAAATGATGCTTGAAGCTATAAGAAAGCAATAAGATAGTGATGTTGGATAGTGATTAATTATAAACCGACATTTTATTGTCGCGTTTGAGTGTCACTTACTAAAACCTGAAAAAGAGTAATCAAATGAAAATAGAAGTCTTGGAGGGTGGGAAATGAAACTTTCAGATATTAAAAGATAGCACATTCTATTTTAGAAAATCAAAATATTGAAAATAGTTTTTGTGAATACAAAAATCAATAAATTTTAAAGACCATTCTAAAAACTGCATGTTTTTGCTAACAACTATATGAATAATAAAATAAATTTCTTAACATAGGTGTTGAAAAGAAATGAATAATAAAGAAAATAGAAAAAGCAATCCCTAAAGACCGATTGGAATAAAAGATCTATAATTGAGGGAGTTGAAAATGATTTAAAATCTCTTCTGAAATATCAGTCACAAAATCAATTATCATATTATGCAGGATAAAATTGACAATAAAGTATTATCCTTGTTGTTTACCATGTGAGCAAGGTTCTAATAAAATGCATATCAAACAAATGAAGAGCTGAGAAAGATACGAAATAAAATTAAAACTCTGAAGATATATAAGAATAGTGAGATACGAACTTTCCAAATCTAACAGAAAATTTGAATTATTATAAAAGGGTGCTATTTTCTTTTAGTTCTGGTTGAATAATACAGCAACTATGATGATTTAAACTATGGGTATATGAAAGAATATTTAGTCAAAACTAATGCAAGCAAGATATCAAACACTCTAAATTGGATATGGCAAAAGAGTATGGGACTTGTAAGTGAAAATGAATATGGTTCTTATAGGGCGAGGAATTTTGCTGTTTGTCTTTATAGAAACCTAATAGAATTTATTCTAATACACATGTAGGTGTAGAAGTAGTTGGAACAGACAAAATGGAGCTAAGGTTTGATGGTATGTTTGGTTGCAAGTAAGAACAAGTTAATAAGATATTTGAAGAATACATATTGTAGCTTCATATGCACATAGGGAAGCAGATAAAATAGAGACATAGGTGGCTTTACCATTATCGTGAGCTGCTTTTGAGGAGTGTAGCAACTAATGCTATTTGCATAAAGTAGCGAGGCTGACTCCTGAATATGTTGGAATATATATTCTAGAGATAGAATTTCTTTGTATGCATCATGGCCAGACCTTTACCTCCTGTGACTGAAGCCTTTAACAATACTAATATGTGGAGTTTTGATAAAAGGCAATATTTGAATAAAGAATTAAAAGATATAAGGCTCTCATTAAACTTGATTGAACTTTCCTATGGTTTCACAGGGAATAAGAAGAGCAAAAAGATGCTTTATAATAGTGTCTACCAAAATTAAAATTTTATCCTGATAGTGATGTTGATAACTATACAAATGCTGTTAGTGAAGATTAATAAAGAATAATAGTAGTAGCAGGGAAATATTTCGCCCAGGAAACTACGCAAACTGCAAAACTACCCAAGAAAAATACTAATGTGATAAATAAAAATACTTACTTTAATGCTGGAAAAGTCCTAGAATTACTGCTAAACAAATATCAAATGAAAATAGAAAAATGTCACATTTGATGGTGTTCGTTATCATATTAGTAATATCAAGGAAAAATTAGAAGAGAAGGTTCAACAAAAGTCTTGGAAAATGGATAGTAAAGGGAGAGAAAATGACACAAAAGTGGCTTAAAATTCCTTGCAATAGAAGCAAGAAAGTGAGTTAATGGAAAAATGAGAACAAGGCAGTGATATCTTGGGTAGCTAAAAGGGACTAGACGTTTTCAAAGTTGTAGGAAGAGAACAGAAATAAATGGAAGTCTTTACCCCTAAGGAAGTTACAAGGCTTTAGTGAAGAAAATGTAGACAGGCTAAAATAGGCTATGAAGAACTTTGTTGGAGAAAGTGCATACTTGGTTTTAACAAACCAACGAGACTCTGGCATTTACTGGAGCAAATGAATATATGGGCGATGATATTCAATAATGGCTCAAAAATAGGGCCTGGAATAATTGAGAATTATTATGGATTTGTCGTTTACGAAATTTAGGTGGGTGAATTACAAAAAGAATTACATGATTTAAGAGATGAAAATACAGCAAATTCAATAGAAAACCGTATTCTATGGTTAGTTGAAGTGAGAAATGTGAAGAATTATCAAGCTATTGTGCCATTTATAACTTTGAGAAGGAAGAAACTTATTCAGATATTCTATTTCCAACAGGTTTATTAATGGAAAATTCATTGTTAGTAAGGCTTAGAAGAAATAGGAGAGAAGCTCCAATTGAGCTAGTAGGTTGGCTTTATCAATTTTATAACTCTGAAAAGAAAGATCAAGTTTTTGAAGCTTCAAAAGAAAAATACAAAAAGATAACAAAAGAAAATGTCAGCAGCTAATACAATTATTTACACCAGATTGGATAGTAAAATATATGGTAGAAAAACTCATTAGGAAAACTAGCATCTAGAGTCAACTGGAATAAATGAAAACTTAAAGACTAATTGGAAATATTATATAGATTCAGAAGAAGAAAAATTCGAAAAAATAAAAGATAGAAAGATATAAAGATATTGGATCCAGCAATGGGAAGTGGACATATTCTAGTTTATGCTTTTGATTTATTATTTGAGATGTACGAGAATCTTGGTTGGAGTACAAAAGAAGATAGTGTATCAATATTAAAAATAATCTATATGGATTTAGAAATAGATGAAAGAGCAGGACAATTAGCTTCATTTGCACTTATGATGAAAGCGAGAAAAATTTCTCAAGATTATTTCTCAGTATTAAAAAGAGAAGAAGATTTTAAATTAAATACTTTAATAATTGAGGAAAGTAATAGCTATCTGAAAAGAATTAAAAATAGAGATAAAAAGATAATAACTTAAATAATCTTAGTAAAATAATAGAAGATTTTGAAGATGCAAAAAGAATATGGAAGTATTTTAAAATTAGAAACTATTGATAAAGAAACATTAGAAAAGAGAATTTAATTTATTAAAAGAAAGTTTCTAATAATAGAGCAAGAAACATTGATATTTAATGAAGATGAATTAGATATCAATATGAAGAGGAATTAGAAACTTATTGAAAGTCTAATAGCACAACATATAACTTTAACAAATCAAATATGAAAGCAGTGGTAACTAATCCTCCATATATAGGTGGAAAAAGGTTTTAGTCTCAAAACTTAAAACTTATGTTGAAAAGAATTATAAGGATAGTAAAAAGTGATTTATTTGCAGTATTTATTGAAAGATGTAATGAGTTTACAAAGAAAAATTTGCTATACTTCTATGATAACTATGCAATCTTGGATGTTTTATCATCTTTGAAACTTTAAGAAAGAAATATTATAGAAAAACTGAAATTATAAGTTTATAGAATTGATTTGGAGGAATGTTTTGGACAAGAGCTTTACTCAGAAATAGCTGAGAAGTTGAAAATCAACAGATGCTTTGAGGTAAGATAGAAAGAAATATTCCAAACAGAGATGACTACTTTTGTTTAGAATTGCAAAAACAATGATAGTTTTAAGATATAAGTTTGATGAATATATGCTGACGTAAAAGGAAGTAGAATTTATCAATAAAAGCAATTAATATATTTCAAGCTAAACAAAAGATTTTGAAAAAGATACCAGGAAGTCCAATAGCTTATTGGGTAAGTGATAAAAGTGAGAGAAATATTTGAAAAATCAAAATTAGTGAAAATTTCTGAACTCAAAAAGCTGGAGTACGACAGGAAATAATGATTTATTTTTGAAAAATTGGATGAAAGTAATTTTCATTAATATTGGAGCTTAATATTAGTATCAGATAAAGAATTGCTTGAAAAGTATAGAAAATGGTTTCCTTATCAAAAAGGTGGAGAATTTAGAAAATGGTATGGAAATTTTAGAATATTTTGAAATAAATTGGGTATAATGGTATGACTTAAAATCAGGGAGTTAATTTTAGATTAAGATAGTCAATCTATTTTAAAATTGTTACTTGGTCAAGAATTACTAGTTCAACTATTGCATTTTAGAAAAATGAGAGTTCTGTCTGATGCAGGTTCATCAATGTTTTTCTGAATAAGAAAAATTTAGAATATGTATTAGGATTCTGTGAATTCCTAAAATATTTAAAAAATTTAATAATTACTAAAATAAAATCCAACTTTAAATTTTCAAGTAGATGATATTTCAATATTTACCAAATATTAGTATCAAGTAATAACGTATATTAAATACTAAAGTAGAAAAATATCTATCTCTAAAGAAGAATGGGATTCAAGAGAAACTTCTGGGATTTTGATAAATTATCTTTGATTGATGGAGAAGATTTAAAGCTGCTTATGAAAATTATTGTAATCATTGGAGAGATAACTTTTGTTCAACTACATAAAAACGAAGAAGAGTTAAATAGACTTTTTATAGAAATTTATGATTTGCAAGATGAAATGGATGAAAAAGTTTCTTTTTGATGATATTACTATTTTTAAAGAAAGAAGCTAAGATTGTTGAGATTGATAATAGTATGCTAGAGAATTTTTCTAGCAGAATCAGAAAAATATTTATATGATAGAGGAATCAGTTTAGAATTTAATAAAGATGAACTTTAGTAAAACAATTCTTATCTTATGCTATTGGATGCATTATGGGAAGATATTCAATAAATAAATCTGGTCTTATTATGGCAAATAGTGATGATGTATTAGAATTATCTGCAAAATAAATTTATTGTTAAAAGATACTGATGGAGAAATAAGACAAGAAGTTGAAAGTAAATTTTCTACCTGATGAATTTGGAATTATCCCAATAACAGCTGAAAAAGATTTTTCAAATGATATAGTTGAAAGAGTAAAAAGAATTTGTAAAATTTGTTTATGGAGAAGAAAAGTTTAAAAGATAATCTTAACTTTTATAGCAGAAGCATTAGGAAATAAAGATAATAAAAATCTCTGAAGAGATTATTAGAACATATTTTATTAAAAGATTTTTATGCAGATCATTTACAAAGATATCAAAAGAGACCAATCTATTGGTTGATGAATAGTGGAAAGAAAAATGCTTTTCTCTTGTTTATTCTATATGCACAGATATGAGCCTTTTAACAGTTGCAAGAGTGAGAGCAGATTATTTGATATCCCTTATCAAGAAATGCTTAGAAAATAAAAGAAAAGTTTATAGAAAGACAGTTATCAGATGATGATATATGCAAAAAGAAAAGAAAAAAATGTTGAAAATCAATTAAAAGGATCTGGATATCATTGTTAAAAAGAATTAAGAGAATATGCTAATGAGGTAAAACATATTGCTGAACAAAAAGATAACATTAGATTTAGATGATGGAGTCAATGTTAATTATGAAAAAGTTGGGGGCTATTCTTAAAAAGAGGTAGGAGAAATGGAGAGTATAAGTTTAGAAGATATTGAAAGTGCATATTTAAGATTAAAGAGATCAATATATTATGAAAAATAATGTTTTTACTTCACTTAAAAAATAAAATTTGCAGAATTTGAAAATAATGAAGAATTCTTAAAAATCAAGACAAAAGAAAAAATTTTTTTGAAAATTTTTAAAAAGAAATAGATATACTCAGTCTAGGGAGAAGATTCAGAATATTTTTAATAATTTATTTTTAAAGATAAAATCTAAAAAGTTATAAAAATTGAATGAAAAAAAGTAGATAAAAAAATATCTATAAAGATAATTGAAGAAAAGTTTAAAAGATTTAGAAGATGATAAAAAGAAAGAAAAATTATTTTTCTAAAATAAATAAAAATTCAAAAGTGATTTTTAATAAAAAGAAAATAAGTTATAATTATTTTTATTGATTGTCCAATAGAGTTACATATATTATCTGTTTTATGGATAATGAAAGTAGGCTATAAACTCGATTTACAGTTAGACAGAGAAAAAAATATTTATTCTTATGGTTATCGTTTAGATATGGATAAAAAAATAATGAGAGATAGTTTTACTACTGAATCTAACATAATTAAAGAAAAACAATATTTAAAAAGATACCCTGAACAATATCAAAAGATGGAAAAAAATAATGGTATTAAAGAGGTAAAAGCATATTTTAGAAAAAAATGAAAATGCAGTAATTATTAATTTAGATTTAAAAAAATTTTTATTATAATATTAATACTCAAGAACTAAAAAAATAAAATAAAAAATAGATGAAAATATTCTAAATTCATATTTGACTCAAGCTATATTAACAATAAATGAAATCTATATAGAAGAATTTATTAGAGAAAGTAAAAGCGGATAAAGATTTTTACAAGTATAAGAAAGAAAAATATTATACCAATTGGAATATATAGTTCAGCAATACTTGCTAATATCTATTTAAAAGATTTAGATAATATAATTTTAGAAAAAAACTTCTCCTAATTATTATGGAAGATATGTTGATGATTTATTTTTAGTGTTTATAGAATATGATATAGAAAAAAACAAAAATAAAAAAAGAAGTATATTAAAGAAAAAAATTAGAAAAATATTTTTAAAACCTAAAATATTAAAAAGAAATTGGAGTTTTTTAATAAAGATATGTTATTAACTGATACTAAGCAAAAATTATTTTTTTCTTGAAAAAAATAAAGGAAAACGAGAGCTTTTTAGAGATAGAAGAATCTATTTTTAGAAAGAACTAGCACTTTTTGCTTTCCTACCCAATGAAAGAGAAATTGAAAAGTTATATAAAAAAATATCCATTGATAATGAAGAAGACGAAAAATAAAAAAACATGATGTATCTGTATATTTAGCAAAACTTTTAATGACATTTTCTAATTTAGAAGATAAAGAAAATTTATATGATCTTAAAAATAGGTTAAATGATATTCTTCTATTCTTTGAAGAGGATAATTTAATAAAATATTATATGTATTATGAAAAATTTTTTTCTTCTCTTGATAATAAATGGAAATATAGAAAAATGGAAAAAAATTTTATATAAAAAGTAATAGAATATTTTAATAAAATTAAAGAGAATTTTTCTATTGAAAATTATTTACAAGATTCTTTTTGCTTTTGCATTATCTTTTAAATCCAATTTTTAATTAATGAACTAAAAATATTTAAAGATAGCGAAAAAGAAATTATTAAAGATAAAGTTAAAAAAATATTATAAAATCTAATCTTTTTTAAAAATAATATAATAAATACACCTTTTATTAAGTTATACTAAATTTTTCTGATAAAGAAATTTTTTTAGTATTAATTTTCTTAGAGATAATAATTTTAAAATGGATGAAAATAAAGAGCTTGATGATGAAAAAAATTAATACTATCCCCTAGATTTATACATTTTCAGTGAATTTAATAATTTTTATTTAAAAAGAGATATCATTTCTTTTCATAAAAATGAAAATTTTTGATTTTTTATAAAGATAGTTTAGAAAAGTTTAAGTTAAACTATCAAAAGAAATGTGGAAAAATGATATAGAAACTGATAAAATTTTTTTAGTAAAAATATTAGCTTTTCTTAACAAAAATAGATAAGTTAAAGTTTTATAAAAATAACTTTCAGATAAAAAAATGAAAATTATAAAAATATAAAAAAATAGGAGTTGCAAGTTTAAAAGATCAAAAGAAAATCTAAAAAAAGAAATCTTACAAAGTGGAAAAAAATAGCTTTGTTAAAAAAAGAAGATATTACTGAGATTTTAAATTTGGCTAAAATGAAATAAAGTGGATATTTTAGTTTTTTTCCAGAGTTTCAATTTCCGTATCAATGGTTAGGATTTTTAAATAGATTTTTCTAGAGAAAATCAAATACTAATAACTGGAGGACTTAGACATATTTTTTTGATTCAGAAATCCCTTATAATAATGAAACACCTAGATATGTTTTTTTAATTTCTTATTTACAATACTTCCTTTTGAAAAAAATCAAAATCTAAAATGTCTTTTTATGACATTAAGATTAAAAAAATCATTATTCACCAGAAGAAGAAAAAGTTATTAATAGTAAATTTTATATGATTCCTACTTTTAAAAAGCAAGAAATATGATATTTTTCTCTTGGAAAGGCTTTATGTTTTTCAAACATAAATTGTTTTGAATTAACTGATATTGAGGCAAGGAGCAGTTTTTAAAAACTATATTGATCTTTTAATTGCATCTGTTTATAATAAAGATACTTACTATTTTAAAAAAATATTTTTAGAATCAACTTGTAGAGATTTACATGTATTTGTAGTACAAAGTAATACTTCTATTTATGGTGATTGTGAAATACTACAACCGACTAATAAAGATAATATGATAATGGCATGTATAAAAGGAAGTCAAAAATAATAATTTATTAATAGAAGAGGTAAATATAGAAAAGTTTAAGAGATTTTTCAACTACAAGACTATAAGTTACAAAAAGAAGAAAATACATATAAAATTACTCCTCCAAATATAAATAAAGATATTGTAAAGATTAAGAAAAGATAATAAACTTGATGAACATTTTAAAAGAAATAGAAGAAAACAAAAAGAATAGTTCTCTGAAAGGAGGAA
>BNJS01002598.1_pt1 | contig 71995 bp, 75 predicted proteins | sample 8540461 | NCBI WGS metagenome assembly BNJS01 (sample SAMD00202454, study PRJDB9452) | human saliva metagenome | isolation source: human saliva | place: Japan
TATAACTTCCACCACATAGGTTGTACTTCTTCTGCTACTGCTACTACTAGAACTACTTGATGATGAAGTTGATATTATTCTTGTATGACTTCGTCTATCCACCAGTCATCTCTATGGTTATATATTCTATTACTTGAATTTTGCCTATATGCTAGATTAAGTGCTACAACTTGTGCCCTTCTTGCACCAAATTTATATGATTTTTAATTGAAAAACACTACCAAGTGAAACTACAAACTGCAACTAAGAGACCTATTGCCTCATACCATTTTGATAGACTTATATCTGTCTATCCTGCCTGTATCAACATCATCAAATTATATTGGTCATCTCTAATACTGCTTTATATATACTTGAAACTTTTTCTATAAGCGGAGTTGCACTATCATAATATTTTCCTTTTTAAGATAAGAGTTACTATATCTAATAGTTTTTCCTTTTTGCTTATCTTAAAGTATCTAATCATAAGACCTTTTCCATAGATATGAAAGATTGCCTATTATCCATATCTATTAAAAATAGACCCTCCTGACTTGTCATCTCCTTTTCCAAATCCCTTTGAAGATAAGTTTCATTTGCATAATGCTCTGGAATCAAGACCTTTTACATCATTTGCGGTTACAATAGCAAAGGTCATATTCATTTCTTTTATTAAGTCTGCTACTTTTGCTCTCCCAAATCAGTAACTTCGCTTTCACTAAATAAACCTACATCATCAAAAACTCTTTCATCAGCATTTGAAATATTAACAAAAACAAACTACACACAAATACAATAAACATTAAGACAGAAAATATCATAAAAATACCTCTCTAAATAATAAAGTAAGAAATAAATAGTAAAATAGTTGTAATTACAGCAAAAACTCCTAAACCAACTGTAAATAATTTCTTATTATCTACGGAAGATTACCTATAACCTTACCTGTTTGACCATTGATAGAAAAATAATAAATCTTTCCTTTTCCTTATCATTGTAAGTGATACTCCATACAGGGTAATGAAAACATATTTCCATTCTTCATTTTATTATATTTATATCACTTGAAGAAACATCTACCTTGAGTAACCTGAAATAGTATTTCTCAAAACTTCTATTATATAGTTTCTAACTTCATCATTAATTCCATTTTTAAAATAATTAAGTCTAAATCCCTTTTTCTCAAGAAAAGCCTGTTAAGTATGCAGGAAAACTTCTCAGTGTTGTCAAACTGATATGGTAGCACTGCCTCTACCAACACTTATTTGCTTTATTTAGAGCATTTCTAGTTATATTTTTATATTTGCTTCATGCGTCCTACTAACATCATAAATATCTTCATAAACAGTTTCCCTATTTCCACTTCTCAGGTATGTTTCTTTACAGCCCTTGCAAAATATGACCATTTACATTGCAGTTATATAAAACGTAGGGAAAATAAACTCCACATTTTTCAATATTGCTTTTCATAGAAATATTTAGGCACAAAATTTTCTTGAAACCCACTTTGCAAAATATATTTTCTGCTGATTTTCTGTCAATTTTAAATGGTACTACAAAAGTCAGGCCAAACTCTCCCACTTGCCCTACCCTCAAAGCACAACAGGGGAATGACAATAATAACAAAAAGTTGCAACTGTGTTTTCATCTGTTATTATCTCTGCTCCACCCTGGGCAGGTGTAAGCACTGCTCCCCCTCTGAATCACTTCTTCCTGAGTTCCTTGTACTTCCTTGATTCTTCAAGTGGATTCAAATTTTTCAAGTTCCTCAATGTAAAATATGGTGCAATATTCACATTTACAGCCTTAGAACTTGGGTCCAAAAATCATTTTGCCCTACAATTTGGACATCTTATAGCTATTATAGACATTTTCCTTTCCTCAATTTAACTTAAAAATTTATTTTTCATGTTGATATACAAAATACTGATAAAGCTAAAAATATACTTCAAGTATATTTGAATAAAAAGAAACCTATAAAAACACATTTTATTATCTACAATGTTGTACTTATAATTACTCAAGTTTTGAAAACATATAATCCACTAAAAATAGTTTTTACCTGTTATAGTATTTACTATTATAAAAATGTAACTATCGGTTTAAAAGAGGTAAAAATATAATTCATTCCACTTACGAATAAGTTTCTTTCAGTACCTATTAAAACTTGTGCGTTAATAACATCAATCGTGTAGCTTTCAAGTCTAAAAGTCTACTTAAATATAACAGCTAAAATATGTTCCAAATATTCCTAAAATAGCTATTACATAAGTAAATGCCATTGAAATAGTATTAGTTTTGCAAATAGATGAAAATAAAATTCCAATGCAACCTACAAAAATATAGGAAAATAATGATAATATAAGCATAAACATATCTGAAAATGTAATACCACCATAAAAATACTAATGATAGTATTGGTGCATGAACAGACTAATAGAAAATGCTGTAAAAATGCTGACAATGCGCACTTATCACTATATCAGCAGGTGTCATCATAGTAGTAAGCATAAGGTCAAGTGTCTCTCTCTCTCTCACTTATACGCCTGCAGTTAAAAGGAACTATAAGTAAGAGCATTACTAGTTCTATATAAGCGCAATCCCAAATATATCTAAAAACTCAGACATGGTTTATAATTGCCTCAGTTTTTGCAGTGTATATAATGCGATTAATAAATATTAGAGTTGCTAGAGCCAAAATAAATTAAATATCATTACAAATACAGATAACTTAATACTTCTTTGGCTTACCATTGCCTCTCTTTTAATATAGGACTAATAATCATTTTGAATCACCACCATTTCCTTACTTTTATTTTGTAATTTCCATAAATACAGATTCAAGACTTCCTTGTTCTCTCGAAAAACTACTTTTACTCCTGAATTTTACAAGTTTTGAAGAAAGGAATTAGATTCTTCAATATCATCTCTAAATATCTTATCAAAAACTCATTTTTCACTCTTTATTATAGAATCAACCTATCGTCCTCTCTTAAAATCTGCATTGCCAAGGTTTCATTTTCAGAACCTTTATTTTAATGGGCTTGAAAGCTGAATTTGCTCAAGTACATCTAAAATATTGCCTGAGATTACCATTTTCCCACTTTCAATAACTCCGATATCTGTACAAACTTCCGAGAGTTCAGAGTATATGAGAACTATAAGTATTGACTTTCCCTGCATACACAAGTTTTTGCAATATACTCTTAAATCAAATCTTGACCTTGGGTCAAGTCCGTTTTAATCAGCTCGTCCATAACTATATACTTAGGTTCATAAATCAATGCCCTTGCAGACATAGTTTTGTTGCATACCTCTCGATAAAGTATCTACTAAACTTTCCTCTTTATCAAAAAGTCCTACGATTCCAAAGTTCACTACATCTTTTTCTTGCATCTTAAGCCGTTAAATTTTAAAACCTGCTGTAGATTCATATATTCTCTAACAGATTAGTTATCATATATACCAAAAGTCAGAACATAACCTACAATCTGATTTAACTTTTTCTATTTTTTAGACAATCTATACCGTCTAATGTAATAGTTCACTATCAGGAGAAATAACCCACATATTATTTTTAACATTGTAGTCTTACCTGCACCATTTGGACCTACAAGGACATATATCACTTCCCTCATCAACTTTTAAGTCAACTCCTGTAATACCTCAAGTTTTTCAAAAACTTTTTAAGTCCCCTTTATTTCCAAGCGATTATCTAGCCTTTCCTACAACAAAATCATTGGCAATATAACACTACCACTGTCTGCACTGTTTTGAATACCTAATTATTATTGTATTTTATTTGAAAAGTATTGACTTAATTCTTCTTTAGTAAATTTTCTCTTGCTGATATCTACTAAATCATATTCGCCTGTTTTCTTGGTTGTAAAATGAAACATTTCCGTCAAAATTCAACCAAGAATTATATGTATCAACATCAAAAGAAATCTTTTGAAATTCTGTGAAAATCAATTCTTCAACATCAATCTCATTCCTAAAATACTCTAAAACTGCCGGTTCATTTGAATAAATATAATTTGTTTCCTTATAATATTCTCACCTATTAACTCTAGGATTTTCATCACATTTTTATAAACAAGTTATTACTTGTATTATTTATAACCATCCTTGACGACATAAAAACATTCCTGGCTTTCAAATTTATCCTCTACAAGTATATCATTTTGATACAGGATTTTGTGAAAATACTACCATTTTAGGCGTCTACGGTATAACCCGACATATAATAATTCATATATGAAAGTTAAAAGATTGAGTTCTCTTAAGTGCCTTTACATACTCTGAATTATATATTAGTAATTTTTATATACTACGACCTGTTATACTGTAAGGGCCAAGTTGTAATAGGTATATCATAGACCTTATAATTATCAATTTTTACTCTCACCTGCCTCAAAATCTCTAATAAACTACTTTTACATATAAAAAGCAAGGAGGCATTTATAACTTTATAACCAAAATGTGGTTACTTCTCTGTTATATTATCTTCAAATAATATGAAATTACCTGTAAATCCTGCTTTTTGCTTATTCTCAATATTTCTTTCAAGTTCATACAGGCTTAAATGCCCCTATATGGATACATTTACATTAGTATCATTTTCATTAAATGTAATCTTTTACATCACTTTCTATTTTCCCTCCACTTACTGTATCAGTAGAAGTTCCTGTAATTAGAGTATAGAATAGTTACTGCTTGCAAGTGCATTTGTGGCTTATTATAGGGAGACCTTATACTAAAAATGTCTTTTCATGGGCATTTCCTCACTTACATCAAGTATGGTTGCATAATTATAAAAACTTCTGTAAATCTTGTGCTTCCATAAGATACACTGTTACTAAATATGACAGAAATAACACTACTATTCTTCTATAATAAGAGGTTGCATTTCTCCTTTTTAAAAGTTATAGCAAAATGGACCTACTGCAATTAAGTAAATAAATAAAACTATATATAATTCTGAAATAGGGTATTATCTCTGAACCTGTAACCAGGTATTTACAATTTCCTGCATCTCACTAAGTTATGCTGTCATCATTATACATTTCATAAGCTATACTATCATTCTAGTAGCTCCTAAAATAGAACCTAACATAGAATCAACATAAGCATTATGTGTTTTGTGCATAAAGCAGATATATCCACAAAAATCATAAAGTAACATGGCACACCAATACCTCTCTTTATTTACCTCCGATATTAGGATTAGATTATCCATAGAAGATATTATATTACCACCATCTTGGAAATCAACATCAACAGCAGAATTTCTTGAACTTGGTGTTTTGCAATCTAGCATTCCCTCTAGAAAACCCTCCGGTAAGAAATCTCTCTACTTACAGGGTCTGTATACATATTCTCAAGCTTAATTCAGGTGCAAATCTTCCCTAAAGGTATCATCGACTCTTTTGCCTGTACCAAGTGTCATAGCACCTGGTTATTGGTACCCAGTCCGCCGGTGCCTTGACTGATAACCATGCTCAAATCTCTTATTCTACAGAATTTGAAATTAAAGATTATATCAATGCTGGTCAAGAGACCTGTTTGAGTATCCGAAATGTATACTGCGAAAAGATTAATAAACTTTGTGAAGTCAAGGCCGTAGTTAATTGAGGCATTTTCCAAATGAATTAAGTTTATCCGTATCACTTAAAACTCCTACCATAAGTTTTTGAATGATGTCAATGTCAAGCTCAATATTTCTAGAATCTCTTTTTGATTTTCGTCCTCGAGTATAATTTCAATCTTATCTGAAGTTTATTTCCAGTGGAATATAATAGTTAATTTACTACACTTTTCCTTTTCTTTTAGTTCAACAGGATATTGATGTTCATATCTTTGCCGTCTCCTCCTATGGTTTAAAGAGAAAGCCCTATAAAACCAACATCTTTTTATGTATTTATTCCTAAATTGATTGGTAGGTAACGTCCTAATTTTTGCAATTCCCGTCATAACCATAACTATATTCAAGCAAAATATCATTTTCAAAATCACCTCATCTGAGATAAGTCTTAAAGAAAAGCAGATACACATAAACAGCAACAAAATTAGAAATTTAACTCATTTACTGCTCCTAGTTTGAACCTATATTTTCCTTATCAATATCAAAGTCAGCCTTTAACCTTACACTAAAAACAGTTCCGTCAAAATCACTTTTAACACTTAAGCTACCTCCATGCATATCTACAATTTCCTTTGCAATGGCAAGTCTAGCCCTGTTCCTCCTGTACTTGAAAGATCTTGACTGCTCACTCTATAAAAACTTTTCAAAAATATAAGAATTTCATCTTTAGGAATAATCTCTCCATAATTTATTACTGATACTATTACTTCATCTTTTTGGCGCTCTATCTTTCATCAACTCTTTTACCATCAGAACCATATTTTATTGCATTGTTTATAAGATTATCAAATAGTCTTGCAAAGTAATTTAGGGTCTGCATTTATAAACTTTAGAACTAACATTTGTTTTAGGTCAAATGCAAGCTCAGAAAACTTGGATAAAATTCATCTACAAGTTGTGATAAAAGTTTTACTATATCTATTCTACTTACATTCATAGTAATTCTTCTATGATTAAGTTTTGTAAAACCAAATAAGTCCTCTATAAGCTTTTGCATTTTCTTTTGCCTTTGTATAGGCAATGTCGGTATAATATGCTCTAGTTTCCTCATCAATATCTGCTTTTAAAAGTTCAAGATAACCTATTATAGAAGTTAAAAAGGAGTTCTAAGGTCATATTGCAGTAGCTTGTTATAAGTTCATTTTTCTTTTCCTCAGACTCTCTTTCTTTTTCATAAGATTTCTAAGGTCTACTACCATAGCGTTTAATTTATCTGCAATTTCTGAAAACTCGCTATCTCCTGAAACTTCTATCTTAGCATTAAATCTCCTGAGGCAATCTCTTCAACTCCTTTTTGAAAGTCTGTCTATAAAGATAAGTTCTTTTTCTTTGAAACAGCCAAAGTATAAGTGAAAATATACCCCATTCCCATTAAAATGAAAACAAGAACTATTAAAAAGTTTCCTGCTTACTAAAAAGCATAACAGGTCTTTTTCTCAGGATTTATCTCTATGTACAAATACAAAAATTTTATAAAGATTATTTACTAAAAATATTTCTATAATTGAAGTTATAACAAGGCTATATACTATATTTACAAAAAGCTTATTTCAATTTACCTTCCATTTTATCTCTCTATTTTATAACCAACTCCCCATACAGTTGTTATAATCTTATCTTCTCTTTCATCTTCTTTCATTTTCCACGAAGTCGTCTTATATGAACCATAACTGTATTGTTTGCCTCATAAACTTTTTCATTCCAGACTTTTCAAATATCTCATCTGTTGAAAATACTTTTACCTGCATTGCTTGCTAAAAGATACAGTATATCAAATTCAATAGGTGTAAGTTTTACATCTTCGCCAAATACTGAAACTCTATGATTATCTCTATTTTATAACTCGGTTTCTTATACTTATTTCATTTTGGAACTTCAGCATTAAATGAACTATTAGGATGAGTTGTGTAAATCTTCTAATATGTGATTTTACTCTTGCTTTTAGTTCAGAGGATTAAAAGGTTTAGTTACATAATCATCAGCCCCCATATCCAAGCTCCCAAAAATTTTATCTATATCTGCACTTTTGGCACTTAACATTATTATAGGAATGTTTCTAGTTTCTCTTATCTTTTTACACATTTCCATGCCACTCATTCCAGCATCATTATATCAAGTATTACTAAATGAATATCTTCTTTTTCTAAAATATCAAGTCCGTCTTTTGCATTAGTTTGCTTTAAATACTACAAATTCATCACTTACAAGATGAATTTCAACTAAATCAACTATTTCTTTTTCATCATCTACTACTAAAATATTTGCTTGTGGCATAGTCTTACCTCCATTTGTATTTAGTAATATATTATCATAATGTTAATAATTTTTCTAACTGTCATATTTTAACATATATTACTGTTGTTTTCCTACTAACACTAGGGTATAATAGGTTGAAGAATGGAGGTGAGAATTTGAATATGAAGATTTCAACAAAGGGTAGATATGCTATAAGAGTTATGATTGACCTTGCTGAACCATGTCGAGACGAATATACCCCCTATAAAAGATATTGCAAGCGTCGAGATATATCTGAGAAATATTTAGAAAGTATCATAAAACTTTTAGTTAAAAAGTAATTTATTGGTAGGTGTTAGAGGTGAGGGTGGAGACTATAAACTCACTAGAGAACCTGAAAAATACACTATTTTAGAAATTTTTACGAAAATACCGAAGATAGCCTTGTTCACTGTAGCCTGTTTAGAAACTGAACCTAATAAATGTAAAGGGCAAGCAGATATGAGACTCTAAAAATGTGGGAAGATGTGAATAAACTTATTCAAGTTATTTTAGAAATATAACAATAGAGGATTTAGCCTCTATAAACTTTAGTAGACTATATTATCTAAGCTAAAATATACATTATTGAGAAAATGATTACTTATTGTTAGGGTGTTGGAAAACTAGTTTTTACGAATAGTACTATGTTGTTATTCTCTAATTAAAAACAACAAAAGTTGCATTTGTTATGTATTATGTGTTTGTCCCCCTGCAGAGGACAAATCCCATAGAATAGATATTTTGCAATGCCACATAGACAGCCACTATCAGCAGTAATATTAATTTCTAAACCTTAAATTTATAACCTACACCCCATATTGTTTCTATATACTGAGGTTTTGCAGTATTAAATTCAATCTTTTCTCTTATCTTCTTAATATGAACTGTTACAGTTGCTATATCTCCTACTGACTCCATATCCCAAATTTCTCTAAATAACTCCTCTTTTGAGAAATTTCATGGTTTGGATAGAGTTGCAAAGAAATTAAGTAAATCAAACTCCTTTGCAGTAAAATTTTTCTCTTCTCCATTTTACCCAAACAGTTCTTGCAGTTCTGTCAAGTCTTAAGGCCTCTAATCTCTTTCTTCATTTTTGAACTTGTGCTGTTCAAGTAATCTCTCATATCTTGCAAGATGTGCCTTTACTCTTGCCACTAATTCACTTGGAGAAAAAAGCTTTTGTAATATAGTCATCAACTCCATTCCTAAACTCTGATTTTATCTATATCCTCTTTCTTTGCACTTACTAAAAAGTATTGGTGTATTTTTCTTTTTCTCTTACAGCCACAAAATTTCAAAAACCGTCAACTCCGCGCATTATATCAAGTATTATGAGATAGCAATCTTTTATCGCTGCACTCCTTAAGCCCATTTGTTCCGTCATTTTCAATATCTACTTCAAAACCTGACAACTCAAGATAGTCTTTCTCAAATCAGCAATACTCACTTCATCTTCTATAATTAAAAATTTTGCTCAATCTCTACCTCCTTGATATTTCTAAGGACTATTTTAATTGTAGTACCCTCTCCTCTTCACTCTCATATATATTTTTCCACTAGTCTTCAACTATTTTCTTTACTATTGAGAACCCTGTACCACTTCCTCCTGTTGAGGAATTTCTTGAGGAATCAGTCCTATAAAATCTATCAAAGATTAAAGTTAAATCTTTTTAGCGATTCGCTTTTCCATTATCAGATATTTCTATCTTTATAAAATCTCCCTCATCTAAAAAGTCTTATGCTTATTTTCGGTTTCTTATCTAAATATTTAATAGAATTACCAATAATATTATTTATTACTCTTTTCATCTGCTCCACATCGGCAATTATAACACTATCTCTTGGAACATTATTTTCAAAAGTAAGATTCTATATTTCTCGATTCCATCGTCAAGACCCAGTTCCTCAACACAGTCTGATCTGTAATATTGACTTTATTGAAATTATATGGAACTTTATTTACCATCAATCTTTGTATAAAAAGTCGGGTTCATCTATAAGTCTATCCATATCATTTGCTTTATTATAAATAGTCTTTACTATATTTATCAAGTTTTTCAGGAGAAGATACAGCACCAGTCCTAATTCCCTCAACACTAGCCTTTTATAGCAGTTATAGGTGTTTTAAGTCATCTTGAAATATTACTTATAAGCTCTTTTGAATCTCTATCAGCTTGTAATTTTTCTTCTTTATTTTTCCTTAAAGCCTTATTCTCATTTCCTCAAAATCTTGATATAACTCTCCAAATTTCATCATTGCCAGAGCCTCGAGAGTAAAGTCCAAATCGCCCTCTTTTATCTTTATAGTTGCCTCTCTAGAGATTTTCAATAGGTCTTACTACTGAAGTATAAATTAAAAATAAGTACATGCAATACTTACAAGCATAACTATTGCTGTTATAAGAAGTTCTTTTGTTTTCTTCGTTTTTCTCCCATAGTTACATATAATGCAAATATAACTATTGGTATAAGGGCAAATAATATAAAAACATAATATTAACCTATTTTTATTTTTCATAGCTATATAAATATAAGTCTGTCGACTGCGTCTAATCTCTCCCAAGTTAAATCTAAATCATCTCTTCAAAATGTCCATAGCGACGGTTTGCTTATGCATTGGTTTCTTTAAATCAAGTGTTTTTATTATTGAGGCAGGTCTTAAGTCAAACTCTTTTTTCACTATCTCACATATTTTTTCATCACTTAATTTGCCTGTTCAAAGGTTGTTACTGATATTGAAGTCGGCTCTGATACACCTATTACGCAGAGATAATTGAATTTCACATTTATCAGCAGAGTCCTCTTTGCAACAATATTTTTGCAACATATCTTTGCGACATAGAGCTGACCTGTCTACTTTTGTATAGTCCTTACCTGAAAATGCACCTCCACCATGTCTTGCATAACCACCATAAGTGTCAACTATTATCTTTCTTCCTGTAACTCCTGAGTCCCCATGTGGACCTCCTATTACAAATCTTCCTGTAGGATTTATAAAAACTTTAGTATCTTTATCTATCATATCCTTTGGTAATAGCTTCATCAAAAACATATTTTTAATATCGCTCAGTTTGCTCCTGTGTTACCTCTTCATCATCGTTGAGTAGATAACACTACTGCATCAATTCTTACAGGTTTATCATTTTTCACTCATATTTCAGCTGCTGACTTGTGTCTTTCCGTCGGGTCTTAAATATTTTAAAATGCCTTTTTCTAACTTCGGTAGAGTCTTTTAGCCAGTTTGTGTGCAGGTGAAATAGGATGTGGCACAAACTCCTTTTGTTTCATGTGCTTACGCAAAGCCAAACATAAGACCGCGATCTCCTGCACTGTATCTTTTCATCTGAGTTATCTTTTGACTTCTTATCAACACCCATTGCAATATCATCGACTGTTCATCAATAACTACAATGTACTCCACTAAAGTTTCTACAATCAAACCATATTTTGCCTATCATAGCCAATTTCTTTTACAGTTTCTCTTTGCATGCATATCCCATAGGCATTTTGTAGAAACCTCCTCCATCGTTAAAAATAAGTCCCGTAGTAGTTGCTACCTCGCGAGCAGCCCCTAGCTCTCAGGATCTTTGCTTTCAGTATTTCATCTAATATACTGTCAGCTATTTGGTCATAAATCTTATCAGGATGTCCCTCTGTAACTGATTCAGAAGTAAATAATCTTCTATTCCTGTCTCTTCTCCTTTGTTATTTATAAAAGGGATTGTGCTAAAAAGATATTAGTCAATCCTCTTAATATTATTTTTATTTTAAATTAACACTTTCATAGCAAGCTTTCTTGCCTCTCTTTCGTCCTCTACAAGCTCAATACTTGCACCAAGACCCCTAAGCTTTTCTGCACGAAATGCTCACTAGCCTCTTTCTACATAATGTGTTGACTTACAGTTGAAACTCCATTTACGACAAGTACGGCTAAAACAAGTCTGACTCCGGCTCTTAAGTCAGGAACTTGTAATTCTGCTCCTGATAAGGAACTTACTCCTGAAACCATTGCTGTATTGCCCTCAATCCTTATCTCTGCTCATTCTTGCCAGTTCAAGTACTATTTAAACCCTATTTTCAAAAATGCTTTCTACTACTACGCATTGTTCCGGTCGCAGACTTAAACAGTGGTTAGTTGAGGTTGCATGTCGGTAGGAAAACCGGGATATGGCAATGTCTTTATATTAGTTGCCCTTTGTCTTGGCTTTCCAACAACTCTTATTACATCATCAAATTCTATAACCTCACAACCATTTCCAAAAGTTTAGCGCGAAATTGCCTCCATGTTAACTTTGGTATAAGGTTCTTTACTAAAATATCTCCCCTAGTTATTGCGGCACACATAAAAGTACTCTAATTTGATCGGGTGTATATAGGTATTCTGTTCCATGTAAACTTTCAACTCCATTTATTCTTATTATATCAGTACCTGCTCCCTTTATATCTGCTCCCATACTATTTAAAAAGTTTGCCAAGTCAACTATATGAGGTTCTTTTGCCGCATTTTCAAGTACAGTCTTTCCTATTGTCAAAGCTGTACATCATAATATTTATTGTAGCTCCTACGATACCACATCAAAAATAAATATGATTTGCAGTTCAGTTACATCTTTTTGCATCTGCTGCTATCATTCTGCCACCCTTTATATCAATGTCTGCTCCTAATGCCTTGAAACCCTTTATATGCTGATCAATAGGTCTTGCACCTATATCACATCCCCCCGGCAAAGGAACATTTGCATACTTATATTTTCCTAAAAGTGCCCTATAAGATAGTAGAGGCTCTTATTTTTCTAATATACTTTTCATCAACTTTAGTATTGTTTATAGAAGATGCATTGATAGAACTGAATTTCTATCTTTTCTTTACTACCTTTGCACCTATTGCTGAATAGCCTCCAACATAGCATTTATATCTCTAACATCAGGAATGTTTGTCAATATAAAACGTCTTCATCTGACATTATAGCATTGCCAATATACCTAGTGTTGCATTTACCCTTACAACAACTTCTCCCACCAATGGACTTGAACCTTTTATAACATACTGAGCCATTTTTGTTTACCTCTCAAGTCTGGGATTATTATCAAATAACAACCCCTAAATTCTGCTTATTTACAGATTTTTGTTGTTCCTCTACACACTCTTATATTCTCTAAATTATCAACATTCAATGTTGCCTAAGCCATTATAACATAAATTTAATAAAACGTAAAAGAAACACGAAAAATCATTGTAAGAAGATTCAAACATATCTTTCTGTAAAGAAATTCAAGCTTAAGTGTTTCATGTGTATTTTGCATCAAGCATAGTGAATTTCATTTCTCGAATACCCATATATTATAAGTGGCACTCCTCCGTCAGAGTAAGCAAGTACAGGTATACCATTACTTACATAGTACAAACTTTGTTTTAAGTGAAATGCCTCTTAGCCAAAAAGTTTATCCTCTTGTCTTGCTTTTTAACATATCCCCTACAATATCATTTGGAACTTTTAAATTTCTGGCACTTGCAGTATCTGCTCTAAGATAAATAAGCTCTCCTGCCTTTCTTACCATTCCCATATTCTCATAACCAACTTTTATGGCATCTACTGCATTATCAAATACCCTACAACATTTCCATCGTCCTATTAGCTATGAATTTTTCTCACTCTCAGATGAGCCTATATTAATCTTACTTGCCTCCTCATGAAATCTTATTTGGGGTATTTGTAGTTGTAAGTTTAGGGTCAAACTCTTTATCAGTCGACCAAAAATAAACTCTAGTCTTATCATCAGTAGCATAATAGCCTATCCAATCATTTTTATCTTGCTCAGATTTTTCAGTGCTTACTATGGTATCATTAGCAGTTTTCTTAAAAGCATCATCTCCTACTTTATCAAGTATATCGAGATGTATTCTTCCATTTTCAATGTAGAAATTATCGAGGTAATGATTGTCCCTTTTTATACTCTTTGATATTTTCAAGCCTTTCATTTACAATCCTTACATTTGATACAGGGTTCATCTTGCCTTTGCCATTTACATTCCAAATGTCTGACTTATTTACAACTCCTACCACTAAATCGGAATCTATAAATCCTAAAAATTCGTCAAAATTTGACCCTCGCTACCACTAACTCCTTCTTTTCGCCTGTTTTAAGATTCATAAAATTAAGCATATCACTGCCATTAGTGTCTTGAGTACTCTGCTAAAGCAAGCATATCTCCGGTTAAACTTGCACTATATTGTCCTTGTTTTTAAATTATTTGCAATGACAATGTAGTCATTACTACCTCATCTATACCATATATGTTGTCAGCAAGTTTTATATACATCATTGAGTTTGCACACCTAGGAAATTTAAAGGTATTTACACTGTCTGCAACTTCCTCATAACTGGAGTCTACAGGAATAAAACATTTTTTTCTGCAATAGCATTTTCCTTAACTTCATGCTTATACACTGAAACTCCAAGACTTCCCTCATGTTTTCCACTATTCATATAACCATAAACTGTAAAAATGAGATTTCCATTATTATCACAACTAGTATTTTTATGTTATGTTTATAATAATTGCTTTGCATACCTGCCTTTTTACTATTCCTAAAAAGAAAATATTCTCTTACAAACATATCATTATCAAATAAAAATAAATCTCTATGTAGAAACAAATGCCATATAGTTTTTATTTTCTGATTTAATAGCAGAAAAATTTTTATCTTCAGTAGTGCCTAAGAGTATTCTATTTGACTTAAGTACATCATCATCAAATTTACCAGTGTTTCTGCCATATTTCTTTCATAGTCCATCATCTTAAAGTCTTTTCAGGGACCTTGCCTTAATATAAAACTTTCAGTTGTTCATAACTTTCATTCTACCGTCATCAAGTTTTCTACCGCAAGAAAATTAAGTTTAATTTCTCCCATTTTTCCGTCAAATGAGACATAATCTTATATCTTTCTCGCCTATTACATCTAGTTTTAATTTATTATAGGTGAGCATATCAAAACTACTCTTTAAATTTACTTTTTGCAAGTGAATTATTATCTCCAAAAACTACTACTTTCAAGGTACATAGTATTCTCTCTGCAGTTTCATAATCAAAGTTTCTCTCTGAAAATCCTACTGCTAAATCAAGCATAAAGTGCTTGCATAGCTCTCTATTTCAAGCATTATTCTGGTATAATAATGAACGTCTGCACTGTTATCAAAAACTAAGCACAATGTCCAATCTATACTCCTTATCCTGTAATAAAAAGATTTTTGTATAGGAAGTTCAACATCTGCTGAATTATCTGAAGATATATTATAATCTGTAACATCTGTTCTTTCTATAAGCTCAGAAAGATTCTGCACTTCTTATTTCATAGCTTAATTTTGTAAATCTTTCTTGCGAACTCTCTATATGAGTGAAAGTTTTCTATCTTCCGGAAGTATTGTTAATGTGTCGTAAAATGCATTTTATTCCGGGGATTGTTATGTATGGATGCATAATGTCAGTTTTTCTGTCAAAATACATTAATACCTATAATTGGTAACCGTTCTTCATACTTGTATAGACTACATCTCCTTTGTTCATTCTTATTAGCTGTAAATACAAAATATGCAACTCTTACTACAATAAATATTGCAACAAATATGAGATATACGTTTTTAAAATTGATTTCATTCTTATCATTCCTTACTTAAACTTTTCTAGTTACCACTAAAATCTTCCTGTAAACTATATTAATTTCATTTTTAAAATCTGTTAATGTAGTAACTATTACAGTGTATTTTACCACCTAATCAAGCAAGAATGAATACTGAACAAACGTTCTTGGTAAAGCAAAGATTGTATTTTGTAATATTTATATTATACTTGTAAAAAGTACCTTAAATAGTTATATAATTTTAGCTTATTACATTAAAAAGTTGAGACTTTTTGACTTTCTGCACTATAAATAACTAATATTAATGCAGGAATTTTTGTCTAAAATCTATTAGTGTAGTAGCGTGTGAAAGCATTAATATTTTTAGACTTATTTGGTTCACATATTAGGAGAGGTTATTTTTATGAAAAGTCACTAGATAGACGTGTAAAAAGAACAGAAAACAGCTCAGAGAATGTCTTGCAAAATCTACCTCAAAAGATTGCGGGATATAACAGTAAAGGAATTAACAGACGCATTGACATAAACAGGGAGACTTTTTATCTTCATTATAAAGATATACGATTTGCTTTCAAGCGTTGAAGATGAAATGTTCACTAAATTTCTAAACATTATCAATGGCCATATTGATGAAAAACATGCATTTAAAATTTAATTATTTAATTGATGACTTATTTGAATTTATCAATGAAAACAGGGTTTAGTAAAGATACTACTAGGGCCTAATGGAGATGTACTATTCTTTAATAAACTTAAAGATCGCAGTATATTCAACTGTTTTCTAGAAATTGGGTCAAACGTCTTGAAGTAAGCAGTATTGAGATTTTGAGGGCTTATTATTCTTTTACTCGTGACAGGTTTTATAGGTATTCTATCACATTGGGTGGAATGTGAGTTTTTTTACAAAACACCTAAGGAAATGGCAACTATCAGCAAAAGACTTATTATAGGGGATTTTTATTCTATAAATAAATATTTAAAAAGAATAGAAAATGCAGATTAGGTTTTTAATTCTAAAAGTTTGTTTATTTGTGAAATATGGGGTTTCCTTTGCCAACGGCTGGGAAGATCCCCTAATAAAGCTAACATGTTATAACTCTACAATTTTAAATACATAAATACCTTATCTGTATAGCTATCTCCATATCTTATGCCATTTGGAAATCTGCCATATTCTACAAAAACCTAATTTTTATAGAGGATATTGCTCTTTTTGATTTATCTCCATTTACTGAAAGCTCAAGATATTCAAGTCCTAGTTCTCTTGCAATCTCAATCAGTCTTTCAACCATAATCTTTCCAATTTCCATGCCTGTATACTTTTTGATGCAAAGGCAATTCCAAGTGTAGACTTATGAGCGTCTTTTAAAAAGTTATCATACGACTCTATTGAGCAGTTTCCTGCGTATTCTCCGTCTACTGTAGCAATCAAAAATAAATCATTTTCAGCGTCATTATGACTTTTAATGAAATTTTTCCCATCATCTAAAGTAAGTTTAATCTCCTGAGCTATTGTACTTTAGAAATGGAGTTTCTCCACAAACTATTTAATGAAATCCATTGAAGGCTGTGCCTCATTTTCATCAGTATTTCTAAGTATTAGTTTATGTCCCTTTATGGTGTATTCTTTTTGGCAACTAACATTTTTCCCTCATATAAGTTTTTAGTACATTTTAACCAGACAATAGTTAATGCTTTCAAGAAAAATTCTAAAGTAACTGAACAAAGCCACTTATAATTCCAAGTATTCCAATTCAATGCATCTTTAATCCTATATTAGATTTTTGCCTTTGTTTTTTACGCATTTTTCGCCTCAAGTAAAAATAATTCCCAATATAATGAGGGCTATTCCAATATAATACTTCCAAAATATAATCTGCTTGAAAGAGATTTAAAAACCATATCTACTAATTTATCGATCTTTCTTCCATAACTTCTCTCCTAATTAATTTAAAATTATAACACTTCCATTTTCTGTACTTTGTTAACAGATACACAAATGAACCAACAGTCAAACAAATAAGTATAATAGCAAATATATAAATTAGTGATTTATTGTTACTTACCCCACTATTTGATAACATTGAACTGAGTATCATTGCAGATACAATAGTTGTAGGAACTGACTTTTTATAAAGCCCTAATGCACAAACAAAAAGCTGACACAAAAAGCAGAAATTGTCATTAATATAGACTTTTCAATTAACTCTACAAAAATGCCATACTAAAAGAGTCATTCATCCATTTTTAAAAATAATCTAGTGAAATAAATGTTACAAAATTAAATAAAAGACTAAGTATCATAGCTAATATCACCAAAAGCCACCAATAAGCATTATTTTAGATAAAAGTGCCTTTTTACGAGGTATGGATATGAAAATAAAAGTATTAACTTATTGTCCCTATATGGTCCTCAACTATAAATTTTGAATACATAACTGAGACTAAAACAGCAAAAACAAACATATTAAACTATACTAAAAGTGAAATTATATTTTTATAGCCTGCATGACAAGTCTTTATCATTAGAATCAATTTGTGGAGCATAGGCAAATAAGAATAAGAAACCTAGCATTACTATTGATACAATAATAGAAGAAATAATATCAAGTTCTAATATTTTGCTAGTTCTAGTTTTAAAAGTTTAATCATTATGATTTCCTCCTGACATTTTTCTCAATTATATATATCTTCTAAAGCTGTTTATTCCTTGACTCTTAAGTTCTTTTTACAGAGTCTTCCTCAGCTACTCTGCCATTTATAATAATACCTATTTTATCTGCCATATGTTCAATATCTACTAGATATGACTTGATATTAAAAGTAGTCATCTTCCTCATTTTTACTAAATTAATAAAAATCTCTCATTTCTTTTTATACCAAGCGGATCAGTCCATTTAATGGTTCATCTAGTATCAAAATCTTTGGCTTGTATGGCTTATTGCCCTTGCAATCGCAAGTCTTGCCTCATTCAAGTGAAAATCTTGCAACAGCTTTATCACTTACATTATGTAATCCAACTTTTTCTACATTAGGATTAGTACCTCTTTTCCCATATAAGCTAAATGAATTGATAGCATTTTCCTTGGCAGAAAGATGCTCATAAAATATCGGTGTACTAATCAATGTACCAATATGTGAAAGAATCAAAATCTTTATCAGTAAATATGTTTTTACCTAATAAACTAATTTGCCCTAGCATCAGGAAACAATAAACCTGAAATCATTTTAAAAATAGTTGTCTTTTCCTGCACTATTAGCTCAACAAGTGCATATATCATATTCTCTTCAACATTTGTGGAAAAGCTTTTAATTACTTCATATTGACCAAAACTCTTAGATATTCCATTAACCCTAATTGCTAATTTTTCACTCATTTTGTTCTCTCCTTGTCGTAAATCTTTTCAATGACTCAAGGAATTTAGATAATAGCTCATCACTTAAAAATATCTAAACCAACTTTTCATCATATATTGTAAAAATTTTAATCTTGCTCCAGCTTTGAATAATTACATTTAAAATAATCGGATCGCACCAAATATTAGTAAAAGTGAAAAACTTCAGCCACTTCCTCCGGAAAATCTACACTTAGCGAACCGTCTTTAGTTCCTTGATAAATCAAATCTGTAATTAAAGGCAGAATCTATTTCCACACAAGACTTCATATAAGAAACAATAAAAATCTGAACTCTTAACTTGTGAACTAAATAAATTATCCAAATAATGATTTTCCTGACTCTCTAAGCTCTTTTTAGTATTGCAATTAATTTTTCCTTACCTGTATAACCTACTATTTCCTTTTAAATAACTTTTCATTGTCAGTGTATTGGACTTAGTTTGTCTTTTCCTTTACTGCCTCAATAATTTTCATTTTTAGAGGCAAAATAATGATATATTACACCTTTTGAAAAGCTTTGCCTCTTTGCAATATCCCTCATACTTGTTTTATCAAAACCTTTTTCTATAAAAAGTCTTGTTGCCACATCTAAAAATTAATTCTACTGTCATAATATCTCTCCTAAAATAATAGCTTTATTAAAATAAAAGACCGACCGTTCGGTATTTTAAATATTAATTTCTTATCTATATTTTGTCAAAGTATTTTTCTTAATTTTTTCAATAGTCGCTTAATTAAATTAATCAAGCGACTCTTACTAATAATATTTAATTTATATTTAAAAACCTAACAATTTAGATTATTCAATAATCTTAACAACTCTTCCTGAACCTACTGTTCTACCACCCTCACGGATAGCGAATCTAAGACCCTGCTCACAAGCGATTGGGTGAATAAGTTCAATAGTCATCTCTACGTTATCTCCCGGCATACACATTTCAGTACCTGCAGGAAGTTCGCAAACACCTGTAATATCAGTTGTTCTGAAGTAGAACTGTGGACGATAGTTATTAAAGAATGGTGTATGACGACCACCCTCTTCCTTAGTTAAAACGTAAACCTGTGCAGTAAATTTCTTATGGCAAGTTACTGTGCCCGGCTTAACAAGAACCTGTCCTCTTTCGATTTCAGTTCTCTGAACACCACGAAGAAGTGCTCCAATGTTATCACCTGCTTGAGCCTGATCGAAAGTTTTTCTAAACATCTCAATACCTGTAACAACAGTCTTCTTTGTTTTCTTCATGAGATACCAAGGAGTTTCAACTTCAGTATTAACTAGCAATGTACCTCTCTCAACACGTCCTGTTGCAACTGTACCATGACCTGTAATTGTGAATACGTCCTCTATTGGCATAAGGAATGGCTTGTCAATATCTCTGTCAGGATTAGGAATGTATGAATCAACTGCATCCATAAGTTCCATAATCTTATCAGCCCACTTACCATTAGGGTCATTAAGTGCTTGAAGAGCAGAACCTTGAACAACAGGAATGTCATCTCCAAGGAACTCATACTCTGTAAGAAGATCTCTAATCTCCATTTCAACAAGCTCTAAAAGCTCAGCGTCATCAACCATATCGCACTTATTCATAAATACTACGATATAAGGAACGCCTACCTGACGTGAAAGAAGAATATGCTCTCTTGTCTGAGCCATAACTCCGTCTGTTGCAGCAACAACTAAGATAGCTCCGTCCATCTGTGCGACACTGTAATCATCTATTTCTTTACATAGTCAGCATATCCCCGGACAGTCAACGTGTGCATAATGTCTATTAGCTGTTTCATACTCAACGTGAGCAGTAGAAATTGTAATACCTCTTTCTTTCTCCTCAGGAGCTTTGTCAATCTTATCAAAATCTACAACCTTGTTTGTATCTGATGGTAACTTAGTTGCTAATACCTTAGTAATAGCTGTACTGTAAGTGTTGTTTTACCGTGTCTACATGTCCGATAGTACCAATGTTAGCATAGAGGTTTACTTCTATCAAATTTTGCGCTTTTGCCATTTAAAAATCCTCCTTAAATATGTCTTTGAATTATAGTAAGCTAGCCTTTTATTATATATCAAAGCCAAGCTTTTATCAAGTTGTTTTTATCTTAGTTAATTACTTTACTTATCGCCTTCTTCTTGCCAAGTACTTTTTCTTGAACACTCTTTGGAACTTGCTCATATTTTCAAAAGAACATTGGAGTAATTTCCACGTCCCTGTGTTCTTGAACGTAAATCGAGTAGCATAACCAAACATCTCTGAAAGTGGAACAAATGCGTTAATCTGCTTACCACTTGCAATGTCCTCCATACCCTCAATACGTCCACGACGAGAGTTTATATCTCCTATAACATCTCCCATATAATCCTCAGGCATTGTAACCTCTACTCTCATTATGAGGTTCAAGAAGTACAGGGCTTGCCTTTGCCATAGCATCTTTAAATGCTAAAGAACCTGCTATATGGAATGCCATTTCAGAAGAGTCAACCTCATGGTATGAACCGTCAAAAACATTTGCATAAATACCAAGTACAGGGAAACCTCCAAGTATACCTGCTTTAGCAGCCTCTTCAATTCCCTCTCCGATAGCCGGAATATATTCCTTTGGAATAGCTCCACCTACGACACTTGACTCAAACTTAAATAACTGTTCGCCGTTTGCGTCCATTGGTTCAAATCTAACTTTACAATGACCGTACTGACCACGACCACCTGACTGTTTTGCATACTTACTATCAACTTCAACAGTCTTTGTAAATGTTTCCTTATAAGCAACCTGTGGTGCACCAACATTTGCCTCTACATTAAACTCTCTTAAAAGTCTATCTACTATAATTTCAAGATGAAGTTCTCCCATACCTGAAATAATTGTCTGACCTGTTTCAGCATTTGACTTAGCTCTAAATGTAGGATCTTCTTCTGCAAGTTTTTGAAGTGCCTCAACCATTTTTTGCTGACCTATCTTTGTCTTAGGCTCAATAGCTATATCAATAACAGGCTCAGGGAATTCCATAGACTCAAGTATAACAGGGTGTTGCTCATCACAGAATTGTATCACCTGTAGTAGTAAGCTTAAATCCTACTGCTGCTGCAATATCTCCTGAATATACCTTATCTATTTCCTGTCTTTTATTTGCATGCATCTGCAAAATACGACCAACTCTTTCTTTCTTACCCTTTGTTGCATTAAGTACATACGAACCTGAGTTGATTGTTCCTGAATAAACTCTAAAATATGCAAGTTTACCAACATAAGGGTCTGTCATAATCTTAAATGCTAAAGCTGCAAACGGTTCATCATCAGATGAATGTTTCTCAACTTCATTACCGTCTAAATCAACACCCTTTATAGGAGGAATGTCGATTGGAGAAGGCATATACTCTATGATTGCATTAAGAAGTTTTTGAACTCCCTTGTTTCTGTAAGCACTTCCACAACATACAGGAATTGCTCTACATTCATAAGTCGCAAGACGAAGAGCTTTCTTCATTGCCTCAACGCTTGGCTCTTCTCCCTCTAAATACTGCATCATAAGATCTTCATCTAAATCACATATTTTTTCAACTAATTCTGGCTATGATAAAGTTCAGCATCTTCTGCCATATCCTCAGGTATATCAATTATTGATATATCATCGCCCTTATCATCATTATAAATATAAGCTTTCATCTCAAAAGATCTATTATTCCTTAAACTCATCTTCTTTTCCGATTGGAATCTGAAGACAAATAGCATTCTTTCAAGACGTTTACGAATTTGTTCTACTGCACCGTAGAAGTTAGCACCTAAAATATCCATTTTGTTTTATAAATGCCATTCTAGGTACATTGTATGTGTCAGCCTGTCGCCATACATTTTCAGACTGAGGCTCAACGCCACCCTTAGCACAAAAAACTCCAACTGCACCGTCTAAAACACGAAGTGATCTTTCTACTTCAACAGTAAAATCAACGTGTCCCGGTGTGTCTATAATATTGATACGATTTTCTAATGCTCCGGGTTTATTTTTATTATTCTCCTGCAATGTCCAATGACAAGTTGTAGCGACCGAAGTAATTGTAATACCTCTTTCCTGCTCCTGTGCCATCCAGTCCATAACAGCAGTACCCTCATGGGTATCTCCTATTTTATAATTAACACCAGTATAATAAAGGATACGCTCGGTAAGTGTAGTTTTACCTGCATCTATATGAGCCATAATACCAATATTCCTGGTTCTTTCTAGTGGATACTCTCTTCCAGCCAAATTGGTTCTCCTCCCTTACTAGAATCTGTAATGTGCAAATGCCTTATTAGCCTCTGCCATTTTATGCATATCTTCTTTTCTCTTAACTGCCGCACCTGTATTGTTGGCTGCGTCCATAAGTTCATTGGCAAGTCTTTCTTCTTGAGTTTTCTCGCCTCTTTTTCTTGAAAACAATGTAAGCCATCTAAGTGCAAGTGCTTGTCTTCTATCCGGTTTAACTTCGATTGGAACTTGATATGTAGCTCCACCGATTCTCTTTGCCTTCACCTCAAGTACAGGCATTATGTTGTTCATAGCTGTTTCAAAAACCTCAACAGGGTCTTTTTCAGTCTTTTGTGCAATGCGTTCAAACGCTCCATACACAATCTTTTGAGCAACACCTTTTTTACCATCTAACATAATATTATTTACTAGCTTTGTTACAATCTTATTATTGTACAATGGATCTGCTATCATCTCTCTTTTGAGTATGTCCTTTGCATGGCACGTTACTCCCTCCTTAATATAATTGCTCTGTTTCCAGAAAGCTATTAAATCTACGGTACTCATATACTATTTTAAATATATGCCTCATGCTCGGTTTTATATAAACTGCAACCTACAGATTATATTACAATCCAGCATTTATACCTTATTAATTTTTCTTACTATGCTGTTTACTACTTCTTAGCAGACCTTTAGGGTCTCTTAGCACCGTATTTTGAACGTGCTTGCTTTCTGTTTGCAACTCCTGCTGTATCAAGTGTACCACGCACAATGTGGTATCTTGTAGCCGGAAGATCCTTTACTCTACCTCCACGGATAAGCACAACACTATGCTCTTGAAAGATTATGTCCTTCTCCCGGAATATAGCTTGTAACCTCAATACCGTTGAGATAAACGAACTCTGGCAATCTTATCGAAGTGCTGAGTTAGGTTTCTTAGGTGTGTAGTCTTAACAGCTGTACACTACTCCTCTTTTCTGGGTGCAGATCATCGGTAGCTTTCTTGAAGAGTTAAATCCTTTGAAGTGCCGGTGCTGTTGAGCTTCTTTACAAGTTTTTCTGCCCTTTCTCACTAACTGATTGAATGTTGGCATTCCTTTTTACCTCCTTATAATATTTTCTGTGGTTTGCTGTATTTTAATTTTCAGCTATATCTGTAAAAAGCATTTGCTCTTACATGCTAACCTATTATAAATGTTGTATTTTACAATGTCCAAGTACAACAATTTTGATAAAATTTACTGTCCTAAGAATTATAAAAGAAATATTAATAAAAATATATAAAAATCATATAGCTAAATCCTAAAAGTAGTAGTATAATTGACATCAGTTCATAAAAATAAATTTGCTAAGATTTTATTGTTTCCAAATTTAATCAGCTTATTTATGTAAAACTTAAAACTAAAAACAAGAAGAAAAACATAATGTAAAAAGTAGTAAGTCTACTAAATTTTCAAAGCTTATATCCTTGCTCTCATTAGTAGCATTTTCATCTACAACAAATATAAATACTGCTTTTGCAGACATTACAGGAACTTGGAAACAAAGAAAAGTGGTCTAGGGAAATTCTATAACTACAGAAAATAAGGCAGTAAGTTCTTGGGTAAAAATCTCCGGAAGAAATAAGTGTATCTTTGACACTAATAATAATTCATTGAAAACCTCTTGGTATCAAGATGCAAATGGCAAGTGGTACTTTGCATGATAAGCACCAGAGGGTTCAAAATGAGGGAGTAATGCTTAAGTCATAGCAATGGATTGACGGTTATTCCTACTACTTTGAAAGAAAATGAGTCAAATGAGGGCTACTATTTGTTTCAACTACTACACCGGACGGTTATAAAGTTAATTCACTCGGTCAATGGATTGATGAACAGTCAAATCCTGTATTTATAGCAAAATAGGGTATCTTAACAAAAGCTCAAACTTCAACTTCAAATACACATAAACCGATAATAAAAATCCAATAAATCTCAACTACCTCTTCTGTTCGTAGTGGAGGAGGTGGCGTGAGTAGCCGTGGTGGTGGAGGTGGCGGTGGCGTGCCGTGGAGGTGGTGGTAGCTCTGGTGGTGGTGGAAGTAGCCGTGGTGGCTCAAGCAGTGCAACTAATAATATAGCACCTAAAAACTGAGTTACCAACTCCAACTCCTACTCAACCTAATGTGCCTACACCGACTCAACCTGAAGTACCTGTACCTACTCAGCCTCAGACCACTGCTCCGACCAAACCTGAAGTACCTGCACCTACTCAGCCTCAGTCCCTGCTCCAGCAAACCTGAAATTGCCTGTACCTCACTCAGCCTCAGACCACTGCTCCGACCAAACCTGGAGAGTACCTGCACCTACTCAGCCTCAGACACCAACTCCCTACACAGCCTGAAGTGCCTGAACTCTCAGCCTCAGACCACTGCTCCAACCAAGCCTGAAGTACCTGCACCATCCACACAGCCTCAGACTCCTGCTCCAACCAAGCCTGGGGTGCCTGCACCTACACAGCCTCAGACTACTGCTCCCACTCAACCTGGGATGAGCTAAACCTACTCAGCCTAAGATACCACAGACACACACTGTCATTTTTAAAAATATATGTTTAATGGAGTTGAAAAAGGTGAGAAGAATTTACTGTAAACCATGGAGGCGTCCAAGATTTTCATGTACCTGCTGATGAAACACATAAGGAGTATATGAAATACAGAAACGGTTTCTCTTTGGACATACTAAAAATATTACAGAAGACAAAGAGTTGAAATTCCATTAACCTATACAAGGGTTTTAAGAAATCTTGAAATTGTAGTAAATTATAAATTTAATGATAATATAGTATCCACAGAAAACTTTATTGTTAAGGAAGATGAGAGATTTAGATATATCAAAACTAAATATACCTGTTATTGGTGCAAATGAAGAATATTGCTATAAGATTGATGATACATTTGATATGGATGGTCTTAAGCATTTAGAGGAGTCAAAAACATTGATATTCCACTTGTGTTGGATAAGGAAAGAGCAGATTCATCATTATTTACTCCATTCCTTAAATTAAAAGATAAACTTTGGACTATGACTATTACATGTTTTATGAGTCCTCAAGGCGACCAATTTTTGTCAATAGAATTAAGGAAGTAAAGTTGATGATGTTATATTTACAGAGGGGATATTTCAGAAGAAAGTAAATATAAAATTAAGACTGATATGGGTTCACAAATAAGTAATAAGGGCTTAGATAATTCACAAACACATACTGTGAAAATAAGTGCACTAAGGTTATAAATCCTTAGTTAAAAGAATTAAAAACTTTGATGTTACCTAAAAATATTGATACTAAAAACAATGTTATGACAGTTTTCTTATGACAAGGATGAGTAGGGTAAGAGATACCTTGATAATGCAACTATTAAAAATAAATAATGAAATCTATACAAAGGTAGTAAAGATATTGCAAAACAATATGAAAATAGTTGAAGACTCTGAATATATCTCTCTATGTATTTCAACATTAGATTTTTGAGAGTGATTCAGATAATATTATTGAAATGGTAAATCTAATCATGCTCCTGTTGTAATTACAAATAAGGTAAATAATTAGTAGAATTTTTACAAACAGTACTATGAAAAGGAGTCCTGACGCAGGGACTCCCTAAAAATAAATCTCTATTCTATCTAAGCAACCATTTATTCATTGCTTGAAATCTTGCTTAAAAACTCAAACATTTCACCTGACTCAGAGCTATTGACCATAACAAGAAGTAAATCTCCTGCAAGTAACTTAATATTTCCTCTTGGCAAGATTTCTGCATTTCCATGATATATTGATACTAACAAACAATTATTTGGCAATTTAACTCTGAAATAAATCTATTTTCAATTTCACTTCCCAAATGAACTGATATTTCAAGTAAAGTCTTTTTATCATTTTACTTCTTTTTCTGCTGCTTTTTATAAAATGTCTTCTAACAACATTTCATATACAGGTGCAACTCCAAGAAGTTCTGAACTTATCATTGCAGAAAATACAACAACTGAAAGTGGAAGTAAATGCTCAAAAGAGCCTGTCATTTCAAAAATCAATATTATACCTGTAATAGGTGCTTTAACTATTCTTTCGCCAAAAATGCCCTGCCATAGCAAGAACTGCAAAATTCACAAAGGTATTCTTTTGGTATCCCCAAATAATTCACACAAACAAGCCCAAAAATACTTCCAAGTGTTGCTCCAAGTGCAAGTAACGGAAAGAAAATTCACTCCGGAACTCCTGAACCAAAAGATGTAAATAAGTATTTTTATTACTAAAAGAGCAACTAATCCTAAAATACTGAATTTAACAAAACTTACTTCCTCAATAATTTCATATCCCCACCAATAAGTACAGGGAGAGTCATTCCTATAATTCCTGAAAGTATAAATGGAATCATTATTTTAAAATTCTAGCCTTATGGGAAGTTTTTATATAAATGTTTTGTAAATAGCACTCCATTATTAAAAACATAAGAGCTTAACCCCATTAGTATTCCAAGTAAAACAAGTGTCCAATAATATTTAAAAGCATAATTTTTAATGGTTCAAATGTTAATACAGGACTGATACCAAGTATTGACTTTGCAACCATCATCAGCTGTAACAGAATACCATTGCAGACATAAGCACTATTGGAGAAAAATTTTATGTGCCTCCTCAAGTGCAAATAAAACCCCTGCTAAAGGTGCATTAAATGCTGCAGCCAAACCTGCACTTGCACCACTTGTAGTAAAATATTTCTTCATTTTCAGTTTTCTTGGCTGTGAAATCAATGCTCCCACTGATGCCCCCATTTGTATAGACGGTCCTTCTCTACCCACTGAAAGACCTACGCCAGAGCAGTTATACCACCAAAGAACTTACTCATAAGAACCCTTTTCCAATTTGTTGAAAACCTTTTGTAACTACCCCCTCTACCTGAGGAATACCCTGAACCGGATATATCAGGTTCTTTCTTAACACAAAAAGCCACAAATAAAGGCTGCAACTTCTCAGCCCTATAAATATTATTGGTATAATTTGAGGATTTAAAGTTGCGTAATTATAAAGTTTTACAACCTTTTTAATAAAATATCTCCCAAAATCCTATAAAGTACTATTATAAGTCACCTTACAATACCTATGATAAAAAGAATAAAAATATCATCTGAAATTTAAGTGTACTACTTTGTGGAGCATTTTTAGTATACATATTTCCTCCCTTTTCTAATCCTTTCTTTAATAAAGACTTATTAATCAGCAAAAATTAGTAGCATATAGTTACATTTGTTTTCAAAATGATAAAGTTAGATGCAATAGACTACAAACTTTTTAGCTTAGTAGTCCTTTTTACTTTTTATATTGTTTATGGAATTAACAAAACTCTAAAACCCTCTTGCCTACGAGGTAATCTCAAAGGCTCTTTTCCATTCATCTAATGGAATTTCTATTGATACTAATTTTCTTGGTATTTACCTTTTTCAGCTCCTAAAAAGCTTTTATACATCTATACCAAGTTTCTCTTTGTCAAATGCAATACTTCCACAATCTTTTGATTGTATATACAACTCTTACTAAATCTATAATCGGAGCTTTTTGAAAAATACCTACCCGTGTCCAGCTGACCTGCTGTCTTTAAAAGAGCTGCACCACTATCAAGTGCATTTTGAGAACCACCATTCTATAACAGTATCAACTCCCTTTTATCAGTTACTTTTCTACCAAATCTTTCAAGCTTTCTTTTCTGTATATCTCTATAGCATAATCTGGCTCCCAGTTCTTCTGCAAGCTAGTCTGTCCTTATCTTTTGAAGTTCCACTTACAATAGCTATTCCTCCTTGCAATTTTGACAAACTCAAGTGCACAAAAGTCCTATTGCCTGCCCCTCTAAGAACTGTGTCTTGTGGCAGATATTTGACTTTATTATTACACTGTTGCGTGACGAAAGTGGTTCAAGTAGTCCTGCCTGTCCATAGGAGATATTATCAGGGATTGCAAAGGGCCAATCATCTTCTTTCTTTACAGCACTACTTTGCAAACCCTCCCCATACAAGCGCACTCTATCGCCTTTTTAAACTTTTGTAACATTTTTACCAGTTTCTACAATCTTTCCACAACTATAGAGCTCATGCGCCTCAAGGATACTCTCTCTACTATGTACAAAGTCAGTGGCATATACCACATACCAGCTCTTCGTCATCGCCGCAGGTTCCGGTATGCTGTCAAAGGTTGTCCTCTTTTCTGTAAAGTTTAACTCTTGCTTTTCCTCCCATGTTCTATGCCTCTTTCGTCTTTTTCAAGCATATCCATAGACTGCTCTGCCTCCTCCATACTTATAATTATGGCAGGTTTTATTTTAATTACATTTTCAGCCATTTGCAAAAACAGTCCTTTATCTACTGCACTATGGAAAAATCTGAGATATAACCTCTTTGAAAGTGGTTCTTTTGTTTTGGGATTTTTACCATTTCAACACCTATTGCAAGATCCTAACTCCTCTTATATCCCTATTTCTTCAAATTCCTTTGCATAAGAGTAAGTCTTTCTTTAAAGTAGTTTCCAACTCTTTCAGCATTTTTTCCAAAAGATTATCTCTTCTATAATCTCTATAGCCTTAAGTCCTCTGCACTATAGCAAGATGATTATTTTGGAAAGTATGCATATCTTCCATTAGATTTTCAAAGCCTCTTAACCTGTCGATAGAATTAAGATTCCTGCAATAGGAATACCTCCAGCAAGCCCCTTTGCAAAAACAAGTATATCAGGCTCTACTCCATAATAGTTCATTTGCCAAGAATCATTTGTTCTACAATAGGTTTGAATTTCATCAAAGATTAGTAAAACTCTAATTCATCACATAGCTTTTCTTAGTTTTACAAGATACTCTCTTGAAAAATCTATCTGACCTCCTGCAGACTGTAGGCTCAAATTATAACCCTGCTGTCTGACCTGAAACTTGATTTATTATGAGCCTCTTTTACCATGTTTGATAATCAGTAATCTACATAGTTTACATTAGTTCCTCAAATGGTTCTATATGAGATACGGTCTTGGTACTCTAACACAGTTATTTAATGTGTATTTTTGAGAAATTAAAAACTCAGGATTTGCTATGTGGTCATTTGCACTTTTTAGTTGTTAAAATGTTTGAAAAGCACCTGTGACGTCCCATGATAACCTCCTACCAAGGTTGCAAAAATTTTTGAACCTCTACATTTTTAAGTGCACTCTCTCATATTGACTCTATTGCAAGACCTCCTCCAACTGTAAAAAGACATTCTATTTAAATTAGGTGCTATACTTGCTAATTTAGCATAAAACTTATATCCTAAATCTGTTTGGTGCAAGTGCTACTATTGTAAGACTTTTGCCTGTTCATAGATTACCTCCTGCTATCCTCATCATTTCCCTATATCCAAGTATACAAGAAAACATTCCTGCCGTAAAGTCTATATATTTACCGTCAAATGTGCCTCAAGGTATATTCCTTTGCACCCTTTGGTGGAAAGCCCCTTCTTGCAAAGTATGCAGGCATAAGATGTTTTCTATATTCTTTTCTTTTGTTCATCTGAAAGCTTATAACTCTTCACGAATCTCCTTTCTAAGCTTATACATAGCTTTTAGGGATTTTCTAATACTAACTTTTAACTGCTCCTGCTGTAATACCTTTTACTACCATGTTCTTTGGGAAAATAATATATATAATTACTACAGGTATAATCATAATCATAAGTCCTGCAGATATTAGTCCATAGCGTTGCTGCTATACAAACCTCTAAGATTAAAACATGCAAGGTTTAAAGTCTCAAACATAGGGCTCAGTACTACTAAGTGCAAAGTGTCAAATCATTCCAAAAGAAATTTATAAATGCAAAAAGTGCCTATTGTTGCAAGTCCGGTTTTGAGATAGGCATTATTATCTGGAAAAATGTCTTGATTCTTGAACTCCGTCTATTTGGGTAGCCTCCTCTATTTCTCTTGGAATGAAGTCATAAAAGCTCACAAGAACAAATATACTAAAAGATAGTTCAGCCACTGTATAGGCTATTTATTATTCCTGAGGAGTATTTAGGTGCAAGCTTTCTAAATATTATAAGCATTGGAATTATAACTGCATGAATAGGTATCATAATTCCTATTGCATTGTAAAGTAATTTATTGTCCATACCCTTGCAGTTATGTATGATGCTATGCGCGCAGCAAGTATAAGTAATGCAACTGATGCAGAGAATAAAATAAACTATTACTGACAGCGACTTGTGCTCCTTTCCAAGCCCTCAACATAATTACTCCAAATCCATTCTTTTGGAGGTCAATTTCCATAAACCTCACTATCGAACTTTTTACAGAACTTAAAACTACCCATAAAAATAGGTATAAGAGTAAAGTTATTGTGGCTAGATATTAAAATAAAATATTTAAAATACTTTTCTTCATACAAAAGTTTTCCCCTAATATTCAACATTTGTGACCACTAAATTTATTAAAAATAATAGTAAATAAAATTGAAAATACAAGCATTGTTATTGCTATAGCTGTTTCTCTCCAAGTTTATTATCTGTAAATGCTCTACTATACTATGTGTTGCTAAATACGATGAGTTTTACCCCGGACCTCCACCTGTATTACATAGGCTTGATCAGATGCTTTACACTTCGCATAAAAGGACACTATTATCAAACACAAATCAGATTTTTAAGCATGGCACTATAATCTGGGATATATATGAAATGAGCTTGCACCGTCTATTCTTGCACTCTCAAGCTATATCTTCTGTATTGACTGTATTCCTGCTAAAAATATTGCTACTAATGTCCTATATCGCTGCCATATCATAGCATCACTGCATATAAAAACAGTTCTATTATCAGAAAGCCAATTATGTTTAAATGTCGAAAGGCCTATCCAACATTTGATTTAGAGGTCCTAAATCTCCATTAAAGAAAATCAAAAACATTGTACCTATTATGACCGGAGAAATGACTGTGAGGTATATATATATTGAACAGAAAAATCTATATATCCTCGTTTTGTAGCACTTAATAATAAATAAGCAAATATCATACTAGTGGTAACAGTTGCAAAAGTAGTGATATACATTGTAATGTATTTACAAGTCCAATAGTCTTTATCTGTAAATATCTTATTAGTTACGAATACCTGTAAAAACCGGTAATCCTGTGCCTGACCACTTTGTCATTGAATAATATATTGACATCATTATCGGAAAAATAACAAAACCTACATAAAGTAACATTGCCGGAGAAAGGAAAAATGCTGATATAAAGTATTCTTTCTTTTGTTACGAACTTAATAAAATTCTCCTTATTGGTTACTGTTCTGCCTTAGCCTCATCCTAATGATTTCGACGTGGTAACAAATTCTTCCGGTGTCGTGAACCTGCAAAAAGTTCATCAAGTTTTTCAACAAAGTAATTAAATGGTTCTCCGTCTGGGATATGCAAGCCAATAGCCGGGTGTTTTTTCCCTACGCTAGCATTATCCATTATGAAAACAATATAGGTACTTCCATTTTGACTTATCTATATTCTTCATATTTTTTGAACTCTATGTTCTGTTTTATAGAACATAGTTTCTACTGTTCATCCAGAAGTAATAACGTCGGCAGAGTTCAATAAAGTGTATCTTTCTTTTAGCCGGATGCGCCAAAAGATTTTGCATTAAAAGCTAATCCGTAAGTACTGTTACTACTTACTATTGTAGATGGGTCAACTGTGCTTCCTGGCATTTTAGGAACATCTATTTGTGCTGATTTTGCCTCTATTTCGGGCTTTAGTGAATTTGGTTGCCAAGTCATGGGTGTGAAGCCATGGCGACTTTCCTCATTATATAATGCAAAACTTGGTTAATCTCCATTTTGCTGCTGTATCGGCGAAATACATTATTCTTTTCATATCTGCAATTAGGTCTATATAACTTTACGAAAGTTCTCATTATCTATCTTCCAATCATTTGTAAGCTTTGCCAAGAGTATCTACTGCCCCATCATATTGGCAAAATAGCTCACTAACAAAGAAATGTTTTAGGGATTACCTGCTTTACTTCCATTACAGAGGTACTATACCATTTTCATTAAATACTTTTGATACTTCAAAAGTTCCTCATAAGTTTTAGGATAATCTGGATTATATTTTTCAAATAGCTCTTTATTACAAAACCAATATCATATAAAGATTCGTAGGTATTCCATATATTTTGTCATTAAATCTAAATAATTAAACATTACTTCAGAGATAATCACTTCTCTTTGTTTTTCAGACTCCTCCAAAATACTCCTCCTTATCAGCTAAAGTCCGATTTTGTAAGATTGCCACTATCTGCCATTGAGCTAATACATCAGACATCAGGCAAGTTATTTCCTGCTAATAGCTTTAATCTTTGTGACATTTCATCTCCTGCCACTACTTCTTTACAAGGTTTACACTATCTTTATGCTCATTTGCAGAATTTTGTTACAAATTCTGCGCTACTGCTGTATCCTGACTGCGACCAACCATGTACCGTCTAATAATAGTAACGGGGGCGTTTGTATTACTCTCTGCGCTTTGTTGTTTCTGTTTTGCTTTGATTTGGAGAACAAGCTGTAAAAATAAAACTTAATCTAAAACCTGCTTTGATAATCTTTTTATACTGTACCCAACATATTTCCCTCTTAAATTTTCCATATTAATATAATATTAACTTCTCATTATCTTCCCTTAAGTAAAGCGTTTTATAATATTAATTTTCTTTTGAAATACTCTGTTGATGCCACACAAGTTCATGATATACAGGTTGTGTTACTTCTGCTGCAACCTTTGATCGTGTTCCCAAAGTCTAATTAATATTGGTATAAAAATATTATATTGCTTATGCCTGCATCTATACTTTTACTATGCTCATATACAAGTCCTGAACACTCCATCATAGTAAGTGGAATATCTGTAGCTTTGCTATTTCTTCTACCAATGCATAATTTAACTTAGGTTCAGCATTATATTTTCCATGAAAATTACCAAATGAAACTGCAAAGAGAGTCAATTTTTTATCAATAAACTCCAAAACTAAATTAGGGTCTGTATATAGACTCTCTTTTTATCTACATCTGAAAAGTGCCGAAACTCCACCCAACCTTGGTTCTTGCCTCAACATCAGCTCAAAAACATGTTGCCATTTTTACCAATTTCCTTGTTTTTCTTACATTTTCTTCAAAAGCTAAGTCTGAACCGTCAAACATTACAGACTTCATTCCAAGCGATATTGCTTTTGCAATAGTTTCATAGTCTGCACCATGTTCAAGCTGTACTGCAACAGGTACTTTGCTCTCTTCTTGCTCCTACAATCATTGAGTGCATATTCCATAGGTATCATATAAATACTTCAGTGCAAATCCAGTGCAATAGGAGTGCTTTCTTCTGCGGCGATCATGTAATAGTCATCTCTATATTTGGGCACTAAAACACTCGTGGTGCAGCACGCCTCCTTTCCTTGCTGAAGTTCTGAGTCAAAGCTGCATTACTCTTAAAAACTTCTCTCTCTGCTTATCAATGTCTGCTAAACTTGCAAAATCATTTTTAACATTTTCTAAAGACTCTCAATACTGAGTTAATACTCCATATACAAGTGATGATTTTCTCTATTGGTTCTCTTCTTTCCTATATACTCCACTCTCTCTTTTGAAGTGAGTGATCTTTAAAAACCTTAGCTTGAAACTCCGGCTAAACCATAACTCTCTCCATAGGTGCTCCTGCTCTACTTTCACAAGTACAGTAGGTCATTAGCTACATCTGTTTATTATTCTTCTCCAAGCTTTGCTTTGTAGCTCCACCCTCATTTAAAAACTATTGGATAATCTATCCCTGAAGATTTGATGATGCAGAATCATAAGCATTAAAAGTGCATAGGCAACTGCCTCGTCATGGCACTCTTACTATGCGTGCTTATATATGCTGGTTAAAAGATAAACCAAATATTACACCTGTTGCGTGTTGTATCCCAAAGAGGAGTGCTCTCTCATGAGATAAGGAAGTGATTAAAAGCCCCTCGTCCTGCCGAGATTTTCAGCCTCCATATCCATAAGTGTATCGTGCTACCTGTGAAAGCTTTTCTACACTCATCAGAATCGGCAAGTAGTGTCTAAGTGTAACGTATGGCCCACCACCTGTTGTGAGTTGTGGGTATCAGTTATACGTATCTTGTAAATGCACAAGCAATCATAGAATCACCAGTCCTTGTCTTGTAATAATTCCAAAGTTTCCACAAGTTCCAAGATTCATATTTACTTCACCCTCTTTTATGACTCCTCTTCCTGCTAACACAACCTGCATTAAAATCACATTGTCCGGCACATACCGGAGTTCCCTCAAAAGCCCCTGTCTGACTTCTTGCCTCTGTAACTTCTCTATAATCTCGTCACAATCAAAAGACTTCAGGCATAAAATCAGTCTAATCGTATTTCTTCTAAAGTTCCTTATCAAAATAATTTTGCCTTATATCCATAAGCACCTAAAAATGTGGCTTTACAAAGAATAATTTAGTATGTTTTTCCTGTAAGTTTAAAACGTGCTTATAACCGTCGATTGTCTACTTTTATTATTTTCTTTATAATCTTCTACTCTGTTATGCAAAGAGTTTACTGACGGACGGATAATCATCAAACCCTAAGCTCCCTGAGAGTCTAAAATTCTTTCTCTCTATGTACTCCTTTAGCCATTGCATTTCTTTTCCTGCACGCCTATCCACTTAAGGTTATAAGCATTGTTATAGGTTCTCCAAATTTATCTATCATTACTAACAAGGAGGTGGAGATGGGGTTCTGTTGCAACTACTCTTTGTTATGTTGCCTATACATTCACTTATCAAAAGTCACAAGCAACTTTCCAATATAATTTTGGATTATGTTCGTGACCAACTAGGTTGATTTGCCATAATCGGATATTCTCTATATGAGTGAGAGAAAGTTTTACACTCTCATCAATAATACAAAGCTTTTGCACCCCCTGTACCATAATCAAGACCTAATAAATATTTCATAATATCTCCTTAAACTTATGTTGATAAAGCTTCCCACCTAAATATTTCTCAAAAGCCTCTTTAAGTACATTAGATGTCTTTGAACGATTCATCTCTTTATGATGCTCAAAACCATTATTACAAAAGATGCTTAAGTAAAGCTTTGGTCTTCTATCTGCACCATTCCCGGACCTCCGGGAGTAGATATAATATCACTATCTGTAATTTCCCCTCTCATGCACCTTTATTTTCCTTTAAAATCATCTGTTGATATTTTGAGCGTAATATCTCCACGGGCTATAACTCCTTTACAAGCTCAAAACAATTTTCTGCTCCAAGTGCAGAGTATGAGAGTATATCAGATTTCCTAGCTGGAGGTTCTCTCCCGTCAAACTTTTAGGATGATTAGCACAATGAATCATAGCACATTGTTTCTATCTGCAGAGCATTATTCAGTCAGTAACCTGGTGGCACTCTGAGGCAGACTTAATGCATACATTGAAACAGCTCCATAATGTCCATTTCATCTCTAAGGCATGCCCTTTTCTCCCATCATACTCATTTGTCAAAGGCAAGAGGCTATACCATAGTCTAATGAATCCCAACATTGTATTGCTTGCTTGACATTTCATTTTCCTCAAGCCAGTCGTACTGCAAGATAAAACCTGCCTGCCTTATAAGTTTCTCATTTTCACAGTATCATGTTTCAACTCTGCCATGTCTGTTTATCTCGTATGCATCTTTAACTCTTTCATCTTTTGTCTTTTCTTTGCATCTGCTATAATTTCTGATAAGTCAGCAGTAACTACTGTGTATTATACCTGTAAGTTGTAAAGTCGAAATATCTAACTGTTCTACGTGCTGAGAGGTCTTGCTCCTATCGCCCTATTCTCATATTTCTAATGCCCTTTACAACCCTACAAAATTTTGCAAAATCTTCTATATCTCTAGTAAATTCATCACTCATAATGCACCACAACTATGTTGCATTGTGTGTGTAAAACTTAATTCCATTTTGATGTAGATTGTGTACACACCGAAAGTTTTCCTAGCTTATCGTCTATAGTGATCCATCATGTTAACAAATCGTCATCTGAGGCTTGAATAAGTATTGGTACATTAAGTCCTGAAAGCTTTATAACTATCACTTTGTTGCCTCATCTCCAAAATTCAGTCAAAAATAATTATAATTCCGTCAATCTCTTTTCTTTTTCTGCAAACAAAGCACATTTTTGCGTCAGAATAAGTTTCTACTACTCAAGTTTAGTGTCATTTTCAGGGTAAAAGTAGTATATTCAAAACCAAGTTGCTCAAGCTTTTTTAATATATCTTTACGTCCTTTGTCTGCAGACTTATGGATTTCTACTACTTACTATTACACCAAAATTTATTTTGCCCATATAATTATCCTCCAACTGTTTTAATTCTGCTACTTTTAGGAGTTGAGCCTCCTCCCTCAAACTTCTTTCAAATGCCAAGTATTTGCAAACATTTTGCAAGTTCAAATTGGTGCTAATTCTTGCACCAGACACATAATTTCGAGCATCATTACTTTTCCTTGCTCTTTGAGTTGAGATAAACATCATGACAAACTATATCTTATCCCCGGAACTTTATTTGCTGTTATGAGACATTCCTATACCTGTGCCACAAATAAGTATAGCTTGTTCACATTCTCCTCTCAAAACGGCATTTGCTGTTGTAAAAGCAATGTCCGGATATAATACTGTTCTCCTCTTTACAACCAAAATCAATAACTTCTATTTTCTTTTTCTTCTAAAGTAAGACTTTAAAATTAATTTTTAAATTATATGCGACCTCATCACATCCTATTCCTATTTTTCATTAGAATTTCCTCCAAAACTATATTAATTAAATGATAGTTTTTATACATAAATAAACAATAGAACAATTTTTAGATTATTTGTGCTAGGAATATACTTATCCATCAGATTTCCAAGAGTTATTTTGATTAATGACTAAAGTTATTAGATGATAACTTTTATAAATTATATACAAAATAGATTAAACTATAAAATAAAAAGATACAGAAATTTATGTCATTTTAACCTTATGCTTCTGTCTTTCTAATTTATCTTTTCTTATCTTTTGATGTTTTGACGGTACATATCCATAATACTAAAAGACTCTGTTAAAATAGCTAACATCCTAAAACCTAATATATGAGCTATTTCCACTACCTTGAGCGTTCTTCATCAAGTAATTTTATAGCATCCATTCTAAACTTATTTACATAACTGATAAAACTTCAGTCCGAGTTCTTTTTGATAATGCTGAAAAATAGATAATTCATAAATACAGCTACCTGCTGTATCTTTAGAAATATTATATCAGTGGAATAATTTTTCCATGTGATATAGAATAATGCTATCTACTCATTTTCTATATCTATATCAAACTTTTTCATTATCCTTTTGTTTCCAACTATTTTTAAACTTTTAATTTCATTTTCCATTCTTCTTTTATTAGTTTTCTCTTTATAACTAGGGGTATTTTTACCTTTTTAAGTTCTTCATTAGAAGTTCCTCATCTAAGGAGCTCTAATAAATAACCTACTGCTCCTGCCTCATTAAATTGCTCTTGTGCATAAGAAAAATATCCATAACCACTTATAATAATAGTTTGTACCGGAGGGTAAAATGTCTTTAAACTTTCCTATCATCTCAAGCCCTCCACAACCGGCATTCTTATATCGGCAAATCAGCATCAGGGAACTAATTCCTTACAGAGTTTCTATACCACTTTCTCCGTCAGTAGCCTCTCCTAGCCTAAGGTCTTTATCACTCTTTTCTATCATATACTTTATCAAATATCTTATATCTTCTTCATATCAACAATAACTGCTTTATACATAATATTTACATCCTTATTGTAATGTGATAGGAATTTTAAAAATAAACTTTTGTTTCCTATATCATCAAATCACTTTCTATATGTAAACTACTAATTTTTCCACCATAATAAAAGTTTTAATCTTGAATTTACATTTATAAAGACCTATACTCTTATTTATTTCCTATCTATACTATTTTTCAAGATTTTTCTAAGTTCTTCTAAATCTTGCTTTTTATACCTATTCCATTATCACTAACTGAAATAAGAACTTTATCTTCAAACTTACTACATTCTATACAAAGCTCCTGCCTCTTTTTCATATCTATCCCATGATTATATCGCATTTTCAACTAATGGCTGAATTACAAGTTTTATAATTTTTACAATTTAATAAACTCTCATCTATAATAAACTCTACATTAAACTAACTTTCATATATCTTCTTTTTGTATGTAATATAGTTTTTACATCATCATAAGTTCATCTTTTTAAAAACAACTTCCTCTTTTTGTACTATCACACTATATCTAAAAATATCAATCATGGACTTTTGCCACTATCAGCAATACTTTCTACTTGATTTTCTTATTGCAATATGCTTATAGTTTCAAGTGTATATAAAGAAAATGTGGATTTATTTGAGCTTGAAGTGCTAGAAATCTAGCATTTGCACTTTCATAATCTTTTTCTAGGTTATCCATAGCTGTATGATATGACATTTTATTAAATCCGTCTGATAAAAACTTGTATATCTCTATTTTCTGCTTCATCAACCCCTTGCATTAAAATCTCCTTTTGATAAATCCTGCATTCTGACACGAGTTGGTTTATAGGTTTTTGTAATCTTCTTTGCTAAAATATAGAAAGAACTATTGAAAATACAACTGTTATTATTACTATTAAGACAAATGTATTAAGTGCACTTCCAAACTTAGAATATAGACTTGCTTTTTGAGAACTATTACTTCTACTTTCCAGCCATATTTTTAGTTTCATATTTGTAAGTTGAAATACTTTTCCTTGTGCAGTTCCATTTCCCTCTATATTCTTCAGCTTTTGAAAAATCTAAACTATATGAGTTTGCAATCATCCATTATCTTCATTCCTAGTAATATTAAATTTTTATCATCAAATTCAGAGCTCTTTAACTCATTTACAAGTGTTGAATAATCAATATCAAGCATTATAACCCCTATTATTGTTTTGCATCTTTTGGACTTATAACTTTTTACTACTGAAATTACTACCGGTCCATCTCCATATAGACTGATAATCTGCATTGTGAGGTATTGTTGTTACAGTATTCTTTTCTTCTATAAGTGCCTCTTTATACCAACTCTTTTCAATACAGCATATCACTGTCAAAATAATTGCTGAGTATAATTTCCTTATCACAAACCATAAAAATATTGATGATACTATGCTTGTCCTCATATGACCCTAAAGCATATCATCTATGCTTTGTAAATAAATTTCATTATTTATACTGTTCCTACTTCCTGTACCCTTTTGAGAAAAAGTTCATGTTCAATCGCTATTCCTGTTAGTATTCTTTCTACTGAATCTATACTTTCTGTATAGGAATCAAGTTTTTCATATACCTGCTTTATATTTTTGTTCTTGATAAAATTTTATTTGACTATTAATGTATTTCCCCAAATTATTAAATGTATAGATTCCAAGTATTGTGCTTATATATATCACTAATATAAATGAAATTGTCATTTCAAAAAGTATAGTTTTCTTTCTATTCATAAACTAAATTCCTGTAAAAATTAATTAGTAAAAATTATAGCATATAGTTATGTTTGTTTCTAAAATAAGTTGAGGATTTTCTCGCCGACGGCGAGAAAATCCCATATACTCTTCGATATCAATAACTATTTTTCCCAAGTTCTGCTTTTATTCTGTGAAAAATACATATCCCAATCAAATTCAAATATTGTTATTTTTTTCCGGTAAACTCCTTATAATAGCTTCTCCATAAACTCTGCAAACCAAATTTTTAAGTTTATCAAAGAAATATATTCTCTATCAGTTTTATAATTTTTCTCTAAGCCTATAAGGATTACTAACCTTTTTTAGCTATTTAGCATACTCGACATAATCAGAGTTAGATTTGCTGACATTTCCAATCAGCTAATACAAAACCAAGTTTAAAGCTCTCACTTAGTAGCTCTTTTTCTCATTATTTTCAAAAGCAACTATAATGAAGAAATCACTGGCATGAGCAAGTACTACACCGATTGTAGTTTTGTGCTGTATTCCAACCTCAAAAAGCCTGTATTTTCCTTAGTGTATTTGTAACAACAGTTCCATAAGTTATTTTCACAGCCATTACAACAACACCTCAGCTATTCCTCTTTGCCTTTTATATCTATCTTTGTAGTAGAAATATATCTTAAAAACTCAGGAATATTCATACTTACCTTAAGGCTTGGTCTGTTGCTCACTTTTGTGTTACTGCCTCTACTCGATTTGTGCCTGAAATAGTAACACCTAATAAACAATCTGGTCATTTTCTAAATCCAGTTATTATCCCACCTACTGAAAAATTTGCCATTTTATACTTTCATTTATGGCTCTGTCTTCATATTTAGAGTATTGTAAATGCTCCCTTTGTAGATGAATATTTTAAATAAACTTTTGGTATATAATTCTTACTTTCACAAAAACTCTTGCAGACGTTACACTTCCGACTTCATCAGCTCCGGGTGAATAAGTACTTTTTCTAAAAACATCATATTCACTTATCTTTTTAAAGATAATTTCAGAGTCCATAAATTTTGCCATTCCATATTCAGAGTATCATCTTTAGGTATAGTAAGTAACTCAAATATATTTTCTGATAGCAACAACTGAAAAATATTTACCAAATCTATCTATTTCTCTCCTATTAAAAAGTCCTCTAAATACATCTTTGGAATACTTTGCTTTAATTTTTCAAACTCATTTTTCAAGTTCGCTTATATGCCCTCTGCTCTCTCTATCTAAAAAGATAAAGTATATTTCCAAATGTCATATCCATATTCATTTCCAGTACTTTTTGGATCTTTCAAAAATTATTATTATACACTGTGCTACTCTTGCAATAAGATTAAAAGGCATGTATTTTTAAATCTGGATACTTATTTTTAAACTTCAAAAATTTTTCTAATCTACTTTCCATTGCTCTTTTGAAAGATTATGTATTCTTGAATTTATAAGATTACCGTGAGACTAAAGTATCTACTGATAATATTGCATACTTACACTCTGAGGCATTTTCAAATATCCATTCCCAAATTTTTCCACATCTGCAGGGGTTTTTAAAAAGCCCATTATTTGCTTTTAGGTGGGCTTAAAAGCGAAAATATCTGTTAGCTCTGCAAGTAATTTGGAAATTCATGAGTTACAAGCTCTATCATCTAAAAGGTACATATATTACATTCATAATCACCGTAACTTTTAAAATATATAAAAAGTACCAAATTTGACTTTCATAATTCAAAAGATTAATTTTAAAAGAATAAAATTTTCTAGGACTTACGGTTATCCTGAGGAGGCATTGGTATTTCAACCTGATGTTATCTCCACTAATACAACACCACCTCTCACTATCTTTTATTTCCTTACAGGGAGCGACTATACTGTCTTGCGTATAATATCGTTATATAAGGACAGTTTTTTTAATCTAACTAATTCCATACCTCGTCTAGCTATAACATAACTAGTTTGCATTATGTATATTTAATTTCATACTATTTGTATATTTTTCTTTCCCAATCTTACTTGTATATGCAGGATTTACTTTAATCAATGTTACTCTGTAAAACATATATTATCTATTATATCAGCTAAATTTAGAATATGACTAAACTGTGTAGCATATTATTATATTCTAGTCCTTTTTGCTTTTTACCTTTTTGTTGTTTTTAGCTTTTTATCAATAAAATCAAGACTTTCAATTATAACATCTTTTCCCTACCTTAATAGCCTTTTTAACTACTTGATTAATAATCTGCTTTAAAATCATTATCCGTTTTATTACCTTTTCCAAATCTATATTTTTAATGTATATGTATTGACTAAAGAACCAAACTCGTTTGTTTCACTTACAGCTATAAATCCTTTGTTAAAATCTATTCCTAAAGTTCCATAACTTCTCCTTGTTATAAAATCTTTTGTATATCATTTTCAAGCTCAAATGTACAATGTAGATAATATCTATTATTCTTTCTAATAATTGAATAAGTTAATGGAGAAGTTTTATTTTTAATATCTCAATTATCTTATTTTTATTAAAACTAAAATAGCACTTTCCATCACCCATTTTTCATTGCCTTTGGCATTTTTATATTCAAAATCTCGTCTTAATTTTATACTAAATTGATTTATTTTATTTCACATGAGTTGGTTGTAATATATGATTACAAAGCTGTTTCTTCATAACTACCAACATAAAAACATTTTACTATCTCTTTGCTTTATAAATTTAGCAAAACCTTGTTTTCAATAGTTTTTACTACCAAAGCAAAGTTTTAATTTATTATTTTCTAATCTCATTTAACGAGAGATAGTCTATCTTTAAACTTATTAAGTCAAATTTTTATATGCACATTTTTCTTTTTAAATTTCTGTAATTAACTAAATCTATTTTTCTTTTATTTTTGAAGTCTATAGATAATTAATTTACAGATGAAAAATAAAAATCTCTTTTTCAAGACTCCCTATCTTCGTTCTTTTTGTAATTTCACACTTTTTAGCTCTGTCCAAAGCTTTACTCTACCCTTTATATCTTTGATAGCTGAGATTAGCAGTACGTTTTAGAAACACTATATTCATATTGTAATTTCTTATTTAGATTATTAGCATTAATGAAAATATTACTTCTAAAGATATAAAAAGCTTTCTCTCCATTTGAAGAAAACTTTGCTACTTCTTTCTCAAAATATTCTATCAAGTCTTTATTACTTTTTGTAATTTAATGGTGCAACAATAGTATATTTTCTTTTCATATCTTACCTACTATTTCCTATACATAAAGAACTTTTTCTGTTTCAGTTCTTTGCTAAGTTACTAAACCTTAAATAAATTTTTATATTTTTGAGGCTTTTATGCTATATGTTCTTGTTGAAAGTTATCATTGTTATACATCACAAAATCTTGCTAATATTCTTATTTCTATTATAACATAACAAAAAGCCTTTTAACGAAAAAACCTATAAAAAGTATAAAAGTTTTACCACTTTTTATAGGTTTAAAAGAAAACTCACCCTTTAACTAATATTTCCTCAGGTAAAGCCTTGCTCAAGCATATTTATATTCATTATATAGATCTATATGCTCAAATGCCTCTCTAAGAGGGTGTTTAGCAGTAAAGCCAACCTTCGCCAAAGTCTGTTATCCAAATAAAACCTGTTCTTTTTTATACTAAATCCAAATAAATTACCGAAACTCTCCTGCTACAGATTTTGGTTTAGGCCTCCATTTCATAATAATTTTACTTCCATAGATATAACTTAACGCCTGTATCAATAGCAAAATCAAAAATGTCTATCTGCTTTATCTGTATTAACTTCTTTGCCATTCAGTTTCTAATTTTTATTTTCAGTAGCTTGTACCAAATATTTATATCATATTTACTACAAATACGCACATGAGCCCCTCAACTAAATTTTCCATTGTAATACCACCGATTTTTGCGTGCATTTGTGTCAAGTCCACCTCAACTCACTGCATAATCTACGAGATTTTTTAATATTTTTATCTGATAGCATTTTTAACAGTCCACATTTCTTAGCAGAAATATACAATCTTATCAATTTCTTCCTCACTATATTCCTGAGACTTAGAAAAAGAATATTCTATATCTCCACCAACACCGGCAATTTTAATATCATTTTCCACGCACTGCAATTAAAAACGGAATGACAGGTACAACCTCAAGATATTCTTTAATTAAAGATTTAAGTACATTTTCAATATCTTCTTTTCCTATCAAAGTATTAAGTATATTTAATGCAACCTCAATTTTACCTACATTTCCCAATACTTTCCCCATCGTTTACAAAAATCATAAGTACAGATTGTACTTTTTAAAATTTGATATTGGGTACTCAAATACCTCATCTGTTGAAAATAGGTTCATATTTTTATAAGTCTCAATATAATTCATTTTTACATTTTCTCCTTTTTAATAATTTCTAATAAAGTAACTCTTTTTATACTTCACGTCCACTTCCATTAGGTTTATACTTCTTTTTGCATTTACTCTTGTAATATTATAATTAATGTAAACATTTTTCAAAAATCATCTTCATCATTATAGTTTTAGGGTCTGAAGTGCTCATAAAATTTTTGCTCCAAGTTTTGACATTCTATCAGCAAAAAGTTCCTAGTACTTTCTGCTTGTCATCATCAAAACTAATTTCAGAATAAGAGGTAAAGCTTGAAGTCTTACTAATCGGGCGATATGGTGGGTCTGTATAAACAAATGTGTCCTTATCAATGAAATCAGCACAAGTGTCATACTCTCCTGTAATAATCTTTACATTTTGTAGTGCAAGACTAACTTCTACTAAGTTCTCATTATCACATATAAGGCTTTTTATACACTCCCATTGGACATTAAAATAAGCCTTTACTATTTACCTAAATAAGCCATTAAAAACAAGTTTTATTTAAAAATATAAATAGTCCGCTTTTTCACATTCTAAATCTAAGTTAGCATTTACCTTTAAATAGTTAAATCTATCACGCTTTTCATAATAATGACTTTTCTCTCATCTATGTCAAATCCAATAGGTATTTTGCATTGTTTCAAGTTCTTTAAGTAAACTTTTTAGATTGGACTTTATTTGTGAATATGTTCATAAGTTCTTTATTTATATCATTTATTAAAAACTTCCTCAAATTTATATTTTGAAATTATATCAAATAGAACTGCTCCTCCTCCAACAAATGGTTCACAGTATTTTTATATTACCTCCAGAGTTCTAATGGATAATTTTCTCTAATCTCATTTAATAACTGTTTCTACCACCCTGCCCATTTAACAAAAGGTTTCATAACTTCTCACTTTCTTCATTACTGATAACCTCTTTAGTTCCTCAATATAATCTCTTGCCTGCTTGCTGGCTATTATATTTATGCTTTATCAACCTACTTCCTATATAATCATCGACTAAAAGTGGAACTGCTATTATATCATCTCCATTTAATTCACTGCTTACAATACCGGTAGGAAATAGTATAGCCGTTAATCCTATCATAAGATTAAAATAGTTGCTCTATCTCCTACCCTTATATCTTTGGTCGCGTATTCAGTGCTTAGTATTTCCTCTGAAAAATAAAAATGAGTTTTGATCTCCTTGTTCAAATGAGAAGTCTTGGATAATCTCTTAAATCATTTAGAGTTACAGTTTCCTGAAAGTGGGTTACTCTCTACTTATAAATATATGTGGTTTAGCTGTAAATAAAGTAGTTAAACTCTAAGCCATGTTTATATAATAATTTTTCTATAACCTGTCTATTATAATTATTCATATAAAAGTATTCCTACTTCACTCCTTAATGTTGCTACATGCTTTCACAATCTCATAAGTTCTTGCCTCTCTTAGCGTATATTCATACTCCTCTCCCCTGTACCATATTTACAGGCATTTACAGCAAATGCGTAATGCTGAGTTGAAATAGGCATCTTTCTTGACGGCTTTTATCTTTTCCACCTCTGCTCCAAAAAGCTCCATTTGTTCAATTACCTGTCTTGCATATCCTAAAAATTCAACTCCGTCTTGTGTAGGAATATTCCTTTAGGTTCTAATTAAAAAGTTCTGTTTCAAGTTCTACTTCAAGGTCTTTTGGTGCATTTGAAAGACTTGGTTGAGTTATAAAAAGTTTTTCAGAGCTCTGTTTATAGAACCTGAATTTACTGTTTCAATAAAATATCTTAACTGCTGAATAGTCATAATATTCTCCAAATATTGTTATAATTTATAGTATAACTTTTAGCCGTTATGTTACAATAATGATTTTACCTATAATAGTTTTTATGGTTTTTCCTTGCCAATGACTAAAAATCCCACATTAGTATTGATAAAAACTTAATCTTATCTACTTTTCAATAACCTCTGTTACTAGTTTATATGATTTTTACAATAATACTTACTTTCTCTTTTACTATTTTTATGCTATAATCTATTGCTAAAAAATTTACAGGAGATTATAATGAAAATAATTGCTTTTGGTGTAAGACCAGCGGATGAAAAATACTTTTTGAGAAAAATTTCAAATGAACTTAATCTTGAGTAGCAATCCATTCAGAAAGTCTAGCATTGAAAATTTAAACTATGTTAAAGGGCTATGAGGCTGTTTCATTTACAGGTTTAAGTACAGATGGATTCAAAACTTTTTAGATGAGATGGCATAAACTTGGAGTCAAAATACATTTCAACTGGAACAATAGTTTAATCATATGATTTGTACATGCAAAGATTAGGAATAAGAGCTTGTAATGCAATGTACGCTCCGAATGGGTTTCAGAGTTTACTGTGATGATGATGCTTATGTGTTTAAGACAATATGAAAGGCATCTCTTTTGGCTTTCAATGTAAATAATTTCTCGCTTGACGGTATACAAGGAAAGGTTAAAAAGACCCTAACTGTTGGTATTTTGGGTACAGAGCAATATAGGTGCTCAAGTAATAAAAATCTAACAGGTTTCGGTTGTAAGATACTTACCTATGATGTAAATGTAAATAAAGATATGCTTCCTTATGCTGAATATGTGAGTTTAGAAGTATATATGAAAAATGTGATCTTTATTTCATACATCTTCCTTTGCTTGAAAGTACAAAACATATAATAAATGATGAGAGCATAAGTAAAATGAAAAATAATGTTATAATTATAAGTTGTGCTAGAGGGTGGACTTTTGTGATACTAAGGCACTTATAAGAGGTAGTGAAAGTTGTAAGATAGGAGCATTAGGTCTTGATACTATGGAAAATGAAGAAAGCTTTGTTCATTCTAATCACAAAAACGATATTATAGTGAATAAGGATTTATTCTATCTACGCTAATTCAGAAATGTTACAATTACACCTCATATTGCTTTCTATACTGATTCAGCTGTTTTTAGTATGGTCAAATATTCTCTTGAGGGACTTAAAAATATGGCTGAGGGCAAGAAATGTGTTACTGAGCTTTAGTATTTATTATGTACTAGGTTCTAATTTCAATAATATAGCACCTATTGAGTTCCTAAAACTTGATTTTATTATTAATTTTATATATAATAAGTCAAGGAGGTGGATTATGGCACAAGCAACATTTAGTATTCGCATGGAGGGACTATTGCAATGGTAGATATTTTTACCTACCATTGCGGCGCCCTTTCTACTATTTAACCTATTGTACTCTCTGTATATCAAGTACCTTATATTGTTCAATGCCTGCCGGAGTTTCAATATCTACTACATCTCCAACTCTCCTATTTAGTAATGCCCTACCCACAGGGGATTCATTACTAATTTTGCCCTCCATTGAATTTGCCTCAGTAGAGCCCACTATTCTATAAAATATCTCCTCATCAAATTCATATCATGTAGCCAACTGGCGAGCCTATTCCTACAATATCTAAGTCTGCTCTTCTTCCAAAACTACAACTGCGTTTTTAGCAAGTTTTCAAGTTGCTCTATTCTTGCCTCAATATCTCTCTGTTCATCTTTTGCCGCATCATATTCGGCATTTTCAGACAAATCGCCTTGTTCTCTTGCCTCTTTTATCTTTCCGGCAATTTCCTTTCTTTTATTAACTTTAAGGTCATGGAGTTCATCTTCACGTTTCTTAAGTTCTCCATATGTAAGTATATGCTTTTTCTCTATCATTTATTCATACCTCTAAAGAATAACCAATATCATTTTTACCATTATTCTTAAGATTTTTAAAGTAAAATGTTACTATCGTAGCATTATACATTTACAAAGCTTATATGTCAAGAAGTAAAAATAATTGAGCAAAAAACATTACAATATAAATACGAATTCTTACAAAATTTCTACGTTTTTTGGGAAGTCATTGTATATTAGTGAGCTGCGTAGCTTAAGTAGAAGTATTCTCAAGTTCCTTATAGCTCTCAATATGATTTTATTCTATCTCTTAAACTTGATGCCCCTCTCTTGCCATCGTATACCAAGCAACATGACTCTCATTTGCTTTTATTGCCAAATCTTCGCGGACTTTTTCAATCTGCATTTTAGTATGTCTTAATATCATTTTTTATTACATCATTCAAACTCAGCTTTTCAAGCATTATGCCGTCTTCAAGATAAGCTCCCTAATTTCTTTAAAATCCATAGTTTCCTCTTGCCTTTCTAGCAATCATAATTCCGTCAGCAACCTGTTTTCTCATATAGTAATTTTGCACTTTCGCCGTCTTTGACATCTCATTTCCTATAATAGGAATCTTTACAGCTTTTTACTTTTGAAATAATTTCCCAGTCTGCAACTCCACTATAATATTGCTCTCTTGTTCTACCATCTGGCAGCAATCGCAGATACTCTCTCTGACCTCACAAGCTTTTTGCAACCTCTCGCATTTACATTTTCATCATCAAAGCCTTTTTCTTATCTTTACAGTTACAGGTTTCTTTACTAGCATTTACCATTGAATAAAGAATTTTTATAAGCTAAATCCGGTTTTTCATAATTGCACTGCCCTCGCCATTATTCACAATTTTCGCGCATGGGTGCCTCTAAAGGTCTATAAAGTCCCAATCTCCTCCCTCAATCTTTTTACAAACTTCTGCTAAAATTTCAGGTTCTGAACCAAAAAGTTGAAGTCCTAGGGGCGCTCACTCTTAGTTGTTTCCATTAGCTCATAAGTATTATCATACGAGATAGCTTTTTGCACTTACCATTTTCAGTATAAACTAAAGAACAGCCCTGCTCCATACACAAAATACGAAAGGGTAAGTCTGTAACTCCTGCCATAGGACCAAGACAAAAGCCCACCATCAATGCAAGTATCGCTAATTTTAAAAACTCAATTTCATCTATTGTTTTGCCCTGAAATACTGTTTTTATAATATAATTCTATACCTTTTTAAGGTTTTCCTCTCTTTCTTTTTTGTACTCTGCTTATTTGTATTCCTGCCTCAATATCATCAGATAAATAATCTTTATCATCAACTCTTACTTTAAACAAAAGAAGTTTCCAAGTTCATCAGAACTCAGGTGTTAGTATACCTCCTGCCTCCTCAGTAAATGTAATACAGATTATTTTTAACTCATCTTGAACTTCCTTTGGTAGCTTAAAAATGTTTTCATTAAAAATAATATTTTTGCTCATAGGAATTTGCTCCCACAAAGTACTACTGTTTCCTCATCTTTCATGATATTACCTAAGTAAGTAAATTAGCTATATTGTACTGATCACTCCAGGTAAGGTCTTAGTCATTTTCAATGCCTCTTGAATATCAAAATCGCAGTAAGCACCATTTTTATAAGCCACAACTCTATTTGATTTACCCTCAATAAGAAGTTGAACTGCCTTTGCTCCCATAATTGAGGCATAAACTCTATCTTTACAAGTTGAGTACCACCTCTTTACATCTGTCCGAGTATAGTAGCTCTTGTTTCCATTTCAGTAGCTGCCTCTATTCTCTTTGCCATAGAAGATGAAATGTCCCTATCCCTCTGCATTTATTATAATATGATGTTTCTTTCCTGAACGTCTAGTTTCAAGTATCTTTTTTATAATGCCCTCTTCATTATAGTTATGCTTTTCAGGAAGTAGTACATCTTCAGCACCATTTGCTATGGCACACCAGAAAGTGCAATGTATCCTGCACTTCTACCCATAGCTTCTATATAGAACATCTCTCATAGGATGTTGAGTATCTCTTACCTTATCAATCAGCGCCTCACATGGCTGTATTTACTGCTGTGTATCAGACCTATTGTATGGTCTGTAGCAGCGTATCAAGGTCTATTGTTCCGGAACTCCTACTGTATTTATACCATTTTCTGAAAGTCTTGCGGCACCCTTGGAAAAGAGCCGTCGCCACCTATTACAACCACGCCGTCAATGTCATCTCTCTACATATCTCTACCCTTTCTCTGATACTCAGGTTCTTTTAAACTCAAGACATCTTGCAGTATAAGTATAGTTCCACCTCTATGTATTATCTGAAACACTGCAAAACTTTCCATATCAATAGTTTCATACGATTTAAAAGTCCTGCAAATCCTCTTTGAATACCCTTGACTTTTAATCCACTATGTATCTGTGTACGAACAACAGCTCTTATAGCTGCATTCATTTCAGACATCACCACCACTTGTAAGCCACACCTATTGTTTTTATTTTCTTGAGACATCTATATATCCTCATAGCTATTAAGCACCTTATATATTCTTTTACATTTAAGTTTTTATTTAGCTTTTCAATATCTTTGTAACTACCTTTACATTATCTTCCTCGATTTTTCGTGATAAATAAGAAATTATGTCCTGATTGACATTTATACCTTTATCAAGCACACTAAGCCGTTCGATTCTCTATAAATATTATAGCTTTGTCATCTCCTTTGTTAAAGATAAGAACTCAAGGAGCTTTGTTTTATCTTCCTCAAAAGTCTTCAAGACTTTGATATTGTAACAAAAGCTCATTTACTTTTCTATCAAATGCTTTTTACAGAATCTATAGTATTTTGCCATTTCCGTCATCTTACAAGCTGTACCTTACCCATTATATATACTTTTTCATTTTCATTCCAAAAAGCTTTTTATATTTTTCATAAATTTTTAGGAAACACCACCACTTCTACCATTTCCATATAAATCTTCTAAATTTACAAATGCCATAGTGTCATTATTTCTAGTAGTTTTATGTGAAGTGAAGACAATTCCACCTATGGTAACATTTGACTTATCAATCACTACCGGCTCTTCCTCGTCTCTTGCAAAAAGTCAATAGTTTTGAGCTGTAATATAAAATTTCCTCTGCGTACTCATCTAATGGAATGTCCCTTATATACATTCCTATACTTCTTTTTCAAAGACAAAAAGCTCACTTTACTAAATTCCTCTACATTTTGGAAGTTTAATCTGATAAATTTCTTTTTGCCTTTGGAGTCATTATCTCAAAAAGATTCATCATGACCTGCAATCTTATTTTTCAGAGTTTTTACTCTTATTTTCAAGTACTTCCATTCCTTTTTAGTTTGATGCCTATTTCCACTAAATGAATCAAATGCACCTGCTTTTACTCAAAAGCTTTCAAGTGTTCTCCTATTTACTTCTTTTACTACTCATTCTTTCTACAAAATCTTCTAGAATTCTTAAATTTTCCGAGTGCAGTTCTATTTTAACAACCTCATCTGTTACAGTGATACCTAAGCCCTTTATGGCTGGCCCAAATCTTATTCCATTTTTGACACAGAAAACCACTGTCTCCCTCATTTCATCAGAAGTATTGCAATTCCATTTGTTTTACATTCTAAAATATATTCATTAACCTTTGAGGTGACTATCACATAACAGCTGTAGAAGTCGCCATATACTCCTTAGGATAATAACATTTTAGCCTAGCTGTTTGATAAGCCACCACTGCATAACAGTGACATCTTGATTTATTAAATGCGTATTTTGCAAAGTCTGACATTTCATCAAATATCTTATTTGCTATATTTTCACTTATACCATTTTCTATACAGCCCTTTATTCCCTCAGATGTTGCCATATACAAAATTTTTTCTCTCCTTTTCCATAATTGAGGCTTTTCTTCTTGCTCATAGCTCGCCTTACAAGATCGCTTCTACCCAAAGTACCATGACCTGAAATCTCTAACTATCTGCGTAACCTGCTCTTGATAAACTATCAGCATAATTGGGTATCGAGCTTTATACTGCTCACAATCCTTAGACACTCTTTCCTTTTCATTTGCTTTCCCTTTATATATTTTCGGAATAAAAATCATAGGTCCTGGTCATATAGAGTGGGATCCTGCTATTATATCCTCTATACAATCAGGTTTCAACTCTTTTCATAGAAACTTTTTCATTCCTGAACTTTCTATTTGGAAAATGCCCTCTGTCCTGTACTTATTAAATCATCAAAACTTTTTATCTGCAAAATCTATATTGAAATATGTCAATGTCTAGGCCATAATTTTTCTTAATCATGCTACTGCATTTTTATAATTGTAAGAGTTCTAAGCCCTAAAAATCCATTTTCAAAAGCCCCTAACTCCTCAATGTAGTCATAGTAAATTGTGTAGTTATAGAGCCGTCTGATGCCTTTGAAAGTGAGTACATACTCATCAAGTGCTTTCTTTTAGAAATAACACACTCCTCTTGCCATCAGAGGAATGTCTTGAAGTCCCCTCAAGTTTAATATCATCAGCCAAATTTTCTTTAATTTTCATCATCAGCATCATAATTGCTCGGAAATTCTCTGTTGTAATGCCTCAGTGGTATCAAGTTTATTTGTGCTTTGCCACCATATCACATTTTATAGAAATGTCCATAGCCCTGCCTACATCTCTATAACACCCTTAGATTTTGCCCATAGTACCGTCTTATTATTTGGCAGACTCTATCTTACCATACTTTTGTGCTACATAATCTATTACCTCTTGTCGTCTTTCTCACAAAATCAATATCTATATCAGGCATTGATACTCTTTTCCGGATTTAAAATCTTTTCAAAAAGTAATTGATACTTTATAAGGTCTACGTCAGTAATACAAGACAGTATGACACAATACTTCCTCGCCGACCCTCTTCCGCCTACGGGTATATCATTTGATTTTATAATTTATAAAGGTCCCTATACTATTAGAAAATAGATCCACATAGCCCATCTTATTTTATAACTTTCAAGTTCATAATGTAGTCTTTCTTCTAATTCCTTTTGTAACCTCTTTGTATCTTTTATAAATTCCCTCTTCAAGTAAGATGCTCTCTTGCAGTATAATCCTTTGGAACTTCATATTCAGGTAACTTCGTTACCAAACTCAAAATCAACATTTACATATACCTGCAACTTTTGAGTATTATCTGTTGCCTCAGGGATATATGAAAGGTTCTCTCATTTCTTCTTTGAATCTTAAATAAAATTCTCCTTCCATATAGCTTCATTCTATTTTCATCATGGACTGGCTGTTTGTATGCAGGTAAAATGTCACTATCATCCCCCAATCCTCGCTATGGATATAATGCACATCATTTTGTAGCAGAGTTCAATCCTGTTTCTCTCGACATTCTTATAGCTCTTTATTTACATCTTGCGCTAGATCAAATATTCCCATAGGTCTTGAGCTCTAAAATAATTTCCTTTTCCAAAGAGTTCTCTCATATTTTAGGTGCTGTTTCTTTTTGCCTCTTCATACTTGCCTTTTCATTGCATCGCGTCGGTATTTCCCTCAAGACAAGCTGAAAGCACTACAAGCCCCTCTGAAAACTTTTCCAATCACTTCAAAAATCAACTCTAAGTTTATAGTAAAAATCGTCTGTAAACCCCTTGAAACTATTTTAATCAGATTAGTATAACCTATATTGTTCTTTGCGAGAGTATTGAGATAATATCTTTTCTTTCCTCCACTGACCTTTTCTCTGTCAAATCTTGAACCGGAGCAACATATACCTCACAACCTATAATAGAGCTTTATCCTGCCTCTTTTGCAACCTTATAAAACTCTATAACTCATACATAGCACCATAGTCTGTAATGGCTAGTAGGTTCATTCCTGGCTCTTTGGCGTAATTAACAATTCCTTATTATGCTTGAGACCGTCGTAAAGTGAATATCCTGTATGTACACCTGCAGTATTATACCAAATGCCATTTTTATCTCCATTCCTAAAAGCCTACTATGAACTGAATTTAAAGCGACATGTGCACTATGGCACACCATGGCAAACCACGTGCTGCCTAGCTACTCAATCAGTACTCGCTGAGTAAAAACCTCATTATGATTGATTCGCAAGATGTTTCTCAATACCGCAATGGCGCGACCTCATCAGAACCTCAGCAGTTATCGATTATTTCCTCGCCTGAGAAATACTAAAGACATCATTCCCATAATACTTTTTGCATTAATACAGTTTTTGTGCTGGTTTCAGTAAATAGTACTGTCGAAATTGCTTGCTAGTTGCACCAACATTGCAATGAGGTCTAGTTCAAAACCCTTTTCAAGTTCGCTGTAATTGTTTTCTAATCTGTCTCCTGTAACTTTCATTTTCTTAACTTTGTATGAAATTCTGACAACTTACAGAGTCTGGTTCCTCCACTTTTCCTGCCGGAGACTCAATCTGTTCCTAAATCCTTTAAAAGAAATATCCTTATACTCTAGTCTTATCTTGCAATATCTCTTAAATTTTTCAGGTAAATTATCAAGCCCTACTTTTTGAAATATATTCTATATCCCTCTACCTGCTGTCAACTCTCTTGTAATGGTTCTATTTATGTTAGCAGTTTCTGAATTCTCTGCCTATTAACATTGTTTCTCATTTCTTTTAAAATCCCGAATATTCTCCATTTTCCATAAGTTTAGGAGCTTGCATTATCCCAAGTGTAGAAATAATATCTTCGCTGTCTTTTAAGTATACAACATAATTTTTCTTTTCTCAAAAATAATTTTGGAGTTCAAGTCCAAAACTGTTAATAATGTTCTTTATATCTCAGCCTTAGATAATGATTTGGTGCTTATTTCAAGTGGTAACCTTTCTCAGGATTAGAAAGTGAACCGGCAGATAAAAAGCACCTCTCAAATATGCTCTTTTGCAACAGCTTTTTGCTTAAAACCAGCACTGTTACAAACAGAATAATCTTCTGCTATATTACCATAAACATCTAATAACTTTATGCTTTTCCAGTATCTTTTTACTTCAATATCATCTTTCAAGACATACTTTATATGAATGTTTGTTGCCTAAGAGCATGCTCTGACTGATTATAAAATTAATTCCTATATTATACTCCAACAATGTAAAGTATTTTTCTTGCAGTTGCAGAATGCTCGGTAGAAATGAGATAGCTGATCTATTATCTTCTGAAATCTTTATATCCTAACATATTTATAAAACGCAGTTTCTGCAATCTGACAATGTCTTGACCTTGGAAAAATCCTTGCCAGCTCATCTTTAACCTTTGAGTAAATGACATTAACTTATCCTCTTAGCTTTCTATCACAATCTATATGCTCAAGCTTTTAAACCTATGTTATATATTTTAGTCTTTTACAGGATTCATCTGCCTGCTGCTGACTATATTTGTCACCTGTACAGCCTATACGCATAACAAAGCTGATTTTACCCTCAACAATATATAGTGGAATAAGAGAGTTTATCATATATTTTCAAACATCTATACCTGTATTTTTATCTGAAAATACATATTCCTTAACTTCCTCTCCTCTCCACTCTTAAGTCTTAAATCTTTTAATATAATACAGGATTAGGTAAAAATCTTACATCAAATAGCCAATCAAGCGTCCTTGGGTAATCCGTACATAAAGCCAGAACGAATATTTACAGTACATATAAAATCTCACCATCTGCAAATATTCCTACTAATTCTGGCTCCTTTGCTAAAATGCTACTTGTGTCAATTATAAAATCAGCTTTTTCTCTTAGAAACCTAAGTTCTTCTCTTTCTCTATTTTTATTGCATCTGCTATATATCATTTTTCCATTGCAAGTAGGTGAAGTCCTTGTTTCCTTATATCTTTATTATTGTTTTCATCGCATCTAAAAATAACACTTTAAAAGAAACATTTTTATCTTAATTCTCTTTAATACACTACTTATATTTTTAAACCTTACCAATGCGAATATCTATACCTAAGACTACTTTTTATCTTTTCAGTTTCTTCTTTTGTCTTTTTGATATAAATCTACAAAATCAGGCTTCGGCTCCACAGGTAGATTATCAACACAATAATATCCTATGTCCTCCTAAAAGTCTTTAGACATTTGTTTTGCCTGAACCACTCATTCCTGTTAAAAATAACAAATTTCATTAGAATTCTCCTAAAGTTTTTACCTCTGTAAAGTTCAACATTAAATTTCTCTTTACAGTTTTCTGTACCAAGAATAAAGATTATAAATATCGCTAGATGTAGCGTTTCCCATATTTATAATGAAAACCACAATGTTTATCTGAAACTTTGGCTCACCAATAGCTATAACCTCTAAGTCCTGCATTGTCTATAAGTTGACCTGCAAAATGTCCTTCAGATCTTCAGTAGAACCTGCACTAGAAACTCTAAGGTTGTTTCCTCTCGTCTACCTAAAGGTCCTCCATTTTCACAGAATTTCTTCTTTATTTCCTTTTTGACAATCTTACTGCGTCTGCCACTCTATTTAGTTTGGCAATATTACTATATCTATGCAAGGTCCAGAATCGATGCTCAACCCACCTTACTATTATCATCTTCAATTTACCTTTACTTCAAGTATTATGTCCTTTGACTCACCTCCATAAGCTCCTGCATTTCATGCTATACTAGCTCCTCCCTTTGTTTGGACGCAAACTCCATGCCTGTAAGCAGATTATCAGAGTGCAAATTTAGGAGCTTCAGAAACAGTTGCTTTCTCCTGCCTCGATAACATCTTACTAAGATCAACTCTATGTAATCGATTTTAGTTGTGGACGTAATCTATAACCTTTATCGCTTATAAGTAGTCTACCCTCTGCCTAAAATAAAATATTCTTGTCTTTCTTTGCTCGCAGTTTTATGATTTCAAAAAGCTGTTCTTCAGTTTTCCAGTTCAACAAAATATCTGCATTTCCTCCTGTTTTTAAAAGTAGTATGAAATTTCACTGGGTTTCGTCCCTGATAAAGACTCCTGTTGTTTCCTTAATGCGATTAAATATGTCAAACATTTCTATCTCCCTAGTGTGATAGCTGTTCTTTCCATAAGCATCAGCTGAATGCTGGCCATTTTTAGCTTTGCAGTTTACTCATGACCTCACATATTATAATAGATTCTTCCTGGTCTTGTTAAAGTTCATGACATACAACTTTATTTCCCGTAAAATCTTTATAATTTGAAGTCATACCTGTTCTATCATAATTTTTCCAGTACAAACTCTTCAGGCTGTATCCATATCTAATTTGTTGAGTGTCCTTCAGACTCCACGCCAAATAATGCCTCATATCTATAATGCCAATGCCTCTGAACTCTAAGGAAATGCTTTGTACTGCCCAGCTGTGCTGTCCCCAATCCATGTGTCATCAGATAGCTTTCCTAAGTTCAACTACATCATCAGATTTACAAGCCATGAGCCTCTTTTTGATGATTCAATAGCGACCTCGCTCTTTCCAATTCCACTCTCCCATTATCAGACTCCTCTCCAAATACATCTGAAGCACGCCATGTATTGTAATCGCGGGGCGGCTTTACTTTAAGCCACCTAATTATTTCTGCCGCAACATCTGAGATAGACGCTCTGATTTAAGACAGGTATATTGTGGGAACGTACAACAGTCGATCTTTCCTCATCCGGATATTTAGCATGACACTATACAAGGAATCTTATAAGCAAGTAGATTGATACAGTGACTTCTTGTCTTCTCTCCTAGAGTGAATTTATGTATTCATTCACCATTTCCTAATATCTGTACTCTTTCATTATCAAAATGGTCACCCTGTAAGTTGTAATGCAGGTCTATTCACTTCAGGGTGATAAAGAAAAATAGTATCTATGTATCAATATTGGGCGTAAGATTCTCTAATTTATGTTTTCTATTAATTCAGTAATTGATGCTGCCCAATTATTTTTCTCCTTTTGTCTTTTTCGTGTCATAACATAAGCGTATATGAACTAAAAATAAGTAAAATCTAAATTTTATTTTATACATTAGACAAAAGTGTTAAATAGCTCTGGTTTACGTTCAAATTCAATCTAGAGCAAAGTATCTGGTAAAGGGACAAAATGTGCTATAATAGCAGAGGAATAAAGAAGAGTTTTAGTGCAACAAAATATGCGATTTAGCTATAAAGGAATGTGCTACAGAGCATTCCAGCGAGGGTGTATAGACATTTTAAAAGATAAAAATTTATCAAATTATATGTGGTACCCGAAACATCTCAGAAAGTGAAGAAGAACTTATAATATATCAAGAACTATGATGTAACTTCAAATCCTATGCAAGACCCTTGAAATGTTTATAGAGTGAAGTTGATAGGAAAAATATATCCGATGTAGAACAAAAATATAGGTTTGAGCAAATCTTTATAGATGAGGGACGGCGAAATATATTTAGCTAAACATTTAGATGAGCAAGTTTCTGAGGAATGGATATTGAAGATATTGATACAGCAGAAGACTCAAAAAGAACGGAAGAACAATTCAACGGGTGGGTCGAGAGTAGTTCGACTCAGCAAAAGCCGAGCTTTATAAGTAGAGCTGAGGAAAGGTGCAGTATCAAAAATAATGAAAAATTTTCAACTAAAGTCAGAATATATTGACTATCAAACAGATAATAAGAATATTGTAGAAAAAACAACCGGTAGCAAGAAAACCTAAAATTTTTAGAGCCCTAACCAAAGTAAAATGAAAGTAGAAAAGTTACAGTTCAAATGCCTGCTGATAATAAGAGTAAGGTAGTAGTTCAGTCAAACTCTTTCTAAAGCCAAGCAAGTAATTTAACAGCTGAGTGAAGATATCCTCAGGTTGACAATAATCATCTTATGCAGTTTTAGATGCACTCAAATTATGCTGATAAAAATCAATACTATTATTATTTAATAAAATAATAAATACAAGCAGATTTAGATTGCATCTATATAGCATTAGATTTGCAAGATTTGTAGGAAATGAAGTTCAACAATTACTTGGTATAGTAAGATTTTTAGATATCTGAAGAGTATGAGGGCAATAGGTTAAAGGTAATCAGGAGATAGATAATGGCATTTGTCATTGAAGATGAATTAAAAACTTCCTCGCTCTCCAGGAGTTTATATGATCATATAAAATGATGAAATCATCTATGCTGGGAAAAGCTATTTCACTTAGAAACAGAGTAAGACAGTATTTCCAATCCTCAAAGGATAAAATCAGCTAAGATACAGCAGATGATTTCAAAGATAGACAGATTTGAATATATAGTTACAGATTCTGAACTTGAGGCCTTAGTTTTAGAAAATAATCTAATGAAAACAGACACAGATAACACTATTACTAGGGACGTCAAAACCTACCCTCATATTAAAGATTACAATAAAAGGGAGATTTTCCAAGAATATTTATGACAAGAGAAATAAAAAGATGGCTAAATACTTTGGCCCATTTTTCAGTTCACTTGCAGTAAAAGGATACCTTAGATTTAATAGTATAAAATTTTAAAAATAAGAACCTGCAACCGTGCTTTTGCCTAGAGATATAGGACTTCAGACCTTGCTAGACTACTACATTCATCAATTTCGTGATACCCCTTATTATAGGATACATTTCCAAAGAAGATTATCGAATGTTGAGGGAGCAATTCGCTTTTTAGATGGAAAAATGGTAGAGATATTAGAAAATTTAAGAGATGAATACAGCCTCTTTACCGGCTTCGGAATATGAAGGAGCCAAAATACTGAGATTTAATAAACTCAATCCTACATATTACACAAAAGCAAAATAACCTCAGAAAGTATACGAGACTGAGATATAGTTGCACTTGCTAAAAGTGAAAAATGATCCCGTCATTCAAATCTTTTTCATAAGGAGGGGGAAAATCGTAGGACGTGAACATCATTATATACACATTTTCCGTTGATGATGACAATAGTCAGATTTTAGGATTTTATCAAAACAATTTTATGCGGAACTCCATTTTACCTAGAAATCTGGCTACAACAAGAAATTGAGGATACAAAAATTATAACAGATTGGCTGACTAGAAAAAGGAGATAAAGTTAAGATTGTAGTTCCTGAAAAAGGAGATAAAGAAAAAGTAGTTGAACTTGCAATTAAAAATGCTAAATTAGTCCTAGATAAGATATTTCCAAGTTAAAAGAAGAAACTAAAAGATATCGGTGCAGTTAAAGAGCTGAAGAACTTATCGGACTTAAGAATATAAGTCAGAATGGAGGCATTTGACATATCTAATATGATGGAGTGGAATCAGTAGGGCTCAATGGTAGTTTATGAACTTGGAAAGCCTAAAAAGCGATTACAGAAAATTTCGTATAAAAACAGTAATCGGCCTATGACTTGCGCCTCAATGCAAGAAGTATTAGCAAGAAGATTTTATACTATAAATAATCCTGAGCTCAAGTTTCTCAAAACTTCCTGATTTAATTTTAATGGACGGTGGAAAAGGTCAGGTAAATATAGCATTGGAAGTTTTAAATAAATTAAACTTAAATATTCCCTGTTTGTGGTATGGTAAAGGACGATAACCATAGAACTAGGGGGCTTTTCTTTAACAATGTAGGAACTGCCATCAAACACTCATAGCGAAAGTTCCTTAATCATAGAATACAAGATGAGGCACATGGATTTGCATAGAATATCATGGGAGAGTCTTAGAGTAAAGGACAGGTAAAATCAATTTTAGGTGATGTATATGCTAGGCCCTAAGCGTAGACGTGCCTTAGTAAAACATAGAGCCTTTGATAATATAAAACAGCAACTATCGAGGATATAAAAAGACAGTTGAGTCTGTGGACTGCGCTCGGCAACCTCAGTCTCATGAGTTTTTCATAAAGATGAAAATGTAAAATGATTTAGGACTAGCTTTTTCGACCAAATAGTGCTGTTGTCCTCTATTGTAAAAATAAAAGGTTTATTTACTCATTGTTGAGGGGTGAAGTAATAGTTTCTTAAAAATCAGCTAAATACACAAGATTAGCTTAATTTGTGTGTTTATGTGATTGACGAAATACCAAATATATGTTTATAATGCTCTATAGTTACAAGAAACTTTCTGTATATAACGATATTATATCAAGAGAATATAGTCGCTCCTGTACAGAATAGGTTTTCGAGTAATATGTTTAGTGAGATTGATTTAGTGAGATAACGAGTTATTGGGGTTGAAATATCATAAAACAGGGATAACCGTAAGTCCTTAAGAATTATTATTCTTTAAAATTAATCTCTTTTAAAATTATGAAAGTCAAATTTAGTGCTTTTGTATATTTTAAGAGTTGCAGTTGACAAATTATTTGTTAATGTTTTATAGGGGTTCTTCATGACGGCGAGAACCCCCACCAAATATGATATATTTAACTTTATATTTAAAAATATGTTTTTGCAATAACTATATTCTAAAATACAATTATCTAACAGTTGACTTTAAGAACCACAATGTCTTTTCATAGTTTGAAATATTATCTTCCATAATATCCACTATACTATATAAATCCTGCTCATCAGCATCATTTCTAATCTCAAAAGCCTCAGCCTTTAAAGTCTTAATATCTTCAATAGTTATATTAGGTATCAACAATGCCAAATTTCCTTGCTATCAAGTTCCTAATTGAAGTAACCTCTGATAATCCTCTAAAACTTGTAAGTGGAAGTTCATCATTCATTCTTAGTGCCTCTTACTGCTCATCAAGAACATCTGCATAAGAATCATATGTTGTCTCTAAATAGTCATGCACCGCCTTGAATTGACTTCCTACAATATTCCAATGTAAATTATGCATCTTAATGTAAGATACTGCAACATCTGCCAAATACTTATTTAATTTTACAACTAACTCTTTTTCATAATAAAATTCTCCTTTTACTTTTTACTTAAATTATTGATTTTAAAACTGCTTTTATAAACCAAAGGGGCTTATACCCCAACAACTTATCAACTAAAGATAAAATTTAATTATTTAAAACAATAATGATTACTATTATTAGTATAATCATATTTTTCATTTTATGTCAAGCCAAAATTTTCTCTATTATATCACTTCTATTTTGGCAACTTCTCATAACCTCAAGTAGTCCTTTCATGCTTTTTCTTAGTAACTCCTGCACAACAACTTGAGTCTACAATAAAGCTTAGTTTCAGGTAGGTAAGCCTTTTATAATTATTGCATTACTAAGCACACCAAAATATCTGTACATATACCGATTAGAGTTATCTCTGATATACTTTCCTTACTAAGTTTTTGGCTAATTCTGATAGAGCCAAATGTACTCTTTTTCAATAACACAAAACTTTTTCTCATCAATTAGTTTTTGGAAACTCTTTTCGAAACTCCCAGCCTAAGCTACCTCTTATACAATGCCGCACCAGTAAATTTCTGCCCTCTTGAGTACTTAGATAATCCTTTTCTCTATCTGTATCCTTTGCAAAAATGACCTCCATCCAAAATCCCGTATTTTCTTTTCTACATTTTCAAGTATATCATTTGCCTCTTTAGTGCCTAAAGCACCACCGATAAAATCATTTTGCATATCTACAACAATCCAAAACTCATATCCCCTCCTACTGTAAAATGGAATTTATATAAATCTATTGATATTTTATCACAAATATACTTAAAAGTGCAAAATATATTTATGTGTTTTAAGATATAATTTTTCCACTCCATGTCAGTTTCTCAACAATCTATATTTTATTACACACTGCTTTCCAGGTTTCCATTCTGTACTAACCTCTACTATATAGTTTAATGAAATTACTACCTGCAATGTTTAAACCTTAAATAGTCATATAAACCACCACTTGCATTGATAACAAAATCATCAAAACTCCCCATTTACTCATTCTATAAATAGTATTATTAAATCCTTTGTCCCTAAATTCATTAATTTATCGATGATCAAATAATCTATCAATTAATATTCCCTCATCTAAAATTCTTATAGCCGATACTACTCCAAATTTAATAATTACATTGTATTTTCAGATAATAAATTAATTACTAATCCCACTTTTCCTCTCTCCATTTTGTAATAACATTTTCATATTTCTCGTCTTGGTATTTCCTCAAATACTTTCTCCCATTTTTCCTTCACATAAACTCCTTTAAACTAATATTTCCTCTGTTTTTAACATAAAAATATCACTCATTTGTATAATAAACCTCAAAAATATATTATCATTTGGAAACTTTTGATACGATTTCGCAATATCATCTTTCATCTCCTTTGAGTCAATATGTAATCTATATACTCAATAGACTTTCTACTGTATTAAGAATTTTCTTTTTATAAATAAATCTATATATCAAATTTCTATGCCTATCAATTATAACTCTAGGAATTTCTTCTATACTCTGTGTATTCTAACAAATGTTTGTTAAAATCTGAACAATATCTATTATATAATTCATAGAAGCATATAATTCACATATGTACCATCATTAATCATACAAAAGGAGTTATAATACAGTCTAATGGAATTATCTTATATTTGCCATATAAACCTCTTTAGTTCCTCTCTCTAAAATCCCTCATTTTAAATAATTCCTCGTTTAAAATTTTATAGCATTTTAATTTTCTTATAATATATCGTCAAATTTTATCAACATACCTGAGTATAAATAATAATCCTAATGTTAATAATTAGATTTTCCTTTCCTATACTCTAATCTCATATCATTTTTGTCATATATGGGTCAATAATAATGATGGATCGGTCTCCACCTCTTTGGATCGATCCCTTATTCTCAACCTGTATCACTTCTTTTGTTATGTCATCTATAACCACACAAGCTCCTTCTTCGAGTATAAAAATGCAGTTGCTTTGCGCCATTAGCTTTATTATAACTACACGTTTTGTGTGTAATAATTATCACCAGTATCCTTAATCAACTCCTTTGTCCAGCCCTCGTTTAGCCATTTGTCCAGCTAGCTTACTCCTCGACTTAGTACTACTTTCAAACTATAATATCCTTAGATAATATATCCAACTCTTTTACTTTCTCTTACTTCACCGTCTTAGTTTTCATTCACACCTTCAACTTGAACTTTCATTAGCATTTATTCCCTTTTAGTGTCAGCTACTTCCTCAACCTTTTCTATACTCCCTACCCTAACTATATCTTCCCCAGCAACAATGTGTTCACTCCCCAAATCATCCTGTAAAGTTTCTTTTGGGTTTATCATTTTTCAAGCTGTATAATTATTTCCAAACTGTGCATAAGCTAAACCGGCATATACCAAATTATTTATACTTTCACTTCCAAACCACTTGTCCTCAAAAACAATTCCTCTATTTTCCTATACAATCGGATTGGTCTGTACTAACCATAACTTTTAAAATATATATAAAGTACCAAATTTGACTTTCATAATTCTAAAAGATTAATTTTTAGAAAATATATAATTTTCAAGGACTTACGGTTATCCTGAGAGGTATTGGTGTTTCAACCTTGATATTATCTCACTAATACAACACCACCTCTCACATCTTTATTCCTTACAGGGAGCGACTATACTGTCTTGCGTATAATATCGTTATGTAAGGAAAGTCTTTTTAATTAGCTAGCTAATCCCATTCCTCTGCCTAGCTATAACATAACTAGTGCATTATGATATATTTAATTTTCATACTATTTGTATATTTTTCTTTCCCAATCTTACTTGTATATGCAGGATTTACTTTTAATCAATGTTACTCTGTTTTTAAAACATATATTATCTATTATATCGCTAAATTTAGAATATGCTAAACTGTGTAGCATATTATTATATTCTAGTCCTTTTTGCTTTTACCTTTTTGTTGTTTTAGCTTTTTATCAATAAAATCAAGACTTTCAATTATAACATCTTTCCCTACCTTTAGTAGCCTTTTTAACTACTTGATTAATAATCTGCTTAAAATCATTATCCGTTTTATTACCTTTTCCAAATCTATATTTTAATGTATATGTATCTACTAAGAGACCAAACTCGTTTGTTTCACTTACAGCTATAAATCCTTTGTTAAAAATCTATACCTAAAGTTCCATAACTTCTCCTTGTTATAAAATTTTTTTATATCATTTTCAATTTCAAATGTACAATGTAGATAATATCTATTTATTCTTTCTAATAATTGAATAAGTTAATGGAGAAGTTTTTATTCTTTAATATCTCAATTATCTTATTTTTATTAAAGCTAAAATAACATTTTCCATATACATACTTTTTCATTGCCTTTTAGCATTTTTATATTCAAAATCTCGTCTTAATTTTATACTAAATTGATTTATTTTTATTTATATATGTTAGCTGTAACATTTGATTACAAGCTGTTTCTTCATAACTCCCAACATAGGACATCTGACTATCTCTTTTGTTTCTATAAACTTTAGTAAAAGTTTTTGTTTTTAATAGTCTTTTACTACCAAAACAAAGTTTTTAATTTATTATTTTCTAATCTCCATTTTAATGAAGACAGTCTATCCTTAAACTTATTAAGTCTAATTTTTAGATATATATTTTCTTTTTAAATTTCTGTAATTAGACTAAATCTATCTTTTTCTTTTATTTTGAAGTCTATTTTTATACTCATTAACCCTTTCAGATAAAATAAAAATATCTTTTTCAAGACTTTCTATCTTGACGTTCTTTTTGCTTAATTTCACGCTCTTTTTTAGTTCTGTCAAAGCTTTAACTCTACCTTTTATATCTTTAATAGCTGAATTAGCAGTACGTTTAGAAACACTATATTCATATTGTAATTTCTTATTCAAGTTATTGATATTAATAGAAATATTACTTCTAAAAGATATAAAAGAGCTTTCTCTCCATTTTAGAAAACTTTGATACTTCTCTTTTCAAAATAGTCTATTAGTTCTTTATTACTTTTTATAATTTAATGGTGCAACAATAGTGTATTTTCTTTTCATATTTTACCCTACTATTTCCTATACATAAAGAACTTTTTGTTGTTTCAAAGTTCTTTGCCTAGAAGTTTACTAAACCTTAAATACTTTTTATATTTTAGGGTTTTATCTATGTTCTTGTTGAAAGTTATCATTGTATACATACAAAATCTTGCTAATATTCTTATTTCTATTATAACATAACAAAAGCCTTTTAGCGACCTATAAAAAGTATAAAAGTTTTGCCACTTTTTATAGGTTTAAAAAAGCTATTACTTTACCTTTATTTTATCATATAAGTCTTTATTATTCATTAGTTATATAAACTTTTATATCATATATATAAAATTTAAAAATTAAACTTAAAAGTAGATATTAAAAGAGTAATATATCCTATTCAAAAATACATCAATGTATTACCTCTCATATAATTCCTCTGTAATTATATTATAAAATTTTTACTAAATTGCAGTACATATTACCAAAAAGTGGTTGACAAACAAAAACTCTATAAGTTATAATCCTTTATGCGTGCGTGATTGACGTTTGCAATCAGGGGGTGTGGCTCAGTTTGGCTAGAGTATCTGGTTTTGGGACCAGAGATTCGCAGGTTCGAATCTGTCACCGATTTTTGGCTATTAATTAGTGCACTTAATGAGTCTGTAGCTCAGCTGGATAGACATCGGCCTTCTAAGCCGAGGTCGGGGTTCAAATCCCTTCAGGCTCATTTTAGTGCAGGTGTGGTTCAATGGTAGAACATTAGCCTTCCAAGCTGAAAACGTGGGTTCGATTCCCATCACCTGCTTTATATCATAATTCATAATAAAAACAAAATCAAATTGATGTTCTTTGAATTAATCAAATTAATTCAAAAGTATTTCTATTTTATTTGGTCTTAGAGATATTTATTATGGTGGATATAGCACAGTTGGTTAGTCGCAGCGTCAGATTGTGGCTCTGAAGGTCGTGGGTTCCGGTCCCGTATCCACCAACTAATATATTATTGGAGCTATCCTTAAGCGGTAAGGCACAGGACTCTGACTCCTGCGAAATGCATGGTTCCGAATCCAATAACGATTTTTATGCGGATGAATGTGGTGGGATTGGCGGACGCGAGTTAGGTTCTCGTGATGGGCGACCGTGCGGGTTCAGAGTCCTGTCATCCGCATTTTTAAATCGCGTGAAATCAGATTTTACTCTTAATTTCAAAGGGATCTATTTAGAGAAGATAAAAATCCTGATAAAAGCTGTAAAAAGAACTTTGTATTTTGTATTATAACTGGCTTGTAAAATATCCACCGTTATTTAGAATTATGTCTCTCTCTAACCCAAGCATGTATGAATTTACCTAAAGAGGTCTTCTGTATTTTTCTTTACTTCCACTCATTTTAACAATAAATCCTACTCCTACTAAAGGTTTATAATTTCTTATTATTGGAACTATATGAAGGGCGGTGTTCCTCAGTACTACCTAGAACAATACCAGAAGCAGGGTTTTTGAAAGTCCGTGTAGTTCGTCAGATCATCTTTAGCTTACCAGGTGCAGTAGTTGTCATTATGAGAAATTCTAATAATCCAAGGCGGTTGGAATAATCTCCATATCAGTTTTTATACTTACATGACTCTATAAAGTAATCTGCATCATCTATAATAAGTGTTGCCAGCTCATTGCCACCCTTTAGAATGTCCTATTGCAACTAATACTTCATCACATCTATCATTATACTCACTTTCATTTGTTGGCTTTTAAGTCCTTTGAACATAACTAATCGCCTTCTAATTTCTTTGCATTGGTGATGTATACTTATATATTAATCTCCTCATATGCCCTTGGTAGCTCAAAATAAGTAATATTTTCTGTTGCACAGAAGGATTCGCATGAATAGTATTATTTTCAATATTTTAAATCATCTTCGCAATCATGTCACCGGTATGTTGCATTAGAGGATCTGCAAGTGGAGCATTATAATCCTCAATTTTAAGTTTTAAACACGAAAATTTAGCAATACCGGAATCTTTTAACATACGCCTCAGCATTATCTATCCAGGAAGCTTCGGTGTTCCTCTAAAAGATATATAACCTTTACCGGCTCTTTCAAAAGTACATACTTGTATACCTCTACTGGATAGTCTGCCTTACCATCATTATTATTATCCTGCCAACTCATATTTGAAATCCTAGCCTCCCAAGTTCTGGTCTATCCTCTAAGATTTTTCTTTATTGTAGGAAGATTTTCTGATATAGCTTTCTTGGCTGATTCGACATAGTTGCCAGCTTCTTCTGCCTTTTATATAATTTTTACTGACACTATCATTCTTATTTATGCTTATATCATCTAAAGGAAGATACTGAATAATATCATATAAAATTGTTTTCTTTTGTAATTCATCACTAGGTATTACATAATCATTTTGCCATAATTCTTATCTCCCTCAATATTTCAAATTTATCAAAACTTATCCTACTATAGAGTCCGAAAATCAATATAGTATTTATCATAATTATTTCTGTAATCAATAGACTTTTCTCTCTAGTTTCACTATAGTCCTGTTTTGAATATATGAAACACTAAGATCATTTCCAAATATTTTATAATCTGTAAATATCTTACAAACTTGTATCCAAAGTTTTCTTCTCCCTTATCCAAATTCACCATGTATGTATATATATGTACTAGAAATTAGCTTTTAGATGTATAGTAAGTATATCTGTATCCCTATTCCACTGTCATCAAGTGAAAAACCATAAGGTCTTATACCCTTACATTTCCCCCATATATTAGTTGTATCAAGTCATGTATATACTTCTCCAGCTCTCTCTTTTAAATAGCAACATAATTACGTCATGAAAATTACCCCTATTATTAATCCTCATAATGAGCTTTCTACCTGCCACTCGGATGTTCAACGGATTCATATATATTTTGTATCATGCTCAAATAATCCCTCAAAATCTTCTCCATATTTCTTTTCATATATGCCTCAGTGCTCTATATAATCCCTTATCTGTAATCAACATATCACTTCCTCTGTAATAATTTTATTGTAACTGTAAATGATAATACTATTACTATCATCATTGTATGCGTAATATTGATATAAATTTACCGATAACTTTTCATCTATCCCCTGCTACTACATCAATTTTCTAACATCCTGGATAACAACAAGCATGTTGTTATATATAACTAAACATATCTATATAGGTATAGCTAAATTTCCAGGCGGTATGTATAAGTGCCTACTATCCGCATATTTTTCGTTCTAAAACACAAGTGTTTATTTGTGTATGTTGTAATATTGCGTTATATAAAGGTGAAAAGTCAATAGATAAAGTTTGACACTTGGTTTAAGTTCAAAATTTTATGATTCTTTATTTAAGAGCATATAGCTTATTTTTGTCAAATTGTTTATTTTCTTGTGGCTATTCTTAAGCTATTTATGTTAGTAATAGTGTGGAGGTGCATATCCATGAAAACTTACTGCTCAGGTTCTAGTAAAATTCTCCCAAATATTACATTCAGAAAACTGTCCGTATTACTGGTAAAAGTCACAACGCTAAAACTATTGTAAAACTTGGTGGCTCTTTGATGAATTAAAACAACGATTTGGCGAAAGTTGAACCTATTACTAAAAGGCTAAAGGAATTACGTTATACTTACTTTTAGATGAAAAATGAGAGGAAAAATATTCTTATTCAATACTCTCCGTTACTCTTATTATTGATAAAGAAATATTCGTCGCCTTTGTAACATTGGATATCTTTTAAGAGATATTTATTATTCCATTGGCAGTGATAAAATAATGCCAAGCTATTTCTAAAATATAAATTTATGAGTTTTGAGATTTGAATGAAATATTCTGCTCTAATTACTCATATTTACTAGAGTTATTGCTCCTTCTCTACAAAGACATCTTTATCTCGAGGCAATGTCCTTTCTTGAGCAATCAACATCAGACTTGCATCAGGTATGAGAGCTCTTGAGAGTTATTGCAAAAGAAAATGATTTTATTCAATCTAATCTTTATAATCGTTCTTTATCAGTTATAGAGCGTAAGAAAGATGTTTTATACTATGATTGCACTAACTACTACTTTGAAATTGAAAAAGAAGATGCATTTAGGCGCTATGATTTTTCTAAAGAGCATAGACCCTAATCCCATTGTTCAAATGGGGTTGTTTATGGATAGTGATGGCATACCTCTTTCTCTCTGTTTTTAGTGGTAATGAGAATGAACAACAATCTATGACTCCTCTTGAGAAAAATAATTAGTGATTTTAACTCTTCAAAATTTATTGTGTGTACAGACGCTGGACTCTCCTCTAGTGCTAATCGTAAATTTAATAGTATTGTTGGTAGAGGTTTTGTTACTACTCAATCTATAAAAGTTAAAAATCTTTTCTAAAGGATTTTGTTTGTCAGATGATGGGTGGAAACTCATAGCAAGTAATAAAGTTTATAGACTTAGTGAACTGAATAGCGAAATGCATTATGATAAGACATTTTATAAAGATAGATGGATTTGTGAAAATGGACTAGAGCAACATTTAATCGTTACCTATTCTATTAAATATAGGAATATCAAAGAAATATTAGGCAAAGTCAAATAGAAAGAGCAAAAAGATAGTAGAGCAAACCATCTTATCTAAAAAGAAAAATATTAATAATCCAAAAAGATTTGTAGATGAACTACATTTCACTAATACAGGAAGTGGCCTCTAAGACTATTACAAGTCTAAACCAATCACAAATAGATGAAGAGGCTAGATATTATGGTTTTTATTGTGTTTGTACAAATGTAGAGCAAGATATGAGAAGATATTAAAGATAAATCAAAAAGGGAAATAGAAGATGCTTTGAAGTATGTAAACATGAATTAAAGCAAGACCTATATATTTATCTAGGGGAGGATAGAATACTAGCACATTTTTACTACTGTTTTATTGCCTTATTGTATATAGAATATTGAGCTAAATGAAACATTTCATCATGTACAGATACCATAAAGACATTAAGAGATATGAGATATGATGATAATACAGGATATGGATACCCTTACTGATAAAGAGACATGTACTTTGATACATATAATGTGCCCCATTTGAGAACAGCCCACTCAGATTTTGCTTACAAAAATGCTGAAAAGGAGGAGGAGGAGGAAGAGGAGAGAGAGAGAGAGAGAGAGGAAGGAGGAGGAGAGGAAAAGGAGGAGAAGGAGGAGAGAGGG